>JGI20214J51650_10000851_pt1 | contig 19154 bp, 10 predicted proteins | sample WetSurMetagenome_FD_51650 | JGI IMG/M metagenome (IMG submission 51650) | reverse complement strand
TTTACAAGAACGATAGATGATTTGGTCTCATAGATGTAATGTTCATATTTGGGATTAGCGAGAAAAGACAAAGCTCCGTTTTCCCCTTCTTCAATCTTGGCAATTGTATTGACTGTAACATCGGGGTTGCCCTCTATCTCTCCTTTCAAAAAACCCGCTATTGTTTGTGCAGTAAATTCCATATCATTAAATTTAAAATTATCGGCATTCTTTTGGATAGCATAAAAAGTATTTTGTTACTCGTTCTGAGATGAACCTGTGATCGAACATATCAGAGACATTTGAAATATTGGCTGTTTTTCCATTTTTAAGAAGTATTTTAACTACAGGCGCATCAGGAGTATAGGTCAGATTAGAAATGCTTTCGGTAAAGACGTAGTAATCTTCCAAACCATGTGGTAATCCGGTATGTTCCCTGGTAAGCTTAATCATCTCTTCAATTCTCTTTTTTGAGAAAGGTTCATTCTGCAGCTCAATTGCGAAAAGGTCCCGCCGCATCAGCCTTCCTGATAGGTCCGCAAGAACTGGATCAGAATGATCAGCCCAGTATTTTGCACACACCAGGATGTCAGAATCATCCAAACGTGTAAAGTTGGAAGCAATCAAACCGGGAGTAAAACGTCCATTGTCTGTCAGATCAGAATGATTTATACTATTATATAGAAAGAACCTAAGAGCAGGAGTTGTATATAAGTCAATCCCGGCACCTGCCAGCTCCTTTGCTCTTTTCAGAATCTTGACAAGAAGGCTTTCAGATGAGAGAACAGTCTTGTGCATATATACCTGCCAGTACATCAGACGCCGGGCGATAAGAAACTTCTCAAGAGAATAAATTCCTTTTTCATCCACAACCAGCCTGTCATCAACCACGTTGAGCATCATGATTATCCTGTCAGAACCTACTGAGCCTTCAATGACACCTGTGAAGAAACTATCGCGTCGCAGATAATCAAGCCTGTCCATGTCTATCTGGCCGGAGATAAGCTCATGCAAAAATCTTCTCTGATATGCACCCGTGAAAATTTCAATAGCCAGCCGAAGTCTCCCATTAAACTGTTCATCAAGCTTTCTCATCAGCAGAAGAGATATATCTTCATGTGTGATACCATTGATTATCGAATTTTCGAGAGCGTGAGAAAATGGTCCGTGTCCTGCATCATGCAGAAGTATAGCGATAAGGGTTGCTTCTTCTTCTTCAGCTGAAATAACGACATCTTTGCTTCTCAGTGTTGCAATTGCCATGTTCATTAGGTGGAGAGCACCGAGACCATGTTGAAACCGGCTGTGGGTTGCGCCGGGATAAACGAAACTGGTTAATCCCAGCTGCTTAATATTCCGTAAACGCTGAAACCATGGGTGCTCAATAAGATCGAAGACGAAATCGCCCGGAATACTTATAAAACCATAAACAGGGTCGTTAATTATTTTCCGCTTGTTTGTAAGGTAGACCACCTTGAAAAATTTAAAGTACAAAATTAGGAATTAACAGCATTTAACCGCAAAATGGGGAAGGAATATCTGTATTATCAGGTTTGTTTTTGCTTTTCAAGCCATAAAACGGCATAATTCAAATACAATATGGATATAGTTTGGACATGCCATGGCATGTCCCTACAGCCTGTCAACAATATATGTAGGGCCACGCCATGGCGTGGCCAGGCCCAAAAACAATCGGTTATAATTCCATCACAAAAAATTCTGGAAAAAATTTGTTTATGATAAATAAATAGATTTATATTTGTACTGTATTAGTTATGTAGTACACTAAAACAGTAAAAATATAATTTATGATTCAGATTAATAACCTCAATTTTGCTTATCCCCGTCAAAGTGCTCTTTTCAGCAATTTATCGGTTGGACTGGAAGGAGGAAGTATCACAGGGCTCCTGGGGAAAAATGGTGCCGGCAAAACAAGCCTGCTCAAGCTTCTTTCCGGATTGCTTTATCCGCAATCGGGAAATATTAATGTACTTGCTCACGATCCTGCTAAAAGACAGGTTTCATTTCTCAATGATGTATTTCTTGTCCCGGAAGAATTCAGCTTTCCTCCTATCTCGATCAGTGAGTATCTGAAAGCTTATGCTTCATTTTATCCCCGGTTCGATTCCGTTCTTATGAATAACACTCTCACCGAATTTGATCTTCAGTCGGACAATAACCTTAGCCGCCTTTCGCACGGACAGAAGAAAAAATTTCTTATTGCCTTTGCACTGGCAACAAGGTGCCGGCTGCTTGTTCTTGATGAACCGACAAACGGGCTTGATATCCCGTCAAAACTGCTTTTCAGAAGGATCCTTGCAGGATCATTAAATGAAGATCAGCTGGTGATTATATCGACTCACCAGGTAAAGGATGTTGAAAATCTCATCGATAAAATTCTGATCCTGGATAATGGAAAAGTAATATTTCAAAAAACAATCCTCGAGATCTCACAAAAAGTATCNTTNATTTCCGGAACCTCAGTTGATGCAGAAAAGGCAATTTACAGTGAAGCGGTGCCCGGAGGTTACAGGATGATGGTGTCCAATGGACATGATGAGACAGAAGTAGATATCGAATTGCTTTTCAATGCAATTACTAAAGGAAATAAAATTGACTAAGCTATGGAAACAAACAATATTTTCTCACTCAGCCGCTTTATACAGCTCTGCAAACAATCGTTTATCATTCATAAGAAGCTCATTGGCATAACAATAGCCGGATTTTCCGGATTTGTATTTCTGTTCCTGATGCTCGTCCAGATAAAGAACTATGCAAACTGGAACAACAATAGTTATATGTTGACTTTTCTTGTCATGTTCTTCCTTGGAGGAACTATCTATTCAAGTCTGTCATTTCCTGCGTTCAGGACAAAAGAAAAAAGCATATCGTACCTGATGCTGCCTTCTTCTGTTGCTGAGAAATTCATTTTTGAATTTCTTGCAAGAATCGTCCTGTTTATCATCATTATGCCATTTGTTTTCTGGATTATGGCCAATATTGTTGGCATCATAATGCATCATTACATACCTGAGTTTATCAATTACAGGTTCTCATTCACCAAGACGCTTGTATCTTTTGCTTTTCAAAAGGGCAACACCGGATGGACGAACCTGGCAATAATTCAGTGTTGGCTGTTCGTATTCATTGCAGCTTTTACCGGAGCATGCCATTTTTCAAAGTCCCCCCTTGTAAAAACATTGTTCACACTTTCGCTTATCGCAATTGGATATGCCCTGTTCATATATTTATTAGTTAAAGGGATAAATATCAAAGGATACACACTTGAAAATGACAGATTGCTCTTTATTCACAATAAGAATCAGGCAATGGTTTTCTTCTCACTTGCCGTTACAGTGACAAATCTTTGTCTTTTAGCAATGACCTGGTTCAGATTAAAAGAAAGGGAGGTATAATTATGGAATTCAAAAATACAAAAGGAATTTATCTGCAGATTGCAGATAATATTTCAGAAAAAGTATTGCAGGGAACATACGCCCCGGGGGAAAAAATCCCATCGGTACGTGATCTGGCAAACGAAATGGGAGTTAATCCGAACACTGTTATGAGAACGTACAATGAACTGCAGGCCCGAAAAATAATTGATAATAAAAGAGGATTAGGATATTATGTTAATGATTCTGCAGCCGGTATCATACTGGAATGGAAAAAGAAAGAGTTTTTTGAATATGAGCTCCCTCTGATCGTCAGACAGACAAAGGTATTAAACATCTCCTTTGAAGAATTAAAGCCCTATTTCGAATCAATAAAAAATTCAAACTCAAATGAAAACTAGTAAAATAATATTTATTTCACTTCTGGGTACTGTTGCACTGTTAATAATGGCAACCACTATTGATATAAAACTGAACGGACACAAGGCCAACACCTATCCTTCTGATATATTTAAAGCAGAAAAAACCGGGGTTGCCGATTATAAAGTACTCAGCCTGAATAACTGCAATAATATTGAGCTGACCCGTAAAGATTCCTCATCTGTTGCAATCATTTACCTGAAGGATTCGCTTTTACCCCATTTGAATTATATCTCAAGCGGAGATACATTGTTTATTACCGATGCCAGACCTAAAAATCATTCAGCTGTATCATATAAGATTCAGGCCACTGGTTCCCTTAGTCAGATCGTAATGAAGAACTCCGTTATTACAATGAAAATTCCTGGTTCAGGCAGCCTGGTTTTTGATCTTAACGGGAGCACAATCAACATTAATAATGACGGAGTCGCAACCCCCAAAATGTCATCCCTTATCGTTTCAGCCGTGAATCACTCTTCGTTCAGTACCGGTGAATTCAGGGTTGATAGTATGGATCTGACTCTTCAGAAGTCGGAAGCATACCTGGAGGTTATTGCCAAAAAAATCCATGGAACTCTGCAGGACAGCTCAAAAATGTATGCAAGGCAGCCTGATGAGGTATATCTGAAAAAAGATTCCACAAGTACGATGTCTCTCAATGAAAATTAATGGCAGCTAACTCTGCATCCTGCCCTGCCGTCGGGACAGACTGGGCTGGATTAATATTAAATTAGCTGAATGACAGGTCATTGCAGAAAATCAATGAATTATAATTAAAATTTATGCTATACAACATAGTTTATTATTGTCACAATTGTAATAAATTCCGTCTTTATACTGTCAAAGAATTTAAACCGTCCGGATACATTAAAACGGTCAGTTCATTATGAAAATTGAGATTCAGGGACTTAACCAGATCTATCCAAATGGCAATCAGGCACTGAAAGACATTAACCTTGTTTTCGGTACCGGAATGTTTGGGCTGCTGGGACCCAATGGAGCAGGTAAGTCAAGCCTGATGAGAATTATGGTTACCCTCATGAAGCCAACATCGGGTCAGATACTTGTCGATGGCATGGACATCCAGAAACACAGGAAGGAGATCAGGAAAATGCTGGGCTATCTGCCACAGGATTTCAGGTTTTTTACTTCTCTGAAAACATGGGAATTTCTCGATTACTCAGGCTCTCTGTCCGGTTTAAAAAATAAAAAAGAAAGAATCGCGGAAGTCGACAGGTTACTAGATCAGGTGGGACTGCTGGAAGTACGCGACAGACAGGCCAACAGGCTCTCGGGAGGTATGAAGCGCCGTCTGGGAATTGCCCAGGCACTCATAGGGAGTCCTCAGATCCTTGTTGTGGATGAACCAACCACCGGACTTGATCCTGATGAAAGGATTAGATTCAGGAATATCCTTTCGCAACTTAGCCAGCATGATGTAATTATTATTCTTTCAACCCATATCGTGGGAGATATTTCATCTACCTGCCAGGGAATGGCTCTGCTTAATAAGGGGGAACTTGTTTTTAACGGATCACCTGAACATCTTGTAAACCATGCTGAAGGCCATGTTTTTAAACTTATACTTAGTCCCTCCGAGTATGAAAGCGTAAAGGAACATTACAATGTTATATCCACAATACCTGTCGAATCAGGATGGGAGGTACAGATTGTAGCCGATAGTGCTCCTGAATTTGAATCAACAGTCCTCGTTCCGAATATTGAACATGCTTATGTTTACTTTATGGAACATAAACTTCATACTGAAATAAACGATTAACTGTTAATATCAATGGTGTTTCTGCACAATATAAGAACTGTAGCCAAGTATGAAGCAACGACCTTAAGAAGAAGCTGGTTTTTCAGGCTGTTCTCCCTGGGNGCATTGTTCATTTTCACGATAATGAATATCGGNTTCTTTTCCCCAATTGGCGATGAGAACTGGGAACTGGTTTCAATTCCTTCATCAGTGCCCCTTATAAACCTTTATATTCTTAATATCGGGCAGGCTATCGTTGTGATATTTCTTGCTGCAGATTTCCTTAAAAGAGACAAGAAACTTGATACAAATGAGGTCCTGTATACCCGTTCGATGTCAAATTTTGAATATGTCATTGGCAAAACCTGGGGAATCATACGTCTTTTTATCGGACTTAACATAGTAATACTTTCAATCGGAATGCTGATGAACATCATCTCGAAAAGCATGACGATCGATTTTATGTCATATGTTTCATATATCCTAATTATTTCTATCCCCACCATTGTTTTCAGCCTCGGACTGGCTTTTCTGCTGATGTCGGTTATCCGCAACCAGGCTCTGACATTCCTTATCCTGCTTGGAATAGCGGCCCTTGATATCTTCTACATGTGGTTCAGGGCAGGGTCGGTGTTTGATTATATGGCCTTCGGATTGCCTGTTTTTAAATCCGATATAATCGGATTCGACAACCTGTCATTCATAATTAACCAGAGGCTGACGTTTTTTTCACTCGGAATGTCTTTTGTTCTGGCAACAATATTAATTTTCAAAAGGTTGCCTCAATCGAAAATCCATACAACATTATCACTTGTTTTACTGATCATTTTCCTGACTATTTCTGCAGTATGCGGGCACAATACCTGGTCGGTTTACAGACAGGGAAAAGAAACCAGGGCGATGGTTACTGAAACGAACAGGAAATTCGAAAACCGTAATTTCACCTCGGTAACCGATGCCACAATAATTTTTACGCATAATGGAAAATTCCTTGAAGCATCAGCAAGCCTGATTATAAGAAATAACAATAATGAGAAACTTGACAGGTATCTGTTTTCACTGAATCCGTCATTGAAAGTGTTGAAAGTAACCTCAGGAGGAAAAGAACTAAATTATGCAAGAACCAATCAGATTATTGATATTGATCCAGGCAGGACCCTTGACTCAGAAAAAAGTGACAGTATCACAATCTCATATACAGGAACAATCAATGAATCATTCTGTTATCCAAACTATAGCGACAACCCAAAGTTAACACCATACAGGATTGCCCTGATGAATGTTAACAAAAGGCAGGCATTTCTTGATGAGAAATATGTTTTACTGACACCCGAGACCTACTGGTATCCTATAGCAGGTCTCAATTATTATCCTGAGAATCCGGCAAAGATCAAAATCGATTTTACAAGATATACGCTGAAGGTCAGATCAGAGCCTGGTCTCAAAGCAGTTGCACAGGGAAAGATGGAAGAAGGCAACGGGTACACTGTTTATAAGCCGGAATACCCTCTGACGGGGCTGACGCTCAGCATTGGAAACTACCGGTCCGATACGTTAAAGGTTGATTCTGTAAAATACATAACTTATTATTTTCCCGGACATGATTATTACAAGAAGGACCTGAAAGAGATCCGTGATACGCTTCCGAATCTTGTATCCGGAATTATGAGAGAGCTTGAAACCAGTTTTTCGACGAAATATCCATTCAAAACTCTTAGCCTTGTCGAAGTTCCGGTACAGTTTTATTCCTATCCCAGAAAAAACACCCAGACAAGGGCGGAGGTTCAACCTGCAATGGTGCTTCTTCCTGAGAAGCTTGCAACAATTGAAAACGCGGGTTTTTATAAGAGATTCCAGCGGCAGAAAAGAAGAATGGCCCGCAATAACCAGGTAATAACTGACAAGGAACTGCAGGTACGGATCTTCAATGAATGCATTAAAAATGTCTTTATAACCGGAGAAAACTACAATTATGTTAATGGGGTGTTGGTAAATGAACCTCTGAGATACCGCATGGGACCCAGCTTCTACTTCTTTAAAAATAATTTTTACTCTAAGGAATACCCTGTAATAAATGCCGTTTTTGAGTCACATCTACAGCATCTGGCACAGACAGAATCTGACAAAGGCTTCAGGGAAGACTTTGGAATGTTATCCGACAATGATAAAGCCAATCTGATCCTTCAAAAAACAAGTTTCAGGGATCTTCTGTCGAAGAATCCTTCCGGAGATACAACACGCACAGTGTTAACAGTTAAGGGAGACTGGCTCTTCAATCTTCTCCGGTCAAAATCGGGCATGGAAGAATTCAAATCCTGGTTTTCCGGTTATCTTGAAAAGAATCGTTTTAAAAACGTTGATATTCTGACGTTTAATGCAGATGTGAAGGCCAGGTTCGGTTTTGATTTCTATCCTTATCTTAATGACTGGTTCAATGGGAAAGATCAGCCCGGATTCCTGTTTTCAGGCTTAAAAGCCAATGAAATAATTGTAGGTGACAGGTCAAGGTACCAGGTTAGTTTTATTGCCTCAAATCCTGAACCGGTTGCCGGGCTATTTAACGTTGCCTTCCGGACAGGTGGTCCCAATAGCATTATTTCCAGGAAGCTGATAGTTGATAATGTACAGGGGCAAAGCGGCGGCGGAGGTAATTCCTCTATTTCATTGCAGGGAAGGGGAATGGAAGCTGATGATATTTCAAGGATTATTTTTCTGGCACCTCATGAGGCAAAAAGAATCGGAATTGTCCTTGATGCTCAACCACGTGCTCTGTTGATAAACACTCTGTTTGCCCAAAATATTCCCGGTGAGGTTACGCTCCCTGTGGGAGAGATCCCTAAAAGTAAAGGTGATACAAAAGAGTTTTCCGGTGAAGAGATACTTCCCTCTCTGCCATCACAATTTGAATCATCTGAAATCGTAGTTGATAATGAAGACCCTGGATTTATTTCAACAAGGCAGAATATGACAAGTCCTTTGAAAAAGCTTCTGGGAATAGACAGGAATAAAGGGAAAACCTATCTGCAGATACGTACATGGAATATACCTGAGTACTGGCAGCCTGTAGTGCTTTCAACCTACTTCGGGAAATATATCCGTTCAGCTGTATACACCAGGGCCGGTACGGGGGAGAGATCCGTTACCTGGAAAACTGTGGTTAAGGAACCCGGATATTACGATATATCATGTTATGTGGGAAAGGCTGTCAACCGTGGCTCAGGAAGTGATAATCAGGAGGAAAGGCAGAGGGAAGAGAGCCCCTATAAAGACATGCACTATAAGGTTTATCACAGTGAAGGAGTTGAAGAGATAACTCTTGATTATGAAAATGCTGAGGGTGAATGGAACTATCTGGGGCGGTATTATCTCCGGGCTGATACAGCGAAGGTTGTACTGACTAATAAATCCTCCGGAAGATTAGTCATAGGAGATGCAATACGATGGGTAAAACAGAGATAAAAGAGAAGAAAAAAAGTCATAATAATAAGAACATGAAACATTTCAGCTTAAAAGTCAAAGTCATCCTTTTGCTTCTGCCGGGGTTGCTTCTGCTGGGGACAGCCGGTTGGTCCCAACAGGGTATGACACTTGATAACTCGTTGAGTATTGCAGAGGCAAACAGTCCCTCAATGAAAATTACCCGACTGAGCCTGATCAGAAGCCAGGAGAACCTGAATGCTCAGAATGCTTCACTGAAGTCACAGTTTTCATTGCTGCTTACTCCTTTCAGCTATAGCCGGAACAGGGCATTCAACGATTTGATCTCGAGCTATAACAGTCAGAAGAAGACGCAGACTTATGGCACATTTACAGTTATGCAACCAATAATATGGACTGATGCAACTGTTTCACTGACAAACACTTTTGGATATCTCGACAGCTACAGCCAGTTTGCCACCCAGCAGCAGAAAGGATTCAGCAATAACCTTGCAATAAACCTCCAGCAGCCGCTGTTTACTTATAACCGGACAAAACTTGCTCTGAAGGAACTTCANCTGGCACTCGAAAACGCACAGTTAAATTATGCTATACAGTTGCTCTCACTTGAAAAACAGGTAACCCAGGCTTTTTACTTTGTGTACCAGCAACAGCAAAGCCTTGATATTGCGCGTCAGGCATATCAGAACATGCAAAAAAGTTATGAAGTTTCTAAAAATAAAGTTGATGCAGGGATATCCCCAAGGGAAGAAATGTTTCAGGCTGAACTTAACCTGGCAACTACCAAATCAGATTTTGAAAACAAACAGGTCACTCTCGAAAATGCAAAAGATGATTTCAAACTCCTGGTGGGGATAAGCCTCTATGAGGATCTGCTCGTAATACCAAATATCGCAGTTGATACCGTATCAGTCAACATCTCATTTGCAATAGATCAGGGGCTTAAAAACAGGATGGAACTGCGTCAGAGGGAAATTGATATTGAGAACTCTCAGTTCGACCTCATCCAGACAAAAGCCCAGAATGAATTCAAGGGAAGCCTCGGATTATCGCTTGGCCTTTTCGGTGATAATGCTTCTTTCAAAAATGTGTATGACAAGGCAAGCACCACTGACAATGAAGAAGTAAGTCTCTCACTTACAATTCCATTATGGGACTGGGGAAAGAGAAAGTCGATGATAAAAGCCTCTGAGGCTTCAATTAAATCTTCAGAGGTATCTCTTGAACAGGAAAAGAATAATATAATTCTCGATATCAGAAAAGTATACAGGAACCTCCTGAATCTTCGTAATCAGATAGAGATAGCAAAACAGAATGTCACAAATGCACAGCTGACATATGACCTTAATCTGGAAAAATACAAAAACGGAGACCTTACTGGTATGGATCTTAACATTTATCAGAATCAGCTTTCGGAGAAACAGCTTACTTATACCAATTCGTTGATTTCATATAAACTGGAACTCCTGAATCTGAAAATTCAGACTCTCTATGATTTTGAGAAAAAAACGGGTGTAACGCCTGTTATGACCTTAGAAAACAATAATTAAACAATAATAAGATGAAAAAGACAATTTTCATTGTTGCAGCAGCACTTTTAATACTCAGCGCATGCAGGAATCAGGATCAGAATCTTAAAGCTGATATTGAAATCCCGGTTTCAGTTGAGAATCTGAAACTTAAATCAATTGAGGAGTTCATAAACACAACCGGCACTGCATTTCCAAAGGGAGAGATCCTTCTTAAATCAAAGATTACCGCATCATACTACCTCGAGAAAAATCCGGAAACAGGCAGGCTCTGGCAGCTGGGTGACAGGATCAAAGCCGGTTCACTGATAGCCAGGCTTGAGGATAAGGAATATGTGAACTCCATAAAAATGGAAACCAACCAGCTTAATATGGAACTTACCGAAAGTGAACTGAAAAAAGAGGAATCGCTTTACGAAAAAGGCGGAGTTACTCTTAAAGAACTTAAAACAGCTGGTATTAATTACGAAAATGCAAAAACCACCGTTGAAAATTCAAAGCTGCAGCTTGAAAAAACCAGGGTAGTTGCACCTATCGACGGTGTCATTGTTGATCTGCCTTATTATACCCAGAGCACCCAGGTGGAAACCGGGTCAACAATAGCAAAGATCATGGATTACCAGACTATGTACATGGATGTCCAGTTGCCAGAGAAATATATTTCAGTAATTAAGCCTGGACAGCTGGTGAAACTCACCAATTATACAATTCCCGAGGATACCTTGATCGGAAATATAACCCAGCTCTCCCCTGCCATAAATCCTGACACGAGAACATTTAAAGGGAACATTGCAGTGAATAACCCAAAATTACTTCTCCGTCCCGGCATGTTCGTCAAGGCAGATATCGTTACCAGCAAAAAAGATTCGGTTGTTGTGATACCCAAAACCATTATTCTCTCCCGCCAGCGCGGAAAGACAGTTTTTGTCTATGACCGCGGTGTCGTAGCAGAGAGAATAATTGAAACGGGACTCGAAAATATAGCAGAAGTTGAAGTAACTAAAGGACTTGCAAAGGATGAAAGGCTGATCACAAGCGGCTTTGAGACACTCAGCAATAAGGCTAAAGTCAAAATAATCAAGTAGACATGAACAGGATCTCTCAATTTGCTGTAAAATACCCGGTTACTGTCCTGATGTTTGTCCTGGGGATAGTTCTTCTGGGGTTCATCTCCTTTGGGAAGCTTGGGACTGACCTGTTCCCCGATCTTAATAATCCAAAGATTTATGTCGAACTCAAAGCCGGGCAGAAGCCTCCTGAAGAGATTGAAAAGAACTATGTAGATCAGATTGAGTCGCGTGCTACCCGACAGAGTGATGTCGTTAAAGTTTCGTCGGTATCACAGGTTGGATATGCCACTATAACGGTCGAATATGACTGGAACAAGGATATGGATGAAGCTTTTCTTGACCTTCAGAAGGAGCTGAATGATTTTCGTCAGAATTCTGATCTTGAAAGCCTTACCATTTCCCAGTACGATCCGAACTCAGCACCGGTAATGATAATCGGCCTCAAAAACAAGAATATCTCCAATATGGATGAACTCAGAAAGGTTGCTGAGAACTATATCAGGAATGAACTCATCAGGATTGAGGGAGTGGCTGATGTAAAACTGACAGGTATTGAAGAAAGCGAAGTAGTTATTGAAACGAATAAATATATTCTTGAATCATTCGGTCTAAGCTCTGATGTTATTGCAGCCCAGATAAACAATTATAATAAAAATGTTTCGGGTGGTTCCATAGTTGATATGGGGCTAAAGTATGTTGTCAAAGGAGTCAGTGTACTGAAAGATCTCAACGATCTTGAAAATATTGTGGTTGGCTTTAAACAATCTTCATCAAGCTCATCAATTACACAGAATCTGCAGTCATCATCATCACAGAGTTCCGCTGTCTCTTCCGACCGGATACCCGTTTATCTCCGCGATGTTGCTAAAATTGAATTCAAGAACAAGGATCCGCAGAACATTGTAACAATAAATGGCGAAAGATGCCTGGGCCTTTCAATATATAAAGAGCCAAAATTCAATACTGTTGAAGTCGTGAAGAGCCTTAACAAATCCTTCGCTGACATTGCCAAAGCCTTGCCCGGCTATGAATTCGTGGGGATTCAGGACCAGGGGAAATATATTAATAATGCCATAAAGGAAGTAAAGGATTCCACACTTATCGGAATCTTCCTTGCCGTTATAATTCTGTTTGTATTTCTCAGGCGAATAGGGACAACCATGGTGATCAGTGTTGCNATTCCGATTTCAATTATTGCCACATTTAACCTGATGTATTTCAGTCATCTGACTCTGAACATTATGACGCTTGGNGGGCTTGCCCTGGGGGCCGGAAGGCTTGTGGATGATGCTATTGTTGTGCTTGAGAACATTACCAGGAACCGTGANGAAGGCATGTCTTTAAAAGATGCAGCTATTATTGGGACCNGTCAGGTTGGAGGCGCAATAACCGCCTCGACGGTTACTACCATTGTTGTCTTCCTACCGATAGTTTACCTTCATGGCGCATCAGGTGAAATGTTCAAGGATCAGGCATGGACTGTTGCTTTCGCACTCATTTCTTCATTGTTTGTAGCAATGTTTGTCATCCCGATGCTGGTAAACACTTTATTCCGCGATAGAAAAGGAGCCGAAACCAGGCACCTAAGCTCTCCTCTTCAGTTCAGATGGTATTCAGGTTTCCTTTCGCGCATCCTTGAAAAAAGAAATCTGGTTATTCTCCTTTCCATCCTCCTTATGGGACTGAGTGTCCTGCTTATTCCAAGGCTGGGAAGCGAATTCATGCCAAAGGCTGCTTCTTCCGAATTCACAATAGAACTTACTCTTCCGGAAGGTACAAACCTGACCGGGACACAGAATACAGTTCAGAAGACAGAAGGTATCATCAGGGATCTACTTGCAGAAAAAGTTGACATGATTTACTGTCAGGCAGGCGGAGATAATAACACCAGCAATGCGCAGTCGCTTTCAGCGAAAAATGAAAACTACGCTAATATTAAAGTCTTCCTGAAAAAAGAATATGCGGATGCTTCCGGGGAATCGCTGAACCAGGTACAGCAATATCTAAGTACTATTTCGAAGGACATTAAAGTATCCATAAGCCGTGAAGAAACTGCACTGCAGACAACACTAGGAACAAATACTGCCCCATTTGTTGTTGAGATCAAGGGGAAGGAGTATCCTGAAATGGAAAAGATCCTTAATGAAGCAAAAACACTGCTCCAGGCAAATTCGGGACTTTACAATATTACTACTTCTCTTGATGAAGGTACACCGGAGGTCGAGATTGCCATAGACAGGTTTAAAACAAGCTATTTCAATGTAACAGTCGACAATGTTATTAACCAGATAAAGAGCTATCTGACAGGATCATCAGCAGGCAACTTTGAAAAGGACGGTGAGCTAAAGGATATTACAATCAGGCTTGAAGATATTTCACTGAATCAACTTCAGGATCTGATGATTACAGCAGGGAATGTAAAACTGCCGCTCAGTGAACTTGCAACAGTGAAAACGGTTATTTCACCACGTGAGATAACCCGTTCAGATCAGACACGTACCTGCTATATCTATGCCATGGTGAATAAGAGCAAGCCATTCGACAGGATTGTAAAAGATTCCGAATCGGCACTTCACAATATTGCTTTACCGGTTGACTATAAAATTGCAGTTACAGGTGAAGAGCTGAAAAGGAAAGAGACAATGTCGAATCTTTCATTTGCACTCATCCTCTCGATAATACTGGTATTTATGGTATTGGCAGCTGAATTTGAATCAGTAATCCAGCCGTTTGTTATACTCTTGTCAATGCCATTTGCTGCTGTTGGTACTATCATTACTTTCCTGATCTTCGGTAAATCGCTCAACATGATGGCATATATAGGAATAATAATGCTGTGCGGTATTGCAGTCAGCAACGCTATCATTCTGATTGACAGGATAAACCAGCTTCGTGAAGCGGGATTGGGAAAGAAGGATTCTATCATCACAGCCGGATCGCAGAGAATAAGGCCGATTCTGATGACCAGCCTCACGACAATTTTTGCTCTTGTCCCACTGACAATTGGTTTAGGGGAAAGTGCTTCGCTGAGATCACCAATGGCATTGGCTGTTATCGGAGGAATGGTGTCGTCGACGCTGCTGACACTTGTTGTTATTCCTTGCGTATACTGGGTCTTCGATAGTTTCAGCGCATGGCTGAGAGCAAAAACAACATTATAGCAAGGAGAATCTCATTATAAGACCAAAGATGGACTTCATTCTAAACAGGCGGATTTTTATAAGCATGCTCTTCATAGGGATAACATTGCTTGGGTATGTGTCTTATAAAAAACTCGCGGTAGAGTTATTGCCAAATGCCCAGCTTCCAACACTGATAGTCCAGATCGGAACTCCGCTGGAGATGGATCCTTCATACATAGAATCGCAGGCTATTATCCCCGTTGAAGGAGCTATTGGAACACTTGAGGGAATTGAAAAAATTGAATCAAATATCACTTCGCAATATGGCACAATAGTCATTTATTATAATCAGAATGCTAACCTGAAATATGCCAATCTTAAGCTTCAGGAAAAAATTGATATAGTAAAAAGCACCATTCCCTCTGATTTCATTATCAGTGTTTTTAAAATTGACCTCAAACAACTCACCAACCAGTTCATTACTCTCCAGGTAAGAGGTGAAGGAGGAACAGACCGCATCAGAAATATTGCTGACAGGGAAATAAAACCAGAATTCGAAAACATAGCCGGAATTGCCGGAGTACAGGTCTATGGAGGACAGGAAAATTCAATTGAAGTCAGACTTAATGAAAAAGCCTGTAAAGCTAATAATATCACCATAAGTCAGGTCCGAAACCTGCTTAACAATAATGGAACTGAAAAAGCCTTCGTAGGAAAGGTAATAAATGGCAGCAATAAGCTTTTTGTTAATGTCACATCGGAATATTCTGACGTAAAAGAAATTGGCAATCTTATAGTTAAGACAAGCGGACCTGTTCTGCTTCGCGATGTGGCTGAGATCTTCTATGGAGTAAAAAAAGAAAGCTCATATGGCAGGGTAAATGGTCTCGAAGCCGTAACCATTTCACTTGTTAACGACAACCAGGCAAACCTCATTGACCTGTCCCATTCATCTCTTAAAATGGTGAAAGAGCTTAACAGTAAACTTGCACCATCAGGAGTTGAAATCGTGGTCCAGAACAATACTGCCGAAACGATGGAAAAGAACATCAATGAAATAATCCACCTGGCGATCACAGGTGGCTTGCTTGCTGTTCTGATCCTGTGGTTTTTTCTGAGGAATATGAGGCTTGTGACTATTATTGCAGTATCAATACCCGTTTCAGTATATGCAGCTTTCAACTTCTTCTATGCCTTTGATATATCGATAAACAGCCTCACATTGGTAGGGATGGCCCTTGCTATCGGAATGCTTGTCGATAACTCGGTTGTGGTGCTTGAGAATATTTATCGTCTTGCCGGACAGGGAAAAGATGCCGGCACATCTGTCAAGCAGGGCACAGTTGAGGTTTGGAGATCAATTTTTGCAGGAACGCTCACTACGGTAATCGTTTTTCTTCCTTTCATTTTTTCAAATAATTTCCTTGTTAAAATGATAGGGAAAAATATCGGAGTCTCCATTATTTCAACTCTTTTAATATCGTTCCTTGTTGCGCTTTTCTTCATTCCGATGGCAACCAACTTCCTGCTCACAAGAAAGTCAAATACAAACTCCGAAATATTTAAAAAGCTTTCCATTCATAACCGTCTTATCCAGGGATATCACCTGGTACTAAAAGCCAGCATGAGGAAACCGGCTGCTACGATCATTGGAACACTTGTGATATTTTTCGCCGCCCTGCTCATAAGTCTTACACTAAGCTTAAACAACACTGAAGAAATTCAGACACCTAATTTCAGGCTTTCAGTAACAATGCCAACAGGATCGACTCTTGAAAAGACCGATGCTGTGGTGGCTGAAATTGAATCAAGGCTCAAATCACTGCCAGAAAAAGAAGATATTGTAAGCAATATCGAAGAAGATAAGGCAGTCGTGACTGTAAACCTGTCAAAAGACTGGGACAAAAAAAGTAAGAGATCGCTGCCTGAGATAAAGAATTTCATATTAGAAAAAGTTAAGAATATTTCCCCCGCCGAGGTGAGCATGGATGAGCTTTCAGCGAACGGCGGCTTTACAGGCGGAGGAGGAGAGGCTGAAAATGCCTATAACCCAGGATCCGATTTTATGAATATGCTGGGGATAGGATCGAAAAAGGAAAGCATAATAATCAATGGACAGAATTTTGAACAGATGAAAAACCTGGCCAACGATATAAAATCATATATCGATAATCTCTCGACGATCAGCAATTCGAGCATTAATATCCAGGAAAATAAACCTGAAGTCCATTTATTGTTCGACATGGACTATATCGGAAGAAATAATCTTTCACTTATTAATCTGGCTTCATCATTATCGACTTTCGGTCAGGAATACAGATCTGGTGCCACTTTCAAACAGGGGACCGAGAGCTATGATATTATGATCAAATACGCCGATGAACCGGGTATGGAAACAAAGCTCAGGGATAAAACAATCGATGACCTCAAACATCTTGAGGTAACTGCTAATTCCGGCTCTGTGATGGAGATGGGGGAATTGTCGAGAATAATATTCGCCTCAGGTATGGGCAATATCCACAGGGAGAATCAGGCAAAAAGGATCACAGTCACATATAATTTTAATGATGAGATAAAAAATTCCAAGGATCTTCTTGAAGGAGCAAGACTGGAGATAGAATCGATGATTGCAGGCATGAGCATACCTTCCGGGATAGCTGTTGAACCCGTCCGTGAGGAGGATCAGTGGAAAGATTTTTACTACCTGATCGGGGTAGCATTCCTGCTTATTTATATGATCCTTGCCGCTGTATTTGAATCGCTGGCAACTCCGGTAGTTCTTATGTTCAGCATCCCTCTAGCAGCGCTGGGCTCGCTGATTGCATTAATACTTACCGGTAATTCACTTCTCAATGCAAATACACTTACAGGGTTCCTTATTCTCCTGGGAGTCGTGGTAAATAATGGAATAATACTGATTGATTATACCAATATTCTCAGAAAGAGAGGCTATCGTGTGCAAAGAGCGCTCATGACAGCAGGAATGGCAAGGCTGCGACCAATCCTCATCACAGCCTCCACCACTGTGATAGCAATGGTCCCGCTGGCAATGGGAAAAGCTGAATTTGTTTCAGCGATAGGCGCTTCTTTTGCCATCACGGTTATCGGCGGACTGACTCTCAGCACTCTCCTGACACTCGTCTTCATACCTACCTTTTATATCGGCCTTGAAAACGCATTAAAATGGTTCTACTCGCTGAGCTGGAAAAACAAGCTGACACAGATAGTCCTTTTAACAATCATGATTATCGTCATCTATGTTTATATTGACAAATTCCTGTGGAAGCTTATTACTACTATTCTGGCAGTTATTCTTATCCCTGCAAGCACCTGGTTCGTAATGAACAGCCTTAGAAAAGCAAGGGAAACAGTTATATCGCCCGGAGAAACCATCAATATTTATGTTCAGAGTCTGGTCAAAATATATGAAAGGGAGAACCGCTGGGCACGGGAATGGAAGGCTGGGGCAAGGATCAGGAAAAGGCTGGGGCTTGACAAAAAAGTTAAATCTATAAAGGATATGAGCCAGCTTGTCTGGCAGGTTCCTTTGTTAGGCTATATTGTCTACTTCACATATTTTTATCTTCATAAGGGATTCTGGATCTTTATTTTCAGTATCACCACCTGGTTTATGCTTTCTTCAATCTGGACTTCATTTCAGGACCTGATTGAAAACCTGACCGCCGATGGTAAAAGAAAATGGCTGAGAAAAATTTCGGGTTTCACCGACTTTACGATTTTCTGGATTATCCCATTGCTGAACCTTATCTGGTTCCAGCACAGATGGGAGAATATTGTCATTGTTATAATTCTTGGAATACTCTGGTTTACAGGATTATTTATTTACAAAACCGGACAGAAGCTTACAAGGGAAAACATTGATATTTATAGGTTAGAAGGACGCTTTAAAGGGCTCAGGAAAACCATTTACAGATTTGTGGCGATGGTACCGCTTATCGGGAAAAAGAAAAAACCATTTAAGGCCTTATCCAGCATATCTCTTAATATTGGAAATGGCATGTTTGGGTTGCTTGGACCAAACGGAGCCGGGAAGACTACTCTTATGAGAATCATCTGCGGTATCCTTGAGCAGAGTTATGGGAAAGTCTGGATCAATGGTCTCGATACCCAGAAGATGAGGGAGGAACTTCAGGGGCTGATAGGATATCTGCCTCAGGAATTCGGAAGTTATGAAAACATGACAGCGCATGAGTATCTTCATTACCAGGCAATGCTTAAGAACATTACTGACGTAAAGACCAGGGAAGATAGAGTAACTTATGTCCTTAATGCAGTTCATATGGCTGAACGCAGGAACGATAAAATCGGATCCTATTCGGGTGGAATGAAACAGAGGATGGGAATTGCACAAATCCTTCTGCATCTCCCCCGTATTCTTGTGGTTGATGAACCAACAGCGGGACTTGATCCCAGGGAGCGTA
>JGI20214J51650_10000850_pt1 | contig 19178 bp, 19 predicted proteins | sample WetSurMetagenome_FD_51650 | JGI IMG/M metagenome (IMG submission 51650) | reverse complement strand
GCCATGGCGCTAATCCACGCCGTACGCGCAGCCGGGTCGGTCATGCCTTGGGCAACGACAAGGGGCTTCTCTTCCCTGACCTCATCGAGGCTGGCGGCGACGCGCAGGTCCCAGGAGACGGGGAGGATATCCTTGGCATGCTCGCGAAGCTCCTGCTCCAGCTTCCAGGCAGGATCATTGAGCTGTTCAGGCGTAGGCTGGGCTCCCCAGATGTGCTCTGCGGAGAGTTGCTCGTGTTCGGCCTGCAGGCGGTCCCATTCGTCGTGGGCCTCAGGAGCAATTTTACGGGCCTCAGCGCTATGGTCCGGAAAGAGAAGCTCTCCAGCGTTCGGCTCGCGTCCGTCCAGGATCTGGGAGATGACCGCCGTCTGCATAGCGTGGCGGTCATGGACGTTCATATTGGTCAGCTCGTTAAGATGGCCAAATGACGGAGGACGGTTGGCGTCGAAGGTCCCGGACTCTACGCCCCTGACGACGGAGCTCCGGAGATCGTCTCTGGTGAAATCGTCAAACCCAACCCCTTGCGGATATTCTGGATAATATTGATCATGGAAATAAGAGCTAGGCTTGGAACCGCTCAGCTTGGACACACCGTAGCCGATGGCCGGAGAGATGCCAGCATGGAGCGCCGCACCCAACGGAGCCGCATAAAAGACGTTGGTGAGGGCGTCCTTCATGCTCCAATCGCGCAGCTCGTCTCCGGACATGCCGAACCTCAGCGGCTCAAGGGCGGCCGTGCCAGCCATGCCTCCAGTGGCGCCGGCAACAACCTTCCCAGCGACGACCGATGTGCCGACGCCATAGCCAGCCTCAAGCATCTTGAAAGCCAGGCGCTCCTCGCCAACGCCGGGGACCATCATAGCGGCGGCCTCGACGGGGTCAAGAAGCCCGCCGATGAGCCCAACCGCGTTCCTGGTGAGCCAGTTGTGTGACTTATCGAATAGCTCCATTCTCTCTTGAGATTTTACCCTCCTGTGAAGGGCATCGACCATTTCTTCAGCAGTTTGGTTCACCATAGGCTTGGTGAAACGATTCTCTCCCTTTAACCCATATTTCTCATTTAGGGCCTCTGCTGTGGAAACATCTTTAAGATCAACACCTGGAGACATCGGACCCGGCGCCAGAGCATGCTTCGACGCGCGGTAGAGATCGCCTGTCGTCTGCCCAGCCATCTCGCCAAGAGCTCCGATTACTCCTGGCGTCTCTGGAGTAGCAGCGCGCTCCTCCCGCGCCGACGCAGGATCAACCGTGCTAAGGTCTTGATCTATTTCCTGGAAATCGTCAGCCATCAGTCACTAGCCCCAGCGGTGAACCAATCAAACCTTGAAAGCTCACTCCTGCTGGAAAGGCTCCCGTATGTTTTGTCGTACATGATTTTAACAGGAGCTGGCTTCCCAGGGAGCACGCTTTTCGTTCCGGCTTCATCATCATACACATCCTCCGATGGGCCCATCGTTATCACTGGGTTCCCCCAATGGTCGACGAGATACATTCCGTCTCCATTCTTTGTGCTTACCCAAGAGCTGCCAGTCTGAACAGCCCTAAGATAGTCGGTCTCACTGGTCCCCATGCTCTTGACAGAATTTGGGACAATAATACTAGACGAATCAAGAAATGAAATTCTGTCACGCGACTCAGCCATCACCTGTTCGTATTTAGAGGCAGGGATGGCGACCTTGTCGTTGGTGAATTTATAATCTTTAGTGAACGCCTTGGACGCTTCTTCTGCCGCTGTAGCTGCTGTTTCATGGAACTTCATCATGCGCCCTTCGGCGAGCATGATTATTGTATTAAATTTCTCTGATCGTTCTGGGTCTGAGATCTTTCGAGCTACCATGGAGTCCATCAGTCTGGTCACATTCTCATCGGTTTGTATGGCCTTGATGAGGGTTGCCCGCTCCTTGCCGAGGAAACCTTCCATCATACGCCTGTGTTCATTGGGCTTGGCTTCTGCTTCGGATTTTATCATCGGGGCGAGTATAGAAGCATTCTGAGCATCAAGATGCTCCAATGACTCAAACTTAGATGGGAGTTTACCAAGAGCGACGACGTCACGAAGCACAGCCGGGTACATATCGCCATATGTAGATTTCATGGTGTTGAGATACTGCTTTGGGTCGTTGGACATCATAATATCTGATGCGACAGACTCAGCCTTTTTTGCAGTGAGCACTCTCAACTTGTCTTCTGGGACTCCGACAGCCCTTTGAGCCGCCACCTGAAGACTGGCGTATTCTCTGAATGTCCCCTGGGCTTCTACTGGTGTTTTGGCCTCTCCAGCCTTTTGCATTGCCTTGGCGATAGCCGGGTTCTCGCTGGACACCATGAACGCCGCTGGGTCCTTGCCAAGCTCGATCTGGCGGTCAGTGTACGCCTTCCGCACTGTGGCCGCGAGCTTATCCCGGAGCATCATGTTATTGGTCATGATCTCGGCGTTAGCCTCGGGGTTCGACCCCATGGCGAAAGCGCTTGTCGTCGCCGCCCCCTTACGGTGCTGCTGGATCATCGTGTCCAATCCGATGCCCTGCTGGGAATTGACGAAAAATTTCTCCCACTCTCCTTTTGAAGCAAATTTCATAGAGTTGAGCTTGTCAGCCAGTTGAGACTGGAGAGTGACATTCTCGATCATGTGTTCGGCGATGTGCGGCTTATCGGCGTATAGGGAGCGGATATAGTCCTCAGTCAGACCTGCCTTGGCGAGGCTGATCCCTGGAAGACCCTTTGCCGCCATGAGGTCGAGATTCTTCACTGCATCCTGGACGACGGCGCGCTGGCCTCCGAGATTGTTCTTCATCAGGATGTCACGCCGGTTCAGTTCATTGAAGAGCTCATGCTCCATCTGCGTGTCGACGGTTCCGTCCGGCCTCCTCGCTCTCTCGTGGGCGACGACAAGGTTCGACTTGCGATGAGCTTCCCGTGCTCCATACCCTGGCTGTAGTATGCCTCCGGCGGGCTCGGCAGTGGGTTGTGTGGCCTGGGCTGGCGCTCCTTGTTCCGCCGCCAGGGCTTGCTTAGCAGACGCCATGCGCCCGTCCAAACGGTTCTGGTGGCTTGTCGGGCTATACGCTCCAGTATTCAGGGCGCTGTGAGGGGTGCTACCGAAATCTCCTTGCAGATGAGCTACGTCAGACGCTCTGACGAGATCGAGGAATTTCTTTGGGTCACCGTTAGCCTGCTTAGCCGCATCCTGCATGCGCTCGATATGCGTGACCTGCCCAGGCTTCCCAGAGCGCGCGTCGAGGATGTGTTCGCCATGCTGATCGTTGCGGTCGGCGAGGTAAAGTTGCACCAGCCGATCATCAGCTATGGACGCCGGTATGCCAGCAGCCTTCAGCTTTCCTGGGATCGGGTCGAGGTTATGCTCCTTCCACCATTTCTGCTCGGCGGCGCGGAGTTCCTGGGGACGGTCTTTGGCGGCTCTCTTCCAGGATGCGTCGAATTCCGCGCTACCCGGAGCACCGGACAGCCCAAGGTGAGGATTCGCCCGGGAGAACCTTTCTGCCGATGACCCAGCGCCGCCACGAGAGTTGAGGCCCATGCTCCCATAAGAATGAGAGCCATCGGTGTCCTTCGTGTTGATGTAGTCGATCCCGGCGTTTCCGCGCTCAAGCTTGACGAAGAAGTCGGACGGATGACTGGCCCCAGCGGAAGGAGTCGTAGATGGCGCTTGGCCTCCCAGGGACGCAGATGCTTCGCGTGAAGGGACAGGCGTCCCAGCAGTGAGCCGGCGCTGCTCAGCAGCGTTCGTCGGGAAGTAGCCGCTCTCGTCTGGTATCGGCTTGAGCTCATCGGCGATTGCAGACACCCTAGCCTTTATGAGCTTTGGACGCAGAAAGCCTTCGACAGCGCGAACGCTCTTCCCATCCATTTTGCTTTTGAAGTGGCTGAACCGCTCCTCGGCCCCGGCGATGTCTCCCTCATTGGCCAGCTCTTCGATCATTGGGACGACAGCGCTGCTGACGTACTTAGAGACTTCACCCTCAATGGCGCTCTTCACTTCCGGTGCATTCAAGTCGGCATCTTTGTCAAACTTGGTGAGCATCTTCTCGCGAACGCTGTTCGCTCCGCCGACGCCATTAGCCCCTTCTTCGACTATTCTGTCTAGTTCTTGAAGCGGTTGTCTTCTATTAAGAGTGACTTGGTTGATGTTATTATCGATAGCATCGCTATGGACCTTGTTATGCCAATTGCGGAATTGAGTATCAGCATAGTTCGCGCCATGAGACATATAACGGTCCACGTCTCGGTAAGCGCTGTTGGCCACCATCTTGCGCACAGCATCGTTCGGGGCGTTCTCAACAGCGTTGTTGTAAATAGACTTGAGCTTATCCTGGAACGCCGGGAGACCTTTAACAGCGGCGTCTCCTTCAAGCTTGCCGTAGTCGCTCCATGCGTTGCTGATCTCCTTGGAAGTGTCAACAGCGCGTTGGTCATGATCGAGGCTATTGGCGAGCTCCTGCCTCTTGAGCATGATCTCCTCGCCAGTCTTGCCAAAACCATGAATGGCGTCAAAGAGGCTGGCCCCGAAGGCGTTCGGGGAAGCCTTGACGTCGATGCCGGCGCCTCCTGCGTGGTAAGTTGAAACAACCTCTGGAGCGCCCGTGTATTCTGTTTTGTCAGCCACCGAAATACCCATAATTTTTGCGGAGGTCTTCTGCCCCGCTCATAAGCGATCCAGCGGCCTTGACGTAACCGGCAGTCTGCGCATTGCTGGCTTCCATGCTATCAAGCTTTGCTTGAGCGTTGGCGCTGATCTGCTTCGTCTTCTCGGAGTACCAGTCTTCAGTAAACGCCTTGGCGTGGTTCGCCCGGCTGGCGGCGAGGATACTGGATTCGCCTTCAAGAACGCCCTTCGTCGAGCCAGAGTTAACATCCATGCCGTTTGAGGCGAGCTGTGTCTCAAGGCTTCCCATCTTGGCCTTGTCCTGCTGAGCCATGGCGTTCTGGCGCTGGGTGTAATCCTGCATAAGGAACCTCTGCTTCTGTTCGCTTATCAACGCGTTGTTCTTCGCCACCTGGGCCTGGTAATCGGCGGCGTTCGAAGCGGCAACGCCAGACGCGGCAGCGCCTGCCGCCGATATTAGCAACGGGGCAACCGCGATAAGTGGTCCCATGGTCAACCTCCTGTTCTAACAACTTGGCGGAATAGCACGCCATTCTTCCCTACGTGTCTTGGGCTGTGCACGGAAAACCCGACCAAGCTGAGGAACTTAACAGCTTCATGATAATCCGCCATCACATAATTTGAAAGAACCTTCTTGTAATTATGCATTTCATCTAACTCTTCAATTGCTATGCGGGCAAATGTGAATTTTACCTTCTCTATCCCATTGCCAGTAAGCATCCACGGGCAGCCTATGTCAGAAACAATAGAGCCAGAAAGTCCTATCATCGCGATGATCTTCCCATCAAGCCATGCGGACTTAGCATAGAGAGACCCGTTTATGGAGTTTCTGATAGCCCTCCCAGGAGACATCCCAAACGCTTTGCACTCTTCGGCGTCTTTCTTGCGCATATTCGCAAGGAGCGCTTTGTCGTCGCCAGGCATCACCTGCCTGACCCAGACTCCGTTACGAAAATAAGGAGACAGATCAACCATCATTTTCTCCTACTATCCGTCGTTATCTCCCACGACCAATTCTGGAATCAATGCGCTTACCGACAGCGGCAGAGCGTATGTCTGCTGGATGCTCACCTGGCCCGGCTTGCGCCAAGTTGCATTGATGATAACACGATCATCGCCAGTATACAGCGGGATAGCGCTGCCAGCCAAGACACTCGCCGATCTGTCCTTGAGCTCACTGAGTCTGCTCCACACAGGAGAATAGAACGTCGCCTGGGTGGAAGCGTCCGCTTGGTTGGACCCTACCTGGAACCCACGAGATTTGACAACGCGCACGGTGACCGCGTAAATGTTCTTCCTCTTCCCTTGTACGGTTGATCCTCCCTGTATGTCCGTGTACAGGCTCTGGAGCTGGCAGGTGTATGGAAGCCCAACCGTAATGGCTGAGGCCGATACAGGGGAAATGCTGACCCCTCCATTCGTCACTGTCTGATTCGGGTAGACGGATCCGTCGGCGACAATGGTTACAGACATGCCCTCAAGATGATCAAGCCCGTAGATAGTTGACACTGGGGTCGATATAGACCAGTCGCCAGATGCGACTGGAGATGGCGAATTGGTTGGGTCATTGGGGATTGTCACCACAATGGGATTGGTTATGTCCCCGAGGACACGAGTGGAAGACAGGAAGCTAGTGACCGTGGCCGCCCCGCCGCCCATACGAATTACATCTCCGACATTGGCGGAGGAGAACGCCGCTGATGAAGCTATGAAGGTGACCCCAGAACCACTTGCCGCTGACGCTGTCAGGACAGCATCAGGCCTGTTAATGGCGTTCGTCAGACCAGAGTCGACTGCGAACACGTCGTCAATGCTCTCCCACTCCCGGTCATCGAGACGCTCTATGTAATACATCCACTGGCCGTTGATGAACCTCTGAACTACAAAATATACTCCGTCAGTTGTTCCTTCTGATATGCTTGTTACTGACTTGAACAATCCATTTGTGTCATGGCGAGCCCACCCTTGTACTTCCTGTTCTTTCAAATAAGTCAGGCTCAGCAAGGATCCGTCTGTCTTTACCGCCCAGATAAGCTTGTGAGGGCTCTGAGCCCAGCACCACTCCCTGATCGGCTTCTGGAACAGGTGGCTGGACATGATCGTGATGTCCACGCCGGTGTATATGTTAGTGAAGAAGTTGTACGACAGGTCGAGAACCTGGAACCCCTTCTGCTGGAGGTAGATGATATCGTAGTTGATGACGATCGGAGGAACCGTTGGGGACACGCCGTTATACGCCTGCGGCTGGGCCGTCTGGGACGCCGGAGTGATGGCCGCGCCGNTGGCTCCACCGCTGACCTGCCAGGCCCCCAGCCCCGCAAGCACCACCATACCGCCTGGCATGGGAACCATCCAGCTCACGCCGTTGATCTGCTTTGACCATGGAGTTCCCTTGATAGCGTCACTCGCCACGGTCGGTGACGACTTGTCGAAGTTTAGGAACGCTCCAGGCTTCGACATCCAATAGGTGTTTGGTTCATTAAGGGTCGCCGCATAGACCCGGCGCTGTTGGAAGTAGCTGACAACCCCCGGCCATGTCCCCGTGGCTGGGTTAAGAGTCATTGAGGCCACGGCGTTTACGCCACCTCCGCTGTCGGTTATGACGACGGTGTCGGCGGGCATGTAGCCCTCTCCGCCATTGATGACCGTGATCGACTGCACAGAACCGGTAGCTGTTGAAGAGCCGGCGGCAGGCCCGCTCGTGGCTCCAGTGGTCCCGACAATCACTTTCAATATAGCGCCAGAGCCTGTCGACGATGACACTGTAGCTGTCGTTGTGGACTGGGCGTACCCGCTTCCGCCATTCGTCACGGTGACATAGTTGACAGAGCTGGTTGCAAACGGGTTCTGGTGCAAAGGCGGAGTGGCGGTGTAGTCAGGGAGAATGTTCGAGTCGACGGCGCTTAGGCCCGTGGTGGACGCCATAAACCCAAACTGGATGCCTCCTGGGACGCCTGACGTTCCAACTGCTGGAGGGGCCTTATAAACGCGATAGCTCGACGCCCCCGTGACTGGCGGCCATTGTATGGTCATTGACCCAGTTGTCGTAGCGATGTTGACACTGGTGGCGTTAGCGGTGACGCTGGCCACACTCTCTTCGCCAGTGGAGCTGTCTACCGCGGTGACGCAATATTCATACTGAGTGACGCCAGCCGTGGTCACGTTCGCCCAGCATGACAGGCTTGCCGGCGGAGAGATCGGGGAGAGGAAGGACTCTCTTACAAGCGTCCAGTTGTTTGCGGCGAACCTCTTTAAGTCATAAGGAGGATAGTTGTTGTGGGTCAGCGTCATGACGTCTGCTGACTGGTCAAACTTCAGATAAGGGAGATCCGCGATAGCGTAGGGGCTCGCCAGGGTGTAGACGCGGGATACGGTCGGCTGCCCAGTCGGCGAGAATGTTCCCAACCCCAAGGTGCTGAGGGGGACGCCGAATATGGTCGAGATGAAGAATGTGTCTGGGGTCAGAACGCTGACGATGGCTGTCTTCCCGTTGATTAGCGACATTCCCTGGACGCCAGAGAAGTAGACCCAATCTCCCGTCGAAAGGCCATGACCCACGGACGTGACAACGCCTGGGGACGCATTCGATATGCCAGTGATATTCAGGGCGGCTTCCAGAATGTACGCGCCGTTCTGGATGAACCTGATGTACTTGTCACCAAATTCCAGGACGTAGGTCTGGCCAGCCTGGACATTGAACGTGAATGGGATTAGGCGCGGAGGGAGGGAGACGCCAGAAGTCTTGGACGCGCCAACGAAGGCGAGGCCTCCACGACTGGAAGCCCCTCCCCTGTAATCGACGTACATGTTGCGGATCGTAGCCGCGCCAACATGGAACTTGGCCAAATCTGTGCGCCCGAACAGACTTGGGCTAATCTCTCCGCTGGCGAAGCTCGTCAGGATTTTTGCGGTTGTCATTTATCCCTCAGAAACAAAGTATGCCGTAATTGGCGTTCGCCAAGGCGGAGCCTGTGATCGTAAGCGTCGTTGTCGTGTGTCCGCTAATGTATGCGCCCGTAGTGCCCCAAGCCGCTGCCGCCGCGTTAGATGGCGTTAGGCTGCATGATCTCGGGGCTGACGCCCATGTCCCGGCAAACGTGATCGCACAAGATGTTGTAGCTGCCGCTCCAATGGTAATCTCCATGGATTGGTCATTGGACCCTGCCACAACAGCGCCGTTCGTCGTAGCCCCGCATGCGCCACTGGCGATGGTCGGAGCTGTGGCGTTTCCGCTCTGGCAATGCTGTGTTGCATCACACTTAAATGCTTGCACTCCGGCTGCCGTATTGATTTGAGCGCTCGTAATGGCCGTTCCGGTTCCCCTGGCAAAGACCATCGCATTAGATCCGGCGACACCAGCATCAGTTGACGTCCGCAAAAAGAAACTACCTGTCGTTGATGTGCTTGTTATCTCCCACAGCTTCTGGTCAGCAGGTGATAATCCGGAAACCAATTGGAACAACGGCTGAGTAGGTAAGGCGGCTACTACATGGCGAGCGCCAACAGTTAATGGATAAAGTTGATCGTCATTGCCGGAAAACAAATTGCTTCCGTTCCATGATGGAGCTGTCGTTGTCCCGTATAGCGTTGTGTTGGCTAAGGCGTTCCCTGTAAAGACGGGAGTCTGCGCTACGGCGCTCACAAGAATGCGGTGAGACCCCCCATCAATGAATTTGCTCATGGTCAGCCCACCAGAAGCAATCTCGGCCACAGTGCTTATATTTTGACCTCCTCCAGGGCGGAACCCATCGACAATGTTGTTATATGATCCAGCAGTGTTCGTGCAGTTAGAAAGGACATGAACGCCGCCTGACGTATTGAGAGACCCAGAAACATAGTTTCCATAAGTGGTTGTTCCGGTAAATTCAATACCAATTGGGACAGCATTCTGGTTTGCAATGTGCGAAAATGCGTCATACTGAGTGTTTGTTAGGCTCAATCCCACGGCATGATTAAAATTAAACCCAATAAGGTGACCATATGCGAAACATCCTTCGCACGTCATCCCGTCTGCTTGACCTAAGGCAAACCCAGTACCAGTTCTGTATGTTCCATCATATGTCAGAGAACTTCCTGTAGTGTACGCGTTGCTGCTAAACGTCAACGCTACTCCAGTCCCGCTGGCTGTAACCATATGATTCTGATCGATTGAAATAGCATTACGGGTACGCCACACAGCGGCGACTGTAGCGCCAGCAGGTATTCCCACACCACTGATATTCATTCCTGGTTGTAGATTGGCAGTGCTCGCTACCGCGATGTAGTTAGAATTGATTGTCGGGTTTCCTGTGGTGGCCGGGGCAGATGCAGATCCTTGCAAATCAACATGCGTTGCATCTATGGCCGTAACAGTCCATAGTCCGGTAGCTCCTTCTCCGCCTGTCCCCGTATCAATCCATAATTGCTCGCCAGTGGCTACATCTGATGGAGTCGCCAAAGTAGCTCTCCACAGTCCAACGCCGTTATCGGCTAGAGCGCTGATAACCCATGCATCATTCCTATGTGTCTTGTTGGCGATAAGGAACGGCCAGAATTCAATATTGCGTCCACGGTTATCGTCAAATGCTTGTATTACATTTAAACCGCTGGTGCAATCACCTAATATGTCCTGTATAACAACTTGCTGAGCGCGATCAACGGTTATGCATTGATCGAACCCGCCCATCATTACGTTACGCAATATTGCGTCTTGGCCTACGCGAGATGACGTTCCGTCGCCTATCTTCACTCCTGTACCAGTAAAACTCGTTATGAACGCCCTCATATTGGCGCGAGTCGTCCCAACTCCAATAAAGTGCACTATATCATTGAATATATTTATATCACTTATTTCGCCATTACCAGTGAACGCAATGCTACCAGGTGTCATTGTAAAGTATACTGAACATGGGACGGCGGCGCTATCGTAGCTTGTATCGAGAGTGCTAGGGACAAGCTTTCCAGAATACGTTGAGCACCGGAGGGAAACCGTTTTTGGAACATTTATAGTCCCTGTGTTAGACCAGTATGTCTTTGGGCTGATATATACCGTGCCGCCTCCGTTGGCCACAGCCGCCGCTATCGCCGCTGTGAATGCAGGCTTGTCGTCATGGACGAAGTCAGCGTAAGTGGTATAGTCATCTACAAAGAAAACGCCTTTGCGTCCAAGTATCCCAGATGGAGAGCTGTCTCGCCCACTGGTTTGCACAGCCGTCGGGTTCCCCCAGACATGGCCAGGAGCGATCTGCCCCTCGTAAGCGAGCGCAGGACTGGCCATAAGGCAAAGGATGATAGCGAAGAGTCTTATCATTTTACGATCCATGTCCATTGGGAGCCGATCAGGATTGGAAGGAATTCTCTCCCTTCATAGGGTGTCGCCAACGTGAAAGATGTGGCGCCGCCCTCGAACAGATCTGACCCAGCCCTGTTGATTGTCACGTTGTAGAGACCTATGGTCCCGGAGATATCCTTGATATAGACGCCGCCCGCCGAGGAGGACCACGGCCTCATGTTGATCGTCAGCGCGCCAGGAACTGTCAAATTTATGAGAAGCGCCGCGTCCGTACTGGTGACTTGATATGGAGAGCTCGTGATCACCACAGCGTCGGCAAGAGAGTTGGAATACCCTTTGATAGCGGATAACGGGACATATAGCTTCCCTGCCCCCTTGTTTTCAATGGGCAACAGTTCGCTTCCATCGACGGAGCCGATTATCGGGTAGTTGTCTAAAGGGTTTGGGTCTCCTACTGGGTAAACCGCCACGTTATGCTCCAATCATTGAATTTATCTCGTCAATTTTGTGGCTTATCCCCTGGACTACCCTGATCAGCGGAGCCACAAACTGATCATAACAAAGCGCTTGCTAACTGTTGTGAGTCCCTCAGAATGTTAACCCGCCAGGCATCAAGCGTATCGACGATCTCGCTTGGCTATGAGATAATCCCATCATAGTCCAAAGGAGAACGACGATATGACAAGGCCAGCATTGACTCAAGAGCTTCTTAAGAAGCTTCTGCATTACGACCCAAACACATGAGTATTTATCTGGAAAGTATCTACTTGTGTTAAGGCAGGCAGCCAGGCTGGGCACATCCAGAACGGTTACATCAAGATTAAAATAAATGGTGTTTCTCATGCAGCTCACCGACTTGCCTGGCTATACACGTTTGGAACATTACCAGATACTTTAGACCATATAGACAACAATAGATCTAATAATATTATGTCTAACTTACGCCCATGCACTTTCGCAGAAAACTCAAGAAATTCAAAAAAAACAAAAAAATAATACAACTGGACATAAAAATATATTCTTACGAACAGATAGGAAGAACTGCCCAAAACCATTTCGTGTGTATATCGTACACAACAAAAAACATATTTTTGGAGGGCATTTCCCTACATTAGAGGATGCTATCAAAGTCAGGGACAAAATGCTTGTTAAATTGCACGGTGAGTTTGCTAATTTCGATGATTCATAAAAAACTCCCTCCTGGTAACGAAAGGTAATCCCAGCCATAATAAAATGATCCATTGCCGATATACGACTGTGACGCCCCCCTTGCTCTAATCCAATCTGGCAAGTGATCTTGTGTGACTGGGCCCTCATTGCCGTCGGTCATCCTGGCCTTTTGGATGATCTGCATGGCGATAGTCATCTGGTCCTTATGCAGCGCCGCATTCCTGGCGAGAGCATTGACGAACCACGCTCCGAGGTAGCTGGTGGCGGCTTGGATGAACGTCGGGTCCCAAAGATTGGGGTCATCAATCCTGGAGGTATAGATTAATTGGGCCTGAGACATGTTGGTCAGGATAACCCTGACGCGATTCCCCGCGGCGTCAGTGTCAGTGGCGACGACGAACCTGACAGCAAGGTCGGCATTGTATCCAGGCATTCCTGTGTTATCAGCCGTGGTGAACGGAATTTGAGCGCTCAATATCGGCGATATTGGAAGAATGTACCGCGCCTTGATGCAGTCAGAAGGATAAGCGTAGCTGTAGGCCCATGGCTGTGGCGGGATGAGGGCGGTGGTCCCGGTCGGGTTCTCTGGGGTTCCCTGGGCTGCCTTGAGAAGCGTAAGCGGGACCTGGAAGCGGGCGAAGTTCCAGTGGGCGGCCCGGAGCAGATCATCAATCTTCGGCTGATAGAACAAGGACGCCACGTTCCCTTCGGCGCTCCCATCCGAAGGGTTGATAGAGCTTACAGTGGCCTGAGCGCCGATCTCGGCGAGAGCCATGTTGACAATCGTGATTTGGTCCACATTCTATCCTTCATTAGTCGTAATCGTCGCCATCCTCGGCTTCCGTCGATTCGTCTTCGATAGCCATGGCGACGATCTGGAGCTCGATTCTCATACCCTTGCCATCTTCATGGGAATGACTGGTGACGCTGGTCACCTTCGCCATGAATGCGCCGTGGAGGAAGTCTCCCACTTCCACTTCCTCACAAAGATCGAGCCGTTCAAGCTCTTTCTCCGTGAGGCTGATGGAGAGACCATGAGGATACTCACTCTGGATGGGCTTCAGACGAAGATGGTCCTCGCCTTCTTCCTCTTCATTCTTCATATCCCTGTAACGCATAGGGGCTCTCCATGGGTTAGGGGTTTAGGCCATCGCTGCGGCAGGAGCTCCGCCCATTGGTGGCTGTGGCTGACCTGCGGGCGCTGCTGGTGACGGAGAAGCTGCGCCGCCCATGCCGGCAACTACCGGCGCTCCTGCTGGAGCTGCCCCACCTGCCGAAGACCCGGCATTAACGCCCTCAGCCGATCCTGCCAGACCAGTTCCGCCATGGATGCCAGCCGCCTGCAGATGGTCGAGAGCATGCTGATCATTGAGACCGCGCTTCTCGTCGGCGTGGTGGCGATGCATGCGCGAGCGTTGTTCGTGATGCGTCGCATGAACGTCAGGACGATGGCCCTGAGAGGAGAGGTTCGATTCATGGGCCTTGTGCAAAGCAGCGCGTTCGCCCGAATGCTTAGCGTCCAGGGCAGCGTGAGCAGCTTCATGCTGAGCATGGATTTGCGACAGGGGGCTCCCTCCGCCTGCGCCGTCGCCCTTGCCCTCTGCGCCACCGCCAGCGTGCTTGGGGGAGTCCTCGCCGCCTTCAGCCATCTTACCGGACTCGTTCGGCTTTTTATTGTTGGATGCGTGCTTGTAACGCATCTCTGACTTACTCTGCTTGGCCTCATCAACCTTGCCAGCTTCGTTTGCAGCTTTTTCCATAATCAGCTCCCATATCTCGAAGCCATGCGCTGGTCTTCGCTCTTGGATTCTTTCTTGCTCAATTTAGACTTTAGCTTCTTTTCGCCTTTGTCTTTCTTGAGAAACTTCTTCTTTGGGGACTCGCCCTTACGTTCCGGCAATTTACCATACCGATCTTTTGATGTGGCGAACTCTTTTCCAACAGACTGAGGGACTCCAGCCTGCTTCGCCATCTCAGGACTATGAGCTATCATATTCATGAAGCGCGCTTGCGCTTTTGACGTAGCGGGCATCGGAGCCCCTCCTCTATTACGGTTCTGACACCCACTCTATGGTGTACATGAGAGAAGCGCCAGTTGGGACTGCCGCGCCGCCATGGTTGATGGCGAGCTGCTGGGCAACGCCGCGCAAGGCGACCTTCTCATCAGCGCTATCGCCAAACTGCCAGCAAGTTGGGGCCTGTGGGAACGCCGGAGTGTCTGCATCCGTCAAGATGACCTGAGCGCCTCTGACAGCGATGCCAGTCCCAAGAGTCGGATTCGCGGTGTACAGATTGATCGTGCCTGCGGCGGCAGCGTCGTTGCTGTCGTGCTGAGCAGGAGTCGGCGTCGTCGACGTTCCGCCAGTATCGGCAGTCGTGCGCTTGATCAGGAAGACGCTATAAGGAGCTGCCGTGGTGGCGACGCCATTGACACACACCTTGGTGATGCGGATTGTCTTGTTAGCTGCGCCAGAAAGCGTCACAACATCGGTGGCCGTGGCCACTGGCGTGAGAGCCGCAGACTGATAGCTGTATGTCGGCTTCAATCCCTCAATGTCGGAGTAGCTGGCGCCAGCCGTATCGATAACGGCATTGCCGTATCCACCAGTTGTGCTAAACGCCGCAGCCATGGCGACGGCAGGAATGGCCATAATAGCCAAGGCGATGGGAAGAACTCTCTTCATGTTAAATTCCATTTTTGATTTCTTGAGTGACGGTTCCCATGACGCGCTTCGTGCTCTTGACGCCATGCGCCTCAGCCACGCCAACAGATTTAGCAGGTGACTTCCGTTTGGTCGTCATCGACTGAGTGTTCCCGTCGTAACCAGTCATCGGCGCTTTCTCGGCGCTGGTCCGCATTTCAACAGGCTTATAGTCAGACGGGACGACCGGAGTGATTTCATGGCGAGGGCGATTGCGATATCCGCTTTCGACAATGTCACCAAGATCGGGAGTCCTTCCGTTGACACTGTCCATGAACTTCTGAAACGCCGCTTTCGCGGGATCGTTCATCGGGATCATGCCCTCATTGGGAATGAAATCATTATCCGTTTCGACAACTTCACCCTCAGGAATGTACTCGTCGCCGACGTATAGCGGCGAGATGAGTTGGTAACGCGGCGCTTCGGCGGCGTGAGCCATGGTATTCTCCATTGTAAAGAAAGAAGGAGAGGCCGAAACCTCTCCAGATTATTACGGGCCAACCACATAGTTGGCGGGATACTGATCGGCGATCCCAACCCAACCATCGGCGTTCAGCACGACATTGGCGTTGATGGTCCCTGTAGTCATCTGACCAGTGCCGAGAGTGTAGTACATGCGCACATACTTCGGCATGGCGGCCCCAAGCGCCTTGCGAGGCCAATCAAACACCCAGGCGGCTCCCTGGGTAAGACTGGCCGCGGCAATGGCCCCAGACTCAATGTAGGTCGTCCAGGTCGAAGAATCGGTTGACCCCTGGAACTGGATGTTCAGCGTAGCGCTGTTGGTCGTGGTGAACGCGACCGGGAACGAAACGACGATCTTCGCCTTATTGAATCCTTCGGAGACGCCAAGGTCAGCGCCGAAGCGATAACCAGAAGCGCCGCCGATGTTAGTGTTTCCACCAGACAGATCATAGGCGGTGATGTTGCTGCTCGCGGCGCTGGCCGTAGTGATGGCCTGAGCAGAACTAAAAGCCAATTGTGCGTCCATTATCATGGTATTGTTCTCCTATACCAAGTATTCGTTACACTACCCTGGATTCAGAGTTAATGAGAACATCATTAATTCTGATGGGAGCCCCACGGAATTCCACAACTGGATTACCGGCATACTCAGTTGGCGTCAGCAACACATTCTTGTCACGGATCGCCTGGAGATCCATATACTGGCGAACGGTGCGGTTGCAGTAGATGGCCGGTTTAATGCCAGGAGCTGTAGCGCCAGGAGCATCGGTCTTGGTGATGCCCGATTGCTTGCGGCCCATTGTGGGAAGACGCACGACAGCCTTGCTCAGCAGGGCAAAGATGTCAGGTGGAGTGCTCGACGCCAGGCCGCCAGCTGCGGTGGTGGTGTCCAGGTTCGGGATGCGGACGCCATAGCGCCAGTCACGAACGGTCAGGCCAGCCTGCCACTTGAAGTAAGAGGTGTACGCCTCGTACTCATTGCCGGCGGCGTCTTTGCCAGGGCGAACGTCGCCCTTGTCCTCGAACATAAGGCCAGCCTTCGACCCCTTGGGGAAGATGCCGAACATCGTCTGCTCGCCCCATCCCAAAAGCCAGATGGAGGTGTTGCTGGATCCGGTGCCGCCACCGTCGAGGACGTTGATCGCGTTCTGCGCGGTCGAGGTCGACACGGTGTTGTAACGTGGGCTAAGGCCAGTGAACTGCGTGGGGTTAATCGCGCTGTTCCCATAGAAGATGGTAGTCGCCATCTGCTGAGACAGGCCTTCAAGGTGGGCGTTGTCTTCCGACATCCGGAACCGCTGCACATTACCAGAGAGCTCAGCCAGCGCGCGGTCTACACGGCTGTAAGCTTCCAGCATACCGACGCCGTCGGTGATCTGGGCAGTGGTCGACTTGGTGAACGGAATGCCCTGGTACAACATGCGCCAGGTGCCGCTTGGCAGGCCGGTGCGGACGGTGCTCTTATGGCCGGTAGGAAGATTGCCTTCCGTCCAGAGCATGTCGTCAAAGATTTCATTGCACTGGCTGAGAGTCTCTGCTATATCGTCAATGACCCCATTGGGATCGGTGCGAGCCGCCCAGTCGGCGAGAGATAAAAAGTAATTAGCCATGATTAGTTAGCCCCACTTGCGTTGTAACGCCGCTGTTCTCTAGTTTGAGGTTGCTTTGGAGCCGCGCTTTGTGTTACAGGATTTCCTTCAGAAAGCCTGGAAGCCATATTGGCTATCAGTCGAATAATCGCTGGGTTGTTTCCAGCCCCAGTGAAATCAAGCGCCTGAATAAGCTCGGCCCTTTGCTGCTCATTACCGCCGAAGCGGTTAACTGCTGAAATGCAAGTTTTGATAGTGGTTTGGAATTGGTTACCGCCGAGTTCAGGGTCAGACTTTACAGCGTCCTTCCACTGGTTCTGGGTATCATTCCAGACCTTAACCTGATGCTGGGACATGGATTCGCCATGACGCTGTATCTCTTTGAGATGCATGTCGATAAGGCGTTGTCCACGCTCTTGGGGAGGGAGCTCCCCGCCAAGGACTTCCTTGAACGCATTCATGGAAGAATCATCCAACTTCATCCCATCAGGAAGGGTGAAGTCAGTCCACGCGACTGCCGGGGGCGCTTCGGCCGGGGCCGTCTCCTGAACTACTGTTTCCTCTGGTTTCGAAGGATCAACAGCAGCTTTCCCGACTTCTTCGCTGATCAGGCTTGTTGTCGGGGTAATCGGTTCTACAGCAGGAGCTGCGTCTGCCGTCGGCGATGGAGCCTCTGCCGCTACCGGAGCGGGGGCTTCTACAGGCGTCGAGGCGACGGCAGTCTCTGGGGCTGGGGAAGGCTCAGTTGTGACCGCCGGGGCAGGGCTATCATTTGTTTGCATTTTTGTTATGCTCCTTCAGCATAGTAACAAACTCGTCTGGTGACGCTTTCATGATTTGAGCAGTTAGCATAAGCCCGATGTTGCGCTCGCCTTCCTTAAAGGCCATGGACAGGCTATCGCCAGTGAAGCTGGTGCTGAAGCAATGGCAGGAGCTCAGGAGGCCATGGATCCACTCTCGTCCAGACTGTGTAGACATTATTGTATATACAACAGACTCCTCGGCCTTCCTCTTCCTGCCTGCGGATCGTCGCTTAGCTGCGACCTGCGCCGGGTCAGAGGCATTAAACGGGCCATTAATCTCGTCTGTTTCTTCTGTTTCTTTAGCCATGTTGATTTATATCGTGAAATTATTGACTACGGCAAGAAAAATCTAAAAATTCGCTTGAAAGAGCAGTGAGGCGGTGTTGGCCCCTGCGTTCTACCAGGACAAGGAGGGAAACCTGGGAGCGCAATCAACACCGCCTCATAATTCATAATACACTGCTTATCAGCTATTTCCAGAATTTTCTTCAGGCTTTCCTGGATAAATCGTCTGTTCTCCGATATGGCCTATCCCGTATGACGAGTCGATGTCACACCAGATCTCAAAACCATGGCGATGAGCCTTCAGGCAGAAGTTCGTGTCTTCACCAGTATTCACACTATCACCATACTTAACTTTGTTCTCTTCCTCTTCCTGGCGAAGCCAATGCTGGAGAGAATCTTCTTCTCCTAAAATCCTTATAAGTTCATCAGGGACTTTTGATCTGAAATGATCTTCAAGAGTTGATATGAACGCCTCAAAAGGCAGGCCCTCACGGCGTATACTCTCAAAGTACCATGGCTTCGGAATTGAATTATAAACCTTGGCCTTGACCATAATGCACCCACCTGGAAGCAACCAGTATGGAACAACCCCGCCAGCCGTGAAGTCGACAGGAGCCATGGGAACGCCAAGAAGCTCGTAAGGGGGGACTCTCTTGCAGTAGACCCCGCCAACGATATCCTTGTCGAGATCCAGAAACCGTTTGATGATGTCGACGGGCGGGATATTGTCGCTGTCAACCCACATGATATGCGTGGCTCCCATGGAGAGCGCCACCTCCGCCATGGAGTTCCTGCAAAAGGATATGACGGAGTTCTTCTCGTTGATGGTTATGGTCCGTATCCCTTGAGATACAGCACGGGCGGCGACTGCGACCAATCTGATCGCAGCGTCCGCTTCCCAGGTGCGCCCAGATGGGATGCAGATGGCGACCTGGGCGGGATGGTCGACCTGGTTGCTCACATTGACATCCTTCGCGCAAAGCCCATTGCCATAAAGCGGGCGCACTTAAGCCTGAGGCTCTCGACAAGATGTGACATCGTCAGGAATTCTTCACGCTTGCTGACAATGGCAAAACAGCGCAATGCATCGACAAGCTGCTTAAACTTATCGATAACAAGCTCTGCGGCTTCTTTCTCACTTAACTGAGCCACTTACTGGACCTCTCCTATTTCAGATATGGGGACTGCATTTGGGTTATCGTCTACTGGCTTGTCTTCCTTTAGGAATGGATTTCTAACAAAGCATCCACATGCCTTCATGGCGCTAGT
>JGI20214J51650_10000849_pt1 | contig 19190 bp, 19 predicted proteins | sample WetSurMetagenome_FD_51650 | JGI IMG/M metagenome (IMG submission 51650) | reverse complement strand
ATAGATTAAACCTTTAAGTTGTTAATTATTGCGTCACAATAATTATAGCTAAACTTAGAGGTTTTTTCTATTTAAGGAGAATTTAAACCGGACACTAGTGCGCGGACTTGATTTTTACTAAACATTATGATAAGGTAAAAATACATTAAATAAATTGATTTAAAACCCTTTCTTGGATACGGTTGATACCCGTTTCTCGGTCTGGGAAAAACGCAAATGTTAGATAAAAAAATCAAAGAGAAGATCATCAAAAAGTTTCAGGAGCACGCCAACGACACCGGTTCACCGCAAGTCCAAATCGCTATTTTAAGCGAAGAAATCAAGCAATTGACTAAGCACTTGCAAGAGCACCGCAAAGATTTTTCTTCCCGCCGAGGTTTATTGAAGAAAGTTAGCGAACGCCGGAAACTTCTGAAATATTTGCAGAAAGAAAACGAAAAAGCCTTCATGGATGTGGCGGAAAAATTGAAATTGAAGATTGCCAAGAAAATGGAAGAAGATAAAGAAAGAGAAGATGAATTGGCTAGATTAGCGGAAGAAGGCCACGAAGAAGACATGTTGAACGAAGAAATGGCTGAAAAAACTGAATAGTTTTTATAATATAGGCCCGGCTTTCGGGTCTATATTTGTTAGGAAGCTTTTTACTATCTTCAAGGTTAAAATATAATTCGAATCTACGAATGGTATCCGAATCTACAAATATCATCCGAATTATCCGAATACTACGGGATAATTATCCATTCGGATGTCATTCGTAGATTCGTCCGAAAATTTGTAGATTCGGATTGTGTATTTTTATGATCAAGCACAAAGAACAGCGCGTCGGCGTCCTAGTCGACGCTTCCAACATGTACCACTCCGCCAGAAATCTTTTTGGCGCTCATTTGAATTACAAAGAAGTTTTGAACGCCGCGGTCGCCGATAGAAAATTGATCCGCGCCATAGCCTACGTCGTTAAAACCGAAGGCGACGAAGAAGTGCCATTTTTTGAAGCGCTGTCACAGTTAGGTTTTGAAGTAAACGTAAAAACCTTGCAAATTTTTCCTGGTGGCGCCAAAAAAGGGGATTGGGATGTCGGTCTGACCATTGACGCAGTAAAACTTTCGGAAAAATTAGATGTGATAATTTTAGTTTCCGGCGACGGCGATTATCTGCCGCTCGTCGAATATCTGCAAAACACCAAAGGCTGTCTCGTCGAAGTTCTCGCCTTCCGCAAATCCGCTTCGTCAAAACTAATTGAGGCCGCCGACGATTTTATCGATTTATCGGAAAATAAAAAATTTCTAATAAGATAATAAGTTCTTTACAAAATACTTTTAGAGGGTATCCGCCCTAACAAGCCTAAAACTTTCAACAAACCTCAGTAAAAGGAGGCTAGACGTATGTTTGAACAGTTAAAAGAAGCTTTGAAAGAAGGAGAAGTTGTCGTATTGATGAAGGGCGAAAATGGAGAAATCATTTTTGGTTTCTCGCAACCCGCCCTCAATACTGAAAATGCTGTGAAGATGGCAAAAAGCGGCATGCTAAAATCAGATGCCGTTGCAGTAAAATCCTGCTAAATTTTTTGGCGATTATTAATCTAGTTTGTAATAATCGCCTATCCTCTAAAAGTATTTTATAATTTTTAATTAACGTAATCACTTGGTCTACAAACAGGCAGGACCGTGAAAGAGTCTGTCGCTGAAAATTTTTTCCAAAAGATTTTCGACAACAGACTCTGGTAACTAGCTCTGAAGTTTGTCGGCCAAGCACAAAAAGAAAAGTATGAATTTTCAAGAACAGAAAGTTTCGGGCCAATGGCTTGGCCGCGAACTCTCATTGCGCTCCGGAAAAGTTGCGCAGCAGGCTGACGCCGCCGTCATCGCCCAATACGGCGAGACCGTCGTTTTGGCCACCGTCGTCGAGGCCAAAGAAGAACGCAACGTGGATTATTTCCCATTAACCGTTGATTTCGAAGAACGGCTTTACGCCGCCGGCATTATCAAAGGCTCGCGCTGGATCAAGAGAGAAGGCCGTCCGTCCGATGAATCAATTTTGAACGGCCGCATGGTTGACCGTTCTCTGCGCCCGTTATTTTCGGGCGTTTCCCGCAAGGACACGCAAGTCGTCTGTACGGTTTTGTCTTACGACAACGAAAATAATTATGACATCGTCGCTCTCGTCGCCGCTTCCGCCGCCTTAACTATTTCCGGCATCGAATGGAAAGGCCCGATCGCCGGCGTTAAGGTCGGTTTGATTGAAAACAATATCGTTTTTAATCCGAGCTTTGAGCAAATGATGACCAGCCAGATGGAATTAACCGTCGTCGGCACCAAAGAGCGCACGGTCATGATTGAGGCCGCCGCCAAAGAAGTTAAAGAAGAAATTGTTTTGGAAGCAATCGCCAAAGCGCAAACTGAAATGCAGCCGGCTATCAATTTGATCAATGGCTTTAAGAATAAAGTCGGCGTTAAAATTAAAACTCCTAAGGCTCATTTTGTGTCGGCCGAGCAAATCGCTAAAGAAGAAGAAAAAAATAAAATCATTGCCACCGCCAACGCTTGGCTCGCGGAAAATGTTAACGCTATTCTTTTTAATCAAGAATATTACACTAAGGGCGAACGAAAATTAGCCGTTGCCAAAATTAAAGAAGGTTTGGATAAATATTTGTTCGACCAAAATATTTCCGAGGACATGCGCAAGTTCGTCATCGGCAAAACCGTCGAAGCCGCCGTTGATACTGAAATCACCACCCAGCTTTTGGACAACGAACGCCGCGTCGATGGCCGCGCCCTCGACCAGATCCGCTCGCTTTACGCTGAAGTCGCGCTTTTACCGCGCAATCATGGTTCTGGTTTATTCAGCCGTGGCGAAACTCAGATCATGTCGATCGTCACTTTAGGCGCGCCGGGCTTGGAACAAAACTTGGAAGGCTTAGAAGGCAAGGGCACTAAACGTTTTATGCATCATTATAATTTCCCGTCTTATTCCGTTGGCGAAACCGGTCCGAACCGCGGCCCGGGCAGAAGAGAGATTGGCCACGGCGCTTTGGCGGAAAAAGCTGTCTTGCCAGTCGTCCCGGAAAAAATTGATTTTCCTTATACGATTCGCGTTGTTTCTGAAACCATGGGCTCGAACGGTTCGTCCTCGATGGCTTCAACTTGCTGCGCTTGTTTATCTTTAATGGATGCTGGCGTGCCAATCAAGCGTCCCGTAGCGGGCGTGGCTATCGGTTTGGCTTCCAATGAAGATATGAGTCGCTGGAAAGTTTTAACCGATATTCAGGATTTGGAAGATGGTAAAGGCGGTATGGATTTTAAAATCACCGGTACCACCGAAGGCATCACCGCCATTCAGCTTGATACCAAAACCGACGGCTTAACTTTAGAAATTGTCAAAGAAGCTTTGGAGCGAGGACGCAAAGGACGTTTGCAAATTTTGGATGTGATGACGCAAGCCATTCCGGCGCCGAGAGCCGAATTATCCAAATACGCTCCGCGCGTTGTTACCTTCACAATCAATCCGGAAAAGATCCGCGATGTTATCGGCTCGGGCGGCAAAGTCATTAATAAAATTATTGAAGAACATGAAGTGGAAATCGATATCGAGGATGATGGCTCGGTTTTTGTCACTGGCACCAACGCGGAAAATGTCGCCAAGGCCGTGGAATGGATCAAAAATATCGCCCATGAATTCAAGGCCGGCGAAATATTTACCGGACCGGTGGCTCGCATTCTTGACTTCGGCGCTTTTGTCGAACTAACTCCGGGCAACGATGGCATGGTCCATGTTTCTAAAATCGCTCCGTATCGCATCGGCAATCCGTCTGATTTGCTTAGCGTCGGACAAATGGTCACAGTTAAAATTGATGAAATCGACGAACAAGGCAGAATTAATTTATCCATGAAAGATTGTCCGGAAAATGCGCATCTCTACACCGAGCGCAAAGGCGAACAAAAAGGCGATTTCGGCGGCGGCTTCAAACCTCGCCGTGATTTTGGCGACCGAGGCGGCAACCGCGGACCAAGACGGGACAGAAGATAATTAAACCATAAAATCAAAATGAAAAGCGCTTACCATCATGGTTAAGCGCTTTTTATTTCTTTCGCTTTGGCTTTTAAAAAAGCCAAATGAACAAAGCAATCGCGGCGAAAACGGCGATTGCCACCTTCTTGACGTCGTCAATGTCGATGTCGACGTCAAGATGAACGTTTTTTGAGTGAAACAACACAAAGTACATAATTCCTCCTTAATTATCATGGAACTGAAACGTGGTTTTTCTATTTTTAATAGTAGCATACTTTAAAACTATTGTCAATGGTGCATTTATTTTTTATCTGTTTTATGTTATTCTGAAAACAGTTGCAATTCCTTTAAAAACCTGTTAAACTCACGTAGCCGCATTAAAAAATCTCGCTTTTGCGTTATAACGCTTTAATGTTATGAATTATCAACAATCATGGAAAGACAAGACAGCAAACCGTCCTCGCCGGGGCAAACCATTGTTCTTGAGGCTTTTTCTCAATAAAAATTTCTTCAAATTTTTATTGTTTTTGATTTTGGCCGGCTTCATCTTCGCGGCCGCCGGCTTTGCTTGGCTTTCCCGCGATCTGCCCAATCCGAATCAATTGATGGATAGACAAGTGGCGCAAAGCACAAAAATTTACGACCGCACCGGACAAAATATTCTTTACGATATTCACGGCGATCAGCAAAGAACCCTGGTCGAATTAAAAGATATTCCCAACTACGTAAAATGGGCGACTGTCGCCGTCGAGGACAAAAATTTTTATAACCACAAAGGTTTTAGTTTTTGGGCAATCATCCGCACCATCGCCACCAATATTATTTATCACAAAAAAGCCGGCGGCTCCACTTTAACCCAGCAATTCATCAAGAACGCTGTTTTGACGAACGAAAAAACTTACACCAGAAAAATCAAGGAATTAATTTTGGCCTACAAAATGGAAAAGAAATTTTCCAAAGATCAGATTTTGCAGATGTACCTAAACGAAATTCCTTACGGTTCCACGGCTTACGGCGTCCAAGCGGCCAGCCAGCGTTATTTTAAAAAAGATGTGGAAAAACTTTCTCTGGCCGAAGCCGCGGTTTTGGCGGCTCTGCCTCAATCGCCGACAGTTTATTCTCCTTATGGCTCGCATAAAGACGCATTAATGAAACGCCAAAAATATATTTTAGATTTAATGGCCGAACAAGGATATATTACAAAAGATGAGGCCGAAGCGGCCAAAAAAGAAGAAATAAAATTCGCGCCGGACACGGAAAATATCATCGCCCCGCATTTTGTGATGTACATCAAAGAACTCCTCACGGAAAAATACGGAGAAAAAATGGTTGAGCAAGGCGGTTTGAAAATTTATACCACGCTTGATACATACAAACAGCAAGCCGCTGAACAAGCGATAAACGACTGGTGGGAACGGACAAAGGTCGTTGATAAAAAAACCGGTAAAGAAAGCGAGTATAATAATTTCGGCGCCTCCAATGCCGCGCTGGTTTCGATTGACCCAAAAAACGGACAGGTCTTGGCCATGGTCGGCTCGCGCGCTTTCTTTAACGAAGAAATTGACGGCCAAGTCAATATAGCCACCTCACCTTTACAGCCAGGCTCATCCTTAAAACCTTTGGTTTATGCAACTCTCTTTAGCAAAGGCTATACGCCGAACAGCTTACTTTATGACGTGGTAACCAATTTTTCTTCCGATCCGAAAAACCCTTATGAGCCGAAAAATTTTAATTTAAAAGAGTATGGTCCAGTTACCGTACGTCAGGCCCTAGCCGGCTCTCTGAACGTTCCGGCGGTCAAAGCGACATATTTAGCCGGACTGGATAATATCATTTCCTTGGCGCAAAAATTCGGCTACACCACCTTGACTGATCCGGATCGTTTTGGCATCACTTTGGCCTTAGGCGGAGCGGAAGTAAAATTACTAGAACACACAAATGCTTATGGCGTTTTTGCCCGCGAAGGAAAATACCATCCGGTCGCCGTGATCTTAAAAGTTGAAGACAGAGACGGAAAAATCTTGGAAGAATGGCAGCCGCAAGAGCAAGATGTTCTGGATCAAAATATCGCTCGCGAGATCAATGATATTCTTTCTGATAATTCCGCCCGCGCTTTTATGTTCGGCGCGGTGAATAATTTGATTCTGCCTAACCGCCCAGTCGCTGCTAAAACCGGCACCACCAACGATTACCACGACGCTTGGACTATGGGCTATACTCCTTCTTTGGTGGCCGGCGTCTGGGTTGGCAACAGCGACCACAAAGCCATGAACAAGGGCGCTTCGGCCGCCAATGCCGCCGGCCCGATATGGAATGCTTATATGAAAAAAGTTTTGGGCGACACGCCAGTGGAAACATTCAATAAACCGGAAATTCCTATCACCGGCAAGCCGATCATTGATGGCATTGTTCCAGCGCAAACAGTACAGATCGACAAGGTCACTGGTTTGTTGGCAACCGAATATACCCCGCCGGATTTGATTGAAGAAAAAAATTTCCTGCAATATCATGACACGTTATTTTACGTAGACAAAAATAATCCGTTAGGCCCGGCGCCGACCGATCCGAGTCAAGACCCGCAATTTCAAGCTTGGGAATCGCGCGTCCAAGAGTGGGCCAAAAAACAGGCCGCTTCTTCGACAGTAATTTTTTCCACCAGCACGCCGCCAACACAAACAGACAATATCCACATTCCGCAAAACAAGCCGACCATTTCCATTTTATCTCCTGCCAACAATGCCATAATAATGAATAGATTTTTAAGCACCAGCGTTCAAGCTCAAGCGTCGCGCGGCGTAACTTCTGTTAAATATTATCTTAATGGCAGTCTTTTTGCCATCCGAAACGGTTATTCCTTAAATCTTGATAATCAATCGATAGATTTTTTGCCCAACGGCTACCACAATTTAAAGGCTGTGGCTTGCGACGATGTTGGTAATTGCTCGTCAGCCTCGATCGAGATTAACTTTGTCGGCGGCAACGAAAATCATGCAACAGCTTTTACCGCCTCTTTAACCTGGCCGCAAAATGGACTAGCCTTGGGCGAAGGCGACTTGCCGACCAATCTCAAATTTGAATTGACCGGCTATCAACAAGTCGGCCGCCTTGAAGTTTATCTCAAAAAAGACAGTGGCGACATAATGCTTGGCACAATCAATTCTATAACCAGCAACGACCTGGCTTTCAACTGGCGCGGCCCGGCGCAATCCGGCGTTTATACAGTTTACGGCAAAGCTTTTGGCTGGAACGGCGACTTTATCAAAACCAACGAAACAACGGTTACTATAACTCGTTCTGAGCAACCAATTAAAATAAATTAATTTTTTCTCCACAAAAAATCCACCAGCAGCTTGGTGGATTTTTTGTTTTCGTGGCGAAATGTCAGATATGCCGTGTTATAATCTTTTATTATTTCGCAAAAACAACATTGCACTTATTAAAGCTATTAATAACGAGATAATAAAAATTCCCGCCATCAGTATAAGTAGATTAAAATCATAAAACGTGTAGCAGAAAAGCGGTTGCAGGGGATTTTGTTTACAGGGATAAAAACCATTTATTAATTTTCCAAAACTAAAATTATACAAATCTGCAAATATATCTGCAACGGAAATAACAATAGAAATAATCATCAACATGATAGGAGTTTTTATTTTTTTTAATAATGGGTGTGACATATAAAATTATAATTTTATATAACGTGGCGCGAAGCGGAGCAACATTTTGCATAACAGTCAGGAATATCTGATGTTTTTGCACAGCGTTAGCGGAGCAAAAATATGCGAAGTTGTTGTTATTTATTTTAAAATTAGCAAAAAATTATCAATAAATTTCGATTCATAAAACCATCTGATTGGAAATTTTTTACTGCTTAATCGGCATGACGATATATAAATAACCTTTTTCGTTAACCGGCTTGATCACACAGGGCGTGTTGCCGTCGATTATTTCCAGTTTTATTATTTCTTCATCAATATTATTTAAACCGTCTAATAAATATTGGTAATTAATAATAATTCCATTATCAATGCCTCGGGTTTCCGCCTCTATTTTAACAATATTTTCACCAGTACTGCCGGAAGTTGAGGAAATAATGGCTTGATTTTTTCCCTCCGGAACATCCAAATTAATATCATTAATTCCGCTCTTGGAAAAAAGCGCCGAAGCCTTGATCGCCCGCATTAATTCTGAGCGGTTAATTAGCACTGTGGTTTTGCCGGTGGCCGGAATTATTTGCCGATAATCAGGATATTGTCCTTCAATTAGGCGGGAAATCAGTTCGGTGTTGTCAACCACAAATAAAATTTGACTGTCGCTGATGTAAAAATCAATTTCTGCGTCGCCTTTCTGCTCTAAACCAGATAAAATTCTTAACACTTCCTGAATGGTGCGTGTAGGAACAATAACCTTTTGCTCCTCAACCGCCCCAACACCCTCTTCTTTTATGGCTATTTCTTTTTCCGCTAAACGATAACTGTCAGTCGCCGCCAAAATCATCCTCCCCTTGCTAATTGTAAATAAAACACCGGACAATTCAATCCGTGATTCTGAGGCCGAGGCCGCAAAAACAGTTTTTGACAGGGCGCGGCGGAAATCTTCAATCTTGGCGGTCTTCTTATTTTTCCGCTCAATTTGCGGTATTAAAGGAAAATCTTCACTGGCCTCGGTTTTTATTTTTGTCTTATAATTTTCACATTGGACCTCTAATGATCCATCTTTTTTAATTAAATCGATTTTTTTATTTGGCAACAAATTTATATAGTCAGAAAATATTTTTGAATCAACCGTAAAACTTCCATCTTCTTCAACTTTGCCGCGAATAAAATGGGTGATGCCAATTTCCAAATTAGTGGTTATTAATTTAACCCCTTCTTTTTTCACCTCAACCAAAACATTGTTTAAAATCGGTAAATTAGCATTTTTGCCTGCCAAGTGACCCACGATAAACAGCCCTTGTTTTAAATTTTCTTTGAGGATGGACAGGTTCATATATTTATAATAATAAGATAATAATATATTTATTTAATAATAGTATTAAGGAGGTGGAAAAGAGTGGAAGGAAATATTTTTCAGCTTATTTTTAGGAAAAAACTCCATTTTTTCTTGTGGATTATTTGTGGTGTTGGCTGTGAGAGAAAGATGGTTAAATGTTAACAAGTTATAGGTTGAAAAAGTTATTAAGAAGTTGTTAAAAATTATCAGTCGGCCGTCAACACTATAAAGCGTGGTTATCAACAGTTGTTTCACAGACCAGAGCTGTAAAGAAGCTGTCGAATTGATTCTATTTCTTGAATAACTTTTTCATTTTCCTTGTTTTCCACCTCATCAAGGATTTTGTTATAGGCATGCATAGCGGTGGTGTGATCGCGGCCGCCCAATTCCTGGCCAATGGTTGGATAAGAATAATTTATTTCTTTGCGCATTAGATAGATGGAAATTTGGCGCGGCCAGACCAATTCTTTTTTGCGGCCCTGGCCGATTAAGTCTTTGTGCTCAATATTATAGAATTTGGAAACGGCGTCCATAATGTCGCGCGGAGAAAGCGAGCGGGTTTGCGCGGAAATAATCAAATCGCCAAGAACGCTTTTAACAGTTTTTAAAGTTGGGACGGCGTTGTTGAATTCATGAAAAGCGACAACCTTGTTTAAAGCGCCCTCGAGCTCCCTGATATTATTTTTAATATTAGCTGCAATATAATGAAGAATTTCTAAATCCAAAGAATAATTTTTTTCTTTTGACCTTCTTTCTAAAATAGCCACCTTGGTTTCCAGATCAGGCTGACCGATATCGGCAACCATGCCTGACTCAAAACGGGAAGCCAAACGAGCTTCCAGCGCTGGAATTAATTTTGGCGGCTTATCAGAGGTTAAAATGATTTGTTTGTCTGCTTGCTGTAATTCATTAAAAGTGTGGAAAAATTCTTGCATCGTGCCGTCCTTGCCGCCCATAAACTGCACATCGTCGATTAAAAGCAAATCGACATTGCGATATCTATCTTTAAATTCTTTGGCATTGCCCGAGCGGACAGAGTTAACATAGTCGTTGGTGAATTTTTCACTGGTGGTGTAGAGAATTTTATTAGTGCGTTTGGCCAGCTCGTTGCCGATCGCTTGCAGAAGATGAGTCTTACCTAAACCGACGCCGCCATAAATAAAAAGCGGATTATAAACATGGCCTGGATTATTGGCGACAGCCTGGCAGGCCGCATGCGCCAGCTCGTTGCCGCGTCCGACCACAAAAGTTTCAAAAGAATATTTCGGGTTCAAACCAAAACGGTTGGCGGACGGAGCGATCTCGGCTTCCGGCGAATCTTCCCTTTTCTTTTTTAAATGTATTTTTTCCAGCAAGCCCGCGGCCGGCGAACTTTTTTTCATCTCCACTTTATAGAGAATTTCTTTGATTTTTTGGTTGACAACATGTTCAAGCGCATTAACGATTTCTTTGTTATATTTTGTTTCCAGCCAAGTTTTAGTAAAAGCGTTGGGCACGCATAAAATAACCTTGGCATCTTCAAAAGAAGAAACAAAACTATTTTTAAACCAAGTGGTAAAATTCGCCTTAGACAAAGTGAGCTCAATTTCACCTAAAGCCGCCTGCCAGATTTGCTCATTATTCATAGAAGCAAAAAATTTTTAAGAATTTATATCTTAGATTAAATAAAATAAAATTGCAACAGTGATTTGAATAACCAGTATAACAGAAACCAGCCGGCATAAAAAGCCTTTAAAGGTTCATAAGGTGTTGATAAACGGTGGACAACAGAAGAATACAAAATATCAAATAATCAATATTAAAAATAATATTTTAATATTCCAATATTTTAATGTTTTTGGGTTATTTTGTCGCAAACATTGACTAATTATTTTGTTTTTGGTATTCTTTTCTTAGAAAGCGGAAAAGTTTTCGTTTTTTGTTTATATATATAATATAGGGCTCTTCGGTAAGCTCAGGGCAAAAACCCTGGGCAAGGCCTCAGAGTTTTTGGAGCGGTAGTTCAGTTGGTTAGAACGCGTCCCTGTCACGGACGAGGTCGCGGGTTCGAGTCCCGTCCGCTCCGCCAATAAAATTTTAAAAGTGAAACAACATAAAAACCTGACCCTTGTCAGGTTTTTATGTTGTTTATATGTGAAGACAGGGCTTAAAAGACGGAGTGATGCCAGCCGAGCTTTTCAGAAGGCTGTAAAAATGATCTTAATAATGCTAAAATAAACGTGTGTAAATTATATAAAACCATCTTTATCATCTCTCAATTATGAAAAATAAAATTTGTATAATTTTGGCAACAATATTGTTGGCAATAATTATAATTTTTATCTACTGGTTCAAACGTGGTGACGCCTGTCTGGCACAGCCCCCGTATTTTAATTGTCATACGCAAAATAAGTTTGAGGAGATAGACAGAGAGCTTATTGATTTATCTGGGCAAATAGGAAGTTTGAATGAGCCGTCTATTTTTAGTGTTGATAAAAATGAAGGAGTTTTTTCTTTCGAGCATATTAAAAATGATCAAACAAGGATAATAAAAAACGGCAAAATTAAAGATTCTTTGGAGCTTTATACTAATTATATTGATCCGACGCTTACGCCTTTATCAGAAAACACTTTAATAGTTTCTGCTTGGCAGTGGCCGCACGATTCAAAATTGTATAACGGCCCTTTCTTTAACTATTATTTAGATTTTAGAAACGGAAAAACAATTGAACTTTTAACCAAGGGCAGGTTAGTCGCTAAATCACAGGACGGGAAAAAAGCGGTTTTTCTGGAAAGTTCTTGCGTTAAAGAGCAATTACAGGAGGATCGGTTGGCAAGCTGCAATAATTTAGATTTAAGTTTGAGATTAGTTAATTTAACATCGAACTCACAAGACATAATGATCAATCATTATTATGCTATAAATCAGTGGTTCGATCAGGGGCCGCCTTATGTTAGTTTTCTCGATTTTGGCAAGGCAGCTTTTTCGCCCAACGGAACAAAACTTGCCATAGAAATTAAGATCAAAGAAATTGACCACAACACTTCAAATGAATATTGGACCTTGTTTGTCGCGGACACTAAGACAGGAGAGATTGTTGAAAAAAATAATAGACTGTCTAAAAATAGGTATAAATATGTATATTGGTTAGATAATGAGGATATAATTTATAGGTGAATTTTCTTTTTATAAAGAATTTTGGCGTCGCTATCAAATACAGAGTTCTAAAATTGTTAATAAGTCTTCGCTTACTGAAGCGTGGTTTAAAAAACAGCCTTTAAAAGGCTGTTTTTATGTTTTTAAAAGGTAAGGTTAAATATTAAAAGTTTTTGCCCCCAGCCAAGCCAGCTCAAAAACCTTCTTTTGCGATTCAGCAATCTCATTACTCTCAATGATAACCGCAAATTTTTCCCGCCAAGAAGCGATTAGAATTTTATTATTATAAATATCAGTTTCGGTGGAAAAATAAAATTTATCTTTTGGCACAAGCAAAGAAGTGCGCAATTCCGCGGCATCATTAAGGATTATTGCTCGGTCGGCCGGCGTATCCGGTCCGATGGCGCGGATGCTGATATTTCTGGCCACCCTTTTTTTGAAATAATCGCGGACATAGTTTTCCGATAAAGCCTGGAGAACATCATCGCCAATGGCATAAGCAAGAATTTCTCCTTGAGCGGTCAAGGTATCTTCCAGTGCCTCCTTCATTCCTTCTACGCCGGCATAAAACTTAACCTTGGGTTTTTCTTTTGTACTATAAACCGACAAAAGCTCGGGTAAAAGCGTTTGCGCCTGGCTAATCTGTTCAGTGATTTTTTTTATTTTGTTTTCTAAAAATTTAACGACCTTTTCCGGGCTTTCGGCCGCATATTTTTGAATTTTAGCTTCTCCAGTCAGAAATACTAAGCCGTCGCCAGTGAGCGATTCCAAAATATCATATCCGGTAGTGCGGTTTATTTTGGCTTTCCTGGCAATTTCCGCGGCGGTTGACGGCCCTAATTCCATTAAGGCCAAATAAACGCCAGCCTCCTTAGGATTAAAACCAAGATCGATTAATTGTTTTTGAGTAATCATGTTCATTCTCGTCATTCCCGCGCAGGCGGGAATCCAGATTAGTCACCGTTATGCAAATTTACTGGATTCCCGCCTGCGCGGGAATGACGAAGGAAAATCAAAATTTTCTTATATTTTAATTATATATTATAAAAAAAATTGTGTCAATAGTTTTCCACAAAAATTAATAGATTAAAATATTATTTATATATAATAGGACAATTTTAATGAACAATTGTCGTTTACTATTGACAATTTTATAGATATATGCTAAACTAAGATTAAGGTTGACAAATGTCAAAAAAGATTGCTCATTACAATTAAATATACAACAATAAAACAAAAGGAACCTTTATGAAAAACTTAGTGGCGCTGGCAATGTTCGCGGTTGTTTCTGTCGTCGGTACGATTAGAGCGGAGGATTATTATGTGATTCGCAAATCCGGAACAATGAATTATCTGTATAACATTAATCCGAGTGAGCCGAAATTGGTCAAAACTTCCGCAACGGAAAAAGTCGAAGAAAGTCCATTGAAAATTGTTAAGGGGAAAACAGTTCTTTCCAAAACAATTTATCGGACAGAAGAACAGGTAATTGTGCCAATCGATTCGTTCTTGTCTTTCACCTTAACGCGCGGCCAGTATTTTTATCCGAATAATTACGACACTACAGTCGCAATTGACACGATAAAACTGGTTGTGGCGATGTGCGGCGTGGTTGGGCGGAAAATATTGGACGAAAGAGGGAAGGAACACGAGCGAGAAAATATTGATAAAAATTCTTTTTTACCCAAAACGTACGTTAATAATTCCTACTTTTTCTATGGTGAAAGAAAAGGAAAAGACTTGCTTTTTGGGGAAGAAGAAGGAGTTGGCCGCACCAAAATCAATGATGAGCAATTTGTTTTTGCGGGCTTTCTGACAATGATTATATTTTTTATAGTATGGAACAATAAAGCAGAATATTTCCTCGTAGCCAGCCGTCTTATGCTAATGATCTGCCTTACCATCTGTTCAACTTGTCTTACCTCCTCTAGTCTCAACACTCTTATGTTTAAAGTCGTTCTTCTTGCGTCATGGATGGCCTTTTATTTTTTGTTAATTCAAATTCAAAGGAGAGACAACCAAAAAAATATAAAAATTATACCGCTAGTTGCTCTGGGTACAGGAATAACGTTTTTTGCGGTGTTATTTTTAACCCATGGTTGGAAATTCGCTAGCCTAATAGCTGTAATAATTTTGGCAAATGTGGTGATTAGATATTTTTCTGAGATAAAAAAATGGATATTTATTTTTTCAAATCTTTTAAAAAGAGACTTAAAAAAATTTATTAGCAAAACAATTATCAAGGAGTAATTTTTAAATCGGCGCTTTCATTAATTGAAGGCGCCGAATTTTTTTATTTATTCAAAAAGTATTTAATATTTTTTAGCGCGAACAAAAAAGCCGACCACGGCCGGCCAATACGATAATTAATAAAAAGTTAGTGAACGTTTCTTTGTTTGCCCACGATAATGCGGATCTGTTCGGCGCTGGCGCGGATGCGGGCAGGGTTTTTGACTTGCAGAGAGCCATCGACGACTACCGAGGCATTATTGTTGACCACCAACAATTCTTTGAAGGAAAACATGCTTTCGCCGTCTTTATTGGCGGCGCGGAGTTTTAATTTGCGGTTTAAATCGTCTTCGCCGGCGATAATCGGCGAATTGGTTATTTCGACCATGGTCGGTTTGCTATTTTGGATAAGATAATTTTTGTCTATTTCTAAGATTGTATCCGGTGCGCTTATTTCCGCTTTAAACAAAAAATAGCCCTGATTGATTTGGGCTAGACGAAAGCTTTCTAAGCGGCGAGCCAGTAAAATTTCGCAGGCATCAGCTATGGAATTTATGCCAAAAGCGGCGGCAATTTTATTTTCTTTTTCCGCGATCGGAATTATTCCCAAAGTAACTTGATGTTTCTCGTCGCTTTGATTGCTGACAATATAATTAATAACCTGGCTGACAGTGCTGTCGTTGCCTACAGCGACAATTGTTCTTGTCCCTTGTCGTATTTCGTCCTCTACGGCGACTTTGATGTTTTTAGAAACCCCTAAACGGATTATTTTGCCATTCAAATTCAAGTCAGTGAGCCGCTTTTCTGTTTTATATAACAGTTTGCCGTAACGGCGATCGTTAGTAAAGCTGTCATAAATATAAGCGTACATAAAATGAAGTGGTTGCAAAAAAGATAGACGCAAGATTTTTCGCCCCCCTATTATTCTTTTTCTTCGGTATATTTTTCTTCAGTCTTTTTTTCCGTTGGCAAATTTTTGCCCATGGTTATTTTTCCGTTAATCGTTGCGCCCGTTTCCATTGACAAAGACTCGCATTCGATGTCACCGAAAATTTTAGCCGAAGAAACAATTTGCAAAGAGCCTTCTATTCTCATATTGCCTCTCACTTCGCCGCCAATACGAGCTGACTTAGCTTCAATGTCGGCCGTGATGTTGGCCTTGTCGCCAATATAAACATTACCTGCCGTTTTTACGCCCCCTTTTAAAACCCCCTCAATTACAATGTTGCCGGTGCTGTTAAAGTTTCCTTTAACCATCACTGAAGGACCGATGATTGTTTCCGCATCTTTGAAATTTTCTTTTTCTTCTTGCTTGTTAAACATAAACTTGGGGTGCGTAATTACTGAATTGGTTAAAATCCAATAAACGCAATAAACAACTTTACACTTAATATTACTTCACTATTGACATTGTGTCAAAGAGCTTTATAATATAAAGAAGTCCACTGTTGTGGGCTTTTAAAATTAAAACCAGATAAGCCTCCGTTGATTTTTAGCTATGCCGGATCAAAGAGTTTTATAACTCTTGTTTTCTACACAAAACCACCCTTAACTTTTCCTTGAGAAGTCTGCCCACCGGCAGGCAGGGAGAGGGACTTGTCCCCATAGTTCAACGGATAGAACGAGGATCTCCTAAGTCCTAAATCCATGTTCAATTCATGGTGGGGACACAAACGAATTTACAATTTTTGATTTGGGATTTTCGACTTATAGTGTAGAGATAAAATTTTGTAAATTATATTGACTTTAGTCCACGCTATTGTGGACAGAAGTCGAGAAAAAGTTAAAAATTGTTTTAAAATTAAAACAGAGATAAGTCCACAGTAGCGTGGACAGAAGTCGATAAATAAAATATTTTGGCTAGTATTAAATAATTAATATTAATATTTCGCTAATATTAGTTAAAAAAATAAATAGAAATTCGTAAATCAAAAATCGTAAATCGAGATGGGGCCCATAGCTCAGTTGGCTAGAGCGCTTGCATGGCATGCAAGAGGTCAGGAGTTCAAGTCTCCTTGGGTCCACACAGTATTAAACACTAATCTTCTCAGTATTTAAACGGTAGTAGCTGGTCAGGAGTTTCACCCAAAGGGTGACCACCCTCTGGGTGGCAAGTCTCCTTGGGTCCACCTTCGTCCGTTGTAGCTTTTAGCGAAGGCGGATACGGTCTACAATGTAATACCGAGTAATAAATATTGTGCTGTTTTATTTTGGGCGGACTACGGTGGACGCAGTCCACTCTGCACATAACAGTAGCGCACAGAAGACATATAAATAAAATCCGCATTTTGCGGATTTTATTTTTGGCCCAAAAAAGATTGCCTTCAGTCAATTGATTTTTTTGGCTTAAGTTAATTTTAAAAGTTTTTTAAAAAACTGTTTTATTCTATTCTTTATTATGACTGGCTCTTAATAAAGAAAGGAGTGTGCAGGAATTTTATTGTTAAAATTTTAAATAATTTGCAATAAAAAATTGGCAAAAATATTATATATATTAGCTAATATTAGCCAAATATATAAATTATCTCCTTGGGCTAAATTTTAATATTTGTATAAGCGCTTATTATGTTTTAAAAAATATTTTTGTAGTGACGGATCTTGGCAAGCCGGCTTTGACGATTTAAATCTACGGTGACAAGATCGAGCCGAGAATTATTAAAATTGATTTTATTTTGTTGACAATAAATACTCATTGCTCTTTTTAAGCAGCTGATTTGTTCGTGACGCAAGAAAAAATCAGTTGAATTAATTTTTTGCGAACTAAAAGTTTTAACCTCGATAAAGACGGTGATGTCGTTTGATTGAGCAATAAGGTCAATTTCTAAGCGGCCAAATCTTTTATTGCGCTCAATTATCGCATAACCGCGACGGGAGAGAAAGTCCGCGGCTAGCGACTCGCCCCAACGACCAATTGTTTTTTTGTATTTTTTCATAATATATTTATTATATCGCACAAACAAAAAACCGTCCTCTTTGCGGAGAACGGTTTTTTAATATTTTTAAGGAATATATTTTTGAAATTCTCTATCTTTTTGTAATTCTTTCTTTTTTGCCGGCAAAGTTTTTGCGTAGCGGATGATAAAAATTAGCCAGACGATAATTCCCGCCAGGTAGAGCAAATACCAAAAGCGAGCGGAGAGTAAGGGGATTTCTTCTTTGCCAAAGAAAAATAAAATAGAACTTATTAGGGTATTGGCGATGGAAAAATTGCCCAGTTTACCCCAGAGCTGGCCATAAAACCCTCTTTTTGATTTTAAAAAATAAAATGTGATAGCTGATGCGAGTAGAATGACGATCAAAATAATGAGCGCCAGAGAACTTAAAAATGTTAAAGGACCAGGGTGGCCATTGAGCCAGAACTGTAATGTTAGCAGATTTTTCATAGTTTATTTGTAAGGTTATTTTTAGCTAAGGATATCTTAGCACTGGGATGGATTTTTTGGCAAGAGCTTTAAAAATTTAAAGCTTAGTGAAGAGGATGCCATAGTGAAATTGGCCGGCATCAAATTTTTCCACTATTTTTAAGCCCATTTTTTCAGCGACGGCTTGAAGCGATTCGATTTTTACTCTTTTTTCCGGCGGCGGGCCAAAAGGCGAGGAGGTTGCTTCCCACTCTACTACTAAAATTTTACCGCCTTTTTTAACCATCCTAATTGATTCGCGGATTATTTCCGCTCTTTTTTGCGAGTGAAAAAGAGTATTTATTAATAAGGCGACATCAAGGCTCTCGGTTTCGATTTTTGTTGCATGATAAACTTCCAGGTCGCTCCAAACAGTTGAGATATTTTTAATGTTTTCCTGGCGAATGCGACGAGAGATTGATTCCAGAGACGGTTTCAGAATATCTACCGCATAGACTAAGCCGCGGTCACCTACCAGTTTAGCCGCTGGAAAAACAAAATAACCGGCAGTGCCGCAACCTAGGTCCGCCACCTTCATTCTTTCTTTTATTTGCGCTTTTTGCAGGATGAAATTTACATCAAGCAGGGCGCTGACCGGCTTTTGCATAAAATTAAATTTCTATTTTACTAAAACCTGTTTTTGAATTATTTTTTTTCGGCTGTATTTGTTTTGCGCCGAGATTACGATCAGGTTGATCCCCTTGGCAAGCTCTACTGTTTCACGAAAACTCCCATCATCCTTTTTTAATACTTGTTTGTCGTTGATGGTGATTTGTGTTTTAGGATCGGCAACGCCGACAATGTCGACAAAATTATTTTCCGTTACAAGATTATCCGGCGGCTCGGTTATTTTCACTGTTGGCTGGGAAAAGCTTGTTTTTAGGTAGTAACCGAGATAAGAAAACAAGGCGGCGATAAAAAAAACTATTATAATATTTTTTAAAATCTTGGGAACGATCATGAGTTCAGCGCCTCTTATTTTTTTCTTGGCGAAAACATCGGTGTTTTTCTTGTTTCTCAACAATATTTCTTCGCGATATTTTTCCGCTAAATGTGCAGCATTCAACCCCAAGAAGGCCGCGTATTTTTTAAGAAAGGTTTTTTCGTAGACTCCGGCAGGGATATTTTTATAATCACCATTTTCTAAAGCTTCCAAGTAGTCAGAGCGAATAGAGGTTTTTCGCGCGGCTTCCGGTAGGGATATTTTTTTTTCTTCGCGGGCGGCGCGCAGTTTTTCCGCCACAGACTCCTCGTCTTCCCTAATTTTATTTTTAACAAATAGCATATTAAAATCAGCGCAAGGTTTTGGTGAATTTTAGAAGATCAGACCAGACACCGGCGCCGGCACCTGTGACGCCGAGCAAAGTCATGGAAAATTGGATAATTATATAACTCGTGAAAACGATTACCAAGCCGATCGTCGCGTT
>JGI20214J51650_10000848_pt1 | contig 19219 bp, 14 predicted proteins | sample WetSurMetagenome_FD_51650 | JGI IMG/M metagenome (IMG submission 51650) | reverse complement strand
CGAAAACAGCTCGATGATGCAGATTTTTAATGAGATGAGCGCTGAGGTGCTCAAGGAAACCGGAGGCAAAGTGGGCTTCAAGCTGTTTGCCGGTTTCGTTCTGGGTGATGAAGAGGATGTGCTGAGAAAGCTTCGCATCGGCATGGTGCATGCCGCAGCCTTCACCGCGTCCGCACTCACCGATGTCAATCATGACCTGCGCGCGCTCCTTGTTCCTTTCCTTTTCGACAATTACCAGGAAGTCGATTATGTCATGGCTAAGCTCGAACCCGACTTGAAGCGTGGGTTTGCCGAGAAAGGGTTTGAAATCCTGGGCTGGCCGGAGCTTGGCTTTCTATATTTTATGTCCACAACTCCTATTGCCGGCCTGAACGACATCAAGGGCAAGAAGGTCTGGGGCAAGTCCAATGCCCCCATGCTGCAGGCGATCATGGAAAAGGTTGGTGTTTCCACCGTCGCCATCAACGCTCCGGATGTGCTCATGGCCCTCCAGACCAACCTCCTCGAAGTGGTTTACAACTCACCTTACTATGCGCTGATCACCCAGTGGTACACGCAGATCAAGTACCTGACCGACGCCCCGGTTTCCTACGTCGGCGGGGTCCTGGTGATGGACAAGAAGTTCCTTGCCAAAATCCCGGCTCCCCTTCAGGAAACCCTGAGAAAAGTCTCGGCCAAATATCTGCAGCGGGTCGTTGAACAAACCAGGAAAGATAACACCGATGCCCTGGAGATCATTTTCAAGCGGGGGGTGAAGAAGGTGACTCCGGACCCGAACCAGATCAAGGACTTCAAGGAACTGAGCGATAAGGCCATGGCCGACATTGGCCCGAAGGAGTTTCCTATGGCCACCTATAAGAAGATCCAGGCCGAGCTTGGCGAATACCGGGCGCGATCTCCCAAAAAGCAATGAACGCTTCCGTGCAAAACAATATATCGCAGTTGAGCCGCTGGTTCGGACGGCTCGAAAATGCGTTGATCGCCTCGCTGGTGATCTTTCTTGTCCTGTTCTCAATGGTCCAAATCATCCTCCGCAATTTCTTTTCAACCGGCGTCATCTGGGGTGATACTTTGCTGCGGCAAATCGTACTCTGGGTCAGTCTGCTCGGAGCGGCGCGCGCCGCTGCTGAAAATAAGCACATCCAAATCGATCTCCTCCCGAAATTGCTGCCCGCTGCCGGTGCCCGAACCCTCGGTATCATCAGCAACCTCTTTGCCACGCTGGTTTCGGCCACCCTCCTCTATGCCTCCTTCACCTTTGTCCAAATGGAAATGAGCTCGGGCACCATGGCTTTCACCGGCATTCCCAACTGGTGGCTGGAGACGGTGTTTCCGCTCAGTTTCGCGCTCATGACGATACGGTTTGGGTGTCAGTTCATCGAAAAACTCAGTGTGGACCACGGTGACCTGAGAGAATGACGCTGCTGCTGACTGCCTTACTGATCCTGGTGGCTTTTTCCGGGGCGCCGCTGTTCCTGGTGATCTCCGCCGGCGCCCTCTTGTGCCTGCATTCCCTGGGCGTGGATCTTTCCGTAGTCATCATCGAAATGTACCGCCTTGCGGCCAGTCCCATTCTGATTGCCCTCCTGCTTTTTGCCTTCGCCGGATACGTGCTCGGGGAAAGCCAGGCCAGCAGGAGGCTGGTCAGGCTATCCGCGGCAATTATGGGGCGGGCGCCCGGAGGTTTGGCCATCGTCTCGCTCATCACCTGTTCTTTTTTTACGGCCCTTACCGGGGCTTCGGGAATTACCATTGTCGCCCTCGGCGGACTGCTGCTGCCTGCTCTCATCGCCGACAAGTACCCGGAAAAGTTTTCCCTTGGGCTTCTGACCACCTGCGGGAGCCTCGGACTGCTCTTTCCTCCCAGCCTTCCACTGATCATCTATGCCATGGTCGCCGACATCAATACCGCCGATCTTTTCCTGGCGGGGGTTGTGCCCGGTGTGATCATGCTGGTTCTGCTCTCCCTCTACAGCATGGTCCAGGGCATTCGGTGCGGCACCACCGGCGCTCATGCCCGTTTCAGTTTCCGTGAAATCCTTGCAGCCCTCCGCGAAGCCATCTGGGAAATTCTTCTTCCGGTGGTGGTCCTGGGCGGGATCTTCAGCGGCTACCTGGCGCTGAGCGAGGCCGCGGCAATTACGGCCATCTATGTACTCCTTGTGGAGATGGCCATCCACCGGGAGATAAAAATAAAAGATTTGCCCTCCACCATCATGAAGACGGTGATGATGGTGGGCGCCATTGTGGTGATTCTGGGCGCATCGCTTGCCTTCAATAGCTACCTCATTGACCAGCAGGTTCCGAACAAGATCTTGAACTTCATGCGCACCCATGTCGAAAGCAAGTTCGCTTTTCTCTTCATCTTGAACCTGTTCCTGCTCGGGGTCGGCTGCGTGCTCAACATTTTCTCCGCACTGGTTATCGTGGTGCCTCTCATTGTGCCCATTGCCAAGAGCTACGGGGTGAACCTGCTGCATCTCGGCATCATCTTTCTCACCAATCTCCAAATCGGCTATTCCCTGCCTCCCATCGGGATGGACCTTCTCATCGCGAGCCTGAGGTTCGAAAAATCCGTTATCTACCTCTATTACGCCTCGCTTCCTTTCATTGCCATCCTCCTGCTGACCCTTGCGATCATCACCTTCTTCCCCCCTTTGAGCCTTTTGCTGGTGAAGTAATTAGGTTAAGGCAAGCAGGGCAGTTTGCCTGGATGCTTATGGAAAATGGTCTCTCAAGAAGGAGCCGAGCGATGGACTTTTTGTTACCGCAAGAGATAAGCGAAGATCTGAAGCGTTTTAAGACCTTTCTCGATAAGCATGTCCGGCAGCGGCTATCGCAATGGTATGAGGACGGGGCCATTCCGAGGAGTTTTTTCCGGGAACTGGGAGAGAATGGGTGGCTGGGTTTTGGTGTTGGCGATCAGGGCATACAGGAGCAATCCGCCTTGAAGCAGGCTACCCTGATGGAATGTCTGGCAAGGCTGTCGCCGGGGGTGGCCGTTGCCGTTGCCGTGCAAATCTCCCTCGGGGTGAAGGGACTTTACCTGTGCGGAAGCGCCGAGCAAGCCGCCCGCATTCTGCCTGCGGCCATTCTCGGGGAGACTCTGATGTGCCTTGGCAACACGGAACCCACCGCCGGAAGTGATGTGGCCGGCATTGCGACCAGGGCTGATCGCATTGAGGGCGGCTGGTTGCTCAACGGAACCAAAGCGTACGTCACTAACGGGACCATCAGCGATTGGGCTCTCGTGACGGCCGTTTCCGATCCAGAAGCCCCCAGAAACCAACGATTGTCCATGTTCCTGGTGGACCTTTCGGCTCAAGGGATTTCCCGAACGAAGCTCAACAAGAGGGTGTGGATTCCCTCCGATCTTACCCGGCTCCGCTTCAAGGATGTCTATGTTCCCGACGAGAACCTGGTTGGTGAGCGGGGCAGAGGCTTGCAGCAGGTCCTGAACATTTTTACGCACAGCCGGATCTCGATTTGCGCGCTGACGCTGGGAACAGCCATGGGAGCTTTTGAACAAGGTCTTGACCACGCTCGAAAGCGCAAAGTTTTCAATGAGAGCATTGTCCATTTCCAGGCCAAATCGTTTGAATTCGCTCATTTCTTCAGCAGGATTGAAGCCGCCCGATTGACGTTGTGGAAGGCTTGCTGGCTCAAAGATCAAGGATTGGACTTCCGTCTGGAATCCTCAGTGGCCAAATACCTCGCCGTCGAAGCGGCAAGAGAAATCGGGGTGTGGGCTGCGGATCTGTTTGGCGCCGCTTCCGTCATCTTCGAACACCCCATCCACAAGTATCCCATGGATGCCTGGGCTGCGTCCCTTGGGGAGGGCACTCAGGACGTGCAGAAGCTGATCATCTTCCGAGAACTCTTGAAGAAAGAGGACCTCTTTGCGTGATTGAGGATCGAAAAGGCTTGCCGCGCCTGCGCATTGGAAGGAGGCTGTCGCCGATCACTCGGTCATAAAGCAATAGGGGTCGCGGTCTACAAATAAGTCAAGTCCGAAGCTGTGAGAGATCGCCAGGCAGCCCCCGCATACGGGCCTTATGGCACAGGAGCGGCAAGCACGGGAGCCGGTACGGTAGCGCCGGGCGGGTTCGGAGTCGTAGAGTTCATCGAGACTGGCGTGAAGGATATTGCCAATGAGAGACGGAAACTTGCGGCAGGCATGGACGCTCCCGTCGGCCAAAAGAGAAACGAAGTTGAAAGCGGCTCCGCACCCATAGCCGGCACATCCGCCAAAAGCGGGCAAGCCTTTTTGGTAACGGATAATGTTGAGGAGATTGTCTTTCAAAGCGCAGACGGGGTTGCGCTCTGCAGCCTCCGAGTAAGCCTCCAGAAAGCCCCTATAATCGTCCTTCGTGGGGAGTCTGAGGGCGGCGCCCTCACCGACCAGGGAAAGGCGGCTGAAACTGAATAAGTCAGTGTGGCGGCGCAGCATTTCAGCGAGAGGCAGCACTTGAGAGAGATTGTTCCTGGTAAGAGTGAGCATCACCATCGAGTAAATGTCGAGATGGCGCAACACCCTGAGGAATTCAAGCACTCGATCAAAATGCCCGGGCCCGCGAATATGGTCATTGTGTTCCCGCAGCCCTTCGAGGCTCACCTGGTAAAAGAGCGGAGGCTCGATGGCGATCAGTTCTTCGATCACCTCCCGGGGTGCCGGATTGCCAAGGATGGCGAGGCTGAAGCCGCGCCCGGAGGCAGCCCGGTAGACCTCCAGAAAATCGGGATAGAGAAGGGGGTTGCCGCCGGTGAAGGAGACCTGTCCCTTAACCTTGCGACTCCGGCAGAATTCGTGGAGTCCATCAAGGACCTTTATCGATTGTCCAAGTTCAAGGGGATGGGTGTGGCTCCGATCGTAGCAGTGCCTGCAGTGAAGGTCGCAAGCCTGAGTGATATGCCATTGGAGGGTGAAAACAGGAGACGACAGGAAATCCTCCTCGATACCCTGATCTACGAGGAAACAGGAGGGGTCTCGTCGAATGCCCGAAGGCGGAGCAATCAATAATCCTCTCCCCACGGCGCGATCGATGGCTGCATCGAGCGCATGAATGGTAACCTCGCCGGCAGCGGCCAGCTGTTTGAGATCGATCTCCTCAGCCGCCATTTTGAGCACCAGGAGATCTTCATCAGTAGCGGGGCAAACCAAGGTCTCATGGGTTCTGGGATGCCGCCACACGAGCACGTATTCTTCACCGAACTCCGGGATGGAAACGGGGTCATTCTCATTGACAGTCAGCAGAAACGTCAGATTTTTCCAGGAGAGACGGAGCAACTGGAGAGAGGGGTTGATCTCAATTTGATTGCCCCGCGGGGAATAATCGGGCTCAAGGGTCTTTACGCGGAAGAGGGTCCACTCAAGACGCGCAAGCTCCGGCAAATAGCCGGGGGGGGAAAGAATATCTCCTTGCCGAGATAGAATCTGGGGCAGTTCTCCCGGTCCATGACCCGTGGCGCATGCATTCGCAAGACGATCCCATGCCTCGGATGCAACAAGCTTTCGACATGCGGGATATATCTCTTCAATCCTGTCCGTAATCTCTTGAGGCACTGGTCAGGTCTTTCGTCATTTGATCAGGGGGGAGGATGAAACACGGCCAACTATAACAATCGTGCTGAAACACTAGGTTAAACAGGTAAACTCCGATCTCTTCCTCAATAAAGACTGTGCGCTGAAAAGGGGTGCCAGTGCAACCTGCACTACTGCTTGGCCCCGCCTCAGCCGCTCTTGCCTGGAGCTTTCTTCTGCTCTTGTGTGCCACCCGGTCCGGACCTGGTGGCATTTCCGTCACCCTTAATCGTTTCCTTGCTCTTTTCTCCAGCGCTAACTGCGCTGGGTTGGGTCCCTCCTCACCCACTCTTTCCGGCTTCCTTTTTAGGAGGTTGGGCGCCGCCGGCGCCTGGCTGGCCTGCACCTCACCCGCTCGCCGCTCCTGCGACGGTGAGCCCAGCCCCGGACAGCAGGGTTGCAAAGCACAACCCGGCCAGAACTTTTTTGAGTTCTTTAATGTCCATGCTCTTGCTCCATCTCTCTGTTGGTTGGTGTTGAACGGCATTCTATCCTCCCCGCCTGCAAATCATGCTAGAGAGCGCGTACATGAATGTCAAGTAAATGGCGTTGCCCTCTACTCCCTGACTGAGGATTCAACGGTTCATTAGTTTCAGGTGCTTTTCCTAGAATATAGACTGTGGTATATATACAAGCTTGAATTGATTGGTATGCATCTTCCATGAAGGGGAAATGTCCCGCCGACGTTAAGCCGAGGCAGGGTTTCATCTCTAGCCGCTCGCTTGGCTGGAAGTGAGTTGATGATTTATTTTCATTCGGAGAGAATATGCATGGGAGCTACAATCGAAAGAGAAGAGAGTTCTCCCGCCGTTCGACTGGTTTGGGGTTCGAATGTCTGAACGGTGGTTTCGGATTTCCAACCCTTGCTGCCACAGCCGGATATCGTTCCAAATGAGGCGCCATTCATGAGACGTGCAACACCTCACAAGAGAATGCCNGGGAAGAAGGGCCTTATACGCTGGCTTGCTTTTGGTTTTTTGACCCTCGTTACGGGCTTGGTGGTTGCCGCCGGGCTTGCGCTGGTAGTTTTTTACATCGAACTGGACCGCTCCCTCCCGAGTACTCAGTCTCTCAAGAACTACCACCCGCCTTTGGTTTCCAGCGTCTATGCCGCCGATGGGTCGTTGATCGGCGAATTCTACACAGAGCGTCGCTTCCTTGTGCCGCTGCAGGAAGTTCCTCCCTACGTCGTGAAGGCTTTCCTCGCCTCAGAAGACGCCCGCTTTTATGATCACGGAGGGGTGGACCTGGTCGGGATCGTCCGGGCCTCCTTGAAAAATCTTGAAGCCGGGGAAATAGTCCAAGGTGCGAGCACCATTACTCAGCAGGTGGTCAAATCACTTCTCCTTTCGCCCGAAAAGACCTGGATGCGCAAGCTGAAGGAAGCCGTGCTCGCCTACCGGATCGACCATTCGTTGAGCAAAGACGAGATTCTTTACCTTTATCTAAACCAGATCTACTTCGGGGCGGGCGCTTACGGCGTGGAAGCTGCTGCTCGAACCTATTTTGACAAGCATGTTGGGGATTTGAGCCTCGCCGAGGGTGCCATGCTTGCAGGTCTGCCCAAGGCGCCAAGCCGCTTTTCGCCGACCCAAAATTTCTCTGTGGCCAAAGATCGTCAGGAATATGTCCTGAAACGAATGGCGGAAGTTGGATTCCTCACTTCCGAGGAAGCTCGAAAAGCCTTGGCTCAGCCCCTGCATTTCGCCAAACCCAAGCATTGGACCCTGAAAGCACTCAACTCCTTTATCGAAGAAGTTCGCCGCCAGGTGGAAGCCCGCTATGGGCGGGATGGCCTTTACAAAGAGGGCATGTCGATTTATACGACCGTGGATGTGAAGGCTCAGGAAATAGCTCAGAAGGCCCTGGATGTCGGGTTGAGGGAACTTGACAAACGCCACAGTCGCTATCGAGGCATCAATCTCAATGTGTCCAAGGAAGACTGGCCGACTACCTTGAAAGTCTTAACGGAAAGAAACGGTGATCTGACCCCGGGTAAAATCGTCGCCGCATTGGTGACTGCCTATGACTCCAAGACTCAGACTTGCCTGCTTCAGTTGGGTGACACTCCGGCCAAGCTGCTGCCGTCGGGGTGGCAATGGACGCAGGTTTCCGACAAGCGTGCGACGAAGATGTTTCGAGTCGGAGACGTCATCAGAGTACATCTCGACAAGCTCCAGGAGGATAAGAGCTGGCTAACGGTCTTGGAGCAGGATCCGGGCATGGAAGGGGCGTTCATGGCGATGGTCCCGGAAACCGGCAGGGTGCTCTGTATGGTTGGCGGCAGGGATTTCGAAAAGAGCCAGTTCAATCGTGCCACTCAAGCGGTCAGGCAGCCGGGTTCCGCGTTCAAGCCGATTATCTACTCTGCTGCTCTGGACAAAGGGTTCACAGAGGCTTCCGTCCTCATCGATTCACCGATAGTTTTGGATGATCGAAGCCTGAAAGGTCCTTGGAAACCCGCCAACTATGACCAGCAGTTTTGGGGGCCGATTCTTTTTCGCAAGGCTTTGATCCACTCCCGAAATGTGGTGACCGTGAAACTCCTGGGGCAGATCGGCGTAAACTATGCCATAAACTACGCCAGACAACTGGGCATCACGTCCCCCTTAACGCCCACTCTGGCGCTCGCCCTGGGTTCTTCAGGGATCACCCTGGAGGAGTTGATCACCGCTTATTCGCCTTTCATCAACCATGGTGAGCGGGTTCAGCCTTATTTGATTGAAAGAATACTTGATCGTAAAGGCCGAGTGGTGGAAGAGCATCAGGTGGTTCGGGAGAGCGTGATTTCGCCGCAAACGGCTTACATCATGACCAATTTACTCCAGGGCGTGGTCGAAGAAGGCACCGGGCAGAAAGCCAAGGAGCTCGGCCGTCCTGCAGGCGGAAAGACAGGAACCACGAACGAAATGAAAGATGCCTGGTTCATCGGCTACACTCCTTCGACCCTTGCCGGGGTCTGGGTCGGTTATGATGACCATACGCTATCTCTGGGCAAGGGCGAAACCGGAGGCCGGGCAGCCTGCCCGATCTGGTTGTACTTCATGAAAGAATGGCTGAAAAATGAACCCCTCGAAAGCTTTCCCATTCCCCCGGGGGTGGTGTTTGCCAGAGTGAATTCCTACTCCGGCATGGTCACGCGCGCCGATGATCCCAACGGCATTTATGCGGCGTTTTCAGGAGGGCCGCCTTCGGAAGCCGGTCAGCAGGGCGAAATGGGGGGGAGACCCTATGGTTCCTCCTATACCCCTGCCTCGGCTTCGGAATCCTTTTTTAAGTCCGACCTGTTCTGACCACGGGCGTTTCCCCGAAAGCTGGACCATGCAGCGGTATTTTGGACCTGAAGGACTGCTATCCACCAAGATCCCCACTTTCGAATTTCGGGCCTCACAAGAAGAGATGGCCCGGGAGGTGTTCGACTGCCTGACCGGGGGCACGCCCCTGCTGGTCGAAGCCGGCACCGGGACCGGCAAGACTTGGGCGTATCTCATTCCGGCAATTCTGAGCGGGAAGAAAACCATTGTTTCCACCGGCACCAAAACCCTGCAAGACCAGATTCTTGACCATGACATTCCCGTCCTCAAAAGAGTCATTTCTCCTCGATTACAGGCGGTCTGCCTGAAAGGCCGAAAAAATTACCTCTGCTTGCGCCGGTTCAAGGATTTCACCTATCAGCCGACCTTCTGGAACCGGGAAGAGGCCAAATCCTTCCATCGTTTCCAGAGTTGGGCCACCCGCACGAAAACCGGAGATCGCTCGGAAATTCCATGGCTCCCCGATCACTACCAATTCTGGAATGAAGTGAGTTCCAGCAGCGATCAGTGTCTCGGACAGAAATGCGAGGATCAGCCCCACTGTTTCCTCAGCCAGATCCGCGGTCAAGCGTCCCGGGCTGATCTGGTGGTGGTCAACCACCATCTCTTTTTTGCCGATCTGGCGCTGCGAAAAAGAGGGGCAGGGGTGCTCCCTCACTACGATGCCGTTATCTTTGACGAGGCACACCAACTGGAAGACATCGTGGGAGTATACTTCGGACTGCAATTCAGCAATCTCAGGCTTTCCGAACTGGTGCACGATCTTGACCGGTACTGCCTAAAAGAACTCAAAAATGCCGCTAACCTTCAGGGGATTCGAAACATCGCCAGGCAATTGGAGGTTCTTGGCCGTCAGCTGCATCATCAGTTTCAGCGTCTGCACAAGTCTTCCGGGCGCTACCCTTTGGATCTCGACCGGGTCGGGCCGGAATTTCCTGTGATTCCACAACAGACGGTAGGCGCTCTCGAACAACTGAGTGCCCTCCTGTCTCCCTCGGTCGATCAGCACCCGATCGGTGAATCGTTGATAAACCGAAGCCTGGAAGCGGCTTCAGCGATTCAGGAAATCCTCGAACAACGCAATGCCTCCCTGGTTTACTGGTATGAAGTGAATCAGCACGCCGTTTTCCTTCACGGTACCCCGGTTAGGATAGACTCCATCCTGCAGGAGGAAATATTCGCTAAAACACCTGCTTCGGTCTTCACTTCGGCCACGCTGTCGGTCGGTGGAGCGTTTACCTTCTTCCGGGATGCCCTCGGTGTTCCTCCGGAGAGCAAAGAAAAGGTGCTCTCATCACCGTTCTCCTTTGAAAGACAGTCTCTCTTATATATTCCCTCGCAGTTCCCTGAGCCGCAAGACCCTCGCTTTTGCTCTCAGCTATCCCGCGAGGCGCTGGAAATTCTCATGAAAAGCGAGGGGCGCGCCCTGCTTTTGTTTACCAGTTATCGGAACATGAACGAAGTCCATCAAGAGCTTCGGGACCATCTTCCCTTCCCCGTGCTCATGCAAGGGCAGAAGCCAAAGCGCATTCTCCTGGCCGAATTCAAAGAGAAGGTGGACTCGGTCCTGCTTGCCACCAGTTCGTTCTGGCAGGGGGTTGACGTCCCCGGTGAGGCTTTGAGTTGCCTGTTGATTGACAAGCTCCCCTTCGAAGTGCCGGACGACCCGCTGATTGCCGCCCGGATGGACCACCTATACAGGCAAGGCAAGAATCCGTTCTTCCATTATCAGGTCCCAAGGGCTATTATCCAGTTGAAACAGGGAGTGGGACGTCTCATTCGCTCTTCTCAAGATCGAGGTGTTATTGCCATTTTTGACGTCCGCCTGCTCACCAAAAGCTATGGTCAGATGTTCCTCAAGAGCCTGCCCCCCTGTCGCGTTGTTCACGAGAGAGAACAGATCGGCACTTTCTTTTCCCGGGGACCTGCGCCCGACTGCCCCGGCGGTCGGGGTACATCGTCGTAATGGAGGTCAGCCATGGCAGAGAAGATTTTGGTGGCAGTCGACGGGTCGAGGAGGGGATTTGAGGCGGTCTCGATTGTCGGGACCCTTGTCAAGGACCATCGTAACCTGCGCCTGTGCCTCTTCCATTGTGTGCAGGAGCTGTCAGGACTGTATCCCGGTGAAGTCTGCGCCGGCCTCGAGGCAGAATGCCTGCTCAAACCAGTGGATCAGGAGCGTTTGGGAAGCATGGTTTTCGAGGAAGGCCGCCGCCGACTCCTGGCAGTCGGATTTCCTGAGAGCAGAATCGAATTCAAGGTGAAGGCGGCCAGCGTTGATCCGGCGATCGATATTCAAGCCGAGGCCGAGAGCGGAAAGATGCGAACCATTGCTATGGGGCGCCGCGGTCTGAGTCCGGTAAAGACCTTGCTCCTTGGGGGTATTTCCAACAAGGTGGCGCATTACGCGCAGCACCACTCGGTTTGGATCGTTGACACCCCGGTTCGGGAATCGCGAAAAGTGCTGGTGCCCGTGGAAGGCACTGCCGATGCGCGTGCCTTGACGACCTACCTGGCGGAGTCTGTTGCTCTCATTCCGGGGTTGGAGTACACCTTCTTCCATTTGATGCCTCCGGTACCCCCAACCTTCTGGGATGATGGCCATGTCCTGAGCCCCGTAGAGCAACGGGAGCGTCAGACAAGGGTCGAGAAATGGCGTTCCGACTACCGCCACAAGGTCGAACAGTTCATGACCGAAGGCTGCAAACTGCTTCTCGAAAAGGGAGTGCCCGAGCAAAAGGTGACGATGGTGATTCAATCTACCAAAGAGGGCATTGCCCGCGACCTGCTCAATGAGATTGAGGCCAACAAATACCAGCTGGTTGTCATCGGTAAGCGCAGTTTTCAGGAAAGAAAACCTTTCCTGATGGGCAGTCATGCCAACAAGATCTTGCAGAACCTCAGGGGAGCGATGCTCTGTCTGGTGGATTCCTGAGGGACGCTATTCCTGAAAAAGGTCCGTGCTCAAATACCGCTCGCCGGTGCTCGGCAGGATGACTACAATTTGTTTGCCCTTGTTCTCCGTTCGCGCCGCCACCTGAAAAGCCGCAGCGAGCGCGGCTCCGGAGGAAATTCCGCAGAGGATTCCTTCGATTTTCGCCGCGGCCCTCGCGGTCTCGAAAGCCTCGTCGTTGGTGACGGTAATGACCTCATCGATGATGCGGGTATTTAAAACAGCGGGAACGAAGCCTGCCCCGATTCCCTGGATCTTGTGAGGTCCGGCCTTGCCCCCGGAAAGCACGGGGGAGGCGGCCGGTTCCACGGCAACAGCTCGGAAAGACGGTTTGCGTTGTTTAATGACCTCGCTAATACCCGTGATTGTTCCCCCCGTCCCCACACCGGCAACCAGGATGTCGACCGCCCCCCGCGTGTCGTGCCATATCTCCTCGGCAGTCGTGTGGCGATGGATTTCGGGGTTTGCCGGGTTGGCGAACTGGTCGGGCATGAACGAACGAGGATCCTGCGCGACGATCTCCCGGGCCTTGCTGATAGCCCCTTTCATTCCCTCGGTTCCCGGCGTGAGGACCACCTCGGCCCCGAGGTGCTTCAGCAATTTTCTCCGTTCCAGGCTCATGGTCTCCGGCATGGTCAACAACAGGCGGTATTTTCTGGCTGCGCAAACAAAAGCCAGGGCAATGCCGGTGTTGCCGCTGGTCGGTTCCACAATCAGGGTATCACTCTGAATGAGCCCCTGTGCCTCGGCAGCCTGAATCATGGCTACCCCGATGCGGTCTTTGACGCTTCCGAGCGGATTCTGAAATTCGAGCTTAGCCAGAATTTCCGCTTGCAGGCCGTTGGCAATCGAATTCAACCTCACCAGGGGAGTCCTGCCCACCGTTAGGGTAATGTCAGAGAAGATGTCGGTCATCGTGTTGTCCTCCTTTCCGAAAGTAACCTGATTCAAAACCGCCCCGTTCCGACGAACCTTGCTGCAACATGCAAAGGGACATCAGGATGCCTCGATCATAGTATCAGAGCTTCTTGACAAAAGGCGATCCTGTTATACTGTTATTTAAGAATATTCTGATTTTCATTATCGAGCTCGGAAGTTCATACGGTGAGCTGATAGGTTAGGATAATGCTTTTTGTTTTGCTCCTGAATGCGGCAGGCGACACGAGAAAGAGCGGCATGGCTGGTGGCGCAGTATTATGATCAACTAACAAAGAAAGGAGCAAGGAGATGAAAGCAGGGATTATTTTTACAGGAACAGGGCCGATCCTCATCTTAACGACCTACGATTCACTGAGCGAACCCCGGCTGGCAGAAAAGCTCAAGGCCAGAGGAATGAAGAAGTTCATTGCTTATGAAGTTCCTCTGGAAAAAGTCAAACAACGATACGGTACCCATTTTTCGGTAATCACCGGAGACCTCTCTCAAACCGACGACCTGCGCATACTCGATATCGACGGCCATCACGTTTTCCTAAACTTCTCCTTCGAAGAAATGGGAGCACCCTATTATTTCAGCGCCTGATCGGGTCGTAAGCAGCGGAAGCCTCCGGCAGGGTTTTGAAAGAGTGCCGAAGAGCCTNTTTTCGTCATTCCGGTGGAAACCGGAATTCAGGCTGTGCACGGTTCCCTGGACCTCGGCTTCCGCCGGGGCGGCGAGGGCAGGGGTTTTTCCACACCCACGGATTTCGGAAAGCGGATTTCGAACGGTTCGATCTCCGCTCCGAAATCCTGGGAGTCTCAGGAAATAATTTCTACCGCTCTGTAGGGACATGCGGGGACACAGAGCTCGCAGGCAATGCACTTGTCCTGGTTAAACGACACCCGCATTTCCGGCCTCGCCACACTGAGCGCCGCGGTAGGACAAAGGCAGATGCAGGCGGTACACGCGATGCAGCGATTCTCGTGCCAACGAACCTCTTGTGCGAGGGGCTGATAGCTCACCCCCAATTCGCTGATGAAACGTAACGCCTCGTCGATATTTCTTTTCTTGCCGGAAATCTCGACCGTCAGTCGACCTTGTTCTTTGGGCGTCACCCGGGCCCTCAGAATGTTCACCATCAGGTCGTATTTTTTGATCAGCTGGTAGGTGATGGGCTGGTCGATCAGATGGCCGGGAAAGCTGAGAACCAATCGTTTTTTAGCCATGCTGAATGCTCCTGTATGGGTGCGTGGCGTCTCACCGGGATGAGTCTTTAGGCGATCCCTCTCGATTATTTTTGAGCGGCCGTTCCTTTAGCGGCTTGAAGCCGACTCCTGAATCTGCCGACGGAAGGGATGCCACCGGGCTTGTGAGGTGAAAAGAGCCGCTCTCGATCCAATGCTTCAAGATGTGGGCGATTTCTTTGGCTTTGGCATAGGAAGACAATCCGGCGGTGGGGACTTTTCTGCCTTTCAAGGCAATCGAGCCTGATTTCAGCTCTGCTTAGCTCACTTCGCCCAGGCTCCCCGGGATCCCGTTCGGATAAGCCTCGCTGTAATCAACGATTTGGGCAACGATGTCGGCATCGGTCACGGCCGCATGGTGGAGTGTCTCCTCGTCAAGAATCGGAATAGGCACCCCGATTCCCACCGCAAGGGTTACGCCGTAACCTGTAAACGAAGCACCTCGGAGCCATTCAGCGCTCATCTGTTTCAAATCGCCCGTTACGGCAAGAGTGCCGGCTCCCATCCGAGTGACGCCTCCCACAGTGCGAGGGACCGTCGGGTTGTGCTGGGTGCCTGAACCCACCACATAACCCACTCCACCTCCAAGGAAAATGCGAGTGCCAAGCCCGATGGTCCGGTAAAGGGGGTCGTTGAGCAGCGGGCTGAGCTGTCCGGCGCTGCAATAATTGGCGTTCCGCATCTTCGGTTGCAGCACTCCCATGTAGGTGTAGATGATACGGTCGGAAAGGTTTACGGCGACATTATAATTCTGGTAGGCATTCCGAATGTTAAAAAGCATTGCCTGGTTCATATCCTCAAGCCGTATCCAAGTCTCCAGCTTAGTGCGAGGATAGCAGTCGGTGCCGTAAGCCCCGGCCGCAAGGAGCACATCTTTCCCTGCCGNCAGCTCCTCAATGACGTGAGCGCCACCGTACGGGAACTTACCCGGGTGAATTCGGTTTCGCGGATCTTCGTCGGGCATCGCAGTGGCGCCGAGGAATAGATCGACGGCAGCAAATCCGGTGTAAAGCGGGACCCCGTTCAGCGTTGCCCACCCGCCCCCTATTTTGATCCTGGGGCTTGTGTGGCCCACATTGAAATAGGCCCCGGACGAGCACATAGGGGCGAAGGTGCCGGTCGTCACCACGTCGACTTCTTCCGCCGCCTTCTTGAGTCCTTTAGCTTTAACCACCCCGATGATCTCTTCGGCATCGAACACCACGGCCCGCCCTTTGGCGATCTTCTCGTTGATTTCCTCAATAGTTTTTCCCACTATCATTCTCCTGAATACAATGAATTCTTGAGGGTGCGCACTTCTTCATCGCCTGGGTCAAGAAACCTGGCAGGACAAACGAGGACAGCAAGGAAGGAATGGTGTGAGTCTCTTTTCAGGGCACTGCTTAAAAAAGAAGGGGTGAAGCGTGCAGAGTACTCATGAACGACGATTCACCACCACCGCTGCCGTGTCCGTTGTCCGCATGATCGCAAGCGCTGTAACCACACATGTCGCATTCGTCGTCCATTATCATCCGCACGCCACCACCACCTTTCTGAGTAATCCTATTTTTTAGGTAGAGTATCCTCGAAGGCAGATCGTGTCAAGAATTTTTTCCGGTTGCCACAGTCTGTCGTGGCGCTGTCAGGCCAAGAACGGAAAGGCTCTTGTGTTTCTTGAGGACGTGTCTTAGAGTTAATGCCGTTAAAGTGTTGACTACTTCGCAGTATGAGTAATAGGTAACGCAGCGCTTTTGACTGTTTGTTTCCGATTAATAATCGGGAAAATCAGCCTTAAACCGGTTCAATGACTTCATGGGTATGCAATCTCTGCGATAACGCTCCGGGTAAAGGGGGCGCTTTACCGATTCTTCCATAGGATCGCGTGATGACAGAGCTGGGTCGTCGGGACTTTCTGAAGCTGATCGGTCTAACTGCCACTGCCACTGCTGCGGGGTGTTCATCCGAATCCGCGCGCAAGCTGATCCCTTACATAAGCCCCCCTGAGGACGTCATTCCCGGCAAAGCCGTTTGGTACGCTTCCACCTGCAGGGAATGCCCGGCCGGGTGTGGTCTATTGACCAAGAACAGGGATGGCCGCATTGTCAAAGTCGAGGGAAACCCACTCCATCCCATAAGCGGCGGAAAGCTTTGTCCACGCGGACAAGCTTCCCTCCACGGGCTCTACAATCCGGATCGCTTCCGGGGACCTTTGATGAAGGGACCCGAGGGGAAGCTCACCCCCATCTCCTGGGAAGAAGGAGAAGGGTTTCTGATCCGGAGTCTCAAGGATGCCCTCCAAAAAGGCGGCGGCGACCGCGTGGTTTTCATGACCGACCTGGTCACGGGCACTCTGCAGGACCTGATCGGTTTCTGGCTGGAGGAATTGGGCAGCTCCAAGGGTCACGTCACTTATGAGCCGTTTTCTTACGAACCCCTTCGGGANGCGAACGACATCGTTTTTGGGGTGGATGCCATCCCCCGATATCGAATCGATCGGGCCGACTTTCTCATCTCTTTCAACGCCGGGTTTCTCGAGACCTGGCTGTCCAATGTGGACCATGCGCGTGAATTCGCATCCTTCCGTGCTTTGCGCGAAAAGGGAAGGCATCCCTTTGTTTTTGTGGGCCCAAGGCTCTCCATGACGGCCAACAACGCCGACCTGTGGATGGCTGTCGCCCCCGGTGACGAGTATCTGGTGGCCCTCGCCATGCTGCGCATAATCCTGGACGAAGACCTTGCGCCAGCCATGAATCCCGATCAGAGAGAGATCTTGAAAGCGCTCATCGCCCGCTGGCCTTTGGAGAAGATTACCGGTAAGACCAGCCTCAATCCGCAATTGCTCCGTGAGGTAGCCCGCCGCTTTGCGAACGCGAAGAGCCCTCTGGCTCTCGCCGAAGGTTTCTCGATCTTCTGCCCGAATGCAAAGGAAACAGCGGTTGCCGCCAATCTTCTCTGCTGTCTCAATCGGGGGACGCAGGAAGCCATCGATTTCTCCACCACGTCCGCTTACGGCGATGTGACTCGAACGTCGGCAATTAAGGAATTGTCAGAGAGGACGAAGCGTGGCGGTGTGGAGGTTTTGCTGATTTATGGGGCCAATCCGGCTTTTTCTCTCCCGGCTTCATGGGAATTCCAAAAGTGTCTGGAGTCGGTACCCACCGTGGTGAGCTTTTCCAGCGCTGTCGATGAGACCAGTGCTTTAGCCCACCTGATCCTGCCATCCCTCACGCCTCTCGAATCGTGGGGAGACTATTCCCCGCGAAAAGGCATNTTCGGGCTCATGCAGCCCGTGATGGGGTCCCTGTTCAATGGCAAACCTCTCGGGGACGTTCTCCTGTCTGTCGGGAGAAGCCTTAAGGGTCCAAATCGTTTCCCCTGGAACGATTATTATGCGTTCCTCCAGGATTCCTGGGGGCGCAAATGCCAAGTTTTTGAACCCTCCGTGCCATTCGACTCCTTTTGGGAAAAGGCCGTAGAAAGGGGCGGGTTTTGGGAGACCGGTGTTACCAGGCCGCCTGAACTGGCCTTCAGGCCGGCGCCATTTCATTTTCCGGAACCCGATGCACCTTCCGGCTCGGAAAGCGGGTTTCATTTCACGGCATACCCGACCATTCAGTTCTTTGACGGTCGCGGGGCCAACCGGTTATGGCTGCAGGAAGTGCCCGACCCGATGACTCAGACCACCTGGGGAGGCTGGGTGGAAATCCATCCGGAAACGGCTGAGAAGCTCAAGATCGAAAAGGGAGACATGCTCCGCCTGGGATCGCCCTACGGTGCAATCGAACTCCCTGCGCTGCCCATCGTTACCGTTCCTCAAGGTACGCTTGCAGTACCCATCGGCCAGGGACACACCTCCTTCGGGCAATTTGCCGACGGCCTTCCGGCCAACCCCATGCACCTTTTTCCACCCGATGCCGATGTTGGAGCAGGAAGAATATCTCACCCCCAATTCAGGGTCGCGATTGGGAAGTCGGGCAGAAACCTTCCCATCGCCCACACGGATGGAAGCTTCTACCAGTATGGTAGAGGCTTCGCTCAGGCGGTCGGATTCAATGAGTATANAGAGATCATCACTTCAAACCGGCGACCCGATATCGATCCGCCCCTGCCTGAAGGTTTTGATCCTAAAAGGGATTTCTACCCACCTCATGACCATAAGGACTACCGCTGGTGCATGGTGGTGGATCTCGATCGCTGCATCGGTTGCGGTGCCTGTGTGGTTGCCTGCTATGCCGAAAACAACCTGGCCGTTGTGGGACGAGAACAGGTTCTGAGAGGGCGGGAGATGTCCTGGCTCAGGGTGCAGCGCTATTTTGAGCCCGCTGCTCCGGTGGCCCGGTGGCTTCCGATGCTTTGCCAGCATTGCGACTGCGCCCCCTGCGAGTCGGTTTGTCCGGTGTATGCCCCCCATCACAGCATAGAAGGCCTCAACAACCAGGTCTACAATCGTTGTATCGGGACTCGATTCTGTTCCCAGAATGATCCCTACAAGGTTCGCCGGTTCAACTGGTTTACTTTCACTCGCCCCGTGCCTCTCAACTGGCAGTTTAACCCCGACGTGCTGGTTCGGCAAAAAGGGGTGATGGAGAAGTGTTCGTTCTGCGTGCAAAGGATCATCGAAGCCAAAATCAAAGCCAGGAATGAAGGGCACAAGGTTCGCGACGGGGAGGTCACCCCGGCATGTGTTCAAACGTGTCCGACCGAAGCGTTCACGTTTGGCAGCCTGCTGGACCCGGAGAGCCGTGTCTCGAGGATGATCTGGAATCCGAGAGCCTACCAGGTGCTGGCTGAATTGAACACGAAGCCGGCGGTGATCTACCTGAAGAAGGTTGTCGATGCATTGGATGTCGTTTCATGAAAGATTTCAGCTATAGCGACGTCAACCGAGAAATAATGAATGCCATGACTCCTCCTGGAAGGCTTTATGCTTCCATTGTGGGATTCCTGTTTGTAGGAATCTTGGTCATGTTCTCGGTTTGGGGATACCAGATTTCCAAGGGACTGGGAGTTGCCGGCGTCATGCACCCCGTGGTTTGGGGAACCTATCTGGTCAATTTTGTATTCTGGGTGGGTATCGCTCATTCGGGTACTCTCATTTCCGCAATCCTTTACCTGCTGCGTGTTCCCTGGCGAACGGCCATCGCCAGGAGCTCCGAAGCGATGACGGTTTTTGCCGTCATGACGGCGGGCCTCTTCCCCTTGATTCATCTGGGGCGGGTGTGGGTGGTTT
>JGI20214J51650_10000846_pt1 | contig 19271 bp, 36 predicted proteins | sample WetSurMetagenome_FD_51650 | JGI IMG/M metagenome (IMG submission 51650) | reverse complement strand
CGAGGGGCTCCGGGTACACGATAAACCACACGACTCTATACACCGCCGCTGGCGTCCAAGCCTTCAACTGTGACGTCGCCCAGCACTGCCAGTCCGGAAACGCCACTGCGCCAACCATCGCCAGCGGCGCGTGCGGCGCCGCCACAAACGGGACCGTGACAGGGGGGAACGACATGTCTTTCACGTTCTCTATAGGAGCCGCCGCCACAAGCGCCTGCACGGTCACATTCGCCGGGACGTGGGCCACTGCGCCAAAGAGCTGTCACCTGCAACCGACGAACGCCGCCGCGCTTGTGGCGGGGATGTATCAATCCGCCATCTCGGCCACAGCAGTCACGTTCACGGGAACCACGGAAGCGAATACGACCTGGGCGGCTAAGTGCGAATAACGAAAAAGCCGCAGCCCTTTCTGGGGGCTGCGGCTTCTGTCAGCGCTTTTTCACTCCCCGAAAGGACGGGCGCGGCGCGGAGCGCTTTCCTTGCTCCACAGGGGAGACGCCTATCCCTTCGCCCAGGGGGCGCGACGGGACCTTTCGACGGGACTCCATAAGCGCCGTCCACTTGTCCAGGTTCTCTGGGCGATTACAGATAGAGCAGAGAAGAATATCTTCCCCAACGTAGTTCCAATCACGCTTTTCAAGGACAAACTTAATCGCTAGCGGTTTCGTTTTCTCCGGCGTTTTCATCTCACACCCGCAATTACTGCATATGCCTAGAATATTGCTGTTCCGCATTTCTCGCATAGGCATGTCTGAGGTTCCCTTTAACTGATGACGTCCCTGATGGCGATAACGAATAATATGAACTGTGCGGCGATAACAGATGCGTTTCTTGCGTGTTCATAGCCTTCCAGGTGGAAAAGAAGACCGCTGAGGAGGAATATGATGATGACGGCGATAAGCGCGACCATGCGGCTTTCCTTCGATGGGGTTGGCCGCTCCTGGGCAGGAGCGGCCTTGCTGGCGATTAGGCGGCGACGGCGAGGTTTTCCCATTCCGGCGCCGACATGTTGAGGATTTTTCCGCCAAGGGCGAAGAATTCATGCTCCCGGTCGGCGTTCGTCGCTTCATGGCCCAGGGCTGTCGCGGCGTTCAGGACGCCCCAGCGAGTCATATCCCCGCCGCCCAGGAAGTTCTTCAGGAAGGAATTTCCTTCCTCATCCGTCAGGCCGTTGGACTTGGACAGCTCCTGAATGACCTTGATGGGGTCCTTGGAGACCGGAACGCTTTCCGCCGCGCCCTTCATCTTGTCCACAATCTTCGTGAACGCTTCCTCAGAGAGGATGTTCGCCAGCATGTCCCGAACGGTGCTGATGATGGTTTTGATATCCAGGCGCTTCGTTTCGTCCGAGAGGATTGCATAGACTTGGTCGCCAAGCTCGACGCGACGGCCAATGTGGGAGCGGCTGTATCCGCCTTCCGGCATAACAAGGCCGTTGGTGCAAACCAGACGGTTGACGAAGGGCTGAATTCCGATTCTGGCGTCGCCAAGTTCGCCATTGGTGATGACCGCCCCGGCCTCCACCCAGTCTCCGCGCTTCACTTCGACGGCTGAGTTCTTCCGCATAACCCGGATATGCATCTTCTGCTCCGTCAGGGCGCAGATTTTGATTTCCAGGTCTTTCCGGTTCATGATGACCGGGACGATTCCTTCAAGCACGTCTTCATGGTCGAAGCGCTGATAACCGTTCGACAGGAAGGCGCGGGCGTTTCCGTCCAGCGTCCGAATCATCCGCTTCTCCGGCTTTGCGCCGAACCAGTGGTTGACGTTTGTGGCGAGAAGGGCGGGAGCGTCCTTGAGCATCTGTTTGTAGTAGACGGCGGGTATCTTCAAGCGCGCCTGGATTTGTCCGTGGGCGTGCTGCGTGATGGCGTAGGTTTGAGTATCCGTGTCGAGGTTAAGACGGAAATCCTTTTCGTCAATCCAGACGGACTTAGTATCAACAATCATGTCCCGCTTGGCGGCCTGACGCTGGAAGACGAGCGCCGCAAGGCCGTTGATATCGAGATGATTAACGTCAAGCTTTGTGGTGTTGTACATGGTCATGTGACTATCCCTCTTGGGTGGTTGTTTGCCAGAGAGGCCCGAATTCCTCTCTGTGTCTGTTCTGCCTGCCCACACAACATAGCCGGAGGGCAGGCAGATGTAAATCATACGATAGTCTAAGTTCGCCCTCGACCCCGTTTTTTATCAGCTATGGCCTCGCCAACGGCCTCATCGAAGTCGTTGGCGAGGCCCGTCCCGACGGTATGGCCGCTCTCAATCCGCGACAGCGTCACGACAAAGCGCTTGATTGGCGAGACTGTTATGCGCACGCCCAGGTCTTCGTCCATAAGCAGGGCGCGCAGCTCTGCTTCCTGGGCAATGCGCCGAGCTTCTTTTTCGGCTAATCCGTCCTTGGTCATTTCGGTTCCTCTCCGGCGTCTCCGCCCTTCAAATACGCGGTCATGCCGCCGTCTGGGCCTATCTGGAGGATGATTGAGCCGTCCCGGCCTTCCCCCCAACCTTCCAGGGGCTTGTCTGGCCAGCGCGCTGGTTCCTCGCACTCGACCACGTCGCGGACCACTCCGCCCGCGCTGAGGCCCATGGCGAAGCCTTCGGCCTGCTCCACCTGCACAGGGCGGTCGGGAACGTCCACAATCTTGCCCGTCCCGACGTCGAGCCATCCGTGAGGAGTCGCTATGATAGGAGCTGTTTTCGGCTCCCAGGCCATATGGCAGGAGTCCCCGCGCAGATAACGGACAAGTTCAAGCTCCGCATATTCTCCGTCATGGGCCGTAACGAATTGCCCACAATAATTACGCCCGTTGTGACTTATAATCCTTTTGCATGTAAGGCAGAGTTTCCCCGTGCTTGCGTCTACGATATGTTTCTTTTCCATGCATATTTTCCTTGCGTTTTATCCCTCTACGCGTCTACTTGCACACGAAGCCTATGGGCTTGGCATGCAGATGTAAACAGGATACACGAAACTTGAACTATAGGATTATGACGTGAGCAAGAACAAGGAACAGACGATTGCGAGCATGCTGAACGGCGCCGGGATGAACTGGACAACGGCGCAAACGATGGCGGAGCGCATTATCAATGAACTCGCCAGGAGCGCTCCCGAGGAAGCAGCGGAAGGGTTTCCTTTCAGCGCGGAGACCGAATTCGCCGACAACCGGAACGGACGGGCGGCGCGCTTCGCCATCAATGGCTATGCGGAGATTCTCCAGGCCCAGGCGAAACAGAGCGCCCCCATCAAAAATGTCTTGCAGGTTATTGAGGAACTGGCCGAAATGGTTAATGCGGAGATTGACCGCATGCGCGTCGCTCAACGCTTGGGGGGCTAAGCGTCGCTATAGAATTATATCAGGCGGGTTGCTATGCTCGCCAAGACGCCTTTTAATCATGTCAATACGGGAGAACGCAGACATGGCCGGAAAGTCAAAGAGCAAGTCGCCGAAGCAGACCAAGAAAGACGAAACCCAACAGCCGGGCGGCAAGTCGCCGAATGTGGGCGTAGGCAAGAAGGGCAAGTGCTGAGGCCGAGCTAATCCATCGCCCAGGGGCTCAACCTCTGGGCCTCTTTTCATAGAAAGGACGCGCCAACATGGCCCTTCAACTTTCCGACGCGGTTAGAAATGCGCGTCTCGACGCTTTCACCACGGTCACGGGCGCAAGCGCCATCATGCGGATTCGCACCGGCGCCGCGCCGGTAAACGTCGCCGCCGCTGATTCCGGGACCGTGGTCGCAACCATCACCCTTCCCACGACCTGGATGAACGCGGCGTCCACGGGAACGAAAACGCTGGCCGGAACGTGGACGCTCGCCAGCGCCGACGCAACCGGAACAGCGGCGCATTTCCGCATCTACACCAGCGGAGGCGTGCAGGAAATGCAGGGAACCGTGACGGCCACGGGCGGCGGCGGCGATTTAACGCTGGATTCCGTGTCCATTGTTGCGGGACAATCCGTAACAATCACGACTTTCACGCTGACCGATGGCAATGCATAATTGAAGCCCGCCGCTGAATGGCGCGGCGGGCTCACTTTTTGTAAAGGCGGCGACATGGCGATTCCCTCAATAACGAGAACGCCTATCTTTCGGATGGCGCTAGACGTCCAAGACAGCATCATTGAAATCGATGACGCCGCCCCGGATAATCCCGTAAACGGGCTGTCGTATACTTTCGCCAATCTTCTCGTTTCTTCCTCCGGGTGGACAGGCCGACTCGGCGCGCTTTCCAGGGCGCTTGCGCCCCTGGGCGTAACGTCAACAGGCTCCGTCAAAGTTCGCGGGGCGCTCGCCCAGACGCTCGGCGCGCTCTCCGTTGGGGCGACGGGAACCGTCGCCGGTTCGTCGGCGAGAACTGGCGCGCTCGCCCAGACGCTCGCCGCCCTTGCGCTCAATTCGTCGGGAACGTCTCCCAAGCATGGTTCTCTCGCCCAGACGCTCGCGGCGCTTGGGATAAGCGCTGCTGGAGGAGGCGGCAAGCACGGCGCGCTCGCCCAGACGCTCGCCGCCCTGTCCGTGTCGGCCAGTCACGGAAGCAATCAACTTCGCGGTGCGCTCGCCCAGACGCTCGGCGCGGCGACGCTGAGCGCCGCGGGCCTGTCGCCCAAGCACGGTGCGCTCGCCCAGACGCTCGGCGCGCTCTCCGTGTCGGCCAGTCACGGAACAAACGGCCTTCGCGGGGCGCTCGCCCAGACACTTGGCGCGGCGACGCTGAGCGCCGCTGGAAACGGACCATCCGCATGGACCCCGGCCAGCCTGACCAGCCTTGCGGCGTGGTACGACCCCAGCGACTTCGCGACGATGTGGCAGGACTCAGCGAAGACGACGCCGGTCACGGCCTCTGGGCAATACGTCGGCTACATCTCGGATAAGAGCGCCAACGCCTATGACCTGTCGCAGGCCACGACGGGCGCGCGGCCACAGCTCTTAACAAGCGGGACCGGAAAACTCTATTTGAATTTCGCGGGCGGCCAGTCACTGACCATGGGCGCGAACTCCATGCCCAACAACAGGACGGCCTTCTGTGCTGGCGCCGCAATCCAGTCCACGGCGGGCGGCATGGTCTTCTGTATACAACATAGCGGCGGCGGTGAACTCTGCGAATTCTCGTATTCAAATAACAGCACGGGGTATGAACTCTCTGGGCGTAGACTCTCAACTGACGGCTTTTCCACATTTGCGACGGGAACGGCGGACACCACGCTTCGGTCGATTATCGCCAATCACGACTACACGGGCGCGACAACGACAATCTATGTCGATGGAACCGCCGCAGTCGGCCCATCGGCCTCACAGACGGCGGGCTCAACAGCGGCGGCGAATGGAAACGGAATCGCGATGGGTGGTTGGGCAGGCGGAGGTTATAATATAACCGCAAACGTTTATCAGCTTGTCCTGTCGTGGGGCGCGACAGCAGGAGAAGTTTCAAGCCTGAACACCTTCCTAACGTCGAAACGATAAAGAGAAAGCTGGGCATATGGCTCAAAGAATTTCATTCACGGCAAGCGGCTCGACGCAAATCATTCGCGCGCGTCGCGTTGTATACTTTCCGGACTTCACCACCATCGCTGGCGTCGGAAGCATTCGGCTGATGTTCCGGCCTATTCAGGCTCCATGGTCAACTGGCAATTTGTGGCTTCCCGCCGCAGGCCCGCTCACGGCTACGCCGCTCGCCGCGTCCGAGGCCGGATTCAATTTTCCCGACAGCAATAGGGGGGTTGATTGGCGCGTCGATTGCGTTTGGACTTCGGGAACAATCACGGTTGATTTCTTCGCGGTGGAAAAGGGACAGTAAAGCTTAAACATAAAGCATTCTTTTTGGAGGCATACATGGCTGAACTCACTTCAAACGCGCGGAATAAGCTGGGCAAGGCCGTCTTCGGCCTGCCCAGTAAGCGCGCTTTTCCTATGCCAGACGCAAATCATGCCGCCGTAGCGAAAGGCCGCGCGACCCAGGGCGTCAACTCGGGAACCCTCAGCCCAGGGAGCGCGGCCAAAATCAAGGCGAAGGCGAACAAGATACTTGGCGCCAGGAGCGGCGCCGACCCAGTGACCAAACGCCCCATGGTCCATGGGGAGCACAGCTCTGAGCCACGAATCGGAGCGGGGCATATGATGGGGAGCCCTGGGGTTGATACGCCGTCAGGCGGCGGGACGGACATGGGCGGCATGGGAGGCGCAGGAGCATGACAACGACAGTCAGGGTGTTCACCCACACGGGACTCGCAACGGCGTCCGTGGCGTCGTCTGGCGGCGGCAGATACAGCAACGATTCGCTGTTCATGCTGAAACAGCCATACCTTGGCCGCCAGACGCTCACGACGGACGCAATCACGGCGGTTTCGTCAAGCGGAAGCATCGCGAGTAAGGGAACAACCCTGCTTCATATTGAGGTCCAGCCTGGGCAAACGGTTCATTACGAAATCAATCCCGCGAACCGGAGCGCCGTCGCCGACTCGAACTCGCCGACGATTTCGGGAAAGACGAACTTCGAGTTCGGCCCAGGGTGGACGATTTCCATCCTTGAAGGCGTGTAATAAAAAGGGAGGCGCCGTGCCTCCCTTTTTCTACTCTTCGCTGTCGCCCAGGGCTTTCAATCCTGCAACATCAATGGCGCCTTTCTCGCAATCCTCAAAGAACGGCGTCAGGCCCTTCGTGAACCAATCGAATTCCTCGTGGCGCATTTTCCGAAAATCGACGTCGTTTTCGGCGAGCGCCCAGGCCCTTATCCGTGAGCGGGACGGAAGTTTCAGGCTTGCGCGGTTGCGCGCCTGGGCTTGGCCGTGCGTCAGGATGATTTCCATTTCCGGGACGGACAGCTCAAGGGCGTAGCGAATCCGTTTGTACCAAGTGTTTAGTGTGTGGTCCTGGGGCAAATTCATACTGTCACCTTTAGGGCTTCTGTGGCGATGTCGCCGACTGCGGTAAAGTCTTGGTCATCCTTAATTTGCTTAAGCGCGTCGCGAAGCTTTTTGAGGACTTTGTCTTTGTTGATTGACGCCAGATAATGCGCCTGGGTTTCGTCTTTCGCCCTGACAATGGCCTCGCCCTGAGTTTTAATCCACTCGTTCAGCTCTTCTATTGTTGCGTCGCGTTTGGCGATAATGTCGCGCTGAGACTGGATAAGCTCGTCCTTATTGGCGTTCGCACGCATCATGGTCGCGACCTCTTTTTCCAAGTCGCACACAAGGCGTTTCATTTCCGCCTGGGCTTCAAGAGACTGCGAGTAAAGCGTTTGGGATTTGTCGAGTCTGCGCGTCGCGTCGAGTTTCCAGGTTTCAACGTCCTTCGCCTGGGCGCGAAGCTCCGCTATGGCGCGGTCCTTCTCGGCTGACTCCTTGCCCAGGCGGAACACGGTTTCAATCGCGTCGGAGATAATGTTGTTCATGTGATGAACTCCTGTTGAGGTTTAGGGCGGCGGCGGAGTTGGGGGAGACTCCGCCGCCTGGGTTGCGTAAGGCCGGGAAGGAAGCCCTACGCCGCTTTCGCGTATTTCGCGGCCAGCTTGGCGTGAAACACCGCGTCCGACGCGGAGCGGGATTTCTTGTATTTGGCCGAGTTCAGTTCGGCCATCGTAGCGCGGTAAGGATTCGGGTGTTCCGCGAACGCTTTGCAGGCGTCGTATGTGGTTTCATTCGCGACGCTGGCGGCTTCATACGCCTGGAAAACCTGATTGAATTTCATATCGCGAAAGGCGGCCCAGGCGGCGAGCTGGCAAGTGGACCAGTCAAGACCCGTTTCGCGGCGATAGTTGTGCGCGGTGCGAAGGATAAGGGCGCGGTCTTCTGTGGTGATTTTGGGGGCCTTGGCCATTTTATGCTCCATGTGAACGGTGCGTTTCGTTTCGTTAAGACAGTTATAGCGGGATGGCAGGCAGATGTAAACTAAATTCGGCCCCTCGCGCGAGATTTCTTTGCGGCCATAATGTTGTGGGCGCTGATGAAGGGGAAGGCGGCGGGAGACGCGTTATCCCACGCGACTTTGATAAGGTTGTGTCCTTCGGGCGGCAGCTCGACAATGGTTCCACGGCGCTTTGAGTAATCGCCGTGGCTCGACATGGACTGAACGAAACTGAAGGTGTGCATGACGCGGTCGCCGACTTTGAGGCCATTGAAACGATTGGTCATTTGTTTTCTCCTGGGCTGAGTATAAATAAAACAACACATTAACAAGTTTCGCCTGTCGGCTCACTTGTTAATCCATTCTTTCGGCATAGCCCGCCCATAGGCTTCGGCCCAAATCGCGTCGCGCATTGCGACGCGGGCGGCGACGGCCTTGGCGTAATCCCGGTTGTTTTGCGCAGCGTCAACAAGACGCTGAATTTTGGCGATTGTGCTGGCGGCCTTGGCCACGGCGGCGTTTGCTTTCGCGACGGCGATGGCGCCGTCGCTATTCCACTGGGCGATTTTCTTCTCAGTCCAGAACAGCCCTTTTTTCGACGGCTCAAGGATAACGCGAGCGCGGGCGGCGCGAGCGTCCGCGAGTTCAAGGAAGGCTTCGGCCTTGGCGTAGATGTTGGCGATTGGCTTGACGGCGGCCTTGGGAGCGGCCTGGGCGGCCTTGGGAGCGGCCTGGGCGGCCTTGGGAGCTTCGACCTTGTCGGAGAGCAGGGCGATAAGACCGGCCTTGAGCAGCTTGCTGTAACCCTTGAGGCCGCGCGCCTTGGCTTCGGCCTTGAGCTGGGCGACTGTGGTTTTGCTGGTGATCTGGAAGCCGGTCATTGCTCTCTCCGTATGACGGTGATTGTCTGCCTGCCCTCTTTATAGCGGAATGGCAGGCAGATGTAAATAATTATCGCGCTTGGGCTATGATTTTTTTGATGGTTTCGATTGCGGCGGCCTTCGCGTCTTTGTCTGTCCAGTGGACCGTCTCACCGCCCAGGAAACCGCCCCACGCCAGCGTTTCCTCGCTCGGGGGGATGAAACGCGAGCGGCGGCTTTCCTTGGCCACGATGCATTCCGCGACGCTGATGGCGCGTTCCTTCCACCACCGATTGCCCAGGGCCTTGAACTCGCATCCGTCCGTGAACATGTCGTCATTATGGCGCGCCTGACGCTCTCCGACGATTTCGAGGTGATGGGCAAAGAGAGCGGAGAAGACGGCGCGAAGGGTCTTGATCGACTTGATAGCCTGGATTTCGCTGCGAAGGGAGTTGGTCATTTGGGGCTCCATGTGACGGTGCGTTGCTGACAAGACCTTTATAGCGGTGCGACAGGCAGATGTAAAGAAATTTGTTTTGCCGAGAGGTGATTGCTTTCGCCCAGGGAGAAGAAAAGGGCTTTCGCCCTCCCCCTTACCAGAAGCCGCGACGGGAGTTGTAGGCGGCGCGAGCCTCACGGGCGCGGTTCATGTTGTCGGCGTTCATCTCGGAAGCCTTGGCGGCCTTGACCGGGTCCATTTCGTCAAGGATGGCGTTGGCGTAGGCCAGTTTCTCATGCGAGCCCTGTCCGAGCGCTCCGGCCAGATTGGCCTTGGCGTAGGCCATGCGGACTTGGCGGATTTGAGCGGCGTTCATGCCGTACAGAAGGCCGAAATCGGCGAACAGTTCGGCGCGGACTTGGTCTTTGGTGACCTTGGGCGCGTTGGCGCGGACACGTTCAGCTTCCTCACGGACGCGGCGAGCGGCTTCATTCTGCTCACGGACGCGGCGAACCTGTTCTTGATATTCGCGCCATGCGGCGTCAGCGGCTTCGTCGGCCTTGCGCTGTTCTTCGGCTTTGGCGCGCGCTTCATCATTGTGGCGCTCGTTGGCGTAGAAGCGGTCAGCCGCTTCCTGTTCGCGCTGGGCCTTGGTTTTGCGCTTGGGCTTGTTGGCCTTGGCTTCGGCCTTGCGCGCCTTCTCGGCGGCCTTGGCGGCTTTCAGTTCGTCTTTGGCGGCTTTGATGTCGTCCTGATTCCACTTGCGCATGGTGGAGTTGTATTCGCAATCGGACTTGGCGCGCTTCAGAGCGGCGTCAAAAGTGACCTTCTCGGCTTTCAGGTCGGCCTTGCGGTTGTTGAGCTGGGCAAGGCGAGCTTTGAGTTCGGCTTCGGTGGCTTTGAAGGTCATGTTTGGCTCCATTTGACGGTGCAGTGTGTGTTTCTCTGTTGAAACCAACATAGCGGGTGCACAGGCAGGTGTAAAGTGGAAAAAGCCCGAAATGAAAAAAATTTTCATTTCGGGCTTTTGCGCATTTTTTGCGATTTTTGTTTACGCCTTTTGGTTTACTCCTTTTGGTTTACTCCTGCGGTCAGATTAATAGTCCGCGACGTTTGAACCATGCTGCTACTGGCGCCGACAACTCGCAGCATCGAATGGAGTCCAGGGCGACATATGCCCAGGGGCGGTCATCGGCGGCGTTCGGCCCCTGGAAAGTCTGGTCGGCGTTATCCATGGCGGCGCGGATGATTTCGATAACGCGCTGGACGGTTTCAGGCTTCGTGGTTTCGTCGGACAGGGCGGCCTGATGCAGCGTCTTCAGGGCGGCGTCGTATGTGTGAGGGCGGTTGAGGTCGAAGCCGTTCAGCCACGCGTGTCCGCCACGTTGGAGCAGGGCTAACAGGAGCGTGACATTGTGTTCCGTGACGTCGGCGGAGCAAACAAGGAAATGCGCCGTTTCGTTCCGCGTCTCCGCCGCCCAGAGCTGGCGAAGCTGGACTTTCCACCAACGATTGAAGCGAAGGCGAAGCTGACGGAGGGCAAGCAATTCTTCCGTGGACGGGACGAAGGCGCGGATAAGGCGATTGGCGCCAGTCATCGTCAGGTAGGTTTCGCGATTGGCGCGGGCGATGCGGTTGGCGTCTTTCTGGGCTTTGGTGAGTCTGGCCATGGTTTGGATTCCTTGTGCGACAGGGAGGATTCGCCCAGGGAGGCCCTGGGCGATATGCGGGAGGAAGTTAGGAAACGATGCGGAGCTTGGGGGATTCCTGGGCGGATTCGCGGGATGTGAAATAGTCGGCGTTCACAAGCCAGAATTTTTCAGCGCGGCCATCGCCTATCCAGACCTTGACGCCAATGCGCTCATGCCCAGGGAAATCCGCGAGGGTGATGGCGCGTTCGCCGACGATGCGGTTCATGTCGTAGTAGCGGCAGACATGAACGCCGATGCGATACAGGCCCGCGACGTCGCCGTTTCTCTTGAGCGGAGCGCAGTCGAGGCCGCGATAAAACAGAAGGCCCGTGGAAAGTTCGTTTCCGTTGGCGTCGAAGAAATATACGCGGGGTTTAATGGTCATTGAGGTTACTCCGTGCGACGGGGTTGATGTGCTGTGACTCCTTTGTAGCAGGCAGATGTAAACAACGCAAGCCAAATTCCCCAATACGCCAATTATTTTTCTGCGGCCTGACGCTTGTGCGTCTTTCGCGGGCGCTCGTCCATCTCCTTGCGGCGCTCCGCCCAGGGAAAGTCAGCGCGGCCTTCGTTCGCTTCGCGCATCTGTTGCGCCATGGCGAGCGCCGCGCGGTCGTGAGCGTCGGCGAGGGCGGCGAGTTCGATGGCGTTGCATAGCCGATACACGGCGGCGCGCGGAACGCCATAGAAGGCGGCGAGGGAGTTTACGAGGCTTCGGCGCGTGACGCCGGGCTCCATGTTGCCCAGAACGCGCATGAAACGGCGAGAACCGCAGATGCGGCGGCGGATTTCGATGGCGATGGAGGTTGGGAGGGCGGCGATGGCGTGTTTTCGGTGCGTTTTCGGTGTTTCGTCGGTCATGTGGGGCTCCTGATTTCGGTGTTGGGGCTTTTCCTGCCCAGGGTTTCGTTGTTCGATGGCCGGATAACCGGGATAGGGTTTCGTTGTTACCGGGATGAAAACCGGGATGTTTGAGGGGTATCCCGGTAATCGATTTTGTTGTGGCGTATGGGCTTCCAGCTTTATAACCGGGATAACCGGGATATAAGAACGATTCAGTTATGAAAAAATAAAAGGGGAGAGCGGTGCACATAGAGAGCCCTCACACGGCAATGCGCGTCACGCGCCACATACGTGTGGAGTACAGCCACCTTATCCCGGTTATCCCGGTTATAGAGGTAGAACGGCCTTGTATGACAAGGGGTTTGCTTTTCTGTGCATCCCGGTCATATCCCGGTATGCATCCCGGTTTTCTCCCGGTATCCCGGTTTTTTTCTGGCCCGTAAGCACTTGGTCTAAAAAGAGAAAAAACCAAAACCGGGTTGTTTTATGCCCCCAAATCGCTCCGTTCGTCAAGAGGCGTCTGCATCCCGGTTTCCCCCTGGGCAAAAGGGGCGAGTGGCCCGCGCCACCCGCCCCACATCTCGCTCATTCCCACGGATGAAAAAGCCCCACGGCGACGATAGGTCCCCTCATGCGCTCGCCCTGCACAACCCACCACCCGGCCTTGTGCGCCTTTGGCAGAATGAACGCGCCCACCATGACTCCGCAGTACGGCGCGCGGACTGACCGGCCTTGCGTCAGCGCCTCACGGCAGCGCGCGGCGATGAAACCGACGAGAAGCTCTCGCGCCTCGTCGGATTGCTGAAACACGAAGGGCGACGCCGTTGTGACGTCGCCCTGGGCGGGCTTCAGCGAGAAACGAGCTGTCTCCATACCTGGATTAGCTCTTATCGGCCTCAGCGGCCTTCCCTGGGCGTTCTGCGACCATACTGGCGTCCACCCTATCCTGTTCCGCCTCGATGCCGGCGGCCAAGCGCGCCACATCCGCCCTTCCCTTGGCCTCTTCTGTCGCCTGCTCCGCCTCCACATCCGAGACCAAGCGCGCCATATCCGCCTTGAACGCGTCCTGTCTGGCGGCCTTGTCGGAGAGATGACGCGCCTCGGCGTCGGCGATGGCGCGGGTCGCGGCGTTCAGCTCGCCCTTCGACTCGTCGTAACCCTTTCCATAGTCGTAACCCTTCCCATACATGACCGCCTGCGCCGCCAGCTTGGTCATCAGCCTTATGTCCGCGTCCTTCGCCAACTGCGTATACGCGTCGTCCGCCGCCTTGAGCTGGTCAGCCTGGGCCATCCCGTTGCAATGCCCCTGAAACGCCTCCGTGGCGTTCAGCTCGCCCTTTTGCAGCTCGGCTTCCTCCCTGTCGCATATTTCTCCAATGAGGCCCTCAATGCCCTGATACGCCTCTATGGCGCCCTCGACGTCGAGCGACACATGCGCGAACTGTTGGCCGCTGGCTTCGTCCTCAATGATGAAAACGATTCGCATGTCGTCGTCGCCGTCAATCCCGACGCGGAGGATTGTGGGGTTCGCGGCCTTGGCGCGCGGAGCGCTCTTCCCTGGGCGAAAGATGGCGCCGACTTTGGCCAGCGCTGAGAAGATTCCTGTCATTCCTGATTTTCCTTTCAACGTATTTGCTTCCTTGCTGCTTATTGCGTATGGTCGTTCATGCCGGAGCTGACGGCCAATGGTCCGTGGCCTAAGCTCCCCTGGAAAATTGCCTTATCTACTAATCGAATTTGGAGAAGAACCGTGCAAAAAACCGCCTCCCCTACCCCCCTTGGCCTTGAGGTGAATCCCCAGGGCGAAACCGTGGGCCGTGACCCACGCAAAATGACGCCGGAAGAGCTGAACGCTCTGGGCCACGAGAAGAGCCCCCTTCTCAAGGTCGTTCGGGAGAAATGTCTCGACTGCGCGCACACTGAAAGTGAGGTCCGCAAGTGCACGGCGCTTAAGTGCGTGTTGTGGCCGTACCGCATGCGGAAGAACCCTTTCAGCGAACGGGAAGTGAGCGAGGCCGCGACCAAGGCGCTTGCGGACTATCGGGAGCGCAAGCGCCTTGGTCTGGATGACGCTATGGACGAGATGGAAGACTAATCGCCCTTTGAGGTTGCGGGTTTCGGCATGGTGATTGTGAGTTTTTCGAGCGTCTGAACCTGGGCGCTCGCCCAGGCTTTCGCAGCGCCAACCTTGAGCTTGGCGCCGACATGCAGGGCGATATGGGGCTCAAGCTTGATATGCGCGAGCGGCTTGCGTTCGACCGCCGTCGCGATTGTGAGCAACACACGCGTCGGGTCACTTTCCAGCACGTCCACCAAAACAACATGCGTGTTGTCTTCGTCCATGAGAATCCCAGGGAAAGATTGCGTTACGCTTGTCATCGTGAAGTCTCCTGATTGAATGGAAGTCGCGGCGCTCATTGAATAGCGCCGCTTCTTGTGTTTATCTCAGATAGTCGTACCCTTGTGTGTGCATAGGGTTTACGCCGTTGGCGATGCGGCGGCGTCCGTCAGCTTTCTTGTACGCGTCCTTGAATTCAGCATATGCGGTGCGGTTGATGACGCGGCCCTTGTCATCAGCGATGTAAAAGCGCTCTACGCCTGCAAACGTGTGGGGGAAAATGAACAGATGTCCAACCTTCGTGAACTGGCGATACACGGGATAACCGGAATGGTGGAAGGGTTGGATAAGCATCGACTGGGTTGTTGCCATGTGACGGCCTCCTGTTTGCTTGTTGACAAGACCGTTGTAGCGGGAAACCAGGCAGATGTAAACTCTTTTTATTCAAATATCGACCTTAGGAGTATAACAAATGGCCAAAGACGATAAGGGGGCGGCCACGGAACCGAAGAAACCAAAAGCCGCGCCAATCAAGCCGAACCCGAACGCGAAGGAGGAACGTGAGGAACGGCTTTCCAAGAAAGCCGCGCCGGGTGGACTACGGCCTATCCCGCCGAGCCGCCATGGGAGGCCCAAGGCCATCAGCAAAAACGAGCGTAAAAAGCAGGAACGCACAGAGTCTTTCGTCATCCCGGACTGCATGTTCCCAAAATTGAACGGCGGCCTGACGCGGAACACGGATTTTCGCCGGAAGGCCGCTGGCGATTATCAGCCGATTTTTTGCGACTGGGTGATGGAATGGAGCGCGCGCGGGAAATCGAAAACGTGGATGGCGGCGGAGCTGCGCGCCTCCCTCCCCACAATCCTCAAGTGGGAACAGCGGTATCCTCCGTTCGCCGAAGCGATGGAAATAGGCGCGATGCTCGCCCAGCGCTATTGGGAAGACAACGGCGAGGCGGGCATGCGCGAGAAGCAATTCAGCGCGCCGATTTGGAAAACCATCATCAGCGCCCGTTTCCCGAAGGACTGGCAGGAAAACAAGAAGGTCGAGCTTGGGCTCGATACGTCCTTTCTGGGCTTGTGGGACGCCGTGTCGAAGGGCGCAACCGTGGTCATCGCCGACGAAGTCGCCGAAGCCGCCGAAGCTGCAACGGACGAAGAGTCCTCCGATGACGACGCGTGACGCTCTTCTCTGGGCGATAAACGTATTTGAGATATTCGGCTCGACGGCGGGGATTGTCTCCGCCGTTGTTCTGTGGAAAGTTTATCACGACAGGCGCTTTCGAGCGCTTCACGCGGCCCTAACGCGAAAGAACCAGGATGACAGACGACAAGAAGACGCCGCCGCTATTCACGGTGGACACGAAGCAGGATAAGCCCATACGCGTCGAGTTCCCCGTGCGGCCTCCCCTGGGCTCATGGCCTGGGCCAAGAGGCCGGGAGGTTTCGAGCCCATACCGAACCCCAGAGTCGGCGCCGCCAGACATGCCGCGCGCGCCCGCCCGCAATCCCATCGACGAAATGGCCGAGTTCGAATATGCGCCCGCCATCGTTCCGCCCGACAGGTTGCCGTCGCCGGGCGCCGCGCTCCGCCAGTTATGCCGTTCGATAAGCGCGCACCCGAACCTGAAGCGGCTTATCGAGGACCATCTGGCCAAGTGCAACGCTGAGTCGCATGGCCATTACCGCCAGACGGAAGCGCTTAAGCAACAGCTTGTCTACGCCCAGGATGAGGTGATCGGACTGGCGCGGGAGAATACGGAGCTGGCCAAAACCGTATCGGCGAACTCAGCGTTTCGCGTGGCCAACGCCGAATTGGCGGAACGGGTGAAAGAGCTGGCGTCTGACAACCTCGTCCTTCGCGCCCAGGTCGCGGAATACAAGCTTTCCCACGAACGCCAGAAACAGCTCATGACCCTATCGGGTTCGACCTTCCTCCGGGCGCTCAAGGACGCGCACGACGCGGACGCGGAAGCCGAACCCGAACCATCGACCGCGCGCCCTGACCTGGACGCCATGGGCCGCGCCGCCCGCGCCTCGCATCTGTCGCTCTCGCACAAACCACGTTCCGGCTTGTTGGCGCGCATCTTCCCCACGCGCTCTCCGCTGGCCTGGGAGGCCCTTGACGATACGGAGCGCGCCGCATGGTGCGCCGCTGCTCTCGCCGCCGCCCTGGAGCGCGACAGGGGCGTCCATCACGTCGGCTCTGGGCAAAAGGACGGCGCGCATGACGGCGACTGACGCACACGCCAAGTTCCGGCGCACCCGTTACGTCAACACGGCGTTAGCGGGGCGCATGCTTCCAGAGGGCTATCTCGACTGGGACGCCTGCCCAGAGGCGCTCAAAGACGCATGGCGCGCGTCTGTGCAGCCCCATGAGGGAGAGAACGTTCCTGATATTGCGAAGATTATCCATGCAGCCCGCCTTGAGAACGCCGCGCGCCATGCGGAAATTGACAACTTGCGTTGGATAATGGGAATAACAGGAGAATAGGCATGTTAGATAGTTTGGCCAGAGTTGCTCGTGACACATACATACATGAAAAGTGTAGCGCCCTCGGAGACGCGGCAGATAAAAATGAGATGCGCCATAAGCCGTGGCAGGAATTAAGCGCTGAAGAACGTGTGTTGTGGCGCAAGATTACGGAAGCCGTTCTTTCCAAAAGAGATAGTATTCTTTCTTCGGAGCGCTAACGCATGACGGGCGCCGCCGCTCACGAATATCGAGTCCCCAAAGGCTCCTGGCAAGCCGCTTGGCTGCAATCGCGCGATAACACGCGGTTGTTTGTGACGGGCGTGCTTGGCGTGTTGGAAGTGGACGCGCCAAATCCTGACGGCCTTCCTCAACTCGATAAGTGGCAAGCGGCGGCGCTCGACGACTTCGACAAGTACGACAGAATCTCCATCCGCTCCGGCCACGGAACGGGAAAGACGACGTTTCTGTCGTGGCTTGTGCTCAAGTTCCTGTTGACGCGCAAAGACACGAAAATCCCCATCGCCGCCAACTCACAGGACCAGCTTCGGGATATCATCTGGCCGGAAATCAAGAAATGGTGGCGGCGGCTTCCCCTCCCGCTTCAACAGCAGGTTGATATCCAGGCCGAGAAAATCTTCATCCGCTCCGCCCCAGAAGCAGCGTTCGCCGTGCGCCGCACCGCGAGTAAAGATAATCCGGAAGCTCTTCAAGGTTTCCATGCGGATAACCTTTTGTTTCTAATTGAGGAAGCTTCGGGTATTCCCGATATAATCTTTGAAGTCGCGATGGGTGCTTTGTCAACACCTGGAGCCAAAGTCGTTTTAGCCGCGAACCCGACGCGGACTAACGGCTTCTTCTTCGACACGCACAACAAGCTCCGCCACCGCTGGCATACTATCGTAGTCAACTCGGAAAACGTTCCCCGCGCTCGCGGCCATATCCAAGACGTCATCGACGCATACGGCAAGGGGAGCAACAAATACCGCGTCCGCGTCCTGGGCGAATTCCCCACGGCGGATGACGACACGGTCATCGCGCTCGACACGGTCATCGCGGCGACCACGCGAGAGATTGAGCCGCTCGACTATGTTCCCGTGTGGGGGCTCGACGTGGCGCGCTTCGGCGATGACGACAACGCCCTTTGCAAGCGCTGTTACAACCGTGTCACGGAGCCGATTATGACATGGGGCGGCATGGACTTAGTCAAGACCCTGGGCATACTGACGCGGGAGTACAACGAAACGCCGGATGCGGAGAAGCCCAAGAAAATCCTCGTGGACTCCATAGGCGTCGGCGGCGGGATTGTGGACTTCGGGCGGGCCGAAGGGTTGCCGGTGTACGGAATCAACGTCGCGGAGTCGGCAAGCTCAGACGAGCGCTATCAGCGCATGCGGGACGAACTGTGGTTCCTGGGTCGGAAGTGGTTTGAGGACAAGGAATGCAGCATTCCCGAGGACCAAGCGTTCATCAGCGAACTGACCGCGCCCACATACGACTTTCACGCCAACGGCAAGATTGTGGTGGAAAGCAAGCGCGATATGAAAACGCGCGGCCTGAAGTCTCCAAACCGCGCGGATTCATTTTTGTTGACGTTCGCCACGAACTCAGAACGCCTTGTGAAGAAGAAAAAGCGTCGCAGCGAACGGCCTAGCGGCTGGGCGTCTTAATCCCACATTGGGAAGTGTTCCGGTTCCGGTTGATAGGGCTCTTCGCCGGGTTCCGGTTGATAGGGCTCTTCGCCGGGTTCCGGTTGATAGGGCTCCCCCTCTCCCGGCGTCGGATAAGGCTCCCCAGGCTCCATGTCAGGCCCAGGCCCTTCAGGATATCCGCCCATCAGTTCAGCCTCTCTTCTTCGACCCCAGGCCACGTCACGAGAGGAACTTCCGGTGCACTTCCACATGGACATTCCATGACGATTCCTGCTGGCGTCTCGTAAACGCCGGTGCTCTCGCCGCTCGTTTCGTCGCGGCAGTTGTCGCAACTGCCCGGCGTTCCGATAGGCGTGTCGTCGTCTGGCGTGTCGTCGTCTGGCGTGTATGTGTCGCTCATTCATCCTCCGTTTCAGGAACCGTTCCGCAAGGGCAGCGGTTCTCCCCTTCGTCGAAGTCGCCTTCGTTCTCAGTGCGAATTCCTGTCCCATCGCAATCGGGACAGGCGTCGTCAGGTTCGGAATAAGTCTCGCTCATACCTCCGTGGGCTCCCCAGGAAACTCGCTGCTTCCATAGGTCAGGTCTTCGACCGCCTCTGACGTCCCGTAATTACCGCCCGACGTCACGGGAGTATACAGCGTGTTTTCCGTCGATTCCCCTGGCTGGTAGGTTTCCACCGTCCCGTAGTCCGGCGCTGATTCCGCCCGGTCAAGCAACTCGCTCACTTGGGGCGAAACGGGAGTCAGGTCAATCGGATCGTTTCCGCTCATGGTTCTTCTTTCTGCGTCTCCCGCCTTGAAGGGAACGCGCCGCCTGGGCGGGAGCCTGGGCAGGCGGCGCGAAGCTCTAAAGCCCTCTTGTCTTCGAAACCTCATAGACGGCGAAGTCCGGCCCGATTTCGGTCATTTCGTAAATTCGCTCGAATTCTTCTATTTTGGCCAGCGCGTCGCGCGCCTCACGGGCGATTTTGACCATGGTCGTAAACGGAAACGGCTTGCCCGGAGGGACAACGCCCGCCGCGTAGTTGTGAAAGACGATATCCGTTCCGCCCAGGCGGGCGCCCGCCGTCCAGTACGGAGTCGCAGCGCCTTTTTCGACGCGGGACCAGAGTTCGATTGTGACGCGCATCAGCGGT
>JGI20214J51650_10000845_pt1 | contig 19273 bp, 14 predicted proteins | sample WetSurMetagenome_FD_51650 | JGI IMG/M metagenome (IMG submission 51650) | reverse complement strand
GGGTAAGCCAGTTCATACATGCCAGGTCGCCTCTCCTGCAATCGCCTTTCCCGTAAGTTGTACATGGCCGGCAGGTCAGATCACCAACCGGAATGCTTAAAGAATAATCATCAGGTTGCATCCAGGCTCCAAATCCGCTTAAAGGATCGGTTCCTCCCCATATCGAAATGACTTTAGTACCCACAAGAGCTGCCATGTGCATATTTGAAGAGTCCATTGCAATCATCAGGTCGAGTTTGCTCATCAATGCCAGCTCCTCATCCAGACTAACCGTACCAACAAGGTTAACCGAACCTGGTATCTTTGCCTGAAATGCAGCTATTCTCTCTGATTCTTCCTTGCCTCCAAATAACCAGAACCTGGATTTATGATTTTCAGCGATCAGACCAAGAAGTCTGACCATGCTGTCTTCAGGCCACATTTTCAGCTTATGTTTTGCATAAGGCGCAACACCAATATTTATTTCAGCATGCATGTCCGTCATCTTGCCGGCTTTTAATAAAGCTTCTGATGATGGATAGATCCATGGACCTTCGGGCATGGTAACAGGAAAACCGGCCCTGGCAAAAACATCAGAATACCTTTCCACAGAGTGTTTTAACCTTATTTTTTCTCTTCCTTTAATAACAGATTTCTTGTCTCTTCTCCCTTTATCTATTACAGCTACAGGTACTCCGGTAAGTCTGAAAAAAAATCTCAGTATTTTAGATCTTAAAACATCATGAAGATCAATTACATAATCAATTTCAGATTGTCTGTTTATATCTTTAAAAAGTCGTATCAGTCCGGGAAGCCCCTTGTGCCTTTCTTTTAAATCGGGGAAGAAGAGCTCCAGTCCTGCAACAGAAGAAAAAAATGGTTTGAAAGACGATCGCGTAAGAAGCACCAATTCAACATCAGGATATTGCTGCCTCATCCCTTTTAAAACCGGAGTCGTGAGAGCCACATCGCCCATCGCTGAAGTTCTTATAATGAGAAGACGCATTTCAGTATTTTTCGTAGGATTTTTCCTCTGTCAGACCTGAAGAGGTCTTAATATTAATTTCCCTTTTCAGAAGCGATCTTTTATCATTTTTAATATATACTGCACGCGCAGTTGAAATAAATTCTTCCCCAAACTCTTTCTTCCGCTCCAGATCGCGGATATGGTCTTCAATATCCCACAATTCACAATTCACCTCATATAATCCTGTATATAAAGGATCCTCTGTACTTATAATTGAGGATGAGATTTTAATCACCTCATCATATTCCTTTTTTATATTGACCAGTTTTGCCTTATCTTTTATCCGTTCAAGTTTTATCTGAAGGATGGTCAGTTTATCAATTATCTCGCCGTTTGATACTTCGATTTTCATACTGAGATTAATTATTATTCAAAAATAGCATCTTTTAAATCCATTAACCGCAAAGGGCGCAAAGATTTTAAGCAGAGTGTTTAACAGATCAAATTCTCCCGATCTCCCTCTCACCATTTCTCCCCCTCCCCTCTTCTCTCTTTAATACGGATCCACATCAATAGCAATCCTCAGCGAAGAGGCGCCCTTTTCTTCCTGGAGCCGCTCAATCGCATCAATAATCAGCTGTTTAGCTTTTACAGGAGGTTTTTCCCGTTCAATTTTTATCAGGATGGTTTTTATATACCATAACTGAACCTGAGAAATCACAGGAGATTCAGGACCAAGTACCCTTTTTCCGAAAATCTCTTTAAGGTCGCGACCAAGAATATCGGAGTAATAATTCAAAAGAGACCTCTCTTTATGTTTAATGCTTATTTTGACCATCCTGCAGAACGGAGGGTAGTTGAAAGTCATTCTTTCCTCAGCCTGCATTCTGAACATACTTGCATAATCATGCCTGAGAACCATTCTTATTATCTTGTTTGTGGGATCGGATGTCTGGATCACAACCTTACCCTGTTTCTGCCTTCGTCCTGCCCGTCCACTAACCTGTTCCATCAGCTGAAAACTCCTTTCGTGTGCCCTGAAATCCGGATAGTTCAGGAGGTTATCGGCATTTAATACTCCCACTACTGTAAGATTCTCAAAATCAAGACCTTTTGATATCATTTGAGTTCCTATAAGGATGTCAATCCGCCGTTCTTCAAAAGCTCTGATTATCTTGTTAAAAGAGTTCTTATTCCTGGTTGTATCCTGGTCCATTCTTGCAACGCTGGCAGAAGGAAATACAATTTTTATCTCATCTTCTATTTTTTCAGTACCGAATCCCCTTGTGACCATACCTGTGGAATGACAGCTTCCGCATTTGGATGGCATGTCAGTGGTATAACCGCAGTAGTGGCATACAAGTTTGCTGATCCCTTTGTGGTATGTGAGATTGACAGCACATTGAATGCAGACAGGTATCCAACCACATTCTGAACACTCTATATATGGGGAAAATCCCCTCCTGTTCTGGAAAAGAATTACCTGTTCATCTTTCCCGAGTGCTTCATCGATTGCCTGAAGTAATTCCGGAGTAAAATGGGAAACCATCAGTTTTTTCCTGTATGCTTCCCGGGTGTTAGCGATAACGATTGTTGGCAGCTTAATGAGTCCAAACCTTTCCTTTAATTCCGCAAACCCATACTTACCATTTACTGCATTATTATAACTTTCCACTGAAGGAGAAGCTGATCCAAGTATAGTCTTGGCCTTATGCAGAGCGGCAAGCATTATTGCAGAATCGCGTGCATGATACCTGGGTGCCGGATCATGCTGTTTATAAGATCCGTCATGTTCTTCATCAATTATTATAAGTCCAAGGTTGCTGAAAGGAAGAAACAAAGAGGATCTTACTCCGAGAATCAGCCTGTAACCACTCATGGGATCAGTATCTGCCACTTTTCTCCAGATTTCCACTTTTTCGGGATCGCTGAATCTTGAGTGGTAAACACCTGTTACAGCTCCGAAATGCTTTTTAAGCCGTAATATAATCTGTGTTGTGAGGGCTATTTCGGGTAGCATATAAAGAACCTGCTTACCAATCTTTAACTGCTCTTCAATGAGATGTATATATATCTCTGTCTTACCGCTTGAAGTAACTCCATGCAGCAATACAATATCCTTTTCTTTAAACTGACGGGTAACTGACTCGTAGGCTGCTGCCTGAGCTTCACTCAGCTTTTTTACAGGTTCCTTATAGCTGTCGGAGTTGCTTAACCGGGTTACCTCTGAAGATACAGATCTTAGGATACCCTTTGCAGCAAGTGTATCAATAATATTTGCGGATGATTCTGCTTCCTTTAACAGCCATGATTTACTGACAGGTTTTATTTCTATTCCTTCAGTATATCCTGTTAACCTGATAAAGGCTGAAAGAACTTCCTGCTGGCGAGGGGCCTTTTTAAGATTATCGAGTATTATATTTAACTCATTATCAGTAAACTTCCTTGCCAGATCAATTAAAGTTTCAAACCTTGGTTTATAATTGACAAGACTCATTTCGGAAGGCATGGCTGCTTTCATCACCTCTCCTTCACTGCATAAATAGTATTCCGATATCCAGAGCCATAATTTCAGCTGTAAGTCATTAATTGCCGGAATCGCATCTTCCAGATCAATTATTGTCTTTACATTTTTAACAGCTGGTGAATTGTTGTGAAGGTTGCAGACTATTCCGGAGTATAGCCCTTTCCCTCCAAACTGGACCTTTACCCTTACTCCTGGTCTTATCAAATCAAGAATATTATCAGGGATTCTGTAAGTGAATCTTCCTCTTACGGCAAGGGGTAAAATAATATCGGCAAACCGGTTATTAGGCATTGGCTAAAATTACTCAATTTTCTTAACCATCCCCAACACTCCCCTTAAACAATAACTACCCTTTATAAACATGTTGTTTTAATATTCATTGAATTCAGAATAGCCCTTAATAATTGATAATTTATAAGAGAATAAGACCCATAACTGCGCTTCGGAATGACCAGGTTTGACTATTATAAAAAAATCAAACTCTGACAGAACTCTAAAATGTGTATAAAGGGTAGTTCTCCCGGGAGAGATGGGGTGTAATACAACGTATATCAGGAATCCACTAGAGACGTTGCATGCAACGTCTCTGCATCAACAGGAAGCTGCTTAATAAGAAGTTATTTCAGAAAAGTGATTATGTGTCAGATAAAATTCCTAGTTCGATTTGACAAAACTTGACATTATAGTAAGGAGGTGATCTTTCCTGATAGGTTTAATAAGGCAGGCATCGCATCCTGCTTCAAGAATAATATCTTTATCATCCTCAAAAACAAAAGCAGTCTGAGCAATGATAGGGAGGTGGTTACGTATTTTCCTTATCTCTTTAGTTGCCTCTATACCGTTCATCTCCGGCATTTGCATATCGAGGAGAACGACATCTATGTCGGGGGTGTTTTTTATAATTTCCAAAGCCTCAAAACCAGACCTGGCTGTAACTATTGCCACTCCTGTATCGAGAAGTATCCGGCTCAGATATATCAGCACATCCTTATTATCGTCTACAAGAAGACATTTCTTTGAACTCCAGTCTATGGGCTTTAAATAATGATCATTGCTCAAAGATTTAATTTTGGACTTTGTACTTCCGGCTGGCCGGTAAGGAATAGAAAAGCTGAATTCTGAGCCTATTCCTTTTTCTGACTGGACAACTATTTTACCCCCCATTCTTTCTACAACCTCTTTGGCTAGTGTTAATCCAATTCCCAAACCTTCAAAAGGACGATGATGACCATCAATCTCCTGCTTGAATTCCTCAAAAATACGTCCGAGATTCTCTTTCTTTATCCCTATCCCTGTATCCTTTACTTTAAACACGATATTATCATTTTCCACCCAGAACGAAAATTCTATAGACCCGTCAAGAGTAAATTTCACAGCATTATCCATGAGATGATTCAGTACTCGTTTAAGCCAGATCCTGTCAGTAAAAATAAGATCTCCCACACTCTCAAACTGGTTCTTAACATTAAGGATAATAGATTTTTCATTACGCCTGATCACCTGTCTGGCATCTTCAATGATCTCATTAACAATTGTATTCAGTGATGTTTCTTCATAAGTAATTTCTATCTGGGAACTTTCAAGTCTTGAAAGATCGATTATATCTCCTATTATCTGAAGTAACTTTTCACTGTTATGATTAATATGTTCAATATACTCCTCCTTAACTTCTTTGGACAAATCGTTAACCAGAAGTAAATTTGAAAACCCAACCACACTGTTCAGAGGGGTCCTGATTTCGTGGGAAATATTTGCAAGGAAGCTCGACTTAAGCCTGTTACTTGCCTCAGCCCCTACATTTGCTTTTATCAGATCTTCATGAGCTTGTTTTAATCTTGTTATATCACGTGAAATTGTTAGTGCACCTAAAAGTACACCATCATTATTCCTTACTGTTACCGATCTGGTAGAGAGATTAATATAATGTCCATCTTTATGTTTGATCCTGAGTTCGCTTTCAAAAAAACCATCTGAGAGAAGTTTTTCATCTCTCTTAATCTGATAGTCTTTATCTTCACTATGAATAAGGTCCTGAGGATTTATTGAATTATAAGTGTCTCTGTCAAGCCCTATAATTGAATAAAATGCAGAGTTAGCAAACATCAGTTTTCCTTCCCTGTCATAGAAAGAGATACCGTCATTTGCGGATTGAACTAAGATCTCATAAAACTTATCTGACTCGCTATGCTCATTTGTAATCAGTTCTTTCTGAATAGTCAGCTCACTGTTTTTATTCTGGAGGCTGAGATTGATATCGAGAATTTGTTTATTCTTTTCCTCAAGTTCACCGTAACCCTTTTTATTTCGTAGTGAATAGTATAATAAAAAAGAGCATATTATTATCAGCAGAAATGAAATAATCAGGATTAAACCAAGAAAAAACTTACTTATAACAACCGTAGAATCAGGGGAAACCGTTATAAGCAAGTATTGACTGCTATATATAGAAAAGGAAGGTATTGATAATAAAAGTAATACAACAGAAAAAAACAGATATGGACTATATCTGCCTGTTTCCCTGATCACAGTGCTCCAAGCTCTCTTTATCATATAATAATCCCTATCTCACAACTTACACAAAAACAGCCATAGATGCAATTTAAACAATCTGACTCGAAAATATTTGATAACTAATCAGGCCCCTAAAAATGACACGGAAAGTTCATTTTTATTTTCGGTACTAAATATATGAAATTTGTTCATCAAAATATGATATAAAACAATTTTAAATATTCAGGGTGTCAGTTCATTCAGGATATATTTAAAAAATGCTAAATTGCGACCTGTTACTTATTAAATTAGATTTTATAGTTTAAAGTCCATATTACAAGCTACTTAACTATGGAGTGGAAAGAAATAATTTGATAATGTTTTTTAAAATATCTGGTATCGATGGAAAGAGATAAAACCCAATTTTCCGGGGGCAAAAGGTACAGGAACAATGATATAACAGTATATTGGAAACCATCAGCATGTGTTCACGCATCATACTGCTACAGGGAGCTCATTGAAGTTTTTGACCCAAGCAGAAGGCCATGGGTTGATATGAATGGTTCCTCAACCGACAAAATTATTGAAGTTGTAAATTTATGTCCTACCGAAGCACTTGCCTGGAAATGGAATGATGAAGAAAAAAACAATTCAGTTGGCGAGGATCAATTGAATCATATTAAATTCAGAAGGCCTGAACTTATGAATATTACTGAACCCGTTCCGGAAGAACAGCCTGTATCAGTTAAGGTGATGACAGACGGACCAATTGTCCTGAAGGGCAGTTTTACTCTTGCCTATAACGGAATTAATAAAGAGGTTCACGATAGTATAATTTCAATATGCCGTTGCGGAGTAAGCGATCATCAGCCCTTCTGCGACGGGAAACACAGAAAAGTCGGTTTTAATGGTTAATATTTCAGATATGGAGGAGAAAAAAGAAAACAAATCCCAGGCAATTATTGAAGTAATTGATTTCGGACCATTGAAAATTACGGGAAATTTTCTTGTGAAAGATTTAAAGAGAGATAAGGAGGATTCTGCCGGAGAGGTTTGGCTATGCAGATGCGGAAAATCTCAGAATAAGCCATATTGCGATGAATCGCATAAGAAATAGAAAATGATTTATGAAGCGAAACTACCTGGAAGTTTGATAATACATTTCAATCTTATTTTAGTTGTTTTGTAGATATTTTTTATAGAAGCTGAAAGAAAAGTTACCGCGAGACAACATGAAAGCAATTCTGCATTCTTTCATATGTAGCCCAGCATCGATTCTCTTCACTTAATTCCCAGATAACTTCAGCGAGCGCCTCCTTCAGGAATTTCTTATCGCAATTTGTCAGGATCCATTTGCGTACAATAAATCGCTTATAACTTATATCAAAAGCGTTGCCATAGATGTGAGGACTGTTTGCAGAAGCATTTTGGTTGTTCCTCCTCAGACTTTTGATACTTTCAGTTTTTCTTGTCATTGATGTTACCATAATCCTGGCCCCGAATAATCCCTTTTTTGAAGTTTTTTCCCTGAATCGCCGGGCAATCTCATCNAGGAGAGCTGCGCTTTTCTTAGTAACAACAGGAAAACTATATGCCATCTTTTCAATTACATACCTGTTTCCGCTTTTTACTTTTACTAATTTCCCCTCTGAAATTCTTTTTTTAATTTCCTTCTCATCCTTACAGGGTACAATACCATTTAGTTTCGCCTCCTGTGAATAATCAACAATTCTGTCATTTAGTTTTCTGCTGAAATCTTTTTGCTTATAGTCTAAACAACGGGTACTGAAATAGGAAAAAAAATGTCTCCGGCTATCTCTGCTGAAGGTAAAATAAATTGAAATAAGGATTAAAAAAGCAATAGAAAATATCTTCAGGAAAAAAGTTATTCTCAGCTTATTGAATATCATTGCGTGAGACCTAATGACAACCTTGTATTATGAAAAATTATTTTTAATAGAGCAAGCTCATTTCCTAATTTAATACCCTGGTGACGAGGGCTGCTGCTTCACTGAAAGAAATAGCAGAAAATACCGCAAGTCCGGAGTTGTCAATGATAGTCTTAGCTTCTTCTGCATTTGTTCCCTGAAGCCTTACAATTACAGGAACTTTAATTTCTCCTATTGATTTATAAGCTTCAACAACTCCGTTTGCCACTCTGTCGCATCTGACAATTCCGCCGAAAATATTGATCAATATAGCCTTCACAGCCGGATCTTTAAGAATAATCCGGAAGCCTGCTTCCACAGTAGTTGGATTGGCTCCGCCACCGACATCCAGAAAATTAGCAGGAGAACCTCCGGAGAGTTTTATTATATCCATAGTTGCCATTGCAAGACCTGCACCATTGACCATACAACCAACATTCCCATCGAGTTTCACAAAGTTAAGATTATGTTTTCCTGCCTCAACTTCAACAGGGTCTTCCTCATTAGTGTCCCTCATCGCAAAAAGGTCAGGATGCCGGAATAAAGCATTATCGTCAAGAACAAGTTTGCAATCTACAGCAAGTACCCGGTTATCACTTGTTTTGAGGACAGGGTTTATTTCAAGCAGCTGGGCATCGCAACCTATGAATGTCTCGTAAATTCCGGTAAGGAACTTCTGCATGTTCCTGAATGCGATCCCTGACAAACCCAGTTTAAACGCGATATTGCGGGCTTGAAATGGCTGCAAACCTATTCCCGGATCAATTTCTTCATAAAAAATGAGTTCCGGTGTTTTTTCAGCTACATCCTCAATTGACATTCCTCCTTCCGGAGAATACATAAATATATATCTCCCGCTGTTTCTGTTCAACAGAATACTTATATAGAATTCTTCGGGCTCAGATTCACCTTTATAATAAACATCCTGTGCTATCAGCACCCTGTTTACCTTTTTACCTTCAGGGCCAGTCTGTGGAGTAACCAGCGTCATCCCCAGCATCTGACCGGCCAGTCTGCCTGCCTCCTCAACAGATTTAGCAAGTTTGACACCTCCCCCTTTACCTCTTCCTCCGGCATGGATCTGAGCTTTTACTACGAAAAAATCAGCCCCGTAAATCACTTTCAGCTGCCCCGCAACTGTTAATGCCTGTTCAGGAGTTTCAGCTACAAAGCCTTCCTGAATATCTACATTGTAAGCTTTAAGCAACGACTTTCCCTGAAATTCGTGAACATTCATATTGTATCATTTTAAAGAAAATATTAAACTCCTATTCATAGAATTCACAGATGGCAAAATAATAATAATTACCAGATTAATTAATTATTTTCGCATAAAAAACATGCGAAAGCTTCTCAACAGGGAACTTGAAAGAAAGACTTTAGATCAGTACAGAAAATCTGAAAAATCACCCTTTGTATTGATTCTCGATAATGTAAGGAGTCATAGTAATGTCGGTTCAATCTTCAGGACGGCAGATGCCTTCCTGACTGAGGCAATATACTTATGCGGAATAACTGCCAGACCTCCTCACAGGGAGATTAATAAAACAGCTCTTGGTGCAACTGAATCTGTTTCCTGGAAATATTTTGCAGAAACTTCCGGGGCCATAATGGAACTCAAAGAAAAAGGGTACATAATAATAGCTGTTGAGCAGGTTGAAGGATCTATCGGGCTGCAGGATTTGCAGATACGCAATGGAGAAAAATATGCCCTTATATTTGGTCATGAAGTAAATGGTGTTGGTCAGGATATTGTAGACCTATGTGATATTTGTGTTGAGATACCGCAGTTCGGTACAAAACATTCATTCAATATCGCAATAAGTGCGGGGATTGTGTTGTGGGAGCTGAATAAAAACCTTTCTGCTCCCCAGTAGCTCTGCCCCCATTCAGAGCCTGTACCAGAAAGCGGGAGCGGGTGGAGGAAAATAAAAAAGGCTGCTCTTTTCGGAGCAGCCTTTTAGTATTAAGTGTATTACTTACTGTACAGTTGACTTAAATGTATCGTCAGTGAAGTACTTAGCAAACTCAAGATCAGTTTTTGCATAAGCTTTCCATTCAGGTTTAAATCCGATAGCTTCACGAAGATTGTTAAGCATGTAATTTTTGTCATCAAGACGTGCGCCAATTACAGCTTTCAGATAAGATGGTTTTCCGCATTTGCAGAGTTCCTTCATACCATCAAGCATTGCTTTTGCCTTGTTGACATCACCTTTCAGATAGAGAGCAAGAGCATTATTGAAGCATGGCTCAGTTCCAAAAAGGTTAACTGCTTTATCATATTCACCTTTAGTTATAGCGATAACGCCAAGACCCCACTTTGATTCAGGTGTTGCAGCAGTCATTGAATTGAAATACTCTTCTGCTTTAACCAGATCACCTTTTACGAGCGAACCAAAACCAAGATTATTCTTAACCATGTCGTTATTCTGAATTGCTTTTGCTGCTTCAAATTCTGCAATTGCCTCATCAGTCTTGCCTAAAGCCATATAAGTGTAACCAACGTTGTTATGTGCACGGATACATTTCGGATTGGTTTCAGCAGCAATTTTATAGAATTTAAGCTGTTCGTCAAGGTCTTTTGTAAGTGTAGCTGAATAAAGCATTTCTTCAAGACTCAGAACTTTTGGATCTGATTTCATTTGAGCAAGGATCTGCGCATCATCACGACCGATTTTGTCGGCGTTTACCATCATTTTTGATCTTCTTAAACGGGGAAGAATGTCAGTTTTAAGGGCTTCAAAAGCTGAAGTCATATTCTTAATTTCCTTCTCACGAACATCAGGATCAGAATACATTGAAAGAACCCGGAGAATAAGGTCTTTATCCTGCATTGTTGATTTTTCTACTTCGGTTTTAAAGCCGTCCCAGTCTTCAGCAGTGTTTTTTGATTCAAAGAAACCCTGAGCTTTAGATGCGTCGACTTTTACAAACTCCTTTTTAATGAATTTGTCTGCGGTGGTACCTCTTTTCTCTGAAAGTTTTTCGTTCATATCAAGTTTTCCATCCGGAGAAGCATATGAACTTACAACTGCGCTTTTTAACTGGCGGTTAGGATCAACACTGACTGTCTTGATATATTCTTTAAGAAGAGCAATATCTTCTGCTTTAAGTTCTTTCCCAAGAAGCTCTGAACTGTTAATAAGGTAATTGATGTCAGCTAACTGTGTTTCAGGAGTTATTCTTACATAATTATCTTTCATCATAACAGCTTTACCATGTTTCTCAACCAACGTTGATGTGGCAATTACGCCGTCCGCAAGCTTAACAGGCTCAAAATCAAGACTTTTTTTGCCAGCAGATGCTTTAACTCTTAATACCAGTTCAGATACTTTCATACCTTCTTTGTATGGAATCGTACTGGTATAAGTAAAATCGCCACCACTCGTGGTTATTACCTTATTATTTGCCTGAACTTTCTCTCCCTGAAGAACCTGAACTTTTTCAAAAGCAGTTTCACCACCTGCGTAAGTGAGAACAGGAGTTGCAGTTACAGTTGTTTTCTTATCAAAGTACTTGGGTGGGAAGGTTCCTTTTATTGTAACAGTAACCATACCAGCATGTGTTTCAAGAACTTTTGGAGTAACCTCATACTTAATCAAGTTGGAGTTTTTCTTCATCTTATTCAGACCGCTACAACTTGTCATAACAGCTGCGGCCAGGATTAGGATAAAATAGCTTCTGAATTTTTTCATAGTTAAAAGTGTTATTTGTTTAAGATTGCTTATTTTTCTGTTTTCAATGAACAATATACTGAATTTTCAAATATAAATGCAAATTTACAATAAAATAGTCATAATTGGAGCAAAATATCTAAAATAATATGACGATAAGTCATGAATATCACTATTTTTATAATTAGTAGCTATACAGACTATTAACGACGGGTTATTAAAATATTCCAATAATTTTCCAGCTCACATAATCCCAAAACTCATTCTTAGGTTTTAAACCTGTTTATTGAAAATCACCTCAAGTACTCCGGAGAATGTTTCATTCATTTCTTTTTTCATTTCCGGTACTTATAATAGATATTTTTCTACACAAAGGTCATCGCTTTCAGAATAATAATTGTTATACAATATTGGGAATAAGTTACATCATTCACACATTTGACAAATATGAAATCGTGGATATTCTCGTTTCCCCGGGAGCTGCAAGCAAACAGGAAAATTACAATATAACCTTGTTCAAACCTGTCGGGTAATCATCAAAAAAAATAGTGTCAATGATTTTGGAATAATGACTCTCATCTGCAACAAAGTCAATCTTGTTAATATCAATAATAAGATACTTGTTCTCAGTATTTTGCTTAAAAAAGGAAAAATAACTGTCCTGAATTTTCTGAAGATATTCTTTAGTTATTGATTTCTCATAATTGCGGCCCCGTCTTTCAATATTCTGAAGCAGCCTGTCGGGACTCAGATAAAGGTAGACATAGATGTCAGGTTTGGGAAGCGATCCGTAGATTATATAGAAAATCTGCCGGTAAAGATTATATTCATCTCCGGTAAGTGTTGATGCAGCAAACACAAGCGATTTCATGAAATAATAATCAGCAACAGTAAATGACTTAAAAAGATCCTGGGGAACGAGCTCCTCCTTAAGTTGTTTATACCTGCTTGCCAGAAATGAAAGTTCGAGTGGGAAAGAATACTTTTCGGGATCATTATAGAATTTCGGAAGAAATGGGTTGTCGGCAAAATGTTCTAGAATCAGATGCGCATTGAACTGATCTGCAATTCTTTCAGCAAGAGTTGTTTTTCCTGAGCCGATGTTTCCTTCAATAACTACATAGTTGTACTTAATCTTCATCCCCGAAAACTAATGTTTGATTTTCTAATAATCAAATTTATTAATTGGAAGCGAAACAGCAATAAAAATGCCGGCTTTTAGAAGCCGGCACATAAATTAATTATTCTGAGTTTGTTCAGGGTTTCGTTTTTCAGTTTCCTGACGCGGTGGACGAGGCAGTAGTTCTTTCCTTGATAATTTGATCTTACCTGTTTTAGGATCGATGTCAATTATCTTTACCTCTACCTCCTGTCCCTCTTTCAGTACATCCTCAACGTTGGCAATCTTTCTCCACTCTATCTCAGATATATGCAGCAGCCCGTCTTTATTTGGAAGTATCTCCACAAATGCACCAAACTGTACTATTGTTTTTACTTTCCCTTTATAAACCTGCCCAATTTCGGGAACAGTAACAATTTTTCTTACCCAGTCTAGTGCGGCAGTTATTATTTCAGCATTTTCACCAAATATATTTACATCACCATGTCCGTCAATCTCTTCAACAATAATTGTAGCTCCGGTCACACGCTGAATCTCCTGAATAATTTTACCACCTGGTCCGATCAAAGCACCGATCAGTTCTTTAGGAATTGTAAGCATCTCTATTCTGGGTGCATGCGGCTTAAGCTCAGGACGTGGTTCTGCAATAGTCTGGCTCATAATATCAAGGATATGCAACCTGCCTGCTTTGGCCTGATGAAGAGCTTTAGTCAGAATTTCGAATGAAAGACCTTCTACTTTTATGTCCATCTGAGTAGCAGTAATGCCATCACGGGTTCCGGTCACTTTGAAGTCCATATCTCCAAGATGATCTTCATCGCCTAGAATATCAGAAAGAACTGCATATTTTTTTGTATCCTTATCCGAGATAAGACCCATGGCAATTCCGGAAACAGGCTTACGTAATTTAATACCTGCATCCATCAGAGCAAGAGTTCCGGCACATACAGTAGCCATAGATGAGGATCCGTTTGATTCGAGAATATCGGAAACAACTCTTATTGCATAAGGGTTATCTTCATCAGACGGCATCATGTTTTTGAGAGCCCGGTGGGCAAGGTTACCATGACCTATTTCCCTTCTGCTGATTCCACGTGCAGCTTTAGCTTCCCCTGTAGCAAACGGAGGAAAATTATAATGAAGAGTAAATTTTTCTTTCCCTTTATTCAAAACATCGTCAATGATCTTTTCATCCAGCTTGGTTCCTAGCGTGACAGTTGTCAGAGACTGAGTCTCACCTCTCGTAAACAGAGCTGATCCATGAGTAGCCGGAAGAGGATCAATTTCACACATTATTGGTCTGATCTCATCAGGTCTTCTTCCGTCCAGCCGTATATTATCATCGAGGACCAGTCGTCTGGATGCCTCTTTCAGAACATCATGGTAATATTTTTTTGCAAGACCTGTATTTACAGGATTTTCTTCAGTATACTGACCAAGAAATTCAGTAATGATCGCATCAAAAGCATCAAGTCTCTTATGCTTATCAGCAGTCGATGATTTTGCCGCCTGATAACATTTTGCATAAGTTTCATCCCAAACTTTTTTTCTCAGATCTTCATCATTAACTTCATGGCAATATTCTCTTTTTATTGTTGAACCAACCTCTTCAGCAAATTCCATCTGTGCTTTACAAAGAAGTTTAATTGCATCATGACCAATTTTAAGAGCTTCGAGCATTTCTTCTTCTGAAACTTCTTTCATTTCACCCTCGACCATAAGAATATTGTCAAAAGTGGCACCTACCATCAGGTCAATATCGGCATCCCTTAACTGAGTGGCAGTTGGATTGACAACAAATTTATTGTTGATCCTTGCAACCCTTACCTCAGACATTGGTCCATTGAAAGGAACATTTGACACTGCAAGTGCTGCTGATGCAGCCAGGCCTGCCAATGCATCCGGAATAATTTCCATATCAGCCGACATAAGGCTGATGGTTACAAATGTTTCTGCATGAAAATCATCCGGGAACAGAGGTCTTAATGCTCTGTCAACAAGTCTTGAAATAAGAATTTCATAATCTGAAGGTCTTGCTTCTCTTTTCAGAAATCCACCGGGAAAACGACCAGTAGAAGCATATTTCTCCTTGTACTCAACCGATAACGGCATAAAATCCGTATCCTCCTTTGCCTCCTGCGCTGACACGACTGTAGCCAGCAACATTGTTTTTCCCATTTTTAACAAAACAGAACCATCGGCTTGTCTTGCCATTTTTCCTGTTTCAAGGGTTATTATTCTCCCGTCGCCGAGATCAATAATCTTCTCTTTTACTTTAAACATTACGTACGTATTTTATGAAAATTGAAATTACAAAAAATATTAAATAGTATGAAAAAAGGCAATTATGAATTGCCTTTTTGCTCTATTTACGTAATTTCAACGCTTTTATGATTTCGCGATACCGTTCGATATCTTTAATTTTCAGGTAGTCTAAGAGTCTTCTTCTTTTCCCTACAAGTTTGATCAGCGCCTGTTGTGTACTGAAATCTTTTTTATTCTTCTTAAGATGTTCGGTAAGATGATTGATCCTGTACGAAAACAGTGCTATCTGGCCTTCTGCAGTACCGGTGTCGACTTCTGATGTTCCAAATGTCTTGAAAAACTCCTGCTTCTTTTCCGTTGTTAAATACATATCTCTAATTAAAATATTGTTTATCCATAAATAAATCGAGTCTCCAATTTTGGAACGCAAAAATAAGGCTTTTTTATGTAAATTATCAAACAATTGTCTTTTTTTTTACAAAGTTCTTGAATTATTTGTTTTTACAGGAACGAATAGGTATAAATATTTATTGTTCCGGTTTCTTATAAAGATGAAAATATTTTACTAAAAGTTGCGTCGAATAACGCTATCAGTCAGATATTTGTCAAAGAAATTCCAGCTTTCGTCAAAAGATATGATGTGCCATTAACAGAATTACGATTTCTGATTGATACAAAACAGCAGAAGCTGGCGCGGATTTGCAATTCGTGCCTTAGAACAGATTGCATGGATTGCATTATGTTCTACACAGATGCTGGCGCGGATTTGCAATCCGTGCCATAGAACAGATTGCATGGATTGCATTATGTTCTACTCAGATGCTGGCGCGGATTTGCAATTCGTGCCTTAGAACAGGTTGCATCACTGCATAATGTTCTCCTAAGATGCTGGTGCAGATTTGCAATCCGTGCCGTAGAACAGATTGTATTGATTGCATTATGTTCTACACAGATGCTGGTGCAGATTTGCAATCCGTGCCATAGAACAGATTGCATGGATTGCATTATGTTCTACTCAGATGCTGGCGCGGATTTGCAATTCGTGCCTTAGAACAGATTGCATGGATTGCATTATGTTCTACACAGATGCTGGCGCGGATTTACAATCCGTGCCTTAGAGTCTTTTTAACAATTATTTATAAGAATTTTGTTTTACAGACTCTAATACTATATCCAGATAATTGCTTAAACTAGCATAATTTCTTGCTGAACTGAAAAAATAATCTTCAGGATTTTCGACTATTAGTTCTTTGACTGGGTTATTATGAATATAATCCAATTTTTCTTCGAAAAACCCATTGGAGTATATCTCTTCAGCATGGTTTCCGTCTTGCCAAAGTTTATAATTTGTTATTCTTTTCAGTTTCTCTCCTGCTTTCCTGAAATATTCTAGCATCCAATCCCTCCTGCTTTCCGGTTCATAAATGATTTGCTTAATAATTGCTTTAGATGTGTACTTTTTAAAATCACGAAGAATATCAGATAAACTAAAATTAGTTTCTGCTCTGGCTAATAGATGAAGGTGACTAGACATTAAACAATATCCGAATAATATAAGTCCCTTTTCTTTCTGGCAATACCGGAGTGCATCAATAATAACCATCTTGTGATTCTTTCTTGTAAATACATCTATCCAACCGACAACTGTTAATGTGAGAAAATATGCTTTCTCCTGATCCCAAATTTTATATTTTTCTGACATGACTTGAAGAATTTATTATTGTGAACTAATAAATATTTTGAATTTATAAATGCATTTCCGCTGGATTGCAACCATGCAGAACAGAAGGCACGGATTGTAAATCCGCGCCAGCTACCGTAGAACAGATTGCATCATTGCATTAACAAAAGGCACGGATTGCAACCGACCAAAGGGAGCTCGGCAAAGCCAAATCCGGCCAGCTGCTGCAATTTTCCCCATTCTCCCTATCTCAGCTTCTTTCCTTCATGGTTCAAGAAGAAGCTCATCATGAGCTTTTAACTTCTTACCCTGGCTTATTAGTTTATTGCCAATACGGCAATCGAGACATTTTCTTCTTTTGCAATACTCATTCCTGAGCTGAATAAGTGCCTGGGTATAATAAGCTGACTCCGACCCGATACCAGCAGTTTTCCATTCCTCAATAATTATGTTCCTCTCAGGACTGATATTTTCTAGAAAGCTAAGCGCCCTTTCACAGATATCCTGGCAATCTCTGCTTTGACCAAAGACAAAGATTACAGGGATAACTGCATTGATCAGAAAAATGTCGGTAGCCTGCGATCCGGTACTCTTCGGAACACTTCTCGTTTTCTTACCGAAAACAAAATGATCATTCCAATAAGGAGAAGCAGTCACCTCAAACACATTTTTAAGTATCTTAATATCTTTTGCTTCCAGCACTTTGGAGAATAATCCTCCGGAAACTGAAAGCATTCCTGCCAGCTGCGATATTCTGATTGTAGGAAAGTTGGCAGGCCTCAACCTGGAAAATTTCCAAATCCATCCATGTAGTGGCTGAATGGAGTATTTTACTGAAAGAATCCTGTATTCTTTTATCAGATTCCGGTAGTAATCATCCGAAAGTGCCTCCTTAAAAAGTCCTTCTTCAAGCATGCCTGCTGTACCAAAAAGCAGAGTCTCAACCTGGAATCTGTTATCAGCATGCTTCCGTATTATTTTGAAAGGCAGTGCAGTAGCAAGCATTTCAAAAGGCCCGGTATTTACTCTGAATCCAAAATAACGTGTAAGTAATCTGTAAAATGTTTCCTCCCAGTCATTCCCGGTATCTGAAAACATCTTAAGGATTAATTCTGATTTACTCTGCAATCTTTCTATTACCAGAGAATTTAGCCAGTGGCGTACCAGGATTTGGTCGACTTTATTAATCTCATTCTGACAGGCAATAATAAAAGGATTATTAACCAGTTCGAAATAAGTTTCATAAAGTTCAGGGGCATAGGAAAGTTCAACGGTAAGCAACTCTTCTCCCATTGCATTGAAAACTCTTTTGTCATTTTCTGCAACAACATGCAGAATAACATTGTTAAATGCCGGATCAATATTGTGACCATGATTATCAAAATGGGATGACCGGGTATGAATCTCAATATTCCCTGCCCAAACTGTTCCTTCAACAGAGATTCGGGCATTAAAAAAATCGGGGCCGGAATCGCGGTTATATTCACCGGGATTCAGAACAATAATTTTATTCTTTTCGTTATCTAACAGCTTCTCCCGGTCATAGAGGCTGTATTTCCACAGGTAATGAAGAAACTCCTCTTTCATTTTAGCACAAATTAATAAACAGCGAGAACCTAAATTTACGAAAAAAGGCAAAACGACGCAAGTCTCCTTTATAAAAAATGAAGGGGAGAAGGGAGGAAGGGGAGAATTGGAGAATTATGGACTAAGGGACTAAGGGACTAAGAGACTAAAAAAATTAGAGACAAGACCGCAAGACCGCATGACTGCAAGACTGCAGGACATTAAGATCAGATCAATTTATGCTGTGACAGATATTTCTCCATCTCAAGTTGCATCTCCCTTGCTTTCTCTCCGGCTACTTTATCGAAGTTTTCCGAATTATCCGCAAAGATTATACCCCTTGAGGAATTGACCAAAAGGCCGCACTTACTGTTCATTCCGAATCGCGTAACATCTTCCAGACTTCCGCCCTGGGCTCCCACACCCGGGACAAGAAGAAAATGATCGGGTACAATCTTCCTTATATCTTTCAGCATTTCGGCATGTGTAGCACCTACTACATACATCATATTATTTACTGTCCCCCATCTTTGCGAAACAGATAAAACTCTTTCAAAAAGCTTTATCCCATCTTCATTGTGATACTGGAAATCATCAGCTCCTTTATTAGAGGTAAGTGCAAGAAGAACAACCCATTTATCATTATAAGAGAGGAATGGAGTTACAGAATCTTCGCCCATGTACGGGGCAACTGTTATTGCATCAAATGGCATATTCCCCAGAAATGCTTTAGCATACATTTTTGAAGTGTTACCAATATCTCCCCGTTTTGCATCGGCAATTATAAAGAGGTCAGGATAATGTTCCCTGATATAAACTACTGTAGCTTCAAGCGATGACCATCCTTCTGCTCCATAACATTCATAAAATGCAACATTAGGTTTGTATGCGACTGCATATTTATGAGTTGCATCAATAATACGTTTGTTGAATTCAAAAACCGGGTCTTTTTTCTTTAGCAGAAAAGGAGGAAGCTTCTCCATTTCCGAATCAAGTCCGATGCAAAGGTAAGAGCGTTTCTTAATGATCTTTTCAAACAGGCTTGTATAGTTCATTTTCAACAGGTTTAGATATTG
>JGI20214J51650_10000842_pt1 | contig 19284 bp, 14 predicted proteins | sample WetSurMetagenome_FD_51650 | JGI IMG/M metagenome (IMG submission 51650) | reverse complement strand
CCCCGCCGTTCTTGAGGCGGTAGTTGGCCACCTTGCGCATGATGGCGGTGATGGAATCGGGACTGAATTCGTCGGAAGCGGCCGGGAAGAACGTCCCCGCGGCCGACGTTATGCTCACGGCGACAATTACGGATCGAAATGTTTTTATCACGGGCCCCCCATAAAGTTCCACAGGAGCGTTTCCTTTGAATCGTCAATGAACGGAATTCGTCGGATTGACGCGGCGAGGGTTCTTGCTTAGCCGTAATATAAGGGAAAATCGATTGTGTATCCATCAAAAATATCACGACTCGGCGGCGCACCGAGCTCCGCTAAGAGGAATTTGTTATATAGCCGTTTTTTTTCCTTATATTTTATGGTCATTCGCCACTTGAGTTTTTCAAAAAGGGAGGGATCATGCGTCTTGGTTTGATTTCGTCGGCCTGTTTCATCACCGTTCTGCTCTCCCTCACCGTTTCCGCCGACATACCCGCCGGCTACAACGGCAACCCGTTCCGCAACCAGATTCAGAGTATTCCGGGCGTCATCTATCCGTGGCGCTACGATTCCGCCGGAGTAAAGAACATCACCTGGAGTTACCCCTATCCCTCCAACCGTGGAGACTATCATGGAAAGATGACCGCCGGCGTCGAGGATCCGGTGGGTCTGAAACGGCTCACCACGGCCTGGGACCACATGTCGCCGGGAGCCGGCAGCGACACCATGATCCACTACACCGACAGCAACAACATTTATCTTGGCTATATAGAAACCGGCGAATGGGTCAAAATGACGCTCAACGTGGCGCAAACCGGAACTTACCAATTCGACGCAATGGTGACCGCGTGCTGCGCGCCGAATTCAACCACCGAGTGCATCAACCCGATTTGCGATCCCACCATCCGCATCGATTTTCTAGACGGATCAGACTCCGTCTCCACCGGCCCCGTTACCCTTACAAAAACGGGATATTACCACAATTACATGTACGAAGCCAATCTGGCGAGAGTGAATCTCAGGCAGGGGCTGCAACTGCACAAGATTACCGTTCTCGGCACGCCGCCGGCAAACTTGTGGTATTTCAAGTACACGCTCGTCAACACGCCCGTCATGGAGCGTCGGAAGCATTTTGGGGCTCTTGAGGAATTGCGAACGGAGCGTATCGAGCCGACGAGAGGCGGAGCGACGATTGTTTTCCGGGCGGCCGGGTCGTCGGCCGTGAGTGTGGAGGTTTTCGACGCGCGCGGAAAGCTGCTTGTTTCGGGAGTGGACGCGGTTGCCTCGGCCGGTCTCAATAGGTTCCACGTTTCCGGGCTCTTTGGACCGGGGGCGGTGATGGTAAAACTGACGCAAGGACACGCCGCCACGGTGAGCAGGATGCCCGTGGCGCGGTAACCGTCGGCATACAACAACGGCTTTAAGGGGCTCGTGGTGCGGAGCCCCTTTTTGTTTCCGGAGCCATTCAATCATTGAAATAGCCACCATTATTGTTTATATTACATCCTCGGGAAGAGATCACATACACCGTAGAGGGGGCAGTATGAAGCTTGTCGCAGCGGCTCAGCGCGTTGCTGTTGCCGGATCGTTTCTTGCCGTTCTGATTCTCAGCGTACCTTCGGATTCAGCCGTTCCATCCGGGTACAGGGGCTTTCCGTATCTTGATTCTATCCAGGAAATCCCCGGGAAAATCAGACTCTTCCGTTTCGATCAGGGTATGGCGGGTAAAACGCAGACGGAGGCTGCTCTTGATGCCAATACAAACGGCGTGACGTGGCACGATTACAATAGCCACAACAACTGGTATTGCCACGCCCGCGACGCAACCGGGGTAGGACTCCAGAACATGGGGGCGGGCGGAGATCACATGGAAGCGGGCTCGCCGGGTGGAAACCTCACCGCCAACACCGATTGCTATCTCGCCGAAACCAACCAGGGAGACTGGACAAAGTACACGGTAAAGGTTGCCCAGCCCGGCATATACAGCATCAACTTCTTCGAGGCCGCGGCAGAGACGCAAATTCCCTATGTCTCGGTTGCATTCCTCAACGGCGCCGATTCGGTGAGCACCGGTACCGACACCATGCATGTGACAAGCTACTATCATTCCTGGTGGTACATGGTCGACTACCGCCGCATCGCGCTCGATTCGGGCGTCCAGGTCTTGCGGTTCGATATCGTCGGCAACGGCCCCATGAACGTCGATTATCTGGACTTTTCCTACATAGGTCCCGTCTCCGTCGCCGACCGGGGGATTTTTGCCTCCCAGAACGGCGGGCTGAGCCTCAAGAGCATCACCCCGCAGGCCGACCGTTCTCTCCAACTCAACTTCACCGCCGCGGACGCGACACCGGCCACGGTACAGTGCTTTGACGCCCGCGGATCGCTTCTGTTCTCCGAAACCATCAACGGAGTCGCCATGGGGTATAACCACATTCCACTTAAAGGCAAAGTCCCGGGCAAGGGAATGCTTTTTGTAAGAATGACGCAGGGAAACAAGACCGCGCAGGGAAAGGTGTTTATGTTCGGGCGGTAATGCTTCCCGTTTTCGACGCCGCGCGGGGGTTCGAGAATTCGAACCCCCTGTTATTTTCGTGGTTCCGGCGACGGGATGTACGGCGCACAGCGCCCCCAAAGTTGATTATAGAGAATAGAGGGGAAGGAAAATGGAGATTTCCGGAAAAGTCGTCATCATCACCGGCGCCTCGGCCGGAATCGGGCGCGCCGCCGCGAAACGGTTCGCGGCCGAAGGCGCCACGGTGGTGCTCGCGGCGCGCTCCGCCGACAAGCTGGCCTCGCTTTCGGCCGAGTTGCACAATCAGGGCCGGGAGGCGCTGGCCGTTCCCACCGACATGCGCGACAAAGTGGCGGTAGTCAACCTTGTCGGCAAGACGTTCGAACGGTTCGGCAGGATAGACATCCTCATTAATAACGCGGGGCAGGCTGCTCGCGGAAACGTGGCCGACGTATCGCCCGATCATTTTCGCAGCATCTTTCTCCTCAACGTGCTTGGCCCTCTCTACGCCATCCAGGCCGCGGTGCCCAAGATGCGATCACGCGGCGGCGGGCTCATCATCAATATTTCCTCCGTGGTTTCTCGGATGAAAATTTCCGGCCTGGGCGCCTATGCCGCCACCAAGTGCGCGCTCAACATGCTCTCTAATACCGCGCGGGTCGAACTCGATGCCGACAACATCCGGGTCATCACCGTGTATCCTCGGATGACCGATACCGATTTCGGCAAAAACTCCCTCGGCAACCTCCAAGGCCGTACCTATCAACGCCCGGCCGGGCTCGTTATAGACAGCGCGGATCATGTCGCGGGAAAAATCCTCGAAGCCGCCGTGAAGGAAGCCGAAGAGCAGTTTATGGAATAAAAAAGCCGGAGGGGTTAACCTCCGGCTTTTCTTCTGCCTGCGGGTACGAAACGCCCGCCTTGTACGAACTTTTTATCTGCGGTGCTTTTTTCCCTTTGCCTTTACTTTCGGCGCGGCGGACTTTGCCGGCTTTTTCTCCTGCACCGCAGGGGGAGCTTTGAGCGCGGCAAGGTCGGCAATCGCCGCGTCTATCTTGGCGCGCGCGCCGAGGATGTCGCCGGCCGACAGCGCGTTCTTCGCGTCGCCTATGGTCGTCTCGATCGGGCCGAGTTTGCTTTTTTCCGCAGCGAGCGCGGCCTTGGCTTGCTTGGTCTTGGCGGGTTTCTTGAATCCGGCCTTGATTTCGTCGGCCTGGGCCGTTGCGCGCGCAATGGACGCCTCAACCCCGGCCTGGACTTTCACCTTCTCTTCGCCCGCTTTGGCCTTGAGGTCGGAGGCCGTCGCTGCAACGGTCATAAGGGCCTGCTTGTCCTTTTCGTAGTTCCGTTTGAGCGGCGAACCGGATCGCTGTTTGTCGATGTCGGAAAGGGCCGAATTGAGCTGATCGCTCACCGAAGTGAACATATCCGGCAGATACACGTCGGCCTGGGCGGCCTTGGCGGAATCCACCGCGGCTTTGGCGGCACTCATTTCCTTAACTGGTTCCTTGGCGCAACCCATTATCATCAGGGCGAGGCTTGCGGCCGCGACTGCGGCGAAGAATTTCATACGGTTCATGGTGCTTCTCCTTGTTTGGGGTGACGGCCGGGCGGTGCGGTATCGAATCGCGCGATTGATGCGTGCTAAAATATAAGCAATGCGAACGACGATGACAAACACCTGCGCGCATGGTACGCGCGAGCCGCGGTGGAATCAACCGGAGGATTGGAGCCTTAATTATTTTGCTTGGGTTCCGACAGCCAGCAGCAATACGCGAAGGAGGTTTCCAATGAAGACCGTTTCGACTGCATTGCTTGCCGTGTGCGCGGCGGCAGGCCTCGTTCTCGGCGGAAACGAGAAATCCGCCTCGAAGCAGCAGGATGCACCGGCTTCCGGGATCACCGTCAAGCTGCACTGCACGGCCAATCACGATTTTTCGGAGGGCGTTGCCGCCGTGCAGAGCAAGGGCCAATGGGGATACATCAACAGGAAAGGCGAGTACGCGATTGTCCCCCAGTTCGACGGCGCGTGGGAGTTCCACGACGGGTTGGCGCGGGTGAAGGTGGGAGGCGACGTGGGCGCGAAGCGGGGATTTATCAACGAAGCGGGTAAATTCGCCATCAATCCGCAGTTCGAACTCGCCGGTGATTTTTCCGAAGGCATGGCCGCGGTTTCGGTACACGGCAAATGGGGATACATCGACAAGGCCGGAACCATCGTGATTCCGGCGCAGTTCGACGCGGCCTACCCGTTCCACCAGGGTCTGGCCAAGGTACGCATCGGCGACGATCCGGGCGGCAGGCGGGGATTTATAGACGCCAAGGGCCGCATCGTGATAAACCCGAGGTTCGATCTCGCGGGCGACTTCGCGAACGGCCGCGCCATGGCCGTCGTGCACACGGTCGCGGAAGAATACGGGGAGGCCGGCGCGCAGAAGTGCGGGTACATTGGAAAGAACGGCGAGTTTCTCATCGAACCCCGGTTCGACATCGCGCACGGTTTTTCGCAGGGCCTGGCGGCCGTGGTGAACGGCGGCGTGCGCGACGAGTTCGGGTTCCTCGCGGGCGGAAAGACCGGCTACATCGACACCAACGGCGTGTTGGTCATCGCCGCGCGTTTCGAGACCGGATACCAGTTTTCCGAGGGGCTGGCGGCAATACGCTTCGACGGCAAATGGGGATATATCGACAAGACCGGGGCCTTTGCGGTCCAGCCCACTTTCGACGATGCCGCTTCGTTCTCGGACGGCGTCGCCCGGGTGCGGACGGGGAACACAAAGGGATATGTCGACAAAACGGGAAAGATGGTGCTGATACTTCAATAAATCCTGGAAAAATTCGGGCGTTTCTCTTTGCGGTGGCGCCGCACCGAGATGCCGCGACGAACCGGCCGACGCGCAGCCCGCTCTACCTGCATCCGGACGGAAATCTCTATCCGTCTATAAATTCCATCGTAAGGCAAGAATAAGTACCAAGCGGTTCACAATCGGGAGCACGCACGGGGGGCGTCGTTGGCCTGTGCTTGTCTGATGCGACTATTGTTCCTGAGGCCTTGCTTGGTAATTCTACATACTGTCATGGCGTATATTTCCCGCATGGACGACACCAAAAGCCTGCTCGAATCCCTCGACCGCTTCCCCCAAAGCCCCGGTGTGTACCTGATGAAGGACGCGGCAGGCGTCCCGCTGTACATCGGCAAGGCGGCCAACCTCAAGGCCAGGGTGAAATCCTATTTTCTCGACACGCACGAAGACCGGCCGTACATCCCGTTCATGCTGGCGAAACTCCATCACGTCGACTGGATCGCCACGCGCACCGAACCCGAGGCCCTCATCCTCGAGGCGAACCTCATACGCAGGCACAAGCCGAGGTTCAACATAGACCTCAAGGACGACAAGCACTACCCCTATCTCAAGCTCACCGTGCAGGAGCCGTTCCCCCGCCTGCTCGTCGTGCGCAGGGTGGAGCAGGACGGCGCGCGGTATTTCGGGCCGTACACCGACGTCGGGGCCATGCGGAGAATCGTCCACTTTGCAAAACGGATTTTCAGGATACGCGACTGCAACCGCGACCTGCCGCTTAAACGGCCGGCGCGGCCGTGCGTCAATTACGGTATCGGCAGGTGCAGCGGCGCCTGCGCGGCGAAGATTTCCGAGGAGGAATACCGCGGGAACGTTGACATGCTTGTCCGGTTTCTTTCGGGCCGCAGGAAGGACATGGTGCGTGAGCTCGAGACCGCCATGGAGGCCGCCGCGGCCGCCATGAGGTTCGAGGAGGCGGCGCTTATACGCGACCAGATCCGTCTCATCGCCGACGCGTCCCGCTCACAGAAGGTTGATCTTGCAGCGCCCGACGAAGACTGCGACGTGTTCGGTATCTTTATGGGTGACCGCTCCCTGTGTCTCGCGGCTCTGCGCGTTCGCGAAGGTCTGCTGCTGTCGGCGCGGCGATTCGCGTTCGACAAGGCCTCGTGGGAGGCGACGGGCGCCGGGGCCGAAACGCTGATTTTGCAGTTTTACCTTGACTCAGGGGAACAACCGCCGGGCGAAGTGCTTGTCTCGCAGGAGGCGGGCGTCGATGTATCGTTATTGTCGTCGGCCCTCCAAGCGCAGTTCGGCGATCCCGTGGGGGTTACGGTGCCGCAAAAGGGAGCGAAACGCTTGCTTACGGATATTGCCGTAAAAAACGCACGGCTCTACCTGATGCAGAAGCTCCCGCCCAACGCACTGGACGATCTTTCCGACCTGCAGTCCCTTCTCCATCTCCCGCGGTTCCCGCACGTCGTTGAGGCGTTCGACATTTCAAACCTCGGCGAGACGAGCGCCGTGGCCGGCATGGTCAGGTTCGTCGAGGGCGAGGCCGACAAGTCCGGATACCGGCGCTACAAGATAAAGACCGTGGCGGGCCAAAACGACTTTGCCATGCTCATGGAGGTGGTGACGCGGCGGCTGGCGCGCCAGAAGGAGGAGGGAAGGCAATTCGCCGATCTCTACCTCATCGACGGCGGCATAGGACAGCTCCGCGCGGCACTCGATGCCACCGGAAAATTCGACGCCGCTCCCATGGTGATTTCCCTTGCGAAAAGGGAGGAACTCGTCCACTCTTCTTATGCGGACGGACCCATCCGCCTCCCGCCCACGCACCCGGTGCGTAAGTTCCTGGAACGCGTGCGCGACGAAGTGCACCGGTTTGCCATAACCTACCACCGCACTTTGCGCGGGCACCGCATCGGCGTTTCTGCCCTCCAATCCATTCCGGGCATGGGAAAAAAACGGGTGGTGGAGCTGCTGCGGCATTTCGGATCGCTTGCGCGCGTGCGCGAGGCGAGCGTGGAGGAAATAGCAAGCGTCAAGGGAATTCCAAAGACCCTGGCGCCGGAAATAAAGAATTTTCTCGCGGGGATGAAGGGCGATTGAGATCCGATCACGAGCGGAATATTTCCTTTTCAAAGGACGTACTGATGAAACGATCCAAATCGGTCAAGACGCGTGTCGATCCGGCAGGCAATCTCGTTCCCATCACCCTGCCCAAACCCGCAGACTGGAACGGGAAATCGGTCTATGCGGCCCTGAAAGCGAGGGCGACGATCCGTTCAATCGGTGACAGGAAGTTCTCTTTGCAATTTCTTTCCAACCTGCTCTGGGCCGCGACCGGAATAAACCGTACGAAGGGCCCGTTCAATCTTCCCGGGAGAACCGCCGCCTCGGCGAGCAACGCCCGCGAAATCGACGTGTACGCCGCACTCGAAGAGGGCGTCTACCGTTACGAACCCGAGGCGCACCGCCTTGACCCCGCCGCGCGGGGCGATCTGCGCGTCATGGCGATAGGCCGGGGCCAGGAGAAATGGGGTTCAAACGCGCCGGTGCGGCTCATCTACGTGGCCGACCTTGACAAATTCAACCAATCCGGTTTTGACGAACCCCGGCTGCACGAGGCAGAGGGCCGGAAGTCCTATTATTACGCCGACGCCGGCCTCATCGCCGGGAACGTGTACCTGTTCGCGGCGTCGCAGGGGCTTGCGGCGTGGTTCCACAATTGTGACCGGGAACGGGTAACAAAGGAGCTGAAATTACCGGAAAGCAAGAAGCCGCCGTTCGGGCAGACGGTGGGGTATAAGGGGAGGGAAAAGGGATGGCCGAGGTAGAATAGATGATGCGACGCTTGGGTTTTCAATCATGCGCGGGGCGGACAAGGCGCAACGACGCGCGGACCAGGATTTTTATTCCGTTAAATATGGCTTCATTCGCTTATCGTCGAACAACGAGCCCAGCGATGTCGCCGTGAGGTTCGACGAAATGAGGTATGAACCGTCAAGCGGCGCCGCGATCCATGAATGATCCGGACGTAAATCGCGCAAGACCCCGGGGCAGGTATTGCATATTCGAAATGTTATTTCGAACATGCATGGCGGTAAGCGTTGCGTGAAAGGCCTTCCCTTAAGCTGCGGACGATGGTCCGCATTGAAGCAGGCCGAATCATTTTTCGAGGAATAGTGTTTTACAGCGTCTCCCCAAACAATTCCGTCTGCTCGCTCTCCGCAGCTTTCCTTGCCTTCATGGGCGCCGTCTTCTCATACGCCTTGAGTTCCTCCTTTATGTCGGAGAGAAACGGCGACGCCTTTGCCTCAATCATCCTGCCATACAGGACGCGTCTGCGGGCATAGGTGAGATACAGCCGTTCTTTTGCCCTCGTCATACCTACGTAAAACAGCCTCCGTTCCTCCGCCGCATCGGATTCCTTTCCCTCCCGCACCAGCGGAAGAAGCCCTTGTTCGCATCCGGTGATGAATACCACGGGGAATTCAAGCCCCTTGGCGGCGTGGAGCGTGAGCAGCGACACCTTCTCGGCCCGGAGATCTCCCGCGTCTTCACTCTGTTGCAATAAGATATGATCCATAAACGGCCGGAAATCGCCGTGGAGCCGCGCAATCCGAACAAGCCTCTCGAACAGTTCCGTCGCCTTTTTGTCCTTGTCAAGCAATTTTCCGAAATCCGGATGATCGCGCATGGATTCAATCGCCCCCAATACCCCCGCCGCCTTCATGGATGATGCAGTCTTTTCAAGAACGCCATTCATCGCGGGCTCGCTCAATCGCAAGACCCGCAATTGTGAGGGCGGTATTCTCGGATCATCAACATTTGCATTCGCGGACGACAATACGTCGAGCATGTCCTTCACAAACGGATATTCCCGGAGGGCCAGCTCCCCCGAAACCTGATACGGAATGCCGCTTCTCTCGAACGCCTCGACGAGGGGGGCGCTTTGTGCGTTGGTCCGGTATAAAACCGCGCAGTCGCCGAACGAGCGCCCTTCCGCGTCACCGTTTTCCACCCGGCCACTGTCGTGCGAAAACATGCTGGTCCCCCCCACGAGCCGCTCGATCTGGTGCACAACGAACTCAGCCTCGGCCTTGTCGGTCGCGGCCTCATGGACGAGAAGTTTTCCTTCGTGAAGCAGCCGGGCCGTCAGCGGACGGACCTTTGAGTCGTTTCCCGGCCCTATCACATGACCGCATGCTTCGAGCAGGTTCGGGGCGGTGCGATAATTTTCGGAGAGAAACAACGTAGTTGCGCCGGGGAAGGATTCCCCGAACGTCCCGAAAAACCTCACATTTGATCCGCGGAATCCGTAAATCGCCTGGTTCGGATCGCCTATTGCCGTGAAGGTCGCGTCGCCCCGTACCAGGTTCGCGAGAATCTCGTGCTGGACGGCGTTGATGTCCTGGTATTCGTCGGCAAAAACGTGGCGATAGGTGTTTCTAACCCGGGTGGCGACGCGATTGTTTGACGACAGCAGGTTGACGGCTTCCGCAAGGAGATCGTCGAAATCGAGCAGCTTTTGCAATCGCAGTTCTCTCATGTAAAGGTCGACGTCTCCGCCGTTGCGCTCGACCGTCGCGCGGGAGCGCGCCATGAAAATCTCATCAAGCTTGATCTTTATTTGAGTCCTCGACATGGAAGGCCAAGCCCGCGCGGCGGCCGCAATCCTGTCGTCTTCGGATGCAATCGCGAAATCCGCAGGGATTCCCGCCTCCGGCGCGTATTCGCGCAGAAGGTCCAGGCAGAACCGGTGAAACGTTCCGGCAAAAATTATTTCGAGCGCATGTTTTCCGCACGCGGCGACGATCCTTTCCCGCAATTCTCCCGCTGCCTTGTTGGTGAAGGTAAGGGCGAGAATTTTCTCACCCGGCGCGCATTGTCGTACGGTTTCGGCGATCCTGTGAACGAGCGTATGCGTTTTGCCCGTGCCGGGACCGGCAATGATAAAGAGGTATTTCCCGGGGTGGTGTACCGCGGCGGCCTGCGCGGAGTTAAGCCCCGGCGCGGGGGCGGCGCTTCCGTTTTGACGGGCCGATTGCTTTAGCGGATCGTTTTCCGAACCGGCTTTTTTTTTAATCTCCGCGTCGGATGATGATTTTTTTTCAGCGTGCTTCTTTTCCGTCATTAAAGAAAATTCCGGCGTCGAATCGTCGCCAAAGAGACTCTCCTGCCATTTCTTCCCCGACCGTTCCTTGTCGGAGAAAATTTTTATCGTCCCGTACTCTCCGTCATATCCGGCCTTGATGGTGATTTCGCCGTTTCTCACGCGACGAACCCCCTCGGACAGGAGCGAACCGCCCATGTTCCGAATCCCGTCCAGAGGAGCATCCATCAGCACAAAGAACTCGTTCCCCACGCCGCCCGCCAATTTCCAATACAGCGCTTCCGCCTTTTGCGATGCCGGCCCCACGCCGAGACAATCGCCGATGATTTCCGCAAGCGGTATCATGCTGTGATACGGCCGCCATCGTTTCCCCTTTTCCCCTTCGGGCCTGTCGGCAAGCTGCTCCACCCGCGCCATGACGCCTACCGTGACGGGCTTTCCGCACACCGGGCACAGGCCCTTGCCGCGGATGGTGTCCCGTGGGTGCATCCGCGTTTCGCATTTCCTGTGGCCGTCAAAGTGGTACTTTCCCTCCTCGGGGAAGAACTCCACGGTGCCCGCCAGTCCCTTGTCGGCCGGCTTCCGCAACGCGTCGAGAATGCCGTTGTACGAAAGCTCGGTATCGAAGATGTTCGCCTCGCGGCCGAGCTTGGCGGGCGAATGCGCGTCGGAGTTCGACACGAGGGCGAATGGGTCGAGGGAGGAAAGCCGCCAGTTCATGGCCGGATCCGACGACAGGCCGGTTTCCAGCGCGTATATGTACTTCGTGAGGTCGCCGAAACATTCTTCAATCGAATCGAACCCGCTTTTCGAGCCGAGCGCGGAAAACCACGGCGTCCATACATGCGCGGGAACCAGGAACGCGTCGGGGTTGCACGACAGGAGAATTTCCAGCAGGTCCCGCGAGTCGAGTCCCAGAATCGGCCTGCCGTCGGAGCGGATGTTGCCGAGCGCGCCGAGTTTTTCCGCGAACTTTTCGGCGGACGGGAAATCGGGCAGGTACACCACGTTGTGCACCTTGCGCACTTTCCCGTCTCGCTTGTAAATATTCGAAATCTCGCTCGACAGGATGAACCGGACGTCGGCTGTGCACGAGGGAGGGACCTTCACCGCCAGCGGCGCGCAGAACTCCCTTTTAAGCTCGAACAGCCCGTTTCCGCAGGGGGAAAGTTTTTCGGAGAGTTCCTTGAACCAGCCGGGATGTACGCAATCGCCCGTGGAAACGACGGAAATTCCCTTGATCTGCGCCCACAGCCACAGGTGTTCGAGGTCGAGTTCGGGGCTTGTCGCGCGGGAATATTTCGAGTGGATGTGGAGGTCGGCGAAGAAGCGCATAATTAAAAAATACGTAATATAATGATATTGGGGGAGAGGTATCTCCCCCGGCATCGGCCTCACTAATAAGTTCAACATGAATGAACTTGGGCGTTCCCCGCGCCAAGGGCGCGGGTCGGTCTCCCTTCGGGCTCGGCCGGCAACTCGCTCCGGCGCGCCCTACGGTCCACCTAACGCTGCGCATCAGTCAACGGCACATGTCCTCACCGGAATTCATCATTATTAAAATTATCGATAATAAATTTTATATCGGGAACGTAGTCTTGTTGTTTTTGGAATCAATGTGGAGTTGGAAATAAAGATTTTTTTATCGATTTTCCCCCTGGCGACTGACAGATGCGACTTTGCCCATCGGGCGGAGACGCGCTGTCAGCCGCCGCCCCCTTTTAGGCGTCCCTTCTCACCTTCTCGGGCGAAAACGCCGGAACGCACACCGCGATGTATTCCGCGCCGTCCGCGCCTGGCGTTGAATATTGCACCCATTCTCCCGCCGCGGCAATCACTGCCTGTCCGGCCTGAACGTCGTATGTCCCGCTTTTCGATGACACGCGCACAAAACCTTTAAGCACCAGCGTGTACTCATCGAACTGCGGCGTCTGGCCGGGCTCCACCCAGCCGCCAGGGCTTTTCATGCGCGCGATACTGACATTTTCGGTTTGCGAGTTAACCCTGCCGATGAATTCCTCGATTTTCTTCGGCTTGTTTCCGGCCGCGGTGACGATTGCGGGCTTTTCGATGAGTCGGGGCATGGGATTTTTCCTTTCCATCCATGGTTTTCATGACAAATATGCATGACCGCACAAGACGCATCAGACAAAAAATTTTTGTGTTTTCTCTTTTGACCTCACCCCCGTCCCCTCTCCGATTAGAGAGGGGGCACCGAAATCACTACATTTTTCAAATGTTCCAATTTTTTCCCGGGCTTCATTATCATCTATCTTGGTGCCCCCGCGGCGATGTTTCCGGCTTGCCGCTACTTTGTCAAGGGGGCTACCTGCGAGAGGGGAGCGCCGAGGACTGCGAAGCAGGCCGAGGCCGGGGGAGATACCTCTCCCCCGATTCTTGATTTTTTTTTCTTTTCCAGTCATTAAAAAATCTATTTTGTTACCCGATGAAGCAGCTCGAACTCCTCATGGACGCGACTGCCTTGGACCGGGCCCTCATCCGCATTTCCCACCAGATACTCGAAAAAAATCCCGACGCAAAAACCCTCGGCATCGTGGGCATGCAGACGCGCGGCGTGTATCTCGCCCGCCGTATTGCGGCAAAAATAAGCGCGCTGGAGAAAACCAAGCTCACCGCGGGCGTGCTCGACATCACCATGTACCGCGACGACTATCGCATGGCGCTCAAACAGCCGAAGGTGAAAGTCACCAACATACCTTTCGACATCAACGGCATCAACCTCATCCTGGTCGACGACGTCCTCTACACAGGGCGCACCGTGCGCGCGGCGCTCGAGGCGCTCAACGACTTCGGCAGACCTAAGACCATCCAGCTCGCCGTGCTCGTGGACCGCGACGATCGCGAGATGCCCATACGCGCCGATTACACGGGCCAGACCGTCACCACCCGCAAGAACCAGGAAGTCGCGCTCAAGGTGAAGGAAGTTGACGGCGAAGACTCGCTGTGGCTCATGGAACTCGAACAAGGGGACTAATCGTGCCGCTCGCCATAAAGCACCTGCTCGGCCTCGAGGGCGTTTCCCGGGAGGACGTCACCCTCATCCTCGACACCGCCGACAGCTTCTTCGAGGTGCTCCAGCGCGACATCCCGCAGGTTCCCACCCTGCGCGGCCGCACCATCGTGAACCTTTTCTTTGAAAACAGCACGCGCACGCGCATGTCGTTCGAGCTCGCCGAAAAGCGGCTGTCCGCCAGTCCCCTCAACTTCTCGACGTCCACCAGTTCGGTTGCCAAAGGGGAATCCCTGCGCGACACCATGCGCAACATAGAGGCGATGAAAATAGACATGGTGGTGGTGCGCCACGGCGCGGCGGGAGTACCCTCGTTCCTCACGCGCTGCACCGACGCCGCGATAGTCAACGCGGGCGACGGGCTGCACGAGCACCCCACGCAGGCCCTGCTCGACATGATGACCATCCGCCAGCGGTTTGGGAAGCTCTCCGGGCTCAAGGTCGCCATCATCGGCGACGTCCTGCACAGCCGCGTTGCTCGCAGCAACGCCTGGGGCATGACCACCATGGGGATGGACGTCACGCTCTGCGGGCCGCCCACGCTCCTTCCCCAGCACCCCCGGGCCCTCGGTGTGCGCGTCACCGACAGCATGGACGAGGCGCTGAGGGACGCAAACGTGGTGATGCTGCTGCGTCTCCAGCTCGAGCGGCAGGGCGCGGGCCTGTTCCCGTCGATTCGGGAATACCGCGAGCGCTACGGGCTCGACCTCGACAAACTCAACAAGCTTCCCGGCGACATCGTGGTGATGCACCCCGGCCCCATCAACCGCGGCATCGAACTGGCCAGCAACGTTGCCGACAGCGACAAGAGCGTTATCCTCGACCAGGTCACCAACGGCGTCGCGGTGCGCATGGCGGTGCTCTTTTTGCTCGGCGGAGGCGAAAATGCATAAGAAACCCGACGGCCGCTTGGTGTACCTTCCCGGAATCGATGCCCATCCCGCGTGCATCCTCATCAAGAACGGCCGGGTGATAGACCCGGCAAACAACGTCGACGCCGAACTTTCCCTCGGAGTGGAAAACGGCGTCGTCAGCTTTGTCGACAAAGAGATCCCGGAGGGGTTCAGGCCCCAGGAGGAGATTGACGCCCAAGGGATGTGGGTGGTGCCCGGCCTCGTGGACATGCACGTGCACCTGCGCGAGCCCGGCCGCGAGGACAAGGAAACCATAGAGACCGGCACCCATGCCGCGGCCGCGGGCGGCTTCACGGCCGTGGCATGCATGCCCAACACCAACCCGGTTCTCGATGAGGAATCAAAGATACGCTACGTGGTACAGCGGGGCCAGCACTGCCCGTGCCGGATATTCCCGATAGGTTCCCTCACCAAGGGGCTGCTCGGCGAGGAGCTGTCGCCGTTCGGCGAGATGGTCCGCGCGGGCGCGCGCGCGGTGAGCGACGACGGCAGGAGCGTTCACAAATCCAACATGATGAAGAACGCGCTCAACTACTCGAAGTCCTTCAAGATTCCGGTGATCTGCCATTGCGAGGACAGCGACCTTTCGGCGGGCGGCCACATGAACGAAGGCCCGGTCTCCACGCGCCTGGGCCTGCGCGGCATCCCCTCCATCGCAGAGGAGACAATCGTCGCGCGCGACATCATGCTTGCCGAATACACGGGCGCGCGCATCCACATCGCGCACGTGTCCACGGCGGGCAGCCTTCGCGCCGTTCGCGAGGCAAAAGAACGCGGGGTTCCGGTCACGTGCGAAACCTGTCCGCACTACTTTACACTGTGCGACGAGGACATCGGCGACTACGACACCAACCGGAAGATGAACCCGCCGCTGCGCTCGGCGGCCGACCGCGCGGAGATCGTCGCCGCGCTCGCCGACGGCACCATCGACGTCATCGCCTCCGATCACGCGCCGCACGTCTCGGAAGAAAAGGACGTCGAATTCGACGCGGCGAGCTTCGGGGTAATCGGCCTGGAAACGTCGCTTGGCGCCACGCTCACCTACCTCGTGGAAAAAGACATCCTCATGCCCGCCGATCTCGTCGAAAAGATGAGCCTCAACCCAAACCGTATACTCGGGCTCGACGGCGGCACGCTTTCAAAGGGCAGGCGCGCCGACATCACCATCATCGACCCGAAGACGACGTGGAAGGTCGATCCCTCCGGCTTTTTCTCCAAGTCCCGCAACACGCCGTTCGGGGGCTTTTCCCTCAAGGGCTGCGCCCACGCCACGATTCTCGGCGGGGCGATTGTGTATCTGAGAAATACAAAATAAGAAAAGATATCGGGGGAGAGGTATCTCCCCCGGCCTCGGCCCCCTCGCCGCTTTCGCGGCTGCGGTGTCCTCGGCGCTCCCCTCTCGTGGGTAGCCCCCTTGATAAAGTAGTGGCAAGCCATAAACATCGCTGCGGGGGCACCAAGAAATTGCTGTCGAGGGCCCGATTAAAGGGCAAATGTGCCGTGGAAAGAAGAGTAAACGCATAGATGCGTTAACCCAAGTTGAGAGGTGCTTTGAAGCGTCTTGTCAGGGAGTTTCTTTTAACTTAAAGGACACACTGTAGTAACGCACGTCGATGTTGTTCGTCATTTCCAAGGCATAGGTCAGTTTTGGGTCATGGTCACGGCAAATTAGAAGTCCCTTGACGCTCTGTCCGTTTTCGCACAGGTTCCTCTTGACCCAACCCATATAGCGGAGAATCTGTCCCACTACACGATCCGAAGATCGGCCCTTCTTCAGTTCGATCACTACGAACGCTTTCGTTCGCGCCTCAATCGCAAGGATGTCCATGGGACCAATGTCCGTTGCATACTGCTGACCGTCATTCCCCTCCGAGTCTTCAAAGACACGGAGGTGACCTTTGAAGATAGCGTCAAAGTTGCTGACGATGAAGTCCTCCAAGTACTTCTCCAGTACGAACTCACTTTGATTTTCGACTTCGGGTTCAGTTTCGGGCGGGACAATGGGTGGACCAGAGCCTTGGACAATACTTCGAAACTGCTCTTCCGAAAACTCTGCGAGTGTATGCATCGGGAAGACGATGCTGGGGAATGACTTGTCGCGAGGCTCGGCCTGCCATGCAACATCAAGAAAGCCTCGATGCCCAACATGCTGATTTCTCTCAGGTGAGTAGACGGCATTCCCCGTAACCTTACCAATGGCCGCCAATGTCTTCCTTCCTCTTCTTGCAATGACGAAATCGCCCGGCAGCATTTCGTGGTAGAACGCCCACAACATGTTTGTGTAAAGCCCTTTAGTCTGAGAGGGCTTGTCGGGGTAGGCGTTCGCGACAGCTTCCGTCAACTCATCTCTATTCATAGCCGTAACGTCGCCAAGCTGCCTCCAGCCAATTGATATCACGTTTTGGGCAAGATCGAACTGCCAGACCTTGTCGAATATATCTGCTGGCTTCGATTCGACTGGCGCCATTACCCAGTAACGTGGCATCTCATATCCTTTCGTTCGGAATCCATCACCATATACTTAAGGGGAACTCTAACAGGCTGTCGAAAAAGTGTTCGACAAGCTTGCCACGAACGGCGTTTTCGTTCAGATTTCGCAGTTCACCCGCTCACCTTGAACCCGTCGAAGGGCGATGAAAGAGTTTTTCAACAGCCTGCTTTCAAAAAGGCGAGATTGTTTCGCTTGTAAAGATAACCGCGTTTTTGAATTGGGTGCCCTTTCTTTACTAAAACATCAGTCTCTTCTTGCCCGGCACATTCTCCTCGGCCTTCTGCTTTGACCCGAACATGTTGGTGACGCTCCCGGCCTTTGCCTTTCCCGGGCCATGTAGGTCGCACTGCTCCGGCGTCTGCCCTTCGAGAAACACCTCATCGTAAGGCTGGGGGCAGTAGGGCGTGGCGGTTTTATGGGACACGGGGCAAATTTTTTCGGTCACGATGCCCGCCGGTCTTTCAAAATTTTCCGGTTTTATTTTCCGGTGCAGGGCGATCATTGCCTTAACGTAGAGCGGTACCGCGCCGGACGAACCGGTCACGCCGTACCCCAGCGAGAGCCGCTCGTCCATGCCCACCCACACGCAGCAGGCTATTTGCGGCGTGAACCCCACGAACCACGCGTCCGAGTAATCGTTTGACGTTCCGGTCTTTCCCGCGGATGGACGGGTGAAACCGAGGCCGGGGATGGCGGCGGCCGTGCCGTGCACGACTACGGTACGCAGAAGATCGCACATCATGTAGGAGGTCTGGGGGGAAAGCACCTGCACGGGCGTAGGATCGTGTTCTTCGAGGACGTTCCCGTTTTTGTCGATGATCCGCTCCACGAAATAGGGATCGTTGCGCACTCCTTTGTTGGGAAAGATGGCGTATGCGGCGAGCAGTTCCATGGGCATCACTTCGCACGAGCCGATGGCGAGCGAGGGCACCGGTTCCATGCGCTGGCGCAGACCCATCCTGCGGGCGTAGCTCACCACCGTGTCCCCACCCACCTGCATGAACACCTGGATGGCCACCAGGTTGAGGGAATGGTTGAGAGCGTACCGCAGGGTGACCGGGCCCTGGAAAGTACCGTCGTAGTCTTCCGGCCTCCATTCACCCTGCGGCGTGACGAGGGTGATGGGCTGATCGAGGATGACGCTCGCGGGCGTGAAGCCGTGGTCGATTGCCGCGGCGTACACGACGGGCTTGAACGCGGATCCGGGCTGCCGCACCGACTGCACGGCGCGGTTGAACTTGCTTTCCAAAAAATTACGGCCGCCGATGAGCGTGAGGATGGCGCCGCTGCTCACGTCCATCGCGGCAACGGCGGTCTGCACCACCCGCAGGCGCAGGGAGTCGGGGAACGCTTCGCACTCGGCGCGGTGGGCGGAAAAAACCGAGTCGAAATGCGCGGCGAAAAACTCGCGCGTCACGCCGAGCTTCCGGAACATGCGCGTTCTGTCAAGGTACACGCCGTTCATCTTGGTCTGGAGCCCGGCAAGGTGCGCCGCGGTCGCCTTCTCGGTGGAGTCCTGGGCCACGGGATCGAGGGTGGTGTAGATGGTGAGGCCGCCGTTGTACAGCATGTCGTCGCCGTATTTCTGCTCGCAGTACTGCCGCACCATCTCAACGAAATACGGGGCGCGCTTCGAAACGTCGAGCTGGGGTTTGGCCGGGATCGCCGTCTTGTCGACGGAATCGGCCGTCGCCTTGTCGAGGAAATGCATCGACACCATGGCGGCGAGCACCCGCGTCCGGCGGGCGACGGTGTTTTTGAGGTTCGCTTTTCGATCGGGCCGGTACCGCTCGGGAAGCTGGATGAGTCCCGCGAGTATGGCGCACTCGTTGAGGGTAAGCTTAGATACGTGTTTTGAGAAATAACACTGGCTGGCCGCTTCCACGCCGTATACGCCCGCGCCCAGGTATACCTGGTTGAGATAGAATTCGAGGATTTCGTTTTTTGCGTAGTATTGTTCTATCTGCACGGCGGTCATCGCCTCGCGGATTTTCCTTACCATGGAGGTCTTGCTCGACAGGTACACGTTGCGCGCGAGTTGCTGGGTGAGCGTGGAGGCGCCCTGTGCGTAATGCCGCCGCCCGATGTTCACGACCATAGCGCCCAGGATTCTCTTGAGGTCGACCCCCCAGTGGGAGTAGAACTTGCGGTCTTCGATGGCGATAACGGCGTTCACGAGGTTTTTTGGGACGTCCGTAAGCGGCACCCACGAGCGCTTTTCGATGGAAAATTCGTGGATGAGAGATCCGTCTTTCGCCAGCACCTTCGATGAAAGCGGGGGCTCGATGTTTTCGAGCTGATCGAGCGTGGGCAGCGTCTCGTACATCCGGTAGAGAAACCACGCGGCCGCAGCGACGCCGCAGGAGCAGAGGAAAACCGCCGTGAGAACGACGGCCGCGGCCCGTTTCCCGAATACGGCGGACGGCACGGCGGG
>JGI20214J51650_10000841_pt1 | contig 19300 bp, 14 predicted proteins | sample WetSurMetagenome_FD_51650 | JGI IMG/M metagenome (IMG submission 51650) | reverse complement strand
CCTTTCTCTTCAAACACTGCCATGGCAGCATCAAAGATCTTCTCTTCTGTCTGTTTTTCAGATTCGTTTTTAACCATTGAGTTTAACCAATTAGATTAACCATATAGTTTAACCAGTTGGTCAAAAGTACAACAAAAAAATTAAACTGCAAGAAAAGGGCAGAATAATTTTTCCGAATTGGAATTTTTAGGAATGACTTCTGCTTGGCTTTCAGGTGGCTCTTCTCTGGGTTGAAAGGACCATTCTAAGGTTCATTCTTATTCCTATTTCAAGTACATCTGTCAGATCCTGGATATTAAGGTTCTTATCGAATCTCAAAATAATAGTAGGGTTGATGAGATCTTTGGTCTGGTTTTTCAGTTCCTGTTCTATTTGAGATAAAAGAACCTCCTTTTGATTGATATAATACTTCTTATCAGCAGTAACGGTCAGGTTAATCTGTTGTTTATTAAGATTCTGAGCTGTCTTTGAACTTGGAAGAAGAATCTTTATGACGTTGGGGTTGCTCATTGTTGATACAATGAGGAAGAAAAGCAGCAGAAAAAACATTATATCGTTTAATGATGAAGTACTGACTTCAGCTTTAAACTGTTTTTTTCGTCTTACATCCATATCAAAGGGCTTTTAAGAACCTTATTAATGATTCCTGAAGGTTAATGCTATATCTGTCTATTTTCATCTGCAGATAGTGGTAAGCGGCATATGCCAGTACACCTACGATGAGCCCTGCTCCGCTGCATATCATTTTCTGATACAGTCCGCCGGAAATTATTCCGATACTCATGTTATCAGTAAGGGAGATGCTATAAAATATTTTAATTACACCGGAGATAGTTCCAATAAACCCGAGCATTGGGGCAATACCTGCAATAATTCCAAGATAACCTGTATTCTTGTCCATTTTTGACATTTCAAAGACAGTCATTGTCTCCAGCATGCTTTCTACCTCTTTTTTAGGTTTGCCAATCTGTTCAACTCCGCCTGCCAGTATCCTGCCTGCAGCTGAATTGCTGTTTTGGGCGTGAATAAGTGCCCTGTCTATATGACCATCGTTTAACTCTCTGATTAAAGAGTCAACAAGTCTGCTGTCAATTTCTGTTGTTTTTTTAATATATGTATATCGTTCCATAAAGAAATAGACTGTAAGAAATGAAAGCAGGACTATGGGTATCATAATTACACCGCCTTTCATAAGCAGATCAAATAGGGATGTAATTTGCTGCGGGGCCTCGCTGGTCACAGGGTCAATGAGTGATAGTATTAAATTCATAATTCTGTCAGTTAAATGAATATTTATTCTCAGGTGAAAATGGCCGTGTATAGCCATATAATCCATCCGGTGGTTTAATTGTTACCTGAAACAACAATTTGCCTGAAGGATAACTATACATTATTTTACGCAGGCATTCTGACAATCATTAATACTGCAAAGTAGATGACGATGCTGTTATGATGCCTTACAAGCTGCGATAATGCCAAATATTCAAATCTGAAGTTTACTGATCATCGGGCTTAGATTTACAGCCCCTGACAAATAACATTTACTCTGAGATAAAAACCGGTGATTTTTTTTTGAACAAGCTATTAGCTGAACCAGAGACTGACTTATTACTTCTTTTAGATCATAGGGGACAGGGCCTGATACAACAGCAGTCTCAATTTTTTCTATTGGTATTAACGTTTGTGAATCAGTCTGACACATTTCAAGGCCCAATCTATTATCAGTAATCTGATTTTTAATATTTTCTGGCATGATTGAACCTCCGGGATGCCTGTAAATAAACTGACTGCAGGCAAAAATACAGATACAAACCAGAAATGCAAAACAGGTAATGTAACCCTTGTGGTTTGGATTCATCGGTCTCAAATTGTTTAATCCCTGTGTTGACTATACAAATATATTAAATGCATTATTAATCCAAACGGGAGGTCCCGACAATAATTGTCCGGTAAAAATAAAAAATGAAGTAAAGCAATACGGAGTAATTAATTAACTGCCAGCGGATTTCCAAGTAACCGTTCATGCTTTATGAACTTTTCAACTACAGCTACAATATCTTTTTTGTGGTGTTTTGCCGATCTGATAGTGCAGAACCGGTTATATGCAATGGTTTTAATATATCCGTTGGCAAGCTCGCCATCAAATTCCCTTAATGTCAGTTTAACAGAGTCAGGTTTTTTTTCGTCTCTTGTTTCCACCAGTATCAGGTCTCCCTTAATTAAATATTGCATCTGCTCTTCTACAGGTGTTGCGATTATAATATCATTCCGGCACAGCCCCCTGGCTTTCATAGCATTCCCTTTAAGTCTTCCTATCAATGATTTCTTTGTTCTTAAAACCAGGTTCCAGTCGGGGGAGAAGAGAACTTTGGCAGTTTGGATTTTTTTCTCAAGATCAACGGCATCATCGATATCGCCGGGAATTTTTTCAGGAGCGATCCCCTTATTAATTGTCAAAAGAAGGTAAACTAGAATTATTGATAAAATAACGACAATTTCCATGATGGTTATTCTATAAGTTATTACTGGTGTTCCTGTACTCTTTCTTTCCCAATATTACTACCCTGACAAAAAATATATGTTTTATTACCGTTCTTACTGTAACAATTTACGAAAAATTCTCCGGAAAAGCAGCTAAAGAGTTCAATAAAAAGAGAGATTTCAGAAAATATTTTTACAGTAATCCGGGAGACTCAACAAAGTGTAGCAGGCAAAGGAAATAGTCATTGATAAGCAAGCGGAATCATCACTGGAAAGAGATGATGATGGAGGATGTCTTTGTTTGTTTGGAGTGAGGTCCAGTCCGAAAAAGAATCCTTCCTGTTGGTTGTAATGAGGTCCTCTCCCAGAATGAGATTCCTCCCTTCGGTCGGAATGACGGTCTGATGCGTGGGAGGGGATAATTGGGGGGATAAGGCGGTGGCGGAGCCACCGCCTTATCCCCCCAATACTCTTTAAAAGCTGCCCGTCATTCCGAACGGAACGTAGTGAAGTGAGGAATCTGCAATTGATTGATTATACCAATTGATGTTTTCCTGCAAATCGTTATAAGCTTCTGCAGCATAGTAATTCAGCTATAATTGCCTCCTGTTTATCGAAAATCCTAATATGAAGATTATTATACTATTGGATTAGGTATATTTGAAAACTATGTATAAAAAATTGAATAAATCAGGGCTTATTATAATGATGTTAATTTTTACGTTTTGTAAGAATGTAGATTTCAAGCCAGCCCATGTGTCTCTTAATATTGATGAATCCAAAAACAGAAATATTTTTCTTTGTGAGTACCTGATAGATTCAAAAAGCCTTCCCGACACTATTAATTTCAATTATAACGAGATTTGGTTAGAAAAGCAGTGGTATAGCTATCTTGATGAAAAGGGGCAAGAAAAAACAAGTGTGGTAGATAGTAGAGTCCAGCTTGTTATTAATTTTAAAAATCTGCATCTTTTTGAAGATAATGTTTATTGGGATCAATTTACATTAAAAGATGATAAACGGAATACTATGGGATCAGAACGAGGAGTACTTTCTCTTAGTTCGGATGAACTGAAAAAAGAACCTACGAATTTTAAAATTTTTATTATAAAAGTTAATGATAAATATAAACCTAACCTAGACTCTATAAAAATAGGAGAGTTAATAATGAAAAGAAAGTGATCTTTCTGATTTACCAAAGATTCGCAGAGATTTTTTAAACTGGTATTGAAAAAAACCGCTTCGAAATTTCAATTACTTTCATTAAAATATTTAGAATACTACCTATATAGCCTGAAACTTTAAGAATAGTATTGTAAGTTGTTGTAACTGGATTTTCATCTTTTTTATTTCTAACTCTACGCTCTCCGCTCTTAAAAAACAAGAGGAAGACTGATCAGTCCTCCTCTTGCCTGTTTTAATATAAAAGTCCGGTCTTATTTATAGGCCGGAACTTTTTCTTCTATAAGTTTTCCGGATGATTCTTTATTGAGATCAGAATCTTCCTGGTTCTTTTTAGTATTTACCGATTCGTCAGTAATTCTCATTCCATAGAACGACCTGTAAACGAATACAAGGGCAATAGCCAGCAGGATTCCGCCAATAATTGTTGTATAGTCGAAAGCCCCTGCAGCCTGTGCTGTCATCTTCATTTTCACAGCAATCTCTACTGCCAGCAGTCCAAAGAGTGAAGAGAACTTGATGATCGGGTTAAGAGCCACTGATGTGGTATCCTTGAATGGGTCACCCACCGTGTCACCAATTACTGTTGCTGCGTGCAGCGGCGTGTTTTTCTCTCTCATGTCAACCTCGACATATTTCTTTGCGTTATCCCATGCGCCACCGGCATTAGCCATATAAATAGCCTGGAAAAGACCAAATACTGCTATTGAGATAAGGTATGAAACAAAGAAGTTAGGATCAATGAATGCAAAAGAAAGGGTGATGGACATAAGTACTGCGAAGATATTCCACATACCTTTCTGAGCATACTGTGTACAAATCTTTACAACTGTCTTGGAGTCTTCAATATCTGCTTCTCTCTTGTTGAGGTTGATGTTATTCTTTATGAATTCAACTGCACGGTAAGCGCCTGCTGCAACAGCCTGTATTGATGCGCCACTGAACCAGTAAACTACTGCACCACCACAGACAAATCCTATAATAACAGGTGCCTGTGTAAGCTCAAGGGCAAGAAGACCAAGCTTGTTGAGGAGAAGGATAATTGAGAATATCATTGTTGTTGCACCGATAACTGCTGTACCTATAAGAACAGGTTTGGCAGTTGCCTTGAAAGTGTTACCGGCTGAATCGTTCTCCTCAAGATAAAGCTTACCCTGTTCAAAATCAGGTGTGAAGCCAAAGTCTTTTTCAATTTCTTCCCTGATGCCGGGGATGCTTTCAATCTGGGCAAGTTCAAATACAGACTGAGCGTTGTCGGTAACAGGTCCATAGCTGTCAACGGCAATAGTAACAGGTCCCATGCAGAGGAAACCAAATGCAACAAGACCAAATGCAAAGATTGAAGGATAACCAATGATATCGCCCAGGCCAAGTGTGCTCACCAGATAAGCGCCTGTCATCAGGGCAGCTATAAGCATTCCTTTCCAGAAGGCGCTGAAGTTACCGGCAACAATACCTGAAAGGATAGTAAGAGATGCTCCTCCTTCTTTTGAAGCATTAACAACTTCATGAACGTGTTTTGACTGTGAGCTTGTAAATATTTTTGTAAACTCAGGGATCAGTACGGCAGCAAGGGTGCCGCAGCTTATTATCATTGCAAGTTTCCACCATATTGTGGGATATGCAACACCGTCAATACTGAGAGTGCCAATGAGCATGTAGCTCATGAAGAATGTGGTAGCAATTGAAATCATGCTTGCAATCCAGATAAGGCGTGTAAGAGGCTCTTCAAAGTTGAAGTTCTTAACGTTTGCATATTTTCTTTTGCTTATTGCCTGGTTTACCGTAAACGAAACGGCTGACATGAAGTCCATCAGGAATCTCATAGCAAATATCCATACGATAAGTGAGGCCTGGACCATTGGTTCTTTTACAGCCAGTGTGATAAATGATATAAGAGCAACACCGGTAACACCGTATGTTTCGAAGCCATCTGCAGTAGGGCCTACGCTGTCGCCGGCATTATCGCCTGTACAGTCAGCAATAACACCTGGGTTACGGGGATCATCTTCCTTAATCTGGAAAACGATTTTCATGAGGTCAGAACCGATATCTGCAATCTTTGTAAAGATTCCACCGGCTATTCTGAGTGCACTGGCGCCAAGAGATTCACCGATTGCGAAGCCCATGAAGCAATATCCAACTATTTCACGAGGCACGAAGAGAAGAATTGTTACCATCATCACAAGCTCAAGGCTTATCAGGAAAAGGCCAATGCTCATCCCAGCCCTGAGTGGAATGGAAACCACATCCCAGGGTTTGCCTCTGAGCGAAGCAAAAGCAGTGCGCGCATTTGCATAGGTGTTAACCCTGATGCCGTACCATGCAACACTGTATGAACCTGCCATACCAATAACTGAAAACATAAGTACAAGGAAAACTACAGAAACTGATGAACCAACCAGTGCAAAATAGTAGTAAGCCATCGCTGTACCAATAATAGCAAAGAGAATTAATAAAAATTTGCCTTGCTGGATAAGGTACGTTTTACAGGTCTCATAAATAGTTGCTGCAACGTTAAGCATAGACTTGTGTGCAGGCAGTTTTTTTACTGACCTGAATAGTGTTATACTGACTGACAANGTGAAAAGTATCACTACTGAACCATAGAATAACAGATGCCAGGCATCAAGTCCAAACCTGGCAAAAAATCCCTGGTGAAGATCCGGAACTGCCAGATCAGCATCAGAGGCCAATGCGGGGACAACACTGATCAGTAACAACCCCAGCACTGTAAACAAACGCTTTAAAGATTTCATATTGATTTAGTTATGTTTAGTAAAAAAGAAATTTCGATCTGACAAACACAAATTTTCCCTGTCCCGGGCCATTTTACCAAACCGGGTTTCTTGTTTATTCACTGAATCTGATTCGTTTTAAAGAAAGAGAAATGAACAATAACAGGGCAATGACCAGAGATCAAGTCTGATATTTACAGTAAAAAGCCCTGTTGTGAAGCGACAGGTAGAAGTGGCATTCTGGCAAGCACACCTGCCGCCGTGGACTATCGTCGATTTTAATTACATTGTTATATGATTGAAATGCAGTAGGTCCTTCTATCTCCCTTGTATAAAATCCAAAGCAGAGCAAAGCCTTGTATTCATTGTCTGTTCCTATTGAATTGAATGCATAATCTGGCCCCGGGAGTGAGATAAAGGTAAGTTCTTCGCCCTGATTTTTGAATGATCGTGTATCGTTGATGATACCGGCAGAGGCAGAATGATTGACCAAACAAATGCCTGCCCATAATGTAATCAACACCAAAAACCCCGTAATCTTCAAATCATTCATTACCGAAAAAAACAAACTCTCTACAATAGGCAAATATAAGCGAATTTGAAAATCTGTTTTATGAAAAAGGATAAATTTTTGACTAAAGCCTTATTTAAAACGATTTCAAATAGGGATTATGGCTAATTATTTGATTATGAATATAAAAAACAGGCTGGAAAAAAACAGGGAAAATATTCTGGCAGAAAAATCTGTCGCGGCTCGCAGGTAAAACAAGTTTAAAAAGTTTAAAAGCACTCTCTTTTTAACTCATTTTTACCAGGAGGAACAACTGATTAAACTGATTTTACCCGAGGTATGTCTTGCCCAGCATGCGTTTGCAAATCTTGCAGCATGCCCAGGGATAATAGATAGATAATGTGACTAATGCCAGCAATAACTGGCCCCATGTATATAGAAAATCGTTAAGGGGGTCAATGTCGTAACCAAATCTCCTGCTGATCTCTCCTTTTTCGGCAATAGTTCTGTCGGCAAAATATTTATACAGTCTGAACATAGCCAAGGGTGAATATATTCCAACAGTAATCACAGACAGGATAACTTCCAGGGCAATCTTGCCCAGTGAGGGCCAGCATTTGGTCTGCCATTTTATGTGGTAACCCTTATAGTTAATATCAACAATCCATTTATAAAAAAAGTAGGTAAATGGAATCATCAGCACTACAACCAGGCTATACATTATAACAGGCAGCTTTGGCATCAGGTAGGGCATTTTAAAGAAAATAAGGGCGCCAGCGATAAGGGTAAAAAGAATGAAGGGCAAAAGAAGGCAAAGGAGTATTATTACAAAAAGTCTTCCCCCTTTGCCCATGAAGTTAAAACTCTCTGAGCCAAATGATGAATTGTTTACGAAATACTTATTCATGCTCTTGAAAAACCATGGATAATAAACTCCAAGCGTTATAACAGAAAGTAATATGCCAGGGAGATATACTCCAAGAAATTTTCCAAAGCTGCTGTTAAAGACAATATTTTTTTGTTTAAAAGAGATGCCTTCAATTGACAATCTGATAATGAAGTAGAATATTAAACAGCAGACTGCTGTCAGAAGGTACAATAACAAAATATATTTTGCCTGATTTGCGAAATCATATGTATACTCCTTCATTTTAAAAACAATACATATATATGGGGCATAGAACACAACCATAAACAGGATCCAGTAGGGGAGTAGCCTCCTTCCTTTCAGCGTGAAATCAAAATAGTTTCTCATTGTTCCGGCTTTAAATGCTTTATTCCTATTCCATATTTTATATAAAGTTATTAAAAATCGTGCATCACATATGGATAACACTCTATTTATAATATTAGTGGTGATAATTGAGAACCATTATTACAAACAATTGCTCTGCAGGGTTGCTGCTCTTTAAAAATCTTTATTTTTGAATAATTTTTATTATGATAAAGAACATTGTTTTGATAGGGATGGGAGGCTTTATAGGCAGCGTGGCGCGCTATTTTGTGTCGCTGCTTAATCTCTATGTCCATTTTTTCTCAATTCCGGTGGGAACACTGACTGTAAATGTTGTGGGAAGTTTTATCATTGGGTTTTTGTACGGAATTGCAGAAAGGAGCACAATTCTTACAACAGAATGGCGCCTGTTTCTCATGACGGGTTTGTGCGGAGGATTTACCACATTTTCATCTTTTGCCAGCGAGAATCTTGTTTTAATGCATAACGGAGAGATAGTGTCTTTGTTACTTTATACCGGATTAAGTATTTTTCTGGGTTTCATTGCTGTTTGGATGGGCTTTTCAACAACTAATTTGTTATAATCATGGAAGACAAAACTGAATGTGTCATGAAGATATATGCCAGCAATACAGATATGCTTGGAGCAAAATTGTTCTATGAGCATATTGTTTACATGGCAAAAGAGAAAGGGGTTGCAGGCGCAACTGTTTACAGGGGAATTATGGGATATGGACTGAGCAGCCCGATACATACCTCAAGATTTTGGGATCTGACAGAAAAACTGCCTGTTATTATTGAGATTGTTGATGAAACTGAAAAGGTTGAACAGTTCTATGCCCTCATAAAACCAGATATTGAAAAAATGCCAAAGGGATGCCTGGTGACTATGGAGCAGGTAAAAATAAAGCTCAACAAACCAGGCACAAAAGAATAAAGCATTTAGATTTATACCTTCGGATTAATTAATCAGCCTTTAATTTTTAAAAGTGGGCGAACGGGATTGCTACAAAGAGAGTAAACTATTAAAAGTCAGCAGAATGAAAAGGGTCTCTTTAAAAAGATTGAAACTTTTAAATATTTTTTTCCTGGTTAACATTGGTTTGGTGTCTCAGGCTCAGCCAGCTGTGATTAAATTATGGCCAATGGGTATTCCCGGAGCAATTACAAATAAAATGTATAAAGAAAGGTTATGGTATGTGCCTGGCAAGACATATTATGGATCTGTGACCAACCCTGACATTACAGTTTATAAAGCACCTGAAAGCTTATCTAACGGTACAGTGGTTATTATTTGTCCGGGAGGTTCTTATACACGCCTGGCAGTAACCTCTGAAGGATCTGATGTGGCAGAATGGCTTAACAGCAATGGTATAACTGCTGTTGTTTTAAAGTATCGCCTGCCATCTGACAGTATTATGATGGATAAGTCCATTGCGCCGTTGCAGGACGCGATGGAGGCGATACGCATTGTAAGAAGAAATGCAAAGGAACTTGGAGTTAACCCGGAAAAAGTCGGGATACTTGGCTTTTCGGCCGGAGGGCATCTGGCATCTACTCTGGAGACACACTATAATGAAACGGTTTATAATACAACTGACAAGACCAGTGCAAGACCCGATTTTGCTATACTGGTTTATCCGGTAATTACAATGATAAAGCCGGAAACCCACCCGGGATCAAGGATGAACCTGCTCGGTGCTACTCCTGACACAACCCAGGTATTAAGGTTCTCAAATGAGCTTCATGTTACAAAAGATACTCCTCCTACCTTTATTGTTCATTCATCAGACGACAAAACTGTTCCTGTTATAAACAGTATTGAATTTTATGAGGCACTGGTAAAGAACAAGGTTACGGCTGAGATGCATATCTTCCAGGCAGGCGGTCATGGTTACGGGCTGGCAAAAGGAAAGAAAGATGAGGGCGAGTGGCCTGAGCTTTGCATCCGCTGGCTGAGAGAAAATAAATTTGTCCGGGAGGAGAATTAAGTCTACCATTTAGCAATGCTGTGAGTCTGTTCAATAAATATTGACAGACTCTTTTTTTTTATCTGTTTTCATGTACCAAACAGATAAAGAAGAGCCTCTGTCGTACCACTGGCAGCCTAATCGTTTCATAAGACAGCAAATAAGACAAACAAAACATTTAGGTTCTGATCAAGTGGTATGTTTAATTTTTGTGACACAAATTTGCCCGTTAGATACCAGAATGTGCAAAAACAACAAAAAGGAGCTAATAAATTAACAAATATTAGCAAAACAACATAAAAATTAACTAAAAATAACTGCATCAAGCATACAGCTTAACGGTCTTTATTTTGAAAAGAAACGGAAAATGGACAGTTCCAATTCATTTCATAACAGATTTCAGTATTAATCTAAAACTATTCTGTATGAAAAAGATTTTAATCCTTTTTGTACTGGTTGCTCTTTCAATACACCTCACCCAGGGGCAATCAGTCAGGGTAACGGGTAAAGTTACCAGCAAGGACGATGGTTCAGTTTTACCGGGTGTGACAATCTCAATTAAAGGCACAGCTTTGGGGGTAATGTCTGAAAGTGACGGCTCTTATGCACTTGATGTCCCGGCGGGTTCTAACACCCTTGTGTTCAGCTTTGTCGGATTTAAAACGCAGGAAGTGGCTATTGATGGCAGGAAAGTCATCGACGTAGTGCTTGAGACTGATGTTCTTTTGATAGACGAAGTGATGGTTGTGGCTTATGGTACAACCAGGAAAGATGCCTTCACAGGCTCGGCCAGCTCTGTCAAAATAGACAAGCTGTCTGAGATTCAGACATCAAATGTGACAAAGGCTCTTGATGGTTTATCATCAGGGATTCAGGTCACCAGTGGAAGCGGGCAGCCGGGCACTACAACAGCAGTGAGGATACGCGGAATAGGCTCAATATATGCCTCCACCTCACCTCTTTATGTTGTTGACGGGTTTCCCTTTGACGGGGATCTTAATTCTATCCCGCAGAATGACATCGCCAGCCTTACCGTGCTTAAAGATGCTTCGGCCACGGCTTTATATGGATCCAGGGCAGCCAATGGTGTAATAGTAATAACAACAAAGAAAGGAAAACAAAACGAAAACAGGTTGAGCTTTAATGCCATTGTCGGTTTCAATGTGAGGGGCATACCAGAATATGAAAGAGTAAATGTTCCGCAGTATTATGAGCTTCAGTGGGAAAACCTTCGAAACCTGTTTACTGAGTATTATGGCATGAACAATGCAGATGCCGCTGAATCTTCATCTTATTATTTAATATCTCAGTTGGGGAATTATAATGCCTACAATGTCCCTGATGCGGAAGTCGTCAGGACGGATGGCAAAATCAACCCCGATGCAAAGCTTTTATGGACTGACAACTGGTTTAATGAGATGCATCGCATGGGGATAAGGCGCGATTACACTTTATCTGCCAGCGGAGGCAAGGACAAGTCAACTTATTTCATTTCAGGAAATTATCTTAAAGATGAAGGAATTGTCAAAGCCTCTGACTATACACGTTTTACTCTGCGGCTTAATGCCGACACACAGGCAAAAGAGTGGCTGAAGCTGGGAATAAACTCTTCTGTTTCAACATCGGATCAGAATTATCCCGTATCGGCAGGCACTGCTTATGTCAACTCATTCATGTGGTCAAGGATTATTGCTCCTATCTACCCTGTTTATCTCTATGATCTGAATGGTGTTTTACAGCGTGACGATAACGGGAACAAGATGTATGACTACGGCAATGAATTCGGAAGATCCAGATCATTCGGAGCGCTTGTAAACCCACTTGGCACGATTATGCTCGACAAAAACCTGTTTAAAAAAGATAATATCCAGTCAAAGGGTTTTGTTGAAATATCCTTTCTTAAAGATTTCAGGCTAACCGTAAACCTTAATGCTGACTACGAAGGAAATACAAACCTGGAATATCTTAATCCTGAATTTGGAGACGGAGAAATCTATAAAGGCTACTGCAGGAGAACATCATCGCGGAGAATAACAATTTCAGCCAATGAACTTCTTACCTGGAACAAGACAATAAAATCTCACAGCTTTGATTTCCTTGCCGGGCACGAAAGTTACGACCTTAAGTATAATTATCTTTCAGCTGCACGCAGCGGGTTCCCTTTTCCGGGGCAATATGAGCTTGATGCTGCAGCAGTGATTGAAGGTGCCAGTTCGTTTGAGGACAACTTCACAATGGAGAGTTATTTCTCACGGCTGAACTATAATTACAACGACCGATACTATTTGTCGTTAAGTGCGCGTACTGATGGCTCTTCCAGATTCTCAAAGGAAAGCAGGTGGGGCAGGTTCTGGTCAGCCGGTGCATCATGGCGTGTATCGCAGGAACCCTTCATGTCGGGACTCACATGGCTTAACGATCTTAAACTGAAAGCAAGCTATGGATCGCAGGGGAACGATAACCTTGGAACCTATTACGCTTATCTGGGGCTATATGACCTGGGCTATAATAATATGAACTACCCGGGTGTCTTTGCTTCAAGGCTCCCGACACCTGACTTGCTTTGGGAAAAGAATGTGACCTTGAATGCCGGAGTGGAATTCACCCTTTTAGATAGGCTTACCGTGAACTTTGAGGTCTATAACCGCAGGAGTGTCGACCTCCTCTTCCCGGTGCCGCTTTCTCCATCAACGGGGTATAATTCCTATGATGCAAATGTCGGAGCAATGAAAAATACCGGATTCGATCTTGACGCCAGCTTCGTTATATTAAATAAAGGCCAGTTTAAATGGACTACTGATCTTAACCTCTCTCATTATAAAAATGAGATAACCAAGATGCCAAAGGATCAGGATCAGATTATCAACGGTTCAAAGAAGTGGATGGTAGGTCATTCTGTGTACGATTACTACATTCAGAAGTATGCTGGTGTTGATCCTGAAAACGGTAAAGCCATATGGTACACTACTGATACCGATGGAAGCATTACAACCACAGAAAACTACAGTTATGCCGACAGATTCTACACCGGATCTTCATCTATACCCGATCTGCAGGGTGGGCTGACCAACTCATTCAGGTTCGGCGATTTTGACTTCTCATTTCTGATCACATTTGGACTGGGAGGCAGAATGCTTGACGGAAGTTATCAGGAGCTCATGGGCAGCACTCCCGGCTATGCGATGCATAAAGATATGCTTAAACGATGGACGCCAACCAATACACACACTGATGTTCCTATACTTGATTATGATGTTAACTCAAATGAAACATCAGACAGGTGGCTTACCTCCATGAGTTTTCTTAACATGCGCAGCCTGAATATCGGTTATAATTTCCCAAACAAATGGATATCAGCACTTCATGTTTCCGATGCCCGTCTGAGTCTGCTGGTTACGAACCTGCACCTCTTCTCGGCCCGCAAGGGGCTCGATCCTCAGCAGTCATTTAATGGCACGACCGACGATTCCTACTCACCGCTGAGGACTACTTCCGTTAATTTTTCAATGAACTTTTAAATGAAGCAATATGAAACGAATTAGTATAATAATAGCACTGGTTGCGGGTTTATGTTTCTCCTGTTCTGATGATTTTCTTGATACTAAACCCACCAACCAGATTGATGCCGAAGAGGTGTATAAAACCGCAACCGGAGCACAGGCTGTTCTGGATGGCATCTCACGTAAGCTCAGAGTGCAGCCTATTACATCCCGCGATGACTGGTTTGGGATTAAATCATTTGATATAATGTGGGACCTGATGGGAGAGGACATAGTCTGTACGCAGCAGGGATGGTTCAGTTACGACTACCAGCTTGATTACAGGATGGCTTATTGGTCAAGGTGCTCATATCCATGGACGCTTTATTACCAGGTAATCAATAATGTAAACAACATCCTGGCGCATGCCGAAACTATTCCGTTTGAGTCTGACACCCAGAGGGCAGCCATTCTGGGACAGGCTCTTACATACAGGGCCTGGGCTTACTTTAACCTTGTAAATATTTACCAGTTCACCTATATCGGGCATGAGTCGGACCCCGGTGTCCCGGTTTACACAGAACCCACAACTACGGGCAAGGGCAGAGGTACAGTCCAGAATGTTTATGACCGTATCACTGCCGACCTTAGTGAAGCCATTGGTATTATGACTGCAAACCCATCTCCTCGCAGGCATATATCAGACATCGACCTTAGCGTTGCTCATGGCATTTATGCCCGTGTTGCTCTGCAGATGGGAAACTGGGCAAAGGCGGAGACTGAAGCAGCAACGGCCAGACAGGGTTATGCGCTTAACACAAGAAACGATTTTGCATCCGGTTTTTCAGTCTATTCACGTTCGGTATGGATGTGGGGCATGGAAATAAACAATGAACAGTCAACCGGCTACGGCTCTTTTCCATCTCACATGGATATGACAATTAACGGCTATGCCGGGAGCTGGTCGATGCCCAAATATATAAGTGTCTCTCTCTATAATATGATGGCCACAGATGATATTCGCAGGCAGCTTTGTGAGGCCTATGATGACGGCACCGCAATACATTATATTAATTATAAGTTCAATGCAGCTCATTCAGGAAAGGGCTTTGCTGCAGATCAGGTGCTGATGCGCCCCGAAGAGATGCTTCTTATCCAGGCCGAAGCAATTGCACGGCAGGGTGGAAGAGATAGCGAAGCTCAGACACTGCTTGACAACCTGCATGCCGTCCGGCAGGAATCACCCGTGCCTGTGACAGTAACAGGTACAGCACTGCTTGATGCAATACTTCTTGAGAGACGATTTGAACTCTGGGGCGAAGGTTTCAGGGGAAGAGATATTAAACGATTAAAGATCGAACTTGACAGAACAGGGAGCGACCACGATCAGGCTCAGTGCCTTTATATGACAGTACCACCTGAGTCAGTATTGTGGAACTACCAGATTCCTCAAAGCGAGATAGATGCTAATCCAAATATGGATGAGTCAGATCAGAATGACTGATCTAAATTAGAGTTTTGGTTAGACAGAGCCCCTTTGTCCCGGGGCTCTGTTTTTTTATACTATATTATTCAGGCAGTTGTTTAATACCAAAGTTCCATAGTATGAAACTGAAAATATCAGTCCTCTCATCTATTGATTTACTGGCAGGGGTTCCTCCTCCATGGCCGGCACTGGTCTCAATCCTTATGAGTGTTGGGTTAGATCCTGCATTTTTCTCCTGAAGCTGAGCCGCAAATTTAAACGAGTGCGCAGGCACAACCCTGTCATCGTGGTCAGCTGTCAAAACCAGCGTTGCCGGATATGATGTCCCGGCTTTTACGTTTTGTACAGGTGAATATTTATAGATGTATTCAAACATCTCTTTGCTGTCATCGGCAGTGCCGTAGTCATAGGCCCATCCTGCTCCGGCTGTAAACTTATGATACCTCAGCATATCAAGCACTCCCACTTCTGGGATTGCCACCTTAAATAAATCAGGTCTCTGTGTCATTACAGCACCAACAAGCAGACCTCCGTTAGAACCTCCATCTGCTGCAAGGTATTGAGGAGAGGTATATTTTTTTTCAATAAGGTATTCCGATGCTGAAATAAAATCGTCAAACACATTTTGCTTGTTCATTTTTGTACCNGCGAGATGCCATNTTTCTCCATATTCGCCTCCTCCTCTTATGTTTGGCACAGCATAAATGCCTCCCAGCTTAACCCATAATGCGACTGAGGTTGCAAAAAATGGTGACAGGCTTATAGAAAAGCCTCCATAACCATATATTATTGTCGGATTCTTACCGTTAAGCTTTATGTCCTTTCTGTGGGTAATGATCATTGGCACCCTGGTACCATCTTTGGAGTTGTAAAAGATCTGTTCAGAAACAAAATCGTCAGAATTAAACTGGATATCTGGTTTCTTATATTCAGTAGCTTCACCTGTAACAGGATTCATCTTGTAAATAGTACCAGGGGTTATATAGTTTTCAAATGAATAATAAATTTCCTTGTCCTCCTGCTTGCTGCTGAATCCTGAAGCCGTACCCGGCCCCGGCAGGGCAATCTCTCTGACAAGTTTGCCCTCAATGTCATATTGTTTTACAAATGATACAGCGTCCTTCAGGTAATTGGCAAAGATGTATCCCGATCCGGTTGCCGGCTGGAGTACATTTTCAGTCTCAGGGATGAAATCAACCCAGTTCTCAGGTCCCGGATTTGCTGCATCAACAGTTACAATCTTACCGTTTGGGGCATTCAGATCAGTGAATATAAAAAGTTTAGACCCCAGATTATTTATTATGTAGTTGTTGCTGTTGAAGTTGGAAACCACAGCCCTGATTTCACTGTCTTTTTTTGTAAGGTCTTTTATGTATAACTCATTCCCTGTTGTTGACACCGAGGCAGAAATAACAAGGTATCGGTTATCTTCAGTCACGCCGCCACCCACATATCTCCTTTTCTTATCGACACCAAAAACCACTTTGTCTTCAGACTGTTTTGTTCCAAGTTTGTGATAATATAGCTTGTGCTGATCAGTTTTGGCAGATAGGATGTTGCCTTTAGGCCTGTCATAGCTTGAATAATAAAATCCTTCATTACCCTGCCATGATATGCCTGAAAATTTCACATCAATAAGGGTATCGCCAATTAACTCTTTCGTGGCTGCATCCATTACAATTACTTTCCGCCAGTCAGAGCCACCCTCCGAGACTGAATATGCCAGTTTGCTTCCATCTTTTGAGAATCCCATTTCGCCAATAGATACTGTTCCGTCTTTTGAGAAAGTATTAGGATCAAGGAACAATTCAGGTTCGCCACCCTCTTTTTGACGGTAATATACATATTGATTCTGAAGCCCGTTGTTTTTTGCGAAGTATGTATAATCTCCTTCTCTGAAAGGCAGTCCGAACTTCTCATAATTCCACATCTTGGTGAGCTCGTCCTTTATCTTTGCCCTGTAAGGAATTTTTTCAAGATATCCGAAGGTAACAGCGTTTTGAGCCTTCACCCACGCTGCAGTCTCATCTGACATATCGTCTTCAAGCCAGCGGTAAGGGTCTGCCACCGGGGTGCCGAAGATTGTGTCAACAACATCACATTTTCTGGTTGCAGGATAAGCAATTTTATTATGAGCTCTTTTACTGCATGATGGGAGTAATGTAACCATTATAGCAACAAAGGCAGCAATCAATGCATTCTCAACCCGGAGAGGAATTCTTGTTTTCATTTTTTCAGGTATAATATTGTTTAGCAGCATAGGTATAAAGGTAATCATACATTAACCTAAGGACAATATGCTTTATCATAAGAAATGTTAACGCATTTTCTTGTATAAAGAGCAAGGTTTAAAAATGATAACAGGTTCATGCACATAATGGTTGTTGCCTTTAAAACGGAGACAAAGAATATGTAAAAAAGCCTGTTTTATTTAGTTGAATTACAGTATAATATTGAGAAATGTAATTCCGATCATCTTTATTCGTATCTTTGCATCATGCAAAATGAAATAATATTACGCGATCATTTTCCTGAAGTAAAAGAGGAAATTGTAAAATTAGAAGCTAAACGCAGGTTGGAGTATTCAATTGCCAGGGATTTGCAGGCGAAGAAAGAAAACGAAGCAATTGCAAAAAGATTTGCCAGAGAAGAAAAAAATCAAGGCTAAGAACAAAAGCAAATCAAAGGTCAGAAAACAGATAAAGCGCTTAATAAATTAATATTAAGCGCTTTTTTGTCTTTCCGGAGTTTCTGAGTTGCGTCACAAACTTTTGCACTTACCTTCTCTTTTTTATAACTTTATGCTGCATTTCCTTTCTATTGTGCAACATAAATTTTGACTCATGCTGGTAAAGACCTATGCCGGTGCTGTCTTTGGTATAGAGGCAGTGACTGTGACCATTGAGGTGGATGTTTCGCGTGGTGTGCGATATATGCTTGTCGGGCTGCCTGATGCTGCTGTCAAGGAGAGTCAGCAGCGGATTGAATCGGCTTTCAGGGCGATAGGATTAAAATGGCCCGGATGGCAGGTAGTGGTCAATATGGCTCCGGCTGACATAAGGAAGGAGGGGTCGTCATATGATTTACCGCTTGCCATTGGGATTCTGGCGGCGAGTGAGCAGATAGACCCGGGCAATCTTAATACAATGATGATTACCGGGGAGTTGTCTCTCGACGGGATGGTGAAGCCGGTGACAGGTGTGTTGCCAATGGCACTTCAGGCAAAAGCGGAGGGATTCCATACATTTATTGTTCCTAAAGCTAATGCAACAGAGGCTGCGGTGGTTGATGGCATTGATGTGATAGGTGTTGAAAGCCTGTCTGAACTGCTTGATTATCTTAGGGGCACAAAGAATCTTGATCCGGTTAAAGTTGACATAAATGCTCTCTTTGAGACAGAAGGCAACAGGTATGAAGCCGATTTTGCTGATGTGAAAGGCCAGGACAGTGTGAAGAGGGCACTGGAAGTTGCTGCGGCCGGAGGCCACAATCTGATAATGATAGGACCTCCCGGAGCAGGAAAAACTATGCTGGCACGGAGATTGCCTTCCATAATACCTCCACTGACGCTTGCCGAGGCACTTGAAACAACCAAAATACACTCCGTTGCAGGTAAGATCGATGATCATGTTTCACTGATGACCCGCCGCCCTTTCAGGAGCCCCCATCATACCATTTCAGATATAGCCCTGGTAGGCGGCGGAACCGTTCCCCAGCCCGGGGAGATAAGCCTTTCCCATAACGGAGTGTTATTCCTTGATGAGCTGCCTGAGTTCAGGAGACAGGTGCTGGAGGTACTCCGCCAGCCTCTTGAAGACAGGGTGATAACCATTTCAAGAGCCAGGTTTACCGTTGACTACCCGGCGAGCTTCATGCTAATTGCTTCAATGAACCCATGCCCTTGTGGCTTCCATAACCATCCTGACAAAGAGTGCCTATGCTCTCCGGGAATGGTTCAAAAATACCTTAACCGCATTTCAGGACCTTTGCTGGACAGGATTGATATTCACATTGAGGTTGTCCCTGTCGATTATGAAAAACTGGCTGCCAAAGCTTCAGCAGAGAGCTCCTCTATCGTTCGTGCCAGGGTNGTGAGAGCCAGACAGCGACAGAGTGANCGATATTCAGGAATGAATGGCATTTATTGCAATGCACAGATGACCTCTGCCCTGATAAGGCAATACTGCCACCTTGATTCTTCAAGCGAGAGCCTCCTGAA
>JGI20214J51650_10000840_pt1 | contig 19335 bp, 20 predicted proteins | sample WetSurMetagenome_FD_51650 | JGI IMG/M metagenome (IMG submission 51650) | reverse complement strand
AGTAGTAGCGGAAGAGTGAGGAAGTGATTTTTATTTAATCATTTCTTCAAAGTCATTTTCATTAATGACTTTGACTCTGAGGGATTTTGCTTTATCGAGTTTACTGCCCGGTTCGGTACCTGCGAGGACATAGCTCGTTTTTTTGCTTACGGATGACGTTACTCTTCCGCCAAGATTTTCAATAATTTCCGTCGCGTCATCACGTGTGAATTTTTCAAGTGTTCCGGTCAGGACAAATATTTTCCCTTTAAATTTTTCGCTTCCGGATAATTTTTCATTTTCCTCTATTTGAAAATTAAGTCCGGCTTTTTTTAACTTTTCGATAAGTTTCAGGCTTTTTTCATCATTAAAAAAGCTAATAATACTTTTTGCAATCTTAGGTCCTATTTCATAAATATCTTCTATTTCTTCAGCNGTAGCTTTTGATAATTTATCAANTGAACCAAAATGATTTGTAATTAATTTTGCTGTCCGCTCTCCGATATGACGTATTCCAATTGCAAATAAAACTTTATCAAACGGTTTTTTCTTTGATTCTTCAATTGCGGCAAGAATGTTATTAACACTTTTTTCCCCGAATCTTTCGAGTTTAATTAATTCTTCCCTGTGATTCTTGAGTAAAAACAAATCCGAATAATCTTTTATATATCCTTTTTGTAAAAAAATATCAATGATACTTTCACCAAGTCCTTCAATTTCCATTGCATTCCTGAATACAAAATGTTCAATTCTACCCTGAACCTGTGCAGGACAAAAATAATTCATGCAATAGTAATTAACCTCATCTTCCGGTTTTTCGAGTTTTGAATTGCAAACAGGACAAAGAACAGGCGGTTTAAATTCTTTAAGCTTAAAATGCTTTTCATCTTTAATTACTTCGGTGACTTTTGGTATTACGTCACCTCCTTTTTCAATTTTTGCTTTATCACCGATACGAATATCGAGTCTTTTTATTTCTTCAAAATTATGAAGAGTAGCCCGTGAAATTGTAGAGCCTGCAAGCAATACAGGTTCAAGCTCTGCTACAGGAGTGATTGTTCCCATTCTGCCAACCTGACAGGTGATTGATTTAATTCCAGTGATTTTATTTTGTGCTTTGAATTTATAAGCAATTGCCCAGCGGGGAGATTTAGCAACACTGCCGAGAGTTTGCTGATGTTCAATAGAGTTAACTTTCACAACTACTCCATCAATTTCATAGTCGAAAGTATCTCTGATTTTTTCGATTTCATCACAGAAATATTTCACGCCCTCAATCGAAGTCACCTTTTTATAATTTGGATTCACCGGAAAATGAAGTTCCTTCATTAAGCAGAGATTATCAAATTGTGATGTCAATCTTATGTCAGAAGTATAAAGGAAATAAGAATAAAAATTTAATTTTCTTGAAGCGACAATTCTGCTATCTTTAAGTTTCATTGTTCCGGCTGCGGTATTACGCGGATTAGCAAATATTTTTTCGCCTTTTATTTCCTGTTCTTCGTTAATTTTCAGAAAATCATTTTTTTTGATAAAGACTTCTCCGCGAATTTCGAAGTTATTTAATTTCTGAGAATGTATATTCAGGGGAATCGAACGGATTGTTCTTATATTCTGAGTGATTTCATCGCCTTTCAATCCATCCCCTCTTGTAGCGGCTTTAATTAATTTCCCGTTTTCATAAATCAGGGTAACAGCAAGTCCGTCAAATTTTAAATCACATACATATTCATAATCTTCAGTACCAAGAATAGATTTTACGCGATTATCAAATTCTATTAAGTCATTAAAATCATAAGAATTTGAAAGTGACAGCATAGGAATTTTATGGAAAACAACTTCAAATTTTTTTGTAGGCTCTCCTGAAACCCTTTGAGAAGGTGAATCGCCGGTTCTAAGCGAAGGATATTCCATCTCCAGCTTTTCGAGTTCCTTCATCATTAAATCGTATTCGTAATCACCTATATCGGGTTCGGCGAGGACATAATATTTATAATCAGCATCAAGGATTTTATCCCTGAGTTGCTTTATCCTGTTAACTACATNAGAAGGTAGTTTTTGAGAAGCCACTTATTGNGTTACAGTTTGTTTAGTGATTTTAAAATCCTTAGCTGCTTTATCTTCGAATTTAACTTTCTTACCGTTTAATTTTATGTCAAATGCCGAAATATCTTTTGAGGTTACGAGAAAATATTTTCTTGCTTTCCATTCAAGATATTCATTTTTATCGAAGGATTCGACTTCACGTTTTTTCATATTTACGGAATCGGCAATAACAATAATTCTTCCTTTCTTTTTAGATTCGACTCTCAGAACCATCACACTATCTTTTACAGCGGCTAAAGAATCTTTTGTCCTTTGAGCTTTGCTAATTGAATCCTGAATTTCCTCCTGTGTTCTTTTTCCGAGCATTTTCTTTTCCTGCTCTTTTACCACATCATCAAAATTCGGCTGTCTGACAATTTCATTTTTATCACCAGCCTGTTTATCTATAAACATATTCTTTGCAAGAAGATAAACCCCAATAATAATTAAAACAACAATTATCAATCCACCTANAAATTTGAGAATTTTCGGGAGTATATTTTTATCAGGTTCATCATAGAAAGTTGATTTTGGCACNACATAATTCTGCTGATTTTCTTCGGTTTTATTTTCAACCAGAACCTTTTTTGATTCCTGTGATTCTTTTTCTTCGACGGGTTCGATGAACGAAGTATTTTTTAATTCTACTTTAGGCTCTTCAGGTGATTTAGATTTCGGATGATATTTCCCGCTTTTAGCAAGGTCGTAATTTCTTAATACTTCATTGTCATCCAATTCGAGACATTTGGCATATTGTCTTAAAAAAGCTCTGATATAGGTTTGAGGTTGAAAATTAAAGTCACCATTTTCAAGTTTTTCAAAATTCGACGGGTGAATTTTTGTTTGAAAATATATATCGTTAAGGGAAATATTTTTACTTTCCCTGTAATTTTTTAAATCCTGGGCAAAATTTTTAAGCATTCATTATTATATTTGTATTAAAATATTATAAAAATTATACAATTTAAAGTAATATTTAAATATCATAAAATTTTAAATTTAAAATTTCAAATAACGCAGGCTAAAGACCTGCGACTACAATTTGCTTTGTAGTTGGTTATAATTTCGAAATAAACAATAGCCTATTTTTTTTATTGATTGAAAATTAATGAAATTAAACATATTTTGATATGATATATGGAATATGAATATTTAAACCGGAATTACACAGAACTTACGGATGATATAAAAAGGATTTGTTTAAAATCGGGAAAAAATTATGCTGAAATCAAATTAGTTGCTATAAGTAAGACTTTTCCGGGCGAACAGGTTGTAAAGTTATTCGAAGCCGGTCATTTAGATTTCGGAGAAAACAAGGTTCAGGAGCTTAAATTAAAACATACAGAATTAGAAGACCTGGCAATTAATTGGCATCTGGTTGGTCATTTACAGACAAACAAAGTAAAGTACATTATAGATTTTGTGCATTTAATTCAATCTGTCGGGAGTATGAAACTTGCCCGTGAAATTGATATTCAGGCAAAAAAGATAAAGAAAACAGCAGATATTCTTGTACAGGTAAATACCAGCAGGGAAGAACAAAAATCCGGATGTGAGATAGAGGAAACAAAAGATTTATGTAATAGTATAACAAAATTTGAAAATTTAAGGTTACTTGGATTAATGACTATAGGAAAATTTACAGATGACGAAGATATTATCAGGGAAAATTTCAGGACATTAAGATATTTATATGAAGACCTGAAAGTAAATATTGCAAGTTTTAAATATCTTTCGATGGGTATGACATCGGACTATGAAATTGCGATAGAGGAAGGTTCAAATATGTTAAGGATTGGCAGTGCTATTTTCGGTAAAAGAAATTATATATAATTTATAAATTAAAATTTAAGAAAATGAATATCTCTTCAAAAGACATAAAAAAAAGGGATTTTAAAAAATCGTTCAGGGGATATGAACAAACTGAAGTTGATGCTTTTTTAGATGCAGTAAGTTCGCATTATGATAAATTATTGACAGAAAATAGAAATCTAAACGAAAGGACAAAATCCCTGCTGACAGATATTGACCTTTACCGTGAAAACGAGGTTAATTTGCAAAAAGCAATAATTAAATCACAGGATTTAGGTGAAGAAATAGTGCAGAACGCACGAAAAAAAGCAGAATTAATTATAAAAGAGTCTGAGCTGACATCTACTAAGCAAAGACAAAATTTAGAACACGATATTTTAGGAAAGAAACAAGATCTTGAAGAGTACAAACTCAAGAATGATAAGATTATGGAGGATGTGAAGAACTTCCTGATAGAGAAGCTTAATGAGCTTGAAGAGTTCATCAAGAACAAGAGAATAATGAAAATGGAACTTACAAATTACTCGGAAATGAACCGGGACGTAANGGAGGAACCGGAAGAGAGCAAAGAAGAAATAAAAAAGGACATGAAGAAAATTTCACTCGGACCTTTCAGTTCAAACAATGAAAATAAATCTTTTGATGATAATTTTGAAGAGAAGCATTAATTATTATGCAAGCTGAAATTTCCGAAACATTAAATTATTTCCGAAGGTACACAAAAAAAAAATATCCAATCCTGATAATATTAGGAACCGGATTAGGCGGATTAGTAAAATTCATTAAGAAAGATTTTGAATTAGATTATAATAACATTCCGAACTTTCCTGTTTCTACAGTGGAATCTCACAGCGGTAAACTTATATTCGGCTGTATTTCAAACAAACCTGTTGTTGCGATGCAGGGAAGATTTCATTTTTATGAAGGGTATTCTCATCACAGAATCACATTTCCAATTCATATATTCGATGGCATTGGAATAAAATATTTAATAGTATCGAATGCTTGCGGTGCAATAAATACTAAATTCAAGAAAACGGATTTGATGATTATTACATCACATATTAATCTGCATTTTTCAAGTCCTCTGATAAATATTAAGACCTTCAGGCAGAATGACGCAAAATATTTTTACTCAAAGGAGTTAATCCGGCTTACTGAAAAAATTGCATTATCCAATAATATTGATATAAAAAAAGGTGTTTACGCTTCCGTTCAGGGTCCAACTCTTGAGACAATATCCGAGTACAGAATTATGAAAAAAATAGGTGCTGACGTAGTGGGAATGTCAACAATACCGGAAGTAATCGTCGCTAAAAAACTTGGGATTAAGACATTAGGATTATCTATAATAACGGATGAAGGTTTTCCGGATACGGTAAAAGTTGCAAGATTAGAAGATATATTGAAAGCTGCGAGTATAGCGGAATCCAAACTGACATTACTAACCCAAAAATTAATAGAATCATTAAAAATTTAATTTTAATTCATTAAAAATGACAACACAAAGGGAACAAATATTAATTTCGGTAAATTATATCAAGAAATTATTACCGGAAAAATTCAATCCGAAAATCGCGGTTATATCGGAAAAGCATTTCGGATTAGAAAAGAATTTTAAAATACTCGGCGGAATTGAATTTAAGAAAATTCCACCTGTTTTTAATATAACAAAAAAAATAAATACAGGAAGGATATTATTTGTAAGAAGCAGCAATAAAGATGTTATATTACTAAACGGAAGACCGCATTTTTATGACGGGTTTTCGATGAGAGAAATCGGACATTATATTTATGTTCTTAAGATGCTGGGTATTACAAAAATTTTAGGCATTGAAGAAATCGGTTATTTCAATCCAAGATTTAAATGCGGAGAATTATCGGTAATTTATGACCACATCAACCTGATGGGAGATAATCCGTTAATCGGAGAAAATGATTCCGAACTTGGCTTAAGATTTCCCGATATGAGCAATGCGTATGATGCAGAACTATTCTCAAAATTATTCAAAGTTTTTCAGGACAATAAAATAAAAATTAATGAAGGTGTATATTTAGGAACAATAGGACCTGAAACTGAGACCGAGGCGGAAGCAAGATTTTACAGGGAAATAGGGTCTGATGTCACGGGATATTCTTTAGTCCCGGAAGATATAACCGCGGTTCACGCAAATATTAAATATTGTTCTATCGGACTATTATCAAGAAATTTAATTGCAGATAAAATGTTAGAAGATACAAGAGATGAAAAACAAAAAATTAAAGACCAGAAAGAAAGTCTTAAGAAATCGTTAACTATATTAAATAAAATTATTAAAGATATTATTGATAAATTATAAATAAATATGAACTGGATACAATTAACAAAAACAGAAGAAATTGAGGCAATAAAAGAAACATCCAGAAGTAATCCTGTTATAATATTTAAACACAGTACACTTTGTTCCAACAGCCGAACTGCTTTAAACAGGCTTGAGAAGTACTGGATAGATGATGAAATGGAAAATGTGAAACAATATTTTCTCGATTTGCTTTCGTACAGGGATATATCGGATATAATTGAACGGGACTTCAGTGTTAAACATGAATCTCCGCAATTGTTATTAATAAAAGACGGGAAATGTAAATTTCACGCCTCTCATCAATGGATTAATTACAGTGATTTAAGAAATAATATTTTAAAATCAGACACAACAACTACAAAATGACAAAAACCCTGAATAAGATAAATAAAATAATAGTATCATTAATTCTCATATACTTTGTTCTCATTTTACAAAAACCATCATTCGGTCAGATTGATACAAGCAAACTTGAATATACAACCATAACGGTTGAAGGAGGAACGATAGCTGATGCAGACGAATCAATAAAAGATTTAATTACAGACAGATTTTCTATTGTGTCCGAAAAACATATTGATAATATTATTCAGTCACGTTCGGTACAAAAAATCCAATACACAGATTCCTCCGAAGGAAGCCAGATAATTTCTTATAATATAAATTACAGGGTCCCGCAAAATTTTTTACTTGATACGGTTAAGATTCTCTGGGAACTAAATATTCCTGAATTCAGGTCACATTTATTTCAGCTTTATAAAAAAGATACCATATATATTGACACGTGGCCAAATGTAGTAGGAACTCCTCAGAATAAAACATACACAGGATATTTTGAAGCTTACAGAGTACGAAACTGGCCATCGTGGAAAGACCCTGAAAAAGGGAAGGAAGACAAGCCTGCAACACCGCCTGGACCAAACAATCCGCTCGGGTTATTCGTTGTTCATTATGATGAAAATTCATTGAGATATTTTCACGGAACGAATAAAAATCATCTTCTGTATTCGAAAATGAGAAGTCTTTCTCACGGATGTGTAAGGAATGATAATGCAAATATTGCTAAAATGAAAGAATTTATAATAAAGCGGGTAATAAAATCAACCGATTTATCAGGCTGGCTTGACAGCAAAAGGAGCATGACGTTTGATTTTGCAAGTATTGACAGATTTCCTGTTAGAATCATCTATAAAACATTTGATGTAAACGCGGACGAAAACGGGACATATATAGAATTATTTAAAGATGTATATTATTATAAAAGCAAAGGAAATATTGATTCAAAATGGAACGAAGCAGGTCTTGTAACTCTTACAACAGAAGAAAACATTTTAGCCGAATATAAAAAAGAAACCAAAGGAAATACTGAAGAAGAAAAACTCAGGAAAATAATCAGATACATAATCAATAATGGAGCGGAATATGAAAAGTATTATATCAGAGATATTGAAACCCGAATCGGGGAGAATTAAAACGTCTCGTCGCGCCAGGAATAAATTTTCCATTTATCATTTGCGGTTAGTCTTTTCATAACCATATCGACAAATCCATATAAATGCAATATATCGCTTGGATTAAAAGTAATTGTAAGATTAAAACTTCTTCGAACTCTGTAATTAATACTGTCGCCTGACTGATAGACAATATTATTCCAGATAACCTCAAGCTTTTGAGTATTCAGAAAAAGCCCGCTTGTTGTTCTCATATCCGTCATTTTATCCCAGGATACGTCAAATCCGGAACTATAATCCCTGTAAGTAAAAATAAAATCATCTGTCAATAATTCACTATAAACAGAAGTATCCTTGAAAGTATAAGAATATTTAAAATTCTGATATAATCCTTCAATTGTTTTCTGGTCGGTCAGAACAGATGAGGGCTTAGTATTATCCAGTTTTGGAGAAAAAATGTTTTCACAGGAATAGAATAAAGAAGAGAATAATATAATAACAATTAAGAACGAAATACTTTTAATTAGTGTATTCATGATTAATTACTGAAATTAGCTTTCAGGACACTCCAGGTAGTATCGTTATTGACTTTATAATCAATCCAGTGATGAATTGCCCAAAGGCTTCTTGAATCAGATGAAAGTATTAATCTTAATTTTCCCTTCAGTGTTTTTGCAACAGTAGGTTTCTGATGTTCGAATCTAAGCAGATAATCTGCATCATAGACAACGGTATCTGAAGTAGTATTTACCATTTCATTCGACAGGAACAGATTTGAGGTTGAAGATGGGTCTGTCAATGTTTTCAAATTAGCAAAGTAAGAATTTTCATACCCAAGATTCCAGTAACTAAATACAAGATACTGAGTTTGAGAGGCTAAATCCGCAACATATGAAAATTTTCTTGTTGAATATGATGTATCAACAAAACAAGCAATATAATTATTAACATTTTTTTCGGCGATTGCAGTAATAAAATTTACAATCACGATTTCCGGGGCAGTCGGAGGGATAAAGTTGGAACGCGGGTCAACCGGAGCCTCAACATCCCTTGTATCGAATAGACCACAGCCCTGAAACAAAAGAAAAATTACGACTAATATTTTAATTATTTTTTGCATAGATCAATAATCTGCTTGATTTATTAATATCAAAATCATTTCCAAAATAATCCCCGAAAACTTTATATATTTTTAAATTATATCTTTTAAAAATACGTTCAAAATCTTTTAATGAATATAATTTCAATTTTTCAGTATATTTTAATTCTTTTGAATCTAACTTAATTAAAATATCTTTAATAACAAAATCATTTTCGATTCTTCTTTTTTGAATAACAATATGATTATTTATAACTGATTTTGAAGTTCTTTTAAGATTATTCCGGAGATAAAAAGAATTCAGGAAATCGAATACAAAATATCCGTTTTTATTCAGAGAATCAGAAACATTATGAAAAAGGGAGAAGTTTTCATCATCCGTGTCGAAATAACCAAAGCTTGTGAAAATATTTACAGCTATATCAAAAGATTTATTAAAATTAAAATTCCTCATATCTTTTATAAGAAATTTAACCTTTAAATTTTTTTCTTTCGTCTTACTGAGGAGTTCCTTTGCCTGCTTAATCAGGTAATCCGAGAGGTCAAAACCCGTAACATTAAATCCTCTCCTGGCAAATTCAAGTGAATGCCTTCCTGCGCCACAACAGACATCAAGTATTTTTGAGCCCGGTGGAAGATTTATTGTCCTTTGAATTAAATTTATAAGATTTTGAGCATCTTTATCATCACGGTGTTTATAAAGCTCAAGATAAAATTTATTTGAGAACCAGATTTCAAACCAGTTTTTATTCAATAGGAACGATACCCTTTCATTTATTATACAAGTACTCTACCTTCTATTGCCTTTGCAAGAGTAACAGAATCAGCAAGCTCAAGGTCTGCACCAATGGGGATACCACGTGCAATGCGGGTTATTTTCAGATTAAAAGGTTTAAGCAATTTCTTCATATACAATATTGTTGTTTCGCCTTCAACAGTCGGATTTAAAGCAAGGATTAATTCATCAACAGAGGCATATTTATTTTCATCTATTCTGTAAATCAATTCCTGAATTCTGATATCATTAGGACCTATACCGTCCAAAGGTGAAATCCTGCCATGGAGAACGTGATACAAGCCCTTATATTCATTTGTTTTTTCAATTGCATAAACATCGGCGGGTTCTTCAACCACGCAAATAATATTTTTTGTCCTTTTTTCAGAAAGACATATCGTGCAGATATCATCTTCTGTAAGGTTACAGCAAACTTTACAAAACTTGATTTTATTTTTTACATCTATTAAAGCTGTCGAAAGCTTTTCAACTTCTTCCCTCGGTTGTTTTATAATGAACATCGAAAGTCTTTGTGCAGTTTTTCTTCCAATCTGGGGAAGCTTTGACAATTGGTCAATTAATGAATTCAGCGAATCAGAGATATTTACCATTTATTTTTTTGATTCTTATTTTATTAAAATCCCGGAAGATTCAGACCCGGAATATTGGGAATCATTCCTGAAGTTGCTTTTGACATTTCCTCATTTGCCATTTTCTGAGCACTTTCATAAGCCTTGTTGACAGCAGCGATAACTAAATCTTCAAGCATATCCGGCTCTTCAGGATTGATAATTTCTTTTTCAATCTCCATTTTCTGTATCTGCATTTTTCCGTTCATAGTAACTTTTACCATTCCACCGCCTGATTCTTCAGTTATAAATTTATTTTCAAGTTCACTTTGTATCTTTTCCATTTTCTCCTGCATTTGTTTCACCTGTTTCAACATTCCGGACATTTGATTCATTTTCATTTAATATCTCCTTAAGTATTATTTTATTTATTAAATTAGTATTAGATATTTAAAGTTTCATTCCATTTTTTAAATAACTCTGCCTCAGCAATTACATCCCCGATGCAATAGTCTGCTATTTTCTGATATTCCTTATTTTTATAAAGTTCTCCGACTTTATCTCCCGAGACGCCTTCGGATTTCGGACTTTTTATGCCAAATTGTTTACAATAGAAATCGAGGCTGAATTTTCTTTTTGCTCCGGCAGAATGCCTATAGAAAGTCAGCTCTTTGATTAAATCTATGTGATATGAATTAAAATTAAAATCATTACTTTTCATTATATTCACCGATGGTTTAATCCCCAGCAAACCGGAACGAAGAATTAAATAAGGACAATCAAAATCCCTGCCGTTAAAAGTGACGATATAATCATAACCACCGGATTTAAGAAAATTCCAAAATCTATTGAGAATTGATTTTTCATCATCACAGACATAAATAATATCTTTGTTATCCGATATAATTAAATCATTCACATCTTTATCCCTGTTGAAATATACACACCCCTTATTTTTATTAATATCAAGGACACCGATTGCTACAACGAATGACGTGAAAGGAGTAAAAACGAGATTTTGAATTGCACTTTCTTTCTCAGCATCGGTATCAGCATATTTTAAGAGATAAGCTTTAGTCTCTTCATCATAATGGGTTTCAAAATCATAGGCTACAACTTCGATATCAAAAGCAAGAATTTTTTTATTTTCAAAATTAATCATATACTATTTTATATATTAAAGATATTTTTCGAATCTATTTTTAAATTTTCATAACAGAAAAACGGCTCACCATATTTCACTCCGATTTTGAAACCAAAAAATGCAGCCCTGTGAGTAAGATTATCCAGAAATAATTTTGAACTAATATAAGTATCCGGTTCAACGGATGCATTTTTGCTTTTTGATTTATAAAATTGTGATTTATAACACATAACCGCTTTCATTTTCTTATCAAAAACATTGCTTATATCAAAAATAAATGATGCCGGAAAATCATAAGCGTGGCGGTAGTAGAAAACTTTTTCCGGCCGGAATGGTTTTGTTTTGTTGATTTTAATTTTTGATAAACCTGAATAAAAGACAGATTCACGAATCAGATTACTTGCCCGGATATGGTCGGGATGCCTGTCAGAAGGATAAGGAGCAAAAACAATTTCCGGTTTCAGGGTTCTGATATAACCGATTAATTTTTTTCTATCAGCAAGATTATTTTCTATATTACCATCCTGCAATCCGAGATTTTCCCTGAAATGAATACCGAGGATTTTCGATGCATTTAGGGTTTCTTTCCTGCGTAATTTTAAGTCGCCTCTTGAGCTCAATTCACCTTCGGTCAGGTCTATAATTCCAATCTTTTTTCCTGAATTTACAAGCTCAATGCACGTCCCGCCGCAAGTGATTTCAATATCATCCGGATGAGTAGCAATGAATAAAGCGTTTAATTTCAAATCATCAAATATTTTCTTATAAAATAGTAATATAATTATAATCAATATATTAATAAATTGAAATCATTTAAATTTAATCAGTGCGTAGATTTCCTCTTCAAATTTAATTTTTTGATGATGCTCTTTATATTGATTTCAAAAAAAGTTCTTCTCAGTGACCTTGGTGTCCTTAGTGTTATAGCTTTTGAAAGTTATTTTGTTTGTAGCCTTGCTTCTCATATTGAAGGGAATTTTCTCAAAATGAGACAGGGGGTTTAATAATGTGTTAATTTTTTACTGTTTTCAGCTTTATAGTTTGGCATTGTTATTGCTTATAAGTAGTACGTATGGAAAATTAAAAAAATAAATTTTAGAAATTAATATGTAGAGGTAGAGTTTGTTCTCCATTTCTGAAGGGAGTTTAGGAGTATTCTCCATTCAGGAAACATCTTGAGCCTGTAAATCTTTTACAGGCTCGTTTTTTATTTCAGATTTTAACTCTGAAGAAAATCAGCGTGAATCATAAAAATCATGACATATCTGCGTTTGAAAAATTTTCATTTTGAAAGAATAGTTTAAATTATTTAATTTGAAATTAATTAATAACATTAGTAAATTTAAAGAAACAAAAATAATACTCTTTGAAGAAAAAATTTATACCTATATCGAAACCTTTTTTTAACAGGGCAGAACTCGATGCTGTGCAATTACCAATAAAATCCCGCTGGGTTTCACAGGGAAAATATGTTCAGGAATTAGAAACAAAATTTGCTTTATTCACTAAAACAAAATATGCAGCAGCTGTCAGTTCGGGTACAGCAGCTCTTCATACGGCAATGCGGGCTATGGGAGTTACAAAAGGTACGGAAGTTATTTTACCTGCATTCACCTGGATATCAACAGCAAATGCAATTGAAGAGTGCGGAGGAAAGCCTGTCTTTTGCGATGTATCACTTGATACTTTCAATATCAATTGCGATTTAATCGAAGAGAGAATTACTGCAAAGACAAAAGGTCTGCTTCCGGTTCATTTATTCGGTTTATGTGCCAATATGAATAAAATAAATCACATCGCAAAAGAAAATAAATTATGGGTTGTGGAAGATGCCGCATGCGCATTTAACTCATTTTACAAAGGCAGACATTCAGGGACTTTCGGGGACATTGGATGTTTTTCTTTTCATCCGAGGAAATCAATCACTACAGGCGAAGGCGGAATGATTGTAACAAAGAACAAGAATATTTATAACTTTGTAAAAAGTTTAAGGAATATCGGATGTTCTTTTAAACCTGCAGAATATCCATTCCTTCTGCCTGAATTTGATAAACTTGGCTACAACTATAGAATGACGGACATACAGGCATCATTGGGTATTTCACAAATGGAAAAAGCAGAGCAAATAAAAAATTATAAATTAAAACTTGCCGCATATTATGATGAATTGATGAATAATTTCGATTTTATAAAATTACCTCGTGCGGGCAAAGAGTATTTTCATTCATATCAAAGCTATGTGGTTTTATATAATCCTGATAATCTTACCCCTGAAGAATTAATAAAAAACAACAGGTGGAAAAAATTCAATAAAGCAAGAAATGAAATAATGAATCTCCTTTTCAATTCAGGAATTCAGACAAGACCGGGTACACATTCCGTTGCTCATACGGAACTTTATTCGAAGAAATACAATATAAGATATAAAGATTTTCCGTGTTCTTTTTTAGCAGATAAACTTACGATAGCATTGCCTTTTTATTATGGAATGACTAAAAAAGAACAGGAATATGTTGCAAATAAATTTATTTATTATTATAAAAATTTTTATTAAATTTAAAGAAAAAAATGAATAACAAATTTCTAAAGATTCTGCTCTTCGTTTTCCTTTTAACTTGTTTAGGTAAAGTTGTATTTGCTCAAAGTGATTTTGACATTGCATATAAGGCTTATGACGATGGTAATTATGATAAAGCACTGAAATATTACACAAGATATATTGTGGATAATCCGAGAGACGAAGCTGCTTTTTTCAACAGGGGCTTAACTTATTTCCAGCTTGAAGATTATTATAAGGCAATTGATGATTTTCAAAAAGCGGGCACATTAAAAAGAGATAATCCGGATGCGTTTTATTACATCGGAAGAAGTTATTCAAAACTCACATTCTACGATGATGCAATAGATAATTTTAAAACAGCAATAAGCCAGGACCCGAAACATTATAACGCTTTTTTCGGAATGGGATATGCGTATTATAAATTAAAGATGTATGACAAAGCAATTGATAATTATGATAAATGCCAGCTTTATTCAGGAACTGATATTCATCATTCAGTTTACAATAACAGGGCTGCGGTTTACATTGAAATGAAGGATTATGATAAGGCTATATCAGAATGTGATAAAGGTATCCGTTTGAAATCGGATTATGCAAGGCTGTACTGGAACAGGGGTAAGGCGCATCAGTTCAAGGAAGAATATGAAACTGCAATAAAGGATTATAATAATGCAATAATTTATGAACCTGCTTATGCTGACCCGTATTATAACAGAGGTACATGTTATTATGTACTCGGAAATTACAAAGAAGCATTAACGGATTTAAATAAAGCCATTGAGCTTTATGACCAGGATGCGGATTATTTTATAAACAGAGGGCTGGTTTATGGTAAACTGGGAGAATATGCAAAAGCACTGAAAGATTTCAATACAGCACTCGAACTGGATCCAAATTTGGAAGAAGAAGTCAAAGTGCTGATAAAAGAATCTTCGAAATAAATGTAAATTCGCGGCAGTCCCATTGGAACTTTTATAATATAGTATTCGTTTTGAGATTTAGATGAGCATATTTTGGGNATTTTGAATATGGTTGGTAATAGAATAATAAAAATTAACCGTATAAAATTTATTTGAAACTTTTATAAAATTAAGATTGTTTAACATTGTAGTAAAAAATATTAAATTATAAACCTCATAACCTCCTAATACACCAGAGGCGTCACGACTCCCATAGTGACGCCTTTTTTTTTACATTTTTCAAAATCAGTTTATTATTTCCACTGAAAAGAAATTTTATTTAGAGTATCTTGAAGATTATGAAAAAACAGGATTGTATTTTTTGCAGGATTACAGAAGGTGAAATTCCTTCTTATAAAGTTTACGAAGACGATGAATTCATAGCAATTCTCGATATTTTTCCGAATACAAAAGGTATGACTTTGTTGATTCCGAAGGAGCATTTTGATTCCTATGCTTTTGAAATGCCTGATGATGCTTATTCGAGATTTTTACTGACTGCCAAGAAATTAGGGAAAATTATTGATACTAAACTTAACGTAAAAAGAACGGCGCTTGTAATGGAGGGAATGGGTGTGAATCACGTTCATATTAAGTTATATCCTTTACACGGAATGGGAACTGATTTTAAAGCAATGATACCTGATGGTGAGCATTTTTATGAAAAATATCAGGGGTATCTTACTACTTTGCTCGGACCGAAAGCAAGTGATGAGGAATTGAGAAAAATGCAGAAAATATTAAAAGATTAATTATGTTAAAAGTGAAAAGCCAAAGGTGGTTTAAGAATCATAGATTCAAAATAATAGAATAAGTTATAATAATCATATAAAATCAGCGTCAAAAAAAATAATACATGAAATACGAGCATATAGAAATTGAAAAGAAATGGCAGGAGTTCTGGGATAAGAATAAGACATTCAAGACCCCTGATATCAACGATATAGATAAATCAAAACCTAAATATTACATACTGGACATGCTTCCCTATCCAAGCGGCGATGGATTACACGTAGGTCATCCGGAGGGCTACACTGCAACGGATATAATAACACGATTCATGATAATGAAGGGTTATAATGTCTTACATCCGATGGGCTGGGATGCATTCGGATTACCCGCAGAGCAGTTTGCTGTAAAAAAAGAAATTCATCCGAGGGTAGGAATAGATGAATGTGTAATAANATTCAGGGAGCAACTGAAATCTCTTGGCTTTGCTTATGACTGGGACAGGGAAATTAACACAACGGATGAAAAATATTATAAATGGACTCAGTGGATGTTTCTGAAAATTTTCAATTCATATTTCGATAAAAAAGATAATAAAGCAAAACCTATTTCGGAACTCTCTATTCCGGAAGGATTATCTGATGAAGAAACAAGAGAATATATAGATTCGCAAAGATTAGCTTTTATATCAGATTCACCTGTCAACTGGTGTCCTGAACTTGGAACTGTCTTAGCAAATGAAGAAGTCCCTGAACAAATCGAAAAAGGATTTACTGTAATTCGAAAACCAATGAAGCAATGGAAACTAAGAATTACAAAGTATGTCGAAAGATTACTGAAAGACCTCGAATTAGTGGACTGGCCTGTCAACATTAAGAAACTACAGACAAACTGGATAGGTAAAAGTGAAGGAGCTGTAATAAAATTTGCAGTTGCAAATCATCCGGATAAATCAATTGAAGTTTTCACAACAAGACCTGATACTTTATTTGGCGCAACATATATGGTTTTAGCTCCGGAACATTATTTAATAAATGAAATAACAACTCCGGAGCAAAAGAATAAGATAGAGAAATACCTCAATGATACTTCGAAAAAATCGGAACTCGAAAGAATGGAATTAACAAAAGAGAAGACAGGTGAATTTACCGGTGCTTATGCTATCAATCCTGCAAACAATATCGAAATCCCGATTTTAATTTCCGATTATGTCCTGACAAGTTATGGAACAGGTGCTATAATGAGCGTACCCGGGCATGATTCAAGGGATATGGAATTCGCATTAAAATTTAAAATAAAAATTTTACCTGTTGTCGTTCCGGAGAACCTGAAAAATCAGGCGTTCCAAAAAGTGAAAACCGATAATGGCGAAATTATTTTATCGGGAAAAGGATTACAAACACTCACGAACGGATTTTCCGATGAATTAAAAAAATATTATGAAAATGTTAAAAACGGAAAAATTTGTTTCACTGACGAAGGTTATTCCGTTAACTCAGGATTCCTGACGGGATTGCCGACNAAAGAGGCNNCAGAAAAAATGACAAACTGGCTCGAGGAAAANAAATTAGGAAAGCGAAGTATAAATTATAAATTAAGAGATTGGCTTTTTTCAAGACAAAGATACTGGGGAGAACCATTCCCGATTATACATTTAGAAAACGGAATTGTAAAAGCCCTGGATGAAAACGAATTACCGGTGACTTTACCTAAGGTGAATTCGTATAAGCCCGCAGGCACGGGTGAATCCCCTCTTGCAGTGATTGAAGAATGGGTAAACACGACAGATAAAGAAACGGGACAACCTGCAAAAAGAGAAACCAATACAATGCCTCANTGGGCTGGTTCCTGCTGGTATTTTTTAAGATATATTGACCCGGATAATGACAATATTTTCTGTGATATCGAAAAAGAAAAATTCTGGATGCCTGTTGATTTATATATCGGCGGCTCGGAGCATGCCGTACTTCATCTTTTATATGCGAGATTCTGGCATAAGGTATTATATGATTTAGGATATGTTTCAACAAATGAACCGTTTATGAAATTATTCAATCAGGGAATGATACTCGGCGAAGACGGTGTGAAGATGAGCAAATCAAGAGGAAATGTCATAAATCCGGATGATGTTATAAAGAATTTTGGAGCGGATTCGATGCGTCTTTTTGAAATGTTTATGGGACCTCTGGAAGCAACAAAACCCTGGAGCACAGAAGGTATCGCCGGTATGAACAGATTTCTAAACAGGGTCTGGCGGCTTATACTTGATGAACGAACCGGTGAATTGAAATCCAATATCACAAATGATTCTCCGGATTTACCCTCATTAAAATTAATGCACCGGACTATAAAAAAAGTTACGCACGATATCAGTGACGGTGATATGAAGTTTAATACATCAATTGCCCAGTTAATGATATTTACAAACGAATTATATAAATGCTATACAATAAGTAAATCGCTTCTTGAAAATTTCATTTTGATATTATCTCCATTTGCCCCTCATATTTCGGAAGAATTGTGGGAAAAGCTTGGCAATGCACCATCAACTATTAATCAGAATTGGCCCTTATATGATGACAAATTAGCGGAGCAGGAAAACATTACTGTTGCTTTTTCAGTAAACGGTAAAGTAAGAGCAAAAGTAGAAGTTGAAAATGATACCGATGAAAAGAGGCTCGAAGAAACAGCACTCAGGAATGAAATCATACAAAGACATATTTCCGGAAAAAATATTATTAAGATAATCGTAGTAAAGAACAAGATGGTTAATGTGGTTGTTAAGTAACCAGTAATTTGCTGAAACAATTGCAATTATCGTTTCTCTTATTTCTGTTATACTGTAAACCATTTTGTTTTACAATATTAATAATATAAATATCTATAGCAGGTAAATGGTAACTAAGACAAAACAAATTGACTATAAAAACAAAATCAATTATGACAAAACCAAAAGATATTAACGAATATATAGCAATTTTTCCAAAGGTTACACAAAATATTTTGAAACAGCTTCGGGCAACAATAAAAAAAGCGGCTCCAAAGGCAGAAGAAGTAATCAGTTACGGAATGCCCGCTTACAAATTGAATGGAATGTTGATTTGGTTTGCTGCTCACTCAAGACACATTGGCTTTTATCCTAAGACATCCGCAATTGATGCATTTAAAAAAGAACTAACTTTGTACAAATGGTCAAAAGGTACCGTTCAGTTTCCCCTTGAGAAACCTTTACCATTACGGCTGATAACCAAAATTGTAAAATTTAGAGTGACTGAAAACTTGCAAAAAGTAAAAAGCAAAAAAAGTAAATGAACCTGTTTTCTTACGTTTTTTCCCTGTTCCCTAAAGTATAGCTTTAGGAAAGTGAGTGTGAAGATGAACATTGTTTGTAACCCAAAAATATAAAAAATGATTTATCTTATAAATTAATAAATAATCGATATGATTTCAACAATAGTTTTAATTATCTCTTTGTTATTAATTATTTTAATAACAGTTGTAGTTGTCCGGGCAATAATCAAAAAACAAACAATTATTGGACGACCTCCGATTCCTGTTTTTTATTTTATTCTTGCAAAAATGCTGGTGACTGTAAACCTGACATTTCTGCTATTGAAAGGGTTAAATATAAATGTTTATAGAATTTTCATCCCTACTTTATTTACTGATATAATTGCACTTATATTTTTAATCATCGGNGCTGTCATATTATTTCTTTCTACTATCAAACTGAATAAAGATTTAGTTTTCGGTTTATCTTCTTCCGATAATCACAAATTACAAACAAGCGGGATTTATTCAATAAGCAGGCATCCATTTTATTTAGGATTT
>JGI20214J51650_10000837_pt1 | contig 19359 bp, 13 predicted proteins | sample WetSurMetagenome_FD_51650 | JGI IMG/M metagenome (IMG submission 51650) | reverse complement strand
GGGTGGGGTTTCCGTTTATTTGTCCGAAATGGCGACGCCGGGACACAAGGGCTTTTATGTGAGTTGGCAATCGGCCAGCCAGCAGGTCGCGATCATATTCTCGGCTGCACTGGGATACTATTTGAATCAGCATCTCAGCAGGGAAGTGATCAGCGATTGGGGCTGGCGCATCCCGTTCTTTATCGGTTGCCTGATCATCCCGGTTGTCTTCATTATTCGACGTTCTCTGCAAGAAACGGAGGTTTTCCTGGCGCAAAAAAACCACCCGACTTTTAAAGAAGTGATAACGACACTTGCCCGAAATTGGCAGGTTGTACTGACGGGGACGATGCTGATCGTCATGACAACCGTTTCGTTTTATCTGATCACGGTTTACACCCCGACATTTGGCAAAAGCGTCTTGAAACTAACCGACACGGATAGCTTGCTGGTCACTTTGTGCGTGGGGATTTCAAATTTTATCTGGCTGCCGGTGATGGGGGCATTGTCGGATCGAATCGGACGCTGGCCTTTGATGGCTTTTTTTTCATTGCTCACTTTATCAAGCGCCTATCCTGTTCTTTCGTGGCTGGTAGCCAATCCCAGTTTCGAGCACATGCTCATGGCGGAGCTTTGGTTGTCTTTTCTTTATGGCAGTTATAACGGTGCGACGGTGGTGGCGTTGACCGAGATCATTCCGGTGAAGATCCGCACTTCGGGATTCTCTCTGGCTTACAGTCTTGCAACAGCACTTTTTGGTGGATTTACGCCCCTGGTTTCGACCTGGCTGATCCACCAAACCAACGATAAGGCCGCGCCGGGATATTGGATGGCCATGGCAGGTGCCATGGGGTTGATCGCCACATTTTTGATTTTTCGAGGCATCGTCAAGGCGAAACCCGAATAGATCAATTGTGTCAGGTGGCGTTCGGGCCGATACACGGCATCAATGATCGGGGGCTTGATGAAGTTCGGCAGCGGAAGACTTTTCCGCCGGCTTGGCACCTTCCCCCGAACCAACAGGTTGTGCCTCGTTCTCCCAGCCCCCGCCCAGCGCCTGGATCAGCGCGACGTTAGCCGTGAGTTGCTGCCCCGCGATCAGAAGATTCTGGTTGTTTGCCGTATAGGCGGTCGCCTGGGCAGTGATCACATTCAGATAGGACACGGTGCCGGCTTTGTACTGGTTGGTCGCCAGACGCAGTGATTCGTCTGCCGCCGATACCGCCTGCTGTTGCAATTGCGCCTCTTCGAAGAGTGCGCTCAGCGCGGCGAGCTGATCTTCGACTTGCTGGAATGCCTGCAGACTGAGCTGCCGGTATTGTGCGACTGCCTGCTGGTAGGCATTCTCGCTTTGCGCGACCTGCGCCCGGCGCAAGCCTCCTTCGAACAGGGTCTCCGCCAATGATGGTCCGACCGACCAAAAGGCATTCGGCGCGGAGATCAGGTTGGAAAAAGTGGAAGAACTGCTCCAGCCGCGCTGCGCCGAGAGCGTCAGGCTGGGGAAATAGGCCGATTTGGCGACGCCGATCAGTGCGTTGGCTGCGGCCACTTGCCGCTCGGAGGCTCCCAGGTCGGGACGCCGCAGCAACAATTGCGACGGCAGTCCGGCAGGTATGGCCTGGGGCGGCGGCAAGCTGGGCATGGGTGGCAGGCTGAAATTGGCCGGCGCTTCTCCGACCAGTACGGCGATCGCATGTTCCAGTTGCGGGCGCTGCACGTTGAAGGAGGCGAGCTGTACCCGTGCGTTGGCCAATTGCGACTGGGCCTGGGCAACGTCGGCCTTGGTGGCGACGCCGGCAACATAACGGTTCTGGGTGAGCTGCAGGAATTTCTCATAAGCCGTCACGGTGCCCTGGGCCAGCGCGATCTGGCTGTCGACCTGGCGTATCTGGAAATAGTCCTGGGCCAGCGTGGTCTGCAGGCTGAGCTGCGCGGCCAGGAGATTGTCGTGGCTGGCCTCGGCATTGGCTTCATTGCTTTCGACCTGGCGGCGTACCTTGCCCCAGAGGTCCGGTACCCAGCTGGCGCTGAAGGCCACCGACTTGCCAGCGATGACATTGGATGGTCCTGTTGATCCTATCGTGGTGGTCGTAGCGCCTCCTCCAAAGGAAGAGCGGGTGGACGACGCCGTCACACCCAGCGTGGGATATTCGGCCGCACGTGCCACATCGGTGAGTGCCAGGGCCTGTTGATAGGCGAAGTACGACGCGCGCAGGCTCTGGTTGGCCTGGGCTACGCGCGGCTCCAGCGCGTTCAGCGTCTCGTCGCCGAAGATCGTCCACCACGCGCCCTGTGCCGACACCGCATGCGGTGCAGCCTGCACCCATCCCTTGTTTTCCTTGAATTGCGCCGGCGATTTGATGTCGGGTCGTTCATAGTCCGGCCCAACCGCACAGGCCGACAGCAACAGGCCGATGCCGAGGATGAGGGTTCCGCGCAAGGATACTTGGCCGGCCGATGCCGGTCGCCGGCCGGATGACAAAGTGGTAAAGGTTCTGATCGGACTCATGCCGGGTTCCTGTACTGATTAGTGTTGTGCTGCATGACGATTGCGGCGCGCCCAGCGGCGGCCGCTCCAGTGGCGAAACTTGTCGAGTTGCAGGTAGATCACCGGGGTAGTGTACAACGTGATCAGCTGGCTGACGATCAGGCCTCCGGCGATCGAGATGCCCAGCGGCTGGCGCAGTTCCGCGCCGTTGCCGCTGATCATCGCCAGCGGCAACGCGGTGAACAGGGCGGCGAGCGTGGTCATCAGGATGGGGCGCAGGCGCAGCAGGCAGGCTTCGTGGATGGCGTCGCGCGGGCTCGCCCCCGTGTCGCGCTCTATCTGCAGCGCGAAATCCACCATCAGGATCGCGTTCTTCTTCACGATGCCGATCAGCAGGAACACGCCGATCAGCGCGATGATGGAAAAATCGGTATGGAACAGCATCAGCGCCATGACCGCGCCGACGCCTGCCGAGGGCAGGGTCGACAGGATCGTCAGCGGATGGATGGTGCTTTCGTACAGCATCCCCAGAACGATATAGATGACCAGGATGGCGGTCAGGATGAACAGCGGCTGGTTGCTGAGCGTATCCTGGAACAGTTTCGCCGTGCCCTGGAAGCCGCCCTGGATCGTGCCGGGCAGGCCGATCTTGGCCATCTCCACTGCAATCGCCTGTTGTGCCTGTCCGAGCGAGGCTCCCGGGGCAAGGTTGAACGAGATCGTCGCTGCGGCGAACAATCCCTGGTGGTTGACCTGCAGCGGCGTCGTGTCCGATTCGTAATGTGCCAGCGCAGCCAGCGGCACCGGCTGGCCGGCCGCGCTGATCAGGTAAATGTCATTCAGTGCATCCGGGCGTTGCTGGTATTTCGCATCGGCCTCCATGACCACGTAATACTGATTCAGCGCCGCGTAGATGGTCGAGACCAGACGCTGGCCGAAAGCGTCGTTGAGCGTCTGGTCGATCGTACTCACCGGGATCCCGTATCTGGCCGCCGCATCGCGGTTGATGACCAGTTGGATCTGCAGCCCCTTGCTTTGCTGGTCCGTGTTCACTTCGGTCAGGATGGGGATGCGGTTGAACGCGGCAAGCACACGCGGTTCCCATTCGCGCAGATCGTTCAGGTCGCTGGTTTGCAGGGTGTACTGGTAGAGCGCCGGCGATGGGCGGCCTCCCGCCCGTATGTCCTGCACGGGTGCCATGAACACCTGTGCCCCCGATATTTCGGCCAGCTTATGTCGCAACCGTCCAATGACCGTGGTCGCATCCGGGCGCTTGTTGTAGGGTACCAGGGCGATGAAGATGAAGCCGCCGTTGGTGCTCCCCCCCCCGGTGAACGCCACGACATTCTCGATCGCCGGGTCGTGCCTGATGATATCGACGATGCGTTGAAGTTTTTGCGACATGGCCTGGAACGAGATCGCTTGGTCCGCCTGGATAGTGCCGATCATGACGCCGGTATCCTGCGTGGGGAAGAAGCCCTTGGGCACGATCTTGTAGAGATAGACGTTCAGCGCGATCGTGCCGAAAAACACGACCAGCATCACGCGGTGGTGCTTCAGCGCCCAGGTCAGGCTGCGGTCGTAACCGTGCAGCAATCTTGCATAGACGCGTTCCCCCCACGCCGCGATGCGCCCCGGTTTGTATGCGCCGCGTTGTTTGAGAAAACGGGAGGCCAGCATCGGCGTCAGCGTGAGCGAGACCGCCAGCGAGATGAAGATCGCGATGGACAGCGTCGCCGCGAATTCGCGGAACAAACGTCCGATGATCCCGCCCATGAGCAGTACGGGCAGGAACACCGCGGCGAGCGACAGCGTCATCGACACCACCGTGAAGCCCACTTCGCGCGCTCCGCGCAGCGCCGCCTGCATCGGCGGGACGCCTTCCTCGACGTGGCGCATGATGTTCTCCAGCACCACCACGGCATCGTCGACCACGAAGCCGGTGGCGACGATCAGCGCCATCAGCGACAGATTGTCCAGGCTGTAATTCATCAGGTACATGACGGCGAAGGTGCCGACCAGCGAAATGGGCACGGCGATGGCCGGAATCAGCGTGGCGCGCCAATCGCGCAGGAACACGAAAACCACCAGCGCGACCAGCAGCACCGACAGGATCAGCGTGTGTTCGGAATCCAGCAGCGAGGCGCGGATGGTGACGGTGCGATCCGACATGATGTGCACCTCGACCGCAGGCGGCATCGAAGCCTCGAACTCCGGCATCGCCGCCTTGATGGACTCGACTGCGTCGATGATGTTGGCGCCCGGCTGGCGCGAGATGATCAATTGTATCGAGGGCTCGCCATTGGCCATCCCCATGTTGCGCACGTTCTGGATGTCGATGCCGACATGCGCGACCTCGTCGAGCCGGACCGGTATGCCGTTGCGATAAGCCACGATCACCCTGTCGTATTGTTCGGGGAGCGTGAGCTGGTCGTTGGCCTGGATCTGCCAGCGGTGCAGCGTATCCTCGACCGCGCCCTTGGGGGCGTTGACGTTGGCGGCGGCGATGGCTTGCCGGACCTGTTCCATGCTCAGACGCATGTTGTTGAGCTGGTCCACGTCCAGGTCGACGCGCACGGATGGCAGCGCCCCGCCGCCCACGTTCACCAGCCCGATCCCGGGCAGCTGCGAGATCTTCTGCGCCAGGATGGTCGAGGCGGCATCGTAGAGCTGGCTGCGCGACAGGCTCTTCGAGGTCAGCGACAGGATCATGATCGGCGCATCGGCCGGGTTCACCTTGCGGTAGGTCGGATTGCCGGGCATGCCGGTGGGCAGCATGGGCTGCGCCGTGTTGATGGCGGCCTGCACTTCGCGCGCCGCATCGTTGATGCTCTTCGACAGGTCGAACTGGATGGTGATGTTGCTCGATCCGAGCGCACTGACCGAAGTCATTTCCGTGATGCCGGCGATGCGTCCCAGCGCGCGCTCCAGCGGCGTCGCCACGGTCGCCGCCATCACATCGGGACTGGCACCCGGCAGGTTGGCGTTCACGTTGATGGTGGGGAAATCCACTTGCGGCAGCGGCGACACGGGCAGCAGCTTGAAGGCGATCGCCCCGAGCATGACCACGGCTACCGCCAGCAGTGTCGTCCCTACGGGGCGGCGGATGAACATGGCGGAGAAGTTCACGGCTTCGTCTCTTTTGCGGAGGCCGCGCCGCTGAAGCGGGCCTTCCACAGGGTAGCCAGCCGGTCGAATGCGAGGTAGATGACCGGCGTGGTGAACAGCGTGAGCAGCTGCGACAGCAACAGTCCGCCGACCAGCGTGATGCCCAGAGGCTGGCGCAGCTCGGCGCCCATGCCGCCGCCGACGATCAGCGGTATCGCGCCGAACAGGGCGGCGAACGTGGTCATCAGGATCGGCCTGAGACGCAGCTGCGCCGCCTGCAGGATGGCCTCGGTGGGCGGCAGTCCCTGCTGGCGCTGCGCATCCAGCGCGAAGTCCACCATCATGATGGCGTTCTTCTGCACGATGCCGATCAGCAGGATGATGCCGATGATCGCGATCACCGTCAGGCTGTTGCCCGACAGCATCAGCGCCAGCAGGGCGCCGATGCCGGCCGACGGCAATGTGGACAGGATGGTGACTGGATGCACGAAGCTTTCATACAGCACGCCAAGCACGATGTACATGGTCGCAACGGCCGCCAGCAGCAGCCAGAGCTGGTTGGTGAGCGCCGCTTCGAAGGCTGCCGCCGCGCCTTGCAACCTCAATGGAACCGAAGCGGGCAGGTTCAATTCCTGCTGCGCTTCGCGTATGGCCTTTACGGCGGCCCCGATGGAGACGCCATGCGCCAGGTCGAACGAGATCATCGCGGCAGGGAACTGGCCGAGATGGCCGATCTCCAGCGGCCCCGTCCTTTGGCTGATGCGCACGATCTGCGACAGGGGCACGGCCTGTCCGCTGCCCGAAAGCAGGTAGATGCTGTTGAAACCGTCCAGCCCTTGCCTGTCCTTCGGATCGAGTTGCAGCACTACGCGGTATTGTGTCGACTGGGTGAAGATGATGGAGATCAGGCGCTGGCCGAAGGCGCTGTACAGCGCGCCGTCGATGGCGGCCACGCTGATCCCCAGCCGCGATGCGGTATCGCGGTCGATATCCACGAATGCCTGCAGGCCGTTGTTCTGCAGGCTGCTGGTCACACCGGTGAATTGCGGCATCGTGCTCAGTTTATCGATCAGTGCATTGTTTGATTTTTCCAGCTCCTCCATGGTGGTCGCGCTGACGCTGAACTGGTAGGGGCTGCGGCTGACGATGTCGTCCACGGTCAGATCCTGCACCGGTTGCAGGAAGGTCTCGATGCCGGAAACCTTGGCGGCCAGTTGCTGCAGGCGGGCGATGACGACCGGCACGCGATCGCCGCGCCGCTCCAGCAGTTTGAGGCTGATGAGCATGCGCCCGTTATTCAGCGTGGCATTGCTGCCGTCCACGCCGATGAAGGACGAGATGCTTTGCACGGCGGGATCCTTGAGCAGTGCATCGACCAGGTCCTGCTGGCGCCGGTTCATTTCCTGGAACGAAGTGCTTTGCGACGCGACGGTGATGCCGCGTATCAGCCCTGTATCTTCCACCGGGAAGAAGCCTTTGGGGATCGCGATATACAACAGCACCGTCAGCACCAGCGTCCCGAACGCGACCCAGAGCGTCAGCCGTTGATGTTGCAACACCCAGCGCAACGCATCGCCGTACGCGGCGATCAGGCGGTCGAATAGGTGCTGGCTCCAGCGCAGGAGTCTTCCCTGCCGTTCTTCCGGAACATGGCTCAGCAGGCGCGCGCTGAGCATGGGCGTGAAAGACAGCGACACCGCAGCGGAGATCAGGATCGCCACGGCCAGGGTGATGGCGAATTCGCGGAACAGCCTTCCGACCACATCGCCCATGAACAGCAGGGGGATCAGCACGGCGATCAGCGAGAAGGTCAGCGAGATGATGGTGAAGCCGATCTGTTTCGCGCCTTTGAGCGCGGCTTGCATGGGCGGCTCGCCCTGCTCGATATAGCGTGCGATGTTCTCGATCATCACGATCGCGTCGTCGACCACGAAACCGGTGGCGATGGTCATCGCCATCAGTGTGAGGTTGTTGATGGAGAAACCGACCAGGTACATCACGCCGAAGGTGCCGATCAGCGACAGCGGCACCGCCATGGCCGGAATGAAGGTGGCACGCGCGTTGCGCAGGAACAGGAAGATCACCATCACCACCAGCGCCACCGACAGCATGAGCTCGAACTTCACGTCGGCGATCGCCGACCGTATGGTCACGGTGCGGTCGGAGAGCACCGTCAGGTCGGTGGCGCCCGGCAGGGTCTGCCGCAGCTGCGGCAGTATCTGCTGGATGTGGTCGACCACCGCGATCACATTGGCGCCCGGCTGGCGCTGCACGTTGATGACGATGCCCGGTTTGCGGTTGACCCAGGCGGCCAGCAGCGAATTCTCGGGGCCTTGCACCACGGTCGAGACGTCGCTCAGCCTTACCGGCGCGCCCTTGTTGTAGGAGATGATGAGATCACGATAGTCCTGCGCCGATTGCAATTGATCGTTGGCATTGATGGTCAGGGCGCGGTTCGGGCCGTCGAAGCTGCCCTTGGGCGTGTTGACGTTGGCGGCAACGATAGCCGTCTGCACACTGGCCAGGCTCAGTCCCTGTGCGGCCAGCATGCTGCCGTTGACCTGGACCTGTATCGCCGGGCGTTGGCCGCCGCTCAGCGTCACCAGTCCGACGCCCGTCACCTGCGACAGTTTTTGCGCAAGCCGGGTGTCGGCGAGGTCCTGCAATTGCGTGAGCGCCAGCGTGTCGGAGGTCAATCCCAGCGTGATGACCGGCGCGTCGGCCGGATTGACCTTGGCATAGATCGGCGGCCAGGGCAGGTCAGTGGGCAGGAAAGTGGTTGCGGCATTGATGGCCGCCTGCACTTCCTGCTCGGCCACATCGAGCGGGAGATTGAGGTCGAAGCGCAGGTTGATGACCGATGCGCCGCCCGAGCTGCTGGACCACATCTGCGACAGGCCGGGCATCTGGCCGAACTGGCGTTCCAGTGGCGAGGTGATGGAGGAGGTGATCACATCCGGGCTTGCTCCCGGGTAGAGCGTGGAGACCTGGATGGTCGGGTAGTCCACCTCCGGCAGCGCGGATTGGGGCAGCAAACGGTAGCCGACAAAACCTGCCAGCAGTACCGCCACCATCAGCAGCGAAGTGGCGATGGGGCGCAGTATGAAAATCCGCGACGGGCTGGGTTCCCCGATGGTCGAATCCTCTGCCGACTCATCAACGGGCTGAGCCGGAGTTATATTTGCTGGGTGCCTGGGCTCGTCTGCGCCGGTTGTTCCGGATGCGCCGGAATCATCCGGCGTGTTCGAGCCTGTCATGGGCTGGTACCCCGGTTCTGTTGACCGTTTTGCATCGCTTCGGGTTTGCCGTCTTTCAGGCGGCCCTTCGGATCGGCGGGTGCTGCATTGCCGGAACCATATTGGGCGACGACCTGTATGGTGCTGCCGGCCCTGAGCCTGTCGAGCCCGTCGGTAACGACGCGCTCGCCGGCCTTGAGCCCGGTGCTGATCGCGGTGTAGTCCTGATTGGTCACGCCCGTGGTGACGGGCCGCACCGACACCTTGTTGGCATCATCGATGACGTAGACATAATTGCCGGAAGCGCCAGACGCGATGGCCGCCGACGGAACCACGATCGCGGAGGCCAGGGTGTCGACGAGCATGCGCACGTTGACGAACTGGTTGGGGAACAACGTCAGGCGCGAGTTCGCGAACTGGGCCTTGATCATCACGGTGCCGGTGGCAGTGTTGATCTGGTTATCCACTGCAATGACCGCGCCGCTATCGAGCAGCCTCGTGCGGCGCTGGTCCCAGGCCTGCACGGGCAACTTGGCACTTCGCATGCGGTCGAGCACTGCGGGCAACTGATTTTGCGCGATCGCAAATGTCGCGGTGATCGGCTGCACCTGGGCGATCGTGACAATGGGTGTCGAAGTCGACGCAGTGCCGGAGAGCGCGCTGCCGCCGCCGCCGATGGCTCCGGTCGTGCCGACCATGTTGCCCACATCGACCTGGCGCAGGCCAACGATACCGGACCTGGGCGACGTGATGCGCGTCCATTCGAGCTGCAATTGAGCGTTTTCAAGCGCGGCCTTGTCGGATGCCACGGTGCCTTTCAGCTGCGCCACGGTGGCGCGCTGGTCCACCACCTGCTGGACCGCGATGGAATCCTGGGACAGCAGTATTTCATAGCGCTCAAGATCGGATTGCGCACCGGAGAGCTGGGCTTCATCCCGCAGCAGCTGCGCCCGCGCCTGGTCGACCTGGATGCGGAAGGGCCGCGGGTCTATGGTAGCCAGCACCTGCCCCTCTTTGACTGTCTGGCCTTCGCGGAAATCCACGCTTTGCAGCAACCCGGCCACGCGAGGCATGACGTTGACGTAGTTGAGGGGGATGACCGTGCCCTGAACGTCTATCCATACCGGCATGGATTGTTGTTTTGCGGTCGTCGCCGTGACCGGCACGGGCGGGATATTCGCACCCGGTGCACCCTCGCCATCTTTTGCGAAACTGTAGATCGACGTACCCAGTATCAGCATGACACCGGCAGTACCGAGAGCCCAATAGCGTTTGAAAGTTGTTTTCAGGCCATGCAAAGATTGACGTAATTCAGGGTGTCTGGATTTGGGTGGCATAAGTAAATTCTGGATATGAGTAAGCGCGAAGCGACAGCATTCATTGTACCGAAGGCTGTGGCGGTGGTGGCGGATTGTACGCCGGGGCAGGCGGTGGCGAAACGTAGCGTGCCCGTGGCCGATATGTACCGGGGATCTGGTTCCCTTTTGCATACATGCATTGTTCGTAGGAAATATCATAGCGTCTTTGCGCTTCGCGCTCGCTGTACCGCGCTTCATTCGAGCCTATCGCCGCACCGCTCAGGAGACCGATGGCGGCGCCGGTTCCCGCACCGTTGCGGCCACCTCCCATTACGGCGCCCGCGCCGGCACCGATCGCGGTGCCGGCGGCGATGCTTTTTGCTTCACTGTCAGTCCAGGCCTCGCTGGCCGGTTTTCCGATGGATTGTTGCGCAAATTGCCTGCACTCGCGATCTTCTGCGACAAACAGGTCGAACGGTTTGCCGGGAGCCGGCATCACTGCGACGCTGGGGCCGTCGGAAACGCTTGTGCATCCGGCAAGCGCCGACAAGAAGAGTGCTGCAAGGATTGGATATCTCATCTGGATTTACCTCCGTCTGGTCGGTCCCGGGGGAGACGATATGAAGTCCCTTGTTTCAATCGATACCGTCATGCATGACGCTTAATGCGGAGCCACTTGTGGTGGAGGGAGAGGCTGAGTGGGTACCGGCGGCTGTGCGGGCACCGTGCGCCATGCTTCGGGGCAACTGGGTGTATAAGGGTAATAAGTCTTGAGCGCGTCACAGTAATACCAATACTGCAAAGGCGGCTGTGCCTGGACGGCCGTCTGGGGGGCCGGTGCGGGCGGTTGCTCGTTCACCACCACGACGGGTGGCGTATAGGGGTCGGGATAGGGATACACCGGTGCAGGGTAGAAATACCACATGCCCGCGGCCACCCACCACCACCCGAACCTGCCGTCATGACGGTCATGGACCCAGGCTCCTCCACGCCAGATTTCTACGGTATGCCTGTCTCCGTGCCAGCCTTCCCATCCGCGGTGATATTCCCCGCCTTCAAAGTGCCTTTCCCCGTGTTCTGCATGGGCAGGTACAGACATGGCGATCAAACCGCCAGCAATGATTCCTGAAATATACTTGTTCATGATTTTCACCTTTGATCGATCTATTGTTCTATTCCCTGAAATTCAATCTTCGTAGTACTGGATGGGCAGGTCGCCTGTAAGAATCGATATGTCCGCATCATTGTTGTCATCGTCCGCAGCCTGCTGCCAATAAGCGATCCCGATCAGGATGCTGGCGGCAAGAATAAGGGTTCCGGTCCAGCGGAAGCTCCTGTAGCGAAACGCGGGAAAATGCAGCGTCGCGTTTCCCCTTCCCCATGCCAACAGCTCCACTTGTTCGTTCCGGGACTGAAGATGATTCATGGCCATGAGATGCATGTCGCGCAAGCGGGCGAGCGTCGAGTGATCCAGATCATCAAGCGAACCATCGAGTATCTTTTTGACGAGTTCGGTATTCAACCTGTCATTCACTGTGCATGACCTTTCGAGTATTGCTTCAGTGGATCAGGAGCCGGCCTTATCTGCCGGCATCATGATTCCCGCTCTCCATGCCGTGATCCTGGCGGCTCCATTCATGTCTTCCATGCATCGCGAGACGGGCCGCCTGATTGAAGACCTTGCGCTGGTCTTCCGTCAGCACTTTCTGCAAGTTATCGGTCGCGTCGGCGATCACGCCCAGTTTCTTTGCAAAATCGCTTGCCCTGTCGGCGTGATAGCGGGCGATGGCCGCAGCATCGGCGTCTGTTCCGGGTTGCTGGATGCGACGTTCGGCCAGCATCTCTACCGAGTTGGCGAACCTGTCCCATGCCGCTTGCTGGGAAGCGCGGATTTCAAGGCGCTGCGACAATTTGCCCAGCCTGTACTTTATGCGCTCGTCCGGCGAATCAGCTGTCGCCCGTCTGCCCGGCTCAGCCTGCATGCCGGGCTCAGCCATGGATGCCGAGTTGATGGATGCCATCACGACTGCCGCGATGGCGACTGTTACCAGAAATCCCTTGATATTCATAATTTCCTCCGAAGTGGTGGATCGGAACGACATCTTCTGCGTCAGCGACAGCCGGAATGACCGCGGTTCGGAACCGGGCATTGCAACCGCCGCTTTATTCCCCGGCAGTCTGCGCAACGATCTGCATGACATGCCGGGTCGCTCCTGTTCAAAAGTGTTTGCATCAAGCATTCATCGTGCTCAAGAGCCGTCTCCGGATAACCCTCAGGCATGGGAGAACCCGTGAGTCGGCATGCTGCGAAATTTAGTTCGTTCGAGTAACTGCAGTATGTCCGCTCTGTATGCGGCGGCCGCCATTTGTAACCCGGCTGATACAAATCGCGGCTGCCATGAAACAATTCTGTTGCGCGGATTCGGGCCATTCCATGCAAGCCGTGATTGAAGCGAAAATAAAATGCAGAGCGATATATAATCGGCTCATGATTTCGGTGGATACAAATGAAAAATAAATTGATATGGATATTTCTTGCGTTTGCGATCGCGACGCAAGCAGTTGCGCTCGATGCATCGCGGACGGCAGCGCCCCTTCAGCCTTTGCAGGAAGAGTCCCAGGCTGCGCACCTGTCCGCTGAGATACTGACTCGCTACCATTACAGGCGCACGCAGCTTGACGATGCAACGTCTTCAAAGATATTCGACAACTACCTGAAGGCGCTGGATGGTGAAAAGATCTATTTCCAGCAGGTTGATATCGACCGGTTCGCGAGTGCCAGAACCAGGCTTGATGACGCCATTCTCGGGGAGGACCTGAGCATCCCTTTCGAGATTTTCAATGTCTATCAGCAACGCATCGTTGCGCGCATTGCCTATGCACGCTCGCTGCTCAAAAAGGGATTTGATTTCGAGCGCAAGGAAAGCTACCAGTACATGAGAGAAAAGGCGCCCTGGCCCCAGTCTGAAGACGAAATGGACGACCTGTGGCGCAAGCGCGTCAAGAACGACTGGCTGCGGCTCAAGCTTGCCGGCAAGGATCCCAGGAGCATCGCGGACACACTGGACAAACGTTACGAGAACATCCTGAGCAGTGTAGCCAAGGTCAAAAGCGAAGACGTGTTTCAGATCTTCATGAATGCCTATGCCACCTCGATCGACCCCCACACCAATTATTTCGGGGTCCGCGCATCTGAAGACTTCGATATTTCGATGAGTTTGTCGCTGGTCGGCATTGGTGCGGTCCTTCAGACCAAGGATGAATACACGACCATCCGGGAGCTATTGGCGGGCAGCCCGGCAGCCCTCTCGGGAAAACTAAAGATCGGCGACCGCATCGTGGGTGTCGGACAGGGAGATAACAATCCCATTGTCGACGTGATGGGCTGGCGCATCGATGACGCTGTGGCATTGATACGCGGCGCGGAGGATTCGGTGGTGGTGCTGGATGTGCTCCCCGCCGGCGCGGGCCCCGATGACAAGCATAATCTCATCAGGCTGGTCCGGAAGAAGATCAGCCTCGATAAGCAGGCAGCCAGCAAGTCCATATTGGAAGTCAAAGACGGTAACAGCGTGCGCCGCGTCGGTGTGATTTCCCTGCCGGGGTTCTATCAGGATATTGCCGCCCGCCAGAGAGGCGACAAGAATTTCAAGAGCGCGAGCAGGGACGTGGCGCTCCTGCTGGCAGAGCTCAAGAAGGACAAGGTGGACAGCGTGCTGGTGGATCTTCGTAACAATGGCGGCGGTTCGCTGGATGAGGCCATCGAGTTGACGGGGTTGTTCATCGACAAAGGCCCGGTACTGCAGCAACGCGACTCCAAAGGCGAGGTGACGGTCAACAATGACACTCACCCGGGTGTGGCTTGGGATGGCCCGCTCGGCGTCCTGATCAATCGCGGGTCGGCATCTGCTTCTGAAATCTTTGCGGCCGCGATACAGGATTACGGTCGTGGCCTCGTGATCGGCGAGACCAGTTTCGGCAAAGGTACGGTGCAGACCGTTCTGGACCTGGACAAGCTCGAAAAAAGCGACAAGCCGAGATTCGGCGAACTCAAGATGACGATCGCCCAGTTCTTCCGCATCAATGGCGGGACCACCCAGTTGCGCGGGGTGATACCTGATATCAGGCTTCCGATGGTCTCTGACGCGGAGGACTTCGGCGAATCCACCTATGACAACGCCCTGCCGTGGTCGCAGATACAGCCGGCCGTTTATACACCTGCGGGAAGCGTGACAGGCATCGTGCCGCAACTGAAAGCGATCCACGACGCGCGGGTAAGCAAGGACAGGGATTTCCAGGCCTTAAAGGAAGACATTGCCGAGTTCGATGCCCAGCGCAAGAAGAACCTGATCTCGCTGAATGAAACCGAAAGGCGCAAGGAGCGCGAAGCGCAGGAGGCCAGGATACTGGCCAGAGAGAAAGACAGTGCGGCATTCGAGGACGACGGCTTGCAGTCCAACGAACGCAACCTGGCCGCCGATCTGGCGATGGAAAAGGCCAGAAAGAACGCAAAGGATGTGTTGCTTAACGAAGCGGTGCATATACTCGGCGACGAAGTCGGTCTGCTGAAAGCCGATGCCAGGCTTGCCTCGACAGTGCTCCCGAAACAGGAAACGCACTGACGCTGATGGCCGGCTCCATCGCGACCCGCTGAACAAAAGCAGATCGTGATCGTTCCGTCGTTTTGCCTGACCCTATCCGGTCAGGCGGTCTCATTCACGTGCACGCGGCCGGCCCCGATGAGCCGAGCCATTCCCTAACCTGTTGTGCCACCCAGTATCCGTCATCCAATGGTAAGTCGTGCCCCGCGGAAGGATGCAATCTGATCGGGCAGTTCCATTTTCCGGCCAGGGTTTGCGAGCATTCCGCATTGACCAGGCGATCTTGCTTCGCCGCCAGGAACAAGACTGGTACGGGAGGCTTCGACTGCGCGGCACGATATGAGATGGCCGCCTGCAACTGGCGCAGGATGTTGGAACGGGTGACCGGGCATTCGCGCGCATAGGATGCCCATTGTTCCAGTAGCCTGGCTCGCTGCAGTTCGCTGCGATCCAATGTGCTGGTGAGGCGCAGTATCAACGCTTCGCGCCGGGTTACCGAGCCCGAGATCAGGAAGCGCAGCAAGGCCGGGTAATTCGCCGGGCGCAGCCGTTGGTAAAAGGGATTGTGCGGCGCCAGGCTGGTATTGATCAGCACCAGCCTGTCGATCTCTGCCGGATGCCGTGCACTCCATTCCACTGCCGCCATCGCGCCCAGGGACAGGGCGAGCACGCGGTAGGGCGGCGCATAGCCCAGTTGCGTGAGCTGCAATCGACAATGGTTCGCCATCTCCGACACGCTGGCTGGGCTGGCCTGCGCATGCAATCTGCCGTTGCCGGGAAAATCCAGTGTCACCACGTTTTCTGCGCCGGTGACGTTCTGGAATAGCATCGGAAATTCGCCCCAGTGGCGCGTCTCACGCATCAGGCCGCGCAACAGTACCCAGGTGCTCATGGTCTGTACCAGCGCGCCACGGCGCGTTCCTGCAGGCGGAGACGGGTGGGGCCCTTCGCCAGCCATTTGTCGTGGCCGCTGGCGGCGCGCATCAGAAAATCCAGCCAGACGGTGTGCCTGCGCAGCACCCGGTGCAAACGGTGCTCGACGGAGGGATTGAACATGCCGTGCCGGGAAAAAAGCTGGAGCGGGTTTTTTTTCACCCACAGCCAGGACCCCATCTCCAGCGTCAAAGGCAAAAAGGTCTTGCTTTTGTCTAGCTGCGCTTGCAGGTACAGGTAATCCCACACGTCGCCATGGGTGCGGTATTGGATGCTTTGCGGTTCGAACAGGTATCTGTTGTTCGGGTAGGTTTCCTCGAACAGTTCTTCCAGCCTGAGGATATCGGCCAGATGATCGATGGGATGCACGCTATGTGCGTGGGGAAACCAGATACGGTCGCGCGCGCCGAATCCTGAATGACAATCCACGGCAATGCTGAACGGACGCGTCAGCAGCTCATCGGTGACGGTCCGGCATAACGCCAGGTTCTCGATCTCCATCTCGGCACCCGCCGTGCCGCGGTACCAGGGCAAGCGGGGGCTGATCCGGTGTCCTCCCAGCAGAAAGGGAACGTCTCCCGCGGCTTCTATCGGTGCATTGCGCATCAGGTCCACTCCGCGCGGATTGCAGCGGGTGGATTGCCACATGCCGCCGGGATTGATCAGGGGCATGAATACCAGCCGCACATCCTGTAACAAATGATGCAGGCTGTTGTCCCATTCCAGGCGGGTGAGCAGGCTGCGCAGGAAATACAGCAACACTTGCGTTCCGATGCGTTCAAGACCATGGACGCCGCCAAAGAATCCGATGCAGGGCAATTTCGGATCGGGATTGCCCAGGGTGAGTTCGTAAACCGGGAAACGCTGGTCTCCCGCATTGACCTCGCATGCAACACGAGTTTCCAGACGGCCTCGGCCAAGCTCCAGAATTCGTTCAAGTTCGTTCAGTTCGGGCAGGGTGGACATGGATGCTCAAGTCTGTGCATGTTGGATATGCTTTGATCGACACACTGGAATGTACTGGAGCCGAATTGTTTTGACCAGCGTAACAAAGCTGGCATCCAGTATGCGTCGTCATGGCGAAATGCCATTTGCTACCGGGCATGCCCGTCCGGGGTGCAGGATGAGGGAAAAACCGTCATGCGTAGTCCATGGCCATAGTCCGATAGCCGGGAAATACGGATTCGCCAAATCGCTTATCAAATTGCCGGATAACCTATCCTCTAGCGCTTCTCATGATGACCGCCAAATTCATAGCGCAGCGCGGACAGCAATTTGTCGCCGTAATCGGCTTCGCCGCGCGACGTGAAGCGGTTGAATAGTGCGGCAGTCAGCACCGGGGCCGGCGTGCCGGACTCGATCGCGGCGATGCTGGTCCAGCGGCCTTCCCCGGAATCGGAAACGCGTCCGCCGAATTGCTTGAGGTCGGCATCGCTGTGCAGCGCGTGCGCGGTCAAATCGAGCAGCCATGAACTGACCACGCTGCCGCGCCGCCACAGCTCGGCCACTTCGGCGACATCGATGTCGTAACGGAAGGCTTCCGGATCGCGCAACGGAGTCGTTTCCGCATCCGCTTGCCGCGACATGCCGCCCACGTTGGCGTGGCGCAGCAGATTGAAACCCTCGGCGTAGGCAGCCATCATTCCGTATTCGATGCCGTTATGCACCATCTTGACGAAGTGCCCGGCCCCTTCCGGCCCACAGTGCAGATAACCGGTCTCGGCCGGGCCGGGTTGGCCCGTGCGGCCTTCGGTGCGCGGCGCGGTTTCCACGCCCGGCGCCAGCGAGGAAAAGACAGGTTGCAGATGCGCCACCGTTTTTTTCTGGCCGCCTATCATCAGGCAATAGCCGCGTTCCAGTCCCCAGGTGCCGCCGCTGACACCGACATCGACGTAATGTATAGACTTGGAGCGCAGGCTCTTGGTCCGGAGGATGTCATCCTTGTAATACGAGTTGCCGCCATCGATGATGATGTCCTCCGCATCCAGCAACGCGGCCAGTTCGGCGACGCCGGCATCCACGGCGGCTGCCGGCAGCATCAGCCAAATGGCACGCGGCGAACCCAATTTGCCGACCATGTCCTGCATGCTGGTGGAGGGTGTTGCTCCTTCCTGCGCCAGTGCCTGCACCGCCTCGCTGCTGCGGTCGAACACCACGCATTGATGGCCGGCTTTTTGCAAACGACGCACCATATTCGCGCCCATGCGTCCCAACCCTATCATTCCGATCTGCATATTTATTCTCCAGATTAAATCAACTGACTTCCGGCATGGCAGCCCGGTCAACATGCCACTCTGACGGTCCGACCCGCGCAGCGGGTAACGGTGCTCCGTCGATGATCGCCTGCAGCGCGGCGCGTTTGCCCGCACCCGTCGCCAGGAATATACGATGCCGCGCCTGCTGCAGTGTATGCAATCCGAGCGAAACGCGCTGCGGCGGCGGCTTGGGTGAATCGACGACGGCAACAGCAGCGTCGTTCAGCTCGGTGGCCGGATTTCCAGGGAACAGGCTGGCTGTGTGGCCGTCTTCGCCCAGGCCAAGCAACACAAGGTCCAGCGGGGCATAATCATTCAGCAGCATGGCATAATTTCTCGCCGCATCATGTGCGCCGTATTCTGCGGCGATGGTGTGGATATTCGCCGATGGAATGGCCACATGGTCGAGCAGGGTGGCATAGGCCATCGTGTCGTTGCGATGTTTATCGCCGCGAGGCAGGCAACGTTCATCGCCAAATAATATTTGAACACGAGTCCAATCCATCGGCAGGTTGCGCAACTGCTCGTAACAATGTCGCGGCGTTTCACCCCCTGCCAGCGCGAGCCGGAATTCGCCCCGGGTAGCGATGGCTTGTGCCGCAAGGTCGGCGACACGCTGTGCCGCGCAGATCGCCAGAACATCGCCGTTTTCATGGATTACAAGTTGTGCGGGCTGGAACGGCATTTTTCTCGCTTCGTCCTCCGGTTCGTGCATCAGTAAGCCTGTGTATCCGATCCGCCCGGATCCAGCGAATGACGCCAGAACTGGTCTTCGCGATCAAACAGGCAATACGTGCCTCGCGGCCCCCAGCTGCCGGCAGGATAGGTATTGATGAACTCGCGCTCCATCGACCATACCTTGAGAACCGGATCGACCACATGCCAGGCTGCCTCCACTTCGTCTATGCGCAGGAACAGCGAATGGTCGCCCATGATCACGTCGAGCAGCAAGCCTTCGTACGCATCGTAATCCTCTTCGCCATCCTTGCGGTATGTCGCATCCAGGCTGATGGTACGCGTATGCAGGTCCAGCCCGGGGACTTTGACCTGCATTTCCATCTTCAGGCAATCGTCCGGCTGGATGCCCAGCATGATCCAGTTGGGCTGGGGCGGTCCCTGCCTTGTGTGCCGCAGCAGATCCTGCGGCGGATTCTTGAAACGGATGCAGATCGCAGAGCTGTTCTGGGCAAGACGCTTCCCGGTACGCAGATAGAACGGGACTCCGGCCCAGCGCCAGTTATCGATGAACAATTTCATGGCGGCATAAGTTTCAGTCGTGCTGTCCGGAGCCACGTTTTTTTCTTCCAGATAACCCGGAACCGCCTTGTTGTCGATGTTGCCGCCGGCATACTGGCCGCGAAACGCGTGTGCGTGCACCGCATTCTGGGTGATCGGGCGTATGGCCTTGAACACCTTCACTTTCTCGTCGCGCAAATGCTCGGCCTCCATGGACAGCGGCGG
>JGI20214J51650_10000834_pt1 | contig 19388 bp, 21 predicted proteins | sample WetSurMetagenome_FD_51650 | JGI IMG/M metagenome (IMG submission 51650) | reverse complement strand
ACCTCGCGACCGTCTGAAAGAGTAACGATGCGCAGAGGGAAGTTCTCCGGATCAATCGGAAGAACCTTCAGACGAGTGGATTTGAGGTCACGCTCGATTTTGCGATCGATACGAAGATAGTACTCCTCCCGCCTCATCCGCTCCTTCAACGCAGCGCCATTGCCCGGCGTCTGACCCCACACTCCTCCCGGGCCCGCAATGCTGACGACGATCAGAAACGCAACCAGTCTAATGTTCATGGTGAGTAGCCTGTCTGAAGAATACGTTCGCCGACCGTTGTCTCAGTAGACAAGGGCACGATAGGCCCTCGTCACGCGCCGTTCAAGCTGCGTATCAAATGTCAGCCTCAGTGTCACCAACTTCGGTTCGTTCGGCGGCCCACTCTGCAAGAATCCGAAATTCGGACTGATCATGATATCTGTCCATATACCTCCAATGACCGGAGGAGCGTAGTTGCTGAGAAACTCGGGGGGATCCGACTCGACGGTAAGACCTGTGATCTTTGCCTGCGTGACGATCAGGGCGTTCCCTTTGCGACCGAGATAGACGTAGCTGAAAAGCCGGGGGGTGTAGGCTCCCCGGAGGTCCATCGCCAGGACCGGCAGGCTGTCTACTTCCGTCTTCGGATTGCCGTCCCAAAGGATACCTATCGCATCAAGGATGGGCTTCCGAATCCGGAATCGCCATTTGCTGACATGGACGGCGGAGTCTCTCGGATTGATGTAGTCGAACATGCGGCCGGCGTAGTAGCCTCGGGCTTCAAACTCCTTTTCACTCGCTGCATTCTTCGGGTCGTTCACGATCTTGTTCAGGAAAATATTCGAGCCGCTCCCTGTGTCTACCCTGACACCATTCATCTGCCAGACGCTGTACGTGTAACCCCGCGCTTCCGGAAACTCCCGCGTGGCAAAGGCAATCACCGGAGATTCACCAAAATAATAGTAGGAATCTTCGGTAAGAGGGGAGGTAAGCATCGGATGGCGCACGACGACATTCCATTGCTCCTGCTTCTGTATGCGTTTCCCCATCTCATCCGTTCCGGCAAAGACTTTCTCAATCACATACTCCCCGGGCTCGTCAAAAGTGCAGCGAATACGGTACACGAACGTCTGCGAGCCGGTCCGTTCGTCTTTGAACCCGGCAATGCGATCATACGCGCCCGGCCATGTTTTTTTTCCATCCTTGGTGCGAATGGTCACAGCGTACGAATCCTTCAAGAATGGAGCCCAAATCTCATTATACCATTTCTGCGGCAGCACAAGCTCGACGCCCGTGGAAACTTGTAGCGTGGGGATTTCTGCACCCGTCCTCCCCGATCTCTGAGCGGAGGCGCACGTCATGCCCATCATTATCATGACCATCAGAGAAAGTGCAACGTGTCTTTGCAGACGAAGCATAGCGGTGAACTCCTGGTTAGACGATCGTTCAGCCTCCCATCTGCTTCCCGGACTGCAGATTCTTTTCCCCCTTCTCAACTACCTCGATCCGGATGCTAATCGTGTTCCCGTGGACAACAAGGGAGTCTTCTCCGAGCCGGTCGCGCTGCAGCACCCGCTCCCAGATCATGTTTCGCACTTCACGGGGGAAATCCCGAAGACTGCGGTGAAGAACGGCGGAAATGGTGACCTCGGAGCTTCCTTTTGTGCTTCCGGCAATCGCAAACGAGAAACCACCGGTGGTCGTATCAGGCACGAGTCTCAGTTTCTCATGAAGCATCACCGTGTCCACTCCACCCACCCGGTATTCCCGTCCGTCAATGATGGCTCGCAACCCCTTCTTTTCGCCGTCGTTCCAGAATCCGGTAACCGAGATGGGATTGGCGATCTCTTTCCCCCTGACAACCGTGATGGTGTGCGGTCCCGAAATATGCAGCACCTGTGCCTGAGCGCGTGCGAACCGGCCGTAACTCTCCTTGAGTTTCTCCTCGGCCAGATCCCGATCAACGATGAAAATGAGGAGCTCAAGCATCATTGCCACATAAAACAAGAAATACAGCGAGAGCTTCATGACATTTCTCCTACGAAAGAATGCTTCGCAACAAGGCCTGCCTCAAACACCGCCTTTCGGCTTCCCGCCCGACCCTGCCTGGCGGAGAGACTCCACATCTCCCTGGAGACGATGAATTGCCGCGTCGACGTCCGCACGCAGTGTGCGCAAGGTTGTGTCCTTTTCGGCCAGATCGCGCTTGACCTTCTCAAGCTCCGTGATAAGAGTGAGATCCCCGACCCCGTGCTTTTCCTCCTCTGGCTTGTAAAACATCATCAAACCAAGAACCCCGATCAGCGTGAATTCCAGCAACAACGCCGGAATGATGAACGCAGCATCCTCACGCGTGAGAACCTCGATACCGCGAAGGCCGATGACGAAGATCAACGCTGCTGCCCCAAGATACGCTATACCCTGGACGTTGTTCTCGTAGTTGCGCACCATCTCGGCAACCATCCACTGGGAAAACGGATGCCTGTCCATCAAATCACGCTCTTTGTTCCGCCCATAGGCCTGGATGAGCGCCTCCCTCTTGCCTGCGTCATGCCAATCTCTGAGCATCCGCAGGGACTTTCCCACAGGTCCAAAAATGGTTTTCGGGAAGAAATAGCTCAACATGTAGTAGATACGGCCCTTCGCCCCGCCGTACCGCTCCAGAAGCATGAAGAGAACCCCGAAAAAATCGAAAAGTCCTATGATCGCTGAAGATGCGACGGCGGCGATTTTGAGTATGGCCATGATATCTGGAGACATTTGTGAAATCTCCCTATTGACAGTGGACGTGCATGCACATCAGGGGGGCGGCAAAGGCTTCATAAAGGGAAGGATCCCCACGCCAAAGGAGAAACCGAACATCCCAAAAACTGCCTACCTTTTCAATGATCTTAAGAAACACCCATGCCAATGTCAAGTCACCAAACATCAGACCTGAATCACCTCATATCACCTCTGCGCGGCCTCTTCGTTGACTTTGGAAGCCCTTTTGTTTAGGTTTTGTCTCAGAAACCCACAGGAGACACTGATGCCCACGTATGCAAAACTCCTTCCCCCCTCCCAGGGTGAACGGATCACTTTGAAAAATGGACGAATTCAGGTGCCGGATCACCCGATTATCCCCTTTATTGAAGGAGACGGAACGGGGCCGGATATCTGGAAGGCCGCACAGTTGGTGCTTGATGCCGCAGTCGCACGAGCCTACGCGGGGAAACGAAAGATCGTCTGGTTTGAGGTCTATGCGGGAGAAAAATCCAACCAGATCTATGGGGAAAATACCTGGCTTCCGGAGGACACCCTTGCTGCAATCAAGGACTACCTCGTCGGCATCAAAGGTCCCCTCACAACGCCCGTCGGAGGGGGCATTCGGTCAATCAATGTAGCCCTGAGACAGATGCTCGACCTCTACGTTTGCCTCCGTCCGGTACGATACTTTGAGGGAGTGCCGTCCCCAGTCAAACGGCCCGAGCTTATCGATATGGTTATTTTCAGAGAGAACACTGAAGATATCTACGCCGGTATTGAATGGAAGGCCGGGACTCCGGAAGCCAGAAAGGTCGTGGATTGGCTTCGGAAGGAAATGGGTGTCAACAAAATCAGGTTCCCGGAAACTTCCAGCATAGGCATCAAACCTGTTTCGCAGGAGGGCACCGAGCGCCTCGTGCGGGCTGCGATCAAATACGCCCTTCTTGAAAATCGAAAATCCCTCACGATTGTTCACAAGGGCAATATCATGAAGTTCACGGAGGGGTCTTTCCGGGATTGGGGATACCAATTGGGAAAGAAAGAGTTCGATGGGCAGACAGTCGGATGGGACGACTGCGGAGGAAAACCGCCCGCCGGTAAACTCCTCATCAAGGATGCAATCGCAGATGCCTTCCTCCAGCAGATCCTCACACGGCCGGCAGAATACGACGTTATTGCCACGCTCAATCTTAACGGCGACTACATTTCAGATGCCCTGGCTGCACAGGTGGGAGGCATCGGAATCGCCCCCGGGGGGAATATCAACTACGAAACCGGACATGCTGTCTTCGAAGCAACCCATGGCACAGCACCCAAGTACGCCGGACTTGACAAAGTGAACCCGGGTTCCGTAATCCTGAGCGGAGAGATGATGTTCCGATACCTTGGATGGAGCGAAGCGGCTGACATTGTTCTGAAAGCACTCGAGAAGACCATCCGTTCCAAGGTCGTAACCTATGATTTCGCACGTCTGATGGATGGGGCACAAGAGGTGAAGTGTTCCGAATTTGCTTCTGCCGTCGCCAGCAACATGTAGCGACCGAACGAAGTGTCGCCGCGAAAGCCGACCGAACGTATCGATCGGCTTTTGCGCTTGAATGACGGAGGGGATCGTTGGCAGCCGCCTCAAGAGACTGCTAGAACTCGGGGCTTCCTGGGTTTGTTGATTAAATTGGGCAGAAAGCGTATCTTTTCCTATGAAACCAGACGAAAATACGGGGATCTGACGGTATAGATGGTCATGGAACTCAACGAGCGAGAGCGCACCGTCCTGCACTATGTGGTGCACGATTTCATTGAAACTGCCACTCCTGTCGGCTCCCGTTTCATATCCAAGCGTCATGAGGATGTCCTTGGTCTCAGTTCTGCGAGCATCAGGAATATCATGTCCGATCTGGAATACCTGGGCTATATCGACCACCCTCATACGTCCGCCGGGCGTGTACCAACCGATCGCGGGTACCGGTTCTATCTGGATAGTCTCATGCGCGTGGAGGCAGTCACCCCGGACGAACAGCAAACAATCCGCGAAGGGTTGGATGCGTTGCAGGATATGGAAGAAATGCTCCGGGAGTCCTCCCGGCTCATCGGCAAGATTTCACGTCAGCTCTGCGTTGTTACCTCGCCGCATCTCAGCTCCGGCGTGTTTGAAAAGCTCGAGCTTGTGCCCATCACGTCGAACAGAATCCTTGTTGTCATGTCCATCAAATCCGGACTTGTACGGACCATTATGATGGAAGTCGGCATTGAGATACACCGCGGGCGTTTGGAGGAGCTTGCCCGGCGGATGAATGAGAGACTGAGCGGATTGACCTTGCAGGAAGTCCGTGACACCTTTGTGGAGCGCATGCGGGATTCACACGATGAGCCGAGCGGCTTGATTCGATTGTTCATAGACTCCGTCGACAAGCTCTTTCTCCCGCCACGCACGGAAAAACTCCACATCGGAGGGACAGAAAAACTCATCGAGCAGCCGGAATTCACAAATCCGAAAGAATTCCGTGGTGTTGTTGAACTGATTAACAATGAGGAATTCATTATTCACGTTCTGCAAAAACATGAAGAAGGCGCCATCGGGACACAGGTGACGGTCGGCACCGAAAACCAGGACGAGAAACTGAAGAGCTACAGCCTGGTGACATCGATGTACAACGTCGGCGATATCTCCGGTTCGGTCGGCGTCATTGGTCCGACCAGGATGCAATACAACAAGATGATCCCGCTTGTGGATTATGTCGCGCGGACGATTTCCGCGATGCTCTCGAATGCGAAAGTACCTTGATGGGTGAAGAAGAAAAAAACTTCGAGCCGTTGAATTCAGAAGAATCAGCTGCACCCGAACCACCGCTTGCTCCGCAGGAGAATGTCGATCCGGTTGCCCTGCTCCACCTCGAGCTTGAAGAAGCACGGCGCCTCGCCGATGCCTTCAAAGATCAACTGCTGCGGAAGGCCGCGGAATTCGAGAACTACAAGCGCCGCGTCGAATCGGAAAGCGCAGCCATCATGCGAAGCGCCAACGAGGGACTCCTGCTTGCCTTACTGCCGGTGGTCGACGACTTTGCACGTTCGATGAAAGCGGGGAAAGAACAGAAAGACTACGATGCGTTCTACAACGGCGTGGAAATGATCCACACAAAATTCCTGAAGCTGCTCGAAAAGTACGGGGTCGTCCCGTTCACATCCGCCGGAAAACCGTTCGATGTCGGGTTTCACGATGCGCTCCTGCAAATCCCTCGAACGGATATGGATCCACATACCGTCGTTGAGGAGGTGGAACGCGGATACATGTTGTTCGATCGTGTCCTGCGGCATGCAAAAGTAATTGTGTCGAGTGCTCCCGAAGCGCCGGAGGTGGCCAATGGCCAAGCGTGACTACTACGAGATTCTCGGCATTCCAAAAGGCGCTTCACAGGACGAAATCAAGAAGGCGTATCGGAAGATGGCCCTGCAGCACCATCCCGACCGCAACCCCGGGAGCAAGGAGGCCGAAGACAAATTCAAAGAGGCCGCCGAAGCGTACGAAGTGCTGGGCGACGCCACCAAGCGGCAGAGATACGACCAGTACGGTCACGAAGGAGTCCGTGGTACCGATTTCCGGCCGTTCACCGACGTGAATGACATTTTCAGCACGTTCGGCGATATCTTCGGCGGCGGGATGGGGGGGACGATCTTTGACGATATGTTCGGCGGGCAATCCCGCCATCGCCGCAAAGGCGGTGCTGTCCCCGGATCGGACCTGAAGCTTCGTCTTAAACTTACGCTTGAAGAGATAGCGGCGGGAGCAGAGAAGAAGCTCAAGGTAAAACGATGGAAACCGTGCGAAGCGTGCCACGGCACAGGGGCCAGATCAGGCCACTCAATGACTACCTGCCCCGTCTGCAACGGGGCCGGCGAAATCCGGCAGGTCTCCCGTTCCGTGTTCGGACAGTTTGTCAACATCACGGCCTGCCAGAATTGCGAAGGTGAAGGGCGCGTTATCAAGGATCCCTGCACAACATGCAAAGGTGACGGCCGCGTGCAGGGAGAGTCGACAATTAAGGTGAATATCCCCGCAGGCGTGACTGAAGGCAACTACATCCCGTTGCGCGGCGAAGGTAATGTCGGCCGCCGGGGCGGCCCTCCCGGCGATATCATTGTGGTCATCGAGGAGGAACAGCATCAGTACTTCACACGGCGCGATGATGATGTAACGCTTGATGTCTATATCAGTTTCCCGGAAGCAGTGCTCGGAGCTGATATCGAAGTGCCAACCCTGAACGGGCGTTCCCGCTTGAAAATCGAACCGGGCACGAGCTCGGGCACGGTCCTGAGAATGCGGGAGAAAGGGGTCCCGCACCTCAACAGCTTCGGGCGCGGAGACCAGCTCGTACGCATCAATGTCTGGGTACCCAAAGCGCTGAACGCCCAGGAACGCGCTGCGATCAAACAGCTTCTCAACTTCGACCATATCGGACCGGAAAGCGGTGCCGGCGGTGCAGACAGGGATCAATCCTATTTTGCACGCATAAAAAAGACGCAATCCTGAGGTGCCATGCGCCTCCTGCGGTCGTTCCAGGAGAGATTCGGTTTCACCCGCAACGAACTCACGGCTGTCCTTGTTCTCTCGATGGTTTTTCTCGCCGGATCTGCCATCAAGCTCTGGATCCCTGCGATGTCNCAGCGTCCGGCGCTCCCGGCTTTTTCGTATGCCGCCCTTGACAGCCAATTCCTTGCGCTCTCCCGGGCACCCCGGGACACCGTTCCGGCTCCGAATCGATCCGCAATGCCGAAGTCCACAACAATGCCGGCACTGCAGAGCGTCGACGTGAATAGCGCAACCGTTGAGGAGCTGCAAAAACTGCCGGGTATCGGCCCTGCTCTCGCGCAGCGGATTGTCTCGTTCCGTGAAACACACGGTGATTTCAAGGAACCGGGCGACGTCTGCAGCGTGAGGGGCATCGGACCACGAACGCTCGATCGCATCCGGGCCTATCTGGCCGTTCGACCGCGCGCACAGCACAAACAGCCTTGATTCGCCATGAAACCATCCTCCGTCGTCGGACTCAGTCTCGGAGACACAGAAACGCAGGCTGTCGTGCTTGCCCTGGAGACTGCTACCCCCGCAGTCAGTGCCATTGCTGAGTGGCCAGGCGGCGTGCAGGAGGAGCCTGCGTCCATCGTCCGCCGGCTCGTTGCATTCGCCGCAGCGAACAAAATTGCTGCCCGCCGTGTGGCCGTGACACTCGATACAGCCGCGCTCTTTACACACGTCCTTCCCGTCCCCACCGGCCAGGCTGACGCACTGTTGCACAAACATGCGCACTGGGATCTCGCGCAATTCTTTCCGGATTCTCCGGAGGGTGAGTTCATTACGGACGTCCACGTGCTGGGTCAGCCGGCTACCGATGGAGATGCACGACTCTTGAGCGTCTCAGTGCACAGGATGTTCGTGCGGACGCTCCAGGACGCTCTTGCTGCGGAAGGGTTCACACTCCACGTGCTCGACGGCGATCACTTCAGCGCCGAACACTTCCTGACATCGCGTCACACCGACGGCCGCACAGGACTCGTCCTCCTTGCGGGTCTGAAGCGCGGAAGAATCGATATCAGCGTCCTGCAGGATGGTATCCTGNTCGATTATGGAATTCGCACCGACTGTACACCCGATGCCGGCAGGACGGTTCTCACCCACTATGCCGGCACGCATGGNCTGTTCCGGAGAGTGTTCCTGTACGGTCCCCGATCGACATCCGATCTGGTCGAATCGTTTGAGGGGGAGGGAATCCCACNAGTCGAGGTGCTGAACCCGTTTCTGGGAATGGACATCGCCCCCGGAAATCCCCTCGCAACTCACTTTCTGGCCATGCCGCACCGGTTCGTCCCCGCGGTAGGGGCCGCCCTACGGGAGGAGTAATAACCATGCGTGTGACAGGCGGCGAATTCCGTAGCCGCATTCTGCATACCGTCGATGACCTTTCCGTGCGGCCGGCAACTGACCGCGTGCGTCAAACGCTCTTCAACATGCTGGTGAACCGGCTGGATTTTGACGAGCTGAAGGTGCTGGATCTCTTCGCGGGAAGCGGGAGCCTCGGCATTGAGGCGCTCAGCAGAGGGGCAGCCAGGGCGGTCTTCGTCGAGGGCAACCGGCGTGCCGTGGAGTTCCTGGAACGGAACCTTGAGCACCTGGGGTGTACCGGACGGTCCGAAGTCCTCAGCGTCGATGCCGTTCAGTATTTGCACCAGGCGGANGATNCTTTCGGCCTCGTTTTCGCCGACCCACCATACGCCTTTGAAGCGACCGCCTCATTGCCGACGCTGGCATTCTCGCGAAATGTCGTCGCTCCGGAGGGCTATCTCCTTATTGAACACACGGCAGAAGTGCAGTTTCAGGATTCGCCACTCTATGGAATCGGTCCAGTCAAGAAATTCGGACGGACCATGGTCACGTTTTTCACAGGAAAAATGATCCCATGAAACCAACCATCGCGATCTACCCTGGCACGTTCGACCCGATCACGTTTGGACACATCGATGTCGTCGAACGAGCGGCCCAACTCTTTCCCCACGTGGTGATCCTTGTCGCGCGCAACGCCTCCAAGCAACCGCTGTTCTCGGGGGACGAACGGATCGCCATGGTCCAAGAGGTCTTTCGCGGCAGAAAAGGTATCGAAGTGGAGGGGTTCGACGGACTCCTCGTGGACTATGCACGGAGGCGGAAAGCATCAGTTCTGATACGCGGGCTGCGCGCCGTGTCAGATTTCGAATATGAGTTTCAAATGGCCCTCACCAACCGGAAGCTGTCTGCCACACTCGAAACAATTTTCCTCGTGCCGCGCGAACAATACACCTACTTGAATTCCAGTATTGTGCGAGAGATCGCCCGGCTCGGCGGCAATGTCTCCGACTTTGTGCCCGCTAACGTGCGACGGCGCCTCAGACAGCGGTTTTCAAAACATCACTGACGTAGAGAGAGGAAGCGAGAGTATGCCGACGTATCAGTACCAATGCAAGTATTGCGGTCATGAGCTCGAGGAACTACAATCCATGACGGAAGCGCCCCTTACCCTCTGCCCGAAATGCAATACGGAAAGTCTCGCGCGGGTGATGGGCACCGGTATCGGCCTCATTTTCAAAGGAAGCGGGTTCTATTTGACGGACTACAAGAACAGCACAGGGTCCGTGGCAAAGAACGATGCGGGGGAAAAGAAAGGGTCAGGAGAAAAGAAGGAATCGGGGGAAAAGAAAGAATCAGGGAATACAAGGGAGTCAGGGCAGAAGACCGACTCAGGGGAAAAGAAAGAATCGGGGGAAAAGAAAGAATCAGGGAATACAAGGGAGTCAGGGCAGAAGACCGACTCAGGGGAAAAGAAAGAATCGGGGGGAAAAAAAGAATCAAAAGGCAGCTCCGAGACGAAGGAAGGGTCCTAGCCCTCTCCCAACTCTGAGTCCTGAATGCCGAGCTCAGAACTCAGAGTTGGAAGACCCTATTCATACCGGTCCAGCTTGAAGTTCTCTCCCAGATAGATCTTTCGTGCCTCCGGATCGTTGGCCAGAAACTCTGAAGTCCCCTCCTTGAGAATCCGTCCCTCAAATAAGAGGTATGCGCGATCGGTGATGGAGAGCGTCTCATGCACATTGTGGTCGGTCACAAGCACACCGATGTTGCGCTCCTTGAGATTCGCCACGATGCGCATGATGTCCTCCACAGCAATCGGGTCTATTCCGGCGAACGGCTCGTCGAGCAAGATGAACCCGGGATCTCCGGCAAGGGCCCGGGCAATCTCCGTTCTACGACGCTCACCCCCCGAGAGCGTGTATCCTTTGCTGCGGGCGAGATGGGTGATATTGAAATCCGACATCAGTTGCGCGCATCGCGCGCTGCGCTCCGCAGACGACATCTTCATGACCTGCAGAACTGAGAGGATGTTCTCCTCGACGGTCATCTTCCGGAATACGGAGGCCTCCTGTGAAAGGTACCCGATGCCCATTCTCGCCCGCTTGTACATGGCCATACGAGTGATCTCCTTGCCATCCAGGGTCACAGTCCCCTCGTTCGGCCGGATCATCCCGACAATCATATAGAACGTGGTAGTCTTCCCCGCACCGTTCGGACCGAGAAGACCGACGACTTCACCCTGCCGGACCGAGACGCTCACGTCGCGCACCACGGTGCGCTTCTTGTATCGCTTGACAAGACCGTCGGCCCTGAGCAACCGCCCGCCGGATGGTGATGGGGAAGAACTCATTGTGCAACTTCCTTCTGCATGGGCGCACGGAGGTTTGGCCGATCGTCACGCCAGCGAAGCCCCGGGAGCTGGTATTCGCGTTCACGCATGTGCACCATGGGCTCGGGGTAGTACTGCCCCTCCACACCACCTGAAACGCGAATGGATTTCGCGCGTCCGTCAGCAAAAAACATGACGATCCTGTCGCCGCTCGCCTTGTTCAATCCATTCGCTAGCGAGTCTTCATATAGGTGGTAGACACTGTATGCATGAACGTCTACATCAATTTGGTGAAGGATCCTCTCGCGGAACAGCAGTGCAAGCGTCTCACCTGCAAGCTGGTCAAACCGTTCGGGATGCGACGAATCGCTCTGAGAAGCCGCAAATGCCGTCCCCATAACCAGAATGCGGTCCAGAGTGCGTTTCCGAAGATACACGTTTATTGAATCGCCGGTTAACTGCGTCTCCTGGTACCAGAGCACCGGCGAGCGACGAAGCTCCAGGCTGTCCCCTGCCGTGTGGAACAATACCGAGCCCGCCCGGCCGGCAAGATCTTTCCGGACAAACACTACACTGTCTGTCGCGCGAAGCCGGCGCGTGGAATCTTGATAGGATTCCATGACGCGACTGTGGACAATGAGAGTATCGATCGCACCTCCCATGGTGGTGTCACACTTCACAAGCACAGGCGACAGTGTCACACAACTCGACCGCACGACCCCGTCATGAACGAGGTCGCCTCCCGTGATCGTCACGGCATCCCGTTCGTTGATCACACGAACCCTTCCCGTCGCATGCATCAGCTTCCGATTTCGCTCATACCGCAGAGTGTCCGCAGTGAGAATTGACGATGTGTCGCGCGCCACCACGCGGGAGCGGAAGAACGCGATGCGTGGATCCACATCGTACGTTCCGAAGTCGGCTTCAAGGTGCGACGCACCATCATCAAGAACGACCCTGTCATATGCCTCTGCATGGCGCGTATCGCGGTAGTACGCTCCCCGGGGAGCTGTGATCGTCATGCTGTCGTCTCGCACAACGACGTGTCCGGTCAACAGGACTTTCCCGGACGCAATGAACTGGACTGCCCGATCGCAATGAATGGTGACGTTCTCCTGACGGATGACCACATGCCCGGACAACTCACGCGCATCCTCGCCGTCAACAACAAGTGCCTGAAGCTCGTCGGCATGATCCAACACAATAAGCTTCGAGGTCTGGGAACCAGCCGGGTGCACAACGCCCCACCACACCAGGAGCCCGATACAGAGCCACGGCTTACTCATCGCTCAGTGCCTGCCCCGTGACCTTAAATATCCGGTAGCTCTTCAATCCCTGATCACTCTCCATGCCGTGTCCCATGATGTGCTCACGTGGTGACACGATGTCGACAAAGGCATCGGTGTGGGTCTTCCGGGTGGCGTTGTCCCAAAAAAGGCGTTCTGTTGTCAGGACCGTACCGCTGTCGGACCGGACCGTGACGTGCTCATAGGCCTCAAGGTCGTGCGTCACATCATCCACCTTGCCCCGGTGAGACGTCAGCCGCGACGTGTGAGCACCATGTTCGTCGTAGAAGTCCACCCGGACGCTGTCATCAAGCAGCGTCACGTGCTCTGCGGAATACATGGCGATGTGGCCGGACCAGAGGACTGCTTTGACCTGAGCGGAATCGGTGAACACAACTGTGCTGTTCCAACTCTCTTGCGANGGAAGCGACTGCTGCGTGAGCGGCACCACCGAGGGCTTAACCTTTTCTTCACATCCCCCCAGTGACAGCAGAAGAAACGACAGGGCGAGCGCCGGATTTCTCATGCGCCTTCATCTCCCCCCAGTCCAGCGTTCACAAGCTCGTGCAAGTGCACAACGCCGACCGGTCGATGCTGTTCATCAACCACGATGATCTGGGTTATTTTGAACTGCTCCATCTCCTGAAGCACCACCACCGCCAGTGATCCCGATCGTGCGGTCTTTGGATTACGCGTCATCGCCATGCCGGCGGTGATATTGGCAACGTCGCTCGTGCACTGCAAGAGCCGCCGCAAATCGCCGTCAGTAAGAATTCCCTCGAGCGTTCCATCACCGCGCACAATGCAGGTGCATCCCAGGCGTTTGGAGGTCATTTCAACGATCGCGTCCCTCAGGGGAACATCCCCCCGCACACGGGGAATGCCGTCACCTTTCACCATCAGTTCATCGACCTTGAGCAACAATCGCTTACCCAGAGCCCCTGCCGGGTGGTAGCGCGCGAAGTCTTCCACCCGGAACTTCCGCCGGTCAAGAAGCGCAATCGCAAGCGCGTCGCCGAGCACGAGCGCGACAGTAGTGGAGGATGTCGGCGCAAGATCAAGCGGACATGCTTCCTCGGGAACGGAAGCGTCAAGGGCCACCGTAGCCTCCTTTGCCAGCATGGAAGCCGCACGACCTACAATGCCGATAATTGGAACACCAAGCCGTTTGAACATCGGCAGCAACGCATTGATCTCGTCTGTGTTGCCGCTTTTCGAAACACAGATCACCGCATCATCCGCCCGGACAATTCCCAGATCGCCATGGACAGCATCGGTGGGATGCAGAAAGACCGCGGGGGACCCGGTGGAGTTCATCGTCGCNACAATCTTCCGGGCGATGATGCCCGATTTGCCGACCCCGGTGATGATGATGCGCCCCTCGCAATTGAAAAGCAGGGTCACAGCGCGTGCAAAATCGCCGTTGATGCGCTCCGCCAGCGCCGCAACGGCAAGATGTTCGATGCGGACAACTTCCCGCCCGGCGTGTATTGCTTTTTCGTCGTCGTTCATGACGTTATCGGGCTCTACCATCCTGCGTCCTCTGCTGAACAGCCAGAATGAGATCAATCACTTCGCGTACGGCACCGTTCCCCCCTTCTACCGTCGTCACATAGTCGACAATCTTCTTCACTTCCTGCCGGGCATTCCGCGGAGCAGCCGAAAAGCCAACGGTCTGCAGCAGGGGCATGTCGAACAATTCATCACCAACAAACGCAAACTCCTCGTCGACAAAACCATACTTCTTCTGCAACGTCCGCATGGCAGCCACCTTGTCTTCGGTCCCTTGAATAACATCCTCGATTCTCAAGACCGCTGCACGAGCGTCGACAATCGGTGTCGTCCGCCCGCTGATCAAACCCACTTTGATTCCGTGGCGATGCGCCCTCACAACACCATACCCATCATGCGCATGAAACCGTTTGAGCTCTATGCCATCCGCGGAATAGTACAATCCGCCGTCCGTCAACACCCCGTCAACATCGAGCAGGAGCATCCGGATCCGGCGTACCTTTGCATTGAAGTCACGCACGCTCTTCGCTACCATTGGAGTACGAGGCGGTTGATGGCGGTCACTTGCCCGAGAAGGGACTCCAGCAGATCCAGCCGGAGCTGGCTCGCCGCATCGCTCAGCGCGTTCGGCGGATCTGGATGCACCTCCACGAACAACCCATCGCAGCCGGCGGCGACTCCCGCCCGGGCGATCGGAAAAATAAACTCCGGCTGTCCCCCGGATTGACGCCGGGCGGCATCCGCGCCGGGCAACTGCACGGAATGCGTTGCATCAAGCACCACGGGATACCCGAGCGAGCGCATGATCGACAGCGAACGCATGTCCACTACAAGGTTGTGATAGCCGAATGTGGTTCCACGCTCTGTCAGGACAATGCGCGCATTGCCGGTGGCACGCACCTTCTCAGCCGCCGACCCCATGTCGTCAGGGGCAAGGAATTGACCCTTCTTGATGTTCACGGTCCGCCCTGTGCGTCCCGCCGCCTCAAGAAGTCCTGTTTGACGGCAGAGAAAGGCGGGGATTTGAAGCACATCAGCCACCTCGGCCGCCGGTACAGCCTCCGCTTCAGTGTGAATGTCGGTAAGAATCGGCAGCCCCATCGTGCCCTTCACGTCGGACAGGACTCTGAGCGCCTCGTCCATCCCTAGCCCCGTGAACGATCCGCCACTTGTGCGGTTGGCTTTCTTGTATGACGCTTTGAACACCACGGGGATGTTGTGACGCACCGCAAGTGTGCGAACAACCTCTGCAATGCGGAGCGTGATCTCACGTCCCTCCACAACACACGGCCCGGCAATGAGGACGAGCGGAGCCCCTGAGCCAATAGACACACCTGGTGCGAGTTCCATGCGCTGATCGGGAGATGTTGATGAAATGTGCATGCATGGTACTAAAAATCATCGCAACAATCAAAGACGGTGTTTTTCTCGTCATTTTTCAGTATTCTTCCTCAATCCCTCTATGATGCTCGCCTACGCCAAAATTAACCTCGGCCTTTATGTGGTAGCGCGCAGGCCCGATGGATACCACGATATCGAGACGGTGTTCTGCCGAATCGGGCTCGCCGACCAAATCACGTTCTCGCAAGCCCCCGGCATCACTGTAACCTCGTCATCCCTGGAAATCCCATCCGACGAATCGAACATCTGCCACAAAGCTGCCAGAATGCTCCGCGATCACTTCAACTGCAGCAACGGCGTGCACATCCATATCGCCAAAGAAGTACCCGTGGGGGCCGGACTCGGTGGCGGAAGCGCGGATGCAGCCTTGATCCTCAATGAGCTGCCTGCCTTCTGGCGGAGAGATCTTGACGATGTTGTTCGTTCACGGATCGCGCTCGCGCTTGGATCAGATGTCCCCTATTTTCTCCGGGAAGGAGCCGCACTCGGACGCGGCCGGGGCGAACGACTGGAGTACTTCCCACTGGATATCCCTTTCGTCGTCCTTCTCTGCAACCCGAATATTCACATTGCCACCAGCTGGGCCTACAGCCGGATAACCCCGGGATCAGACGGGAAACCCCATCACCTCCCTACAGTGGTGACAGAAGGCATGCGCAACCCTGAGATCCTGCGCACGCAGCTGAGAAACGATTTTGAAAACGCCGTGTTCGGAACCTACCCCGAAATCCGCGAGCTCAAACAACAGATGCTGGATGCAGGTGCGGAATTTGCTCTCATGTCGGGAAGCGGGTCAACAGTATTCGGCTTCTTTCGAGACTTGCCCACCGCCCAACGACTCTCCCGGGAGTTTGTCAGCCGTGGTTACCGCGCATTCATCACCCCCCCGCACTTCGGTGTCTGAAACGGCCCCCACGATGAGACACACACTGCATAGAGCGATCCGTTGGAACATCATCATCTCCCTCACCGGCTGCCTCGCCCTCACCCTCCATGCCCAAGACCGCCCACCGCAGAAGCCACCCCTACAGCTGCATCCGGCACAGACCGACTCTATCATACACGCGGCGGCGGATACATCCCAACGTGAACGGGCAGATTCCTCAAAACGGGGCCTGCCTGACAGCCTCGTGCACTATTTCCTCCCTCCCCATCCCGGATCCCTGAACCAACGCCTGGATTCCCTCGACGTGCTGACAGACGAGGAAATGGAGTGGATGTCGGCGCGAACGCTCAATCAGGTGTTCTCCTCTCAACCGGGCGTGTTCGGGAGCGAACCTTCAAGTGTCGGGCAGTACTTCCCACTTTCGGTACGAGGCGCAGGATGGCGGTCGAACACCATCCTTGTCGATGGCCGTCCGGCCGCCGATCCCGCATCAGGCTTCTATAACCTCTCCCTCTTCCCAATGGAACAGGCCGAGCGAGTCGAGGTGATCACCGGCCCTCGCAGCTTCCTCTACGGCCCTGGAGGAACCGGTGGCACTCTGAACATCGTTACGAAGAACGGTGCACATAGAATTCCCTTCACCAAAATCCGCTACGAAGAGGCGGGGTACAACCACACCTACTCCGACGGCTCCTTCAACCAGAATCTGACTCGCCGCAGCAATCTGTCGTTTGGCTACCAGTACATCGGCACCGACGGCCGCTTCCTGAATAGTCCGCACGAACAGTGGAATATCCGCGGCGCAGTGCGCTACCACCTGTTGCCAAAGGTGAGCCTGGTCCTGAGCGAGCTCTACACGCAAACCCAGACTGGACTCAATGGCGGAATCAATTACCCGGCAACAGGATTCCAGCTGGCCTTCGATAACACACGAGCATCGCCCTATAGCACCACGGCCTACGAGAAACTCACAAGGCATGACCTCGACCTCAAATGTACCGGGATGTTCCTGCCGGATAGCACCGATCTCACTACGCTCGCGGTGTATTACTCCAGCAACCTCCGCGAATATCGCACCGGCGAGTCAAACGAATCTCAGTACCCCCTGCAGGATCAGCGGAGTTCATGGTCCGGGCTGCGGGCACAGCAATCTGCCTCACTCGGCATGCACACCCTTTCCGGGGGTGTTACTCTCGAAGTCCGGCAGGTGGAAGGAAGCCCGACTCTCGGTCGCCTGCAGCATCCTTCGTTCTCTGTCTGGGCAATGGATGAGATGGCTCTTTCCCCATCTCTGCACGTCGCCGTGTACGGAAGGTCGGAAGTATTTCGCGGAGAACAGACCCCCGGGTTGGGTGCCGACCTTCGCGCCGATCTCGGCGGAGGCTTCAGCTTCCGGGGCGGGGCAGCACTGGCCCAACGTGCCCCCACCTACCCGGAACTCTTCTGGGTGGACAGCACACTGGTCAGAGACGGAAGTATCGCAACCGAGAAACACCGGCTTGTGGAAGCCGGCGTCGCGTGGACCGGGCACGACATCGGCACCGTGCAGTTGATGCTCGCACAACGGTCTGTCTCCAACCCGATCCTCACATCGCAATACGCCACAGGTGCCCCGTTTCCCGGAGTGCGACTGTACAATGGCGATGACATCACAACGCTCACCGCCGAACTCTCCCTGGAACTGCGTCTCTTTGGATATGTCAAGGTGGAGGGAACCGGAACGTACATGCTGCGGCATGATGCTTCAGGATCACAATTGAACGACTACCCGGCATTCTGGGGGGAGGGCGGAATCTACCTCGCGGGGATGTTCTTCAACGAGAATCTCGATCTCAAGGCCGGCGTCCATGGTCGCGTCACGACGGGATACAGCGGATACCTCTTGTCGCCATCCTCCCTCTTCGCGGTGCCCAACACCATCGCTTCGCTGGGTATGGGATCAACACTCGACCTTGTTGCGATCGCTCACGTGGGCTCGGCCTACGTCCACCTCATGTGGGAGAACCTTACGAACACGAGATTTTTCACGAGCCCGTTCACACCTGCATTGGACCGGGCACTGCGCTTTGGGATTTCCTGGGAGTTCGCGAACTAGCACACAACCGGTGACCGTTTCGTGATCATTTCAACAACGCCACGAGGCATCCATGGACCCCCACACATCGTTGTTGATCCGTATGTTCGACGAAGCCTACAATCACAAGGCCTGGCACGGCCCGAATCTCCTCGGCACAGTACGCCGACTGTCGGCGCACGAAGCTGCGTGGAGGCCGGCCGAAGGACGCCACAATATCTGGGAGATCACCCTCCACTGTGCCTATTGGAAATATGCGGTGCGGCGGAGGATTCTCGGACTCAAACGCGGTTCGTTCGCGCTCAAAGGCAGCAACTGGTTTCCACGGCTCGACAACCTGACCGAAACCCGGTGGAAGAGCGACCTGCGTTTGCTTTCCGTTGAACACCATGCCTTACGCGAAGTTATCGTCGCACTCCCCGCCGTGCGCCTGCAGCAATTCACTCCCGGTGGAACCGTGCGCATTGACCGGCTCATCTACGGCGTCGCCGCACATGATGTGTACCACGCGGGACAGATTCAGCTTGTGAAAAGACTCATGGAGGAGTGAAGATTGCATATCGAGGATTGAAAATGAATTCTCTCTCTTCGATCTTCAATCCTCGTTCTTCAATAAACCCCGGGTGGTCTCCGGGGCGTATGCTCGCAGGACCTCGAGTGTCTTCTCCGCCGCGTTCTCCCAGTTGAATTCCCCCGCCCAGGCGATGGCATTGTCGGACAGACGGCGTCGTTGAACGGGATCATCCAGCAACATACGGATCTTCCCCACAAGGTCGCCCTTGTCACCATGCGTGTAGAGAAGGCCCGTCTCTCCGTTTTTCACGGCATCACGAAGACCCGGCACGTCACTTGCAATCACGGGCGTCCCACATGCGTTCGACTCGAGCACCGTAAGACCCCAGCCTTCCTTGGACGATGTCGTGACCCCGAACCACATTTCCTGAAGCAACTCCACCTTACGCCTCTCCGGCACGTAGCCGGTAAACGTCACGATCTGCTGCAGGCCGAGCTCCATGGTCATCCGTTCAAGACGGGGGCGATCATCCCCCTCCCCGATAATGAGCACCCTGAGTTCCGGATGACTCGCATGCACTCCAGCAACCGCCCGTATGAACTGGTCCACACCCTTGTATTTCTTCAGGCGGCCGAAATAGCCAATGAGGGGAATGCGCGAGCGGCGGGATGCATCCGGACGATGAAGTTCATGGTCGACGCAATTGTAGACGAGGTGCAGGTCCTCTGAAGGGAATCCCCGACGGCGCATTTCTTCGCGCGTTGAAGGAGAAACAACGAAAAACGGA
>JGI20214J51650_10000832_pt1 | contig 19395 bp, 14 predicted proteins | sample WetSurMetagenome_FD_51650 | JGI IMG/M metagenome (IMG submission 51650) | reverse complement strand
CGCCCTCACTTTTTAAAAACGAGGAGCCGAACAGTCCCACCTTTGAGAAGGGAGGATTAAGGAGGATTTTAGTATAACTTATCCAAAAACTTAATATCCGTATTATTTGTGCCGCAGACTACTGTCCGTGCATACTGCTCAATGTCCACCATCAAGCTTTCAATGTGGACATGACCATCAATCAGTCCCGGTAAAGCGCAGGTGCCTTTTAGATCGACAGTCCGTCCGGCTTGCCGGTAATTGCCGGTCCCTGCGACCCGCCATTTATAAATGGCAATATTACCCTGTTCTCTTTCACCTGTAAATATATTTACTATTTGGGCGTTACGGAGAATAGANTCGGCAGGTTCTAAACCGCGTGCGGCCATGGTCAACCCGGAGTCAGGATTCATTAAACCACCTCAAGAAAAAGTCAACTATGAAAAAGAAGCCGTTTGCCCAACGGGAGGCTTACTGATATAATAAACGATGAAGCTTATCCAGTAAAGTCTGAGAATAAGCTGCCGTCAGTTTTTCGAGGTTTTATCAACAGGGCGCATTCGTCTAGCGGCCTAGGACGCGTCCCTCTCAAGGACGAGATCACCGGTCCGAATCCGGTATGCGCTACCAAACTTCTTTTTTCCCACATATTCGTATCTATAATTTATTATTTTCATTAGACATAACGGGAGACACTGCGTCATTAATTGACCACCATAACCATACTTTCTTATCGCAAGGTTATTCTATTGACAACTGCTACTATCAGTGATAGCATATAAACATGAAAAGTAATGAGAAGCTGATTCAGAAATTCATTACTGACAAGATGCACATCACGGTTGATGATTGCGACCGGCTTCTTACCGCCTATGGATATGAGTTACACAAGAGTAGCGGTAGCCACCAGACCTATCACAAAAAGGGTGCCATACCAATAACAGTAATAACCCCTAAAAACACCAGGTATGTCAACTCGGCTTATGTGAAATTAATCATCAAATATCTCAAATTGGAGGAATAGTATGGAAACAACAACAGAACGAAAACCACTAGAATATTATACCGGTCTGAAATATCCGATAACGCTTCACCCAGCCACTGAAGGAGGGTATGCTGTCGAGATTGAAGACCTACCCGGCTGCATATCTCAAGGTGAGACTGTCGAGGAAGCCACGGAAATGATTGAAGAAGCGCGCAGGCTTTGGCTTGAGTCAGCTTATGAGGATGGTATCGATATCCCTCTGCCAAGAGACCTGGAACAGTACAGCGGCAAATTCTTTATTCGGGCGCCCAAGAGCCTGCACCGCAAGCTTGATCAAATTGCGAAGCGGGAAGGCGTAAGCATGAATCAATATCTGGTAGCTACTCTCGCCCGTTCCATCGGAATGGAAGAAGCCCGGAAGCCCAGGACCCGCAAGCGTGGTGTCTTAAAAATTTAAGGCTCCTTATTCTCTGAGAGGCGACTCTTTAGACGGTCAAATATTGGGACTCATTTGCACAAGACAGGGCGTTAAGCCAATTTCAGGTGTCTCAATACTCCCAAGCCAAATTATCGCATTGTAGAGAGTTGTCAGGCGTTGATAGAGAAACTTAATAAAACTTGTTAAAAAGAAGTGTTATTATGGGACGGGAAATCACTGTAGTACAATTTATTCAAGCAATTAAATGCTTGCCCTCTGATAAACCAATAACTGATCCACGAAAGTGGTACAAGACACAGAAAGAGCATTGGATCGGTTGGCTCAGTGAAAACGTAACATCCCGAATAGTGAAAGGCGAAGGAAATGAAAATAATTAACTGTAAGAAGGTTGCAGTTTCAAGAGAAGATATGAAAATAAAATGTGCTCATTGCGGTAAAGAACTACTGGTCAATGGATTGGGTCGCAAACCGTTAAGTACCACTTAAAAACATTCATAAGGCCATGCGGCAAAGCCGGAGCGTGAAAAAGGCAGCCAATCAAAATCAGAAAGCTAGTTCACCTTACTATTACATTTAGGACATACCTTCAAGAACGAGTTAATTTTTACAGCTGAGGTTTTTGTATGACATACCGGGCACTCCGTTTTGGATTTAAAAATAATCACCATTTGTATTACCTCCCATCGAGTTCAGTGTCATGACTCACCTAAACTCATCAATTTAGCCTTTAACCACTGTATTCCGGGGTCTTTTTCGAAATCTTCTTCTTTCGATACAAAGGGTACTTCTACCTTTTCAGCTAATAAAGGCTCCTGATTTTTTAACTGGTTATCTATGTTGTCTCTTTCCGTATCCAAAATTTCGAATTTAATCGCCACACTCCACCTCCCCCATCTCGACTTTACATTTAAATTATGAAGGTTATACCATTGCATAGTAATAAAGTTTCTTTTAAAAAAGTTAACAATTTGTAACAAATATAGAATTTTGTCTGTTAGCGGCAATACGTCCGTTGTTGATACTTACGGTGAATCATGGTTGGCATGAACTAACCGATTTTCGAGAAGGAAATAGCTCACCGTCCCGATGATAATAGTGCCGCTAATGTGTAGAAACATGTACTGCCAACCCATTATCGTATCGATACTCCCAATAACGTTCCAAAATGAATGTAGAGTAACTGCCAATATAAACGCCCCGAAAGAGAACCTGTTTAGAACAGCATGTCCGTTTATACTCCGTTGCCGCCATAAAGAAGCACAAACGATACCGGTCCAGGCGGCGTGTCCGACCGGAGAAAACAATCCCCGTACCAGTAACAACTGATTCAAATAGCCGACGCTTCCAGGATCATCCATATAAGAAACAAATCCGTAGCCCATTGTCTCAAGAGCTGCAAATCCCATACCGGCGGCAACTCCGAACAACAGGCCATCTGCTTCATGGAGATAGCGGCCGTACATAAAAATAAAAAATGGCAAAACAAGTTTTGCAGTTTCTTCGATTAAGCCAACACCGACAACAGCAAATAGACCCATCCGATCAACGATCCAGTAACCNAAAAAGCCGGCCAATATTATGCCCAGAGACCCTCCCCAGCAGAAACTGGCGGCTACCTTCCCCCAAGGGATCTCCCCGACCGGCACTCGTTGATAGATGTAAACAACAAAAGTGACNGGAACCAAAAAAGCCCCGATCAGTAAAACTGCGGGTACAAAGGCGGGATTGTTTGTAGCCAANAGTAAGAGATCGGTGACGGCAAGAAGGACCAGACTACCGATCAGCACCTTTAGCCAAATCTGCGGGAAATGAAGAGTATATTTTATGTGGTCCAGCTTCATATCTTTATCTTATATAAGAAACGTCCGGTAATATATACGTAGTTAAACGCAAAAATTAAAAAATTCCCCCTGATGGGATGCAACACCAAACAATTAAGAGTTACATCGTACTAAATCCCTCCTAACCTCCCTTTAAGAAAGGGAGGGAATAAGTGGAATATTCCCTTTTTGAGAGAGAAAATAGGATTCTCCCCCTTTTCTAAAAGGGGATTAAGAGGGATTTTAATTAGATCGTCTGGTTATTTTTTGCGTTCGGACTGGATTTTCCGGATATCTTTGTCAGACCGTTAAAATAGTGCTATTATGTACATCATCCCAAAATAATAGGAGTTGTTGATGAGTAAAAGATACAAATATCTGCTGTCTCCCGTAAAAATCGGTAAGGTTGTCATTAAGAACCGGACTCTGTTTCCAAACGCCTCTCCTCACTTCCTGCAAGGTCCCGAGACATTCCCTGCTGAAGGCCTGATGGCCTTCTATACTAACCTGGCAAAGAATGGTTGTGCCATCATCACTCTGGGAGAATGGAACGACCCTACCCAGCGCCAGGGCGACTTTTATAGCGATCGTACTCACATGCAGCGTTTCGATTCCAATGATCCTTCGGTAGGCAATTACTTTTCCCAATTAGCCGATGATATCCATTTTTATGGTTCCAAGATTCTTCTCGCCACCATGCCTCCGGCTTTCCCAGATGGTTACAGTCTCCATGGCGGTAAAGGGGGATTTGGCTTTGGTCCTATGGGTCCTCCAAAAGAAACCAGGCCGGCGACCCGAGAGATGATAAACGATAATATCGCGGCTTTCGTGGAAAAGGTAAGAANATTCCGTGCTTTCGGTTACGATGGCATTTCCATACGCATGGAATTCTATCTGTCTCCCGCACCGTCCCAGCGTAATGATGAGTTTACCGGCAGTCTCGAGAACCGTACCCGCTATATAATGATACTGGCCGACGCTATCAGGAAAACTTTCCCCGATCTTATTATTGCTTTCACAATCGCTGGGGAGCAGCCGCTGGGATATACCGGCGGTGCGACCGGTTATGATCTTGACACGGCTATCGAATTCGCCAGGTTGTGCGATGGGCGTATCGATATCCTCGAGATTCGCGAAAAAGATATGACCAAGTCCCATCCCACGGGCTTCACTTTCCAGAAGGGTGAACACGATGTCATCCGCTACGCCGCGGCTATGAAGGCTGCCGGTGTGAAGAAAATGCTGCTCCAGCCTGTAGGCGGATTCCAGGACCCGGAAGAACTGGACCGTTATATTGCCGAAGGCAAGTGCGATATGTTCGGTATCGCCCGCGGCTTTATGGCCGACGCCGAATGGGGTAAAAAGGTCACCGAAGGCCGGGGCGAGGACATTACCCCCTGTCTCTGGTGTAATAAGTGCCACGGTACCATTCTGGATGATCCTGATCCCTGGCTGTCCGTTTGTTCGGTCAATCCGCTGATGGGAATCGAACATAAGCTGCACCGTTTGGTGGCAGCACCGGAAAGAATGAAGAAAGTGGCGGTTATCGGCGGCGGACCAGCCGGGATTAGAGCCGCTATCTACGCCGCACAGCGCGGCCACGATGTTACTCTTTATGAAAAGACCGACCGACTCGGCGGCCAACTGATACACGGCGATTTCGCCAGTTTTAAATGGCCTGTAGGTGAATATAAGGCATGGCTGATCCGTACACTGCCTAAAGCGGGGGTGAAGGTCATCATGAACTGCACTCCGTCGGTTGATATGATCAAAGCAGGCGGCTATGATGCCGTCATAGCCGCAACAGGAGCAAAACCAAACATACCGGATATCGAAGGCCTCAAAGCTCCTGACGGGGGTATCGCTGGAGGCTACATGAATTGTATCGAGGTGTTCGGCCATGAACAAAGGCTGGGCAAGAAAGTTATTATCATAGGCGGTTCGGAAACCGGTATTGAGACGGCAATGTATCTTTGCGAAAACGGCCATGACGTCACGATGCTTACCCGTCAGACCCATATAGGCCATGACTGCTCGAAGCTGCATTATATCACTATGGCATTTGTTGGCAAGAACCCTGAAACCGGTAAAATTGAGATGCGCCCCGCCTGGGAAAAATATAACAACTTCAAGGGTATTGTCTCCGTCACCACTAAAAAGGTGAATGGCGGTACGGTCACCTATATCGACACGAAGGGAGAAGAGCATACCATCAAAGGCGACTCGGTAGTCCTTTGCGGCGGTATGAACCCATGCACCGATGAAGCCCTTGCTTTCGAGGATACCGCTGCCCAGTTCTTCGTTATCGGCGATGCCAATAACTGCGGTAATCTCCAGCGCTGTAACCGCGACGCTTTCTCCAAAGCCAGCCAGATATAAGATTTATGAACTACCGCCTGGTCCTGATATTTAATTTAAGGACCAGGCGTTATGTTTCGTGTTTCTAATTTAAATCAATCCTTAATCCGGATGTTGTTTCAACTACTATTTGCTCTTCAATGAGGGAATTTCTCTTATCGCCGCTGCTTTTCCTGCCATGATTCCAGCCACCCTGTCAAGCTCCGCTTTATCGTCATTTAACAGGTCCACCTCCACAATATGATGTATCCCCTTCCGGACGATGGCCACCGGTAAACCGAGGCTAATATCCCGATACCCATATTCGCCATCGACAATAACCGAACAAGCCATTACTGAGCCAGAATCAGCAACGATCGCAGCGACGATATTGGCCAGACCGGAGGCTGTCGTCCAACCCGCAGTCCGCCCTCCCTGCCATGAGGTAAATTTTTTTAGATAATTAATAGCTTCCTCACGTACCCTGCGGGATAATACTTCATCCATACGGAAAAGTTTACCGTCGACTTTTACAGTACTGGACAGCAATACTTGAGCCTCGGGATGTATACCGGCAACAATCGCTTCAACACGTGACGGTTTAATTTTCAGGGCACCCGCAATGGCGATACGAAAACGGAGAGAGTCATTGAAGTTATAACCTATCAGTTTGCTTCTGTCCTGAATACCGGCAAGAAAGGCAGCATAGTTCCATGAATCTACCGGGTTGGTAGCGGTGATCACTACTGCATCCTTACAATATTTTCCGATATTATCGACAATGTCTTTAATAATCGGAAAACCGTCTTTTATAAACTCTATCTCTGATTTGCCAGGCAGGGATGGAATTCCTATTGCGACAATCACCATATCGGAGCCGCTGATATCTACGGTGTTGCCTGCCCGCACAATAGTATCCCGGTTAAGCTGACCTGCTACACTAATATCCATTACATGGTTCATCAAGACGTTTGTATTTATATCTAGCATAACTATTTCATCAGCTAACCCACGTTCCGCGATGGCAAAGGCAGTGCAGGAACCGACTGTTCCAGCTCCTCCGAAAATACTGATCTTCATCTTCGCTCCTGTATACAAACTACCAGTTATTTTCCTGGAATCATGTAGGTTCAATTATTGCAGCGCGAAAGCAGAATTTCAACTCATCTCCAGAGAAATGATCAACTAACGGTTATTTCGGTATCCAGAGCATCGATCATCTCGAATATCTGTTTCCTGGTGTAGTTCTTTAGCTGGTTGGCACCTGAGGGACAGGCTACGGAGCAAGCACCGCAGCCCCGGCAAAGAGTCTCATGGACTGTCATTATGTGTCTTCCGGCATCAAATTCCAGGGCATTATAGGCACAGTACTTTTCACACAAGCGGCAACCGGCACAGACATCGGAATCGATCGAAGTAACTATTGCCTGCGTGCTTACCTTACCCAGCAGCAGAGGGATACTGGCCTTGACCGCAGCCGCATGTCCCTGAGATACGGCATCCGTGATATCTTTAGGACCCTGGCAGCAGCCCGCCAGGTAGATGCCGTCGGAGGTGGTCTCTACCGGACCTAACTTCAAATGAGCTTCCAGGAAAAAGCCGTCCGGTCCCACCGGTATGTTCAGCTTGCGTGATAAATCAACCGTATCCCTGCCCGGCTGCAAACCGGTCGCCAGTACTACCATATCGGCTTCTTCTTCATACGTCTCGCTGATCAGGGTATCCTCCGCCCGCACCACCAGTTTATCGCCCTTTCTGAATATCTCAGAGACGACGCCGCGGCGGTAGATAACGCCTTCCGACTGTGCCTTTTCATAAAACTGCTCGTAGCCTTTGCCGAAAGCACGAATATCTATATAGCAAACGGTTACCCTGGCATCCGGTATCAGCTTCTTGACATAAAGAGCCTGTTTAGCGGTATACATACAACAAACACGGGAACAGTACTCCACTCCCACGCTTTTATCACGGGAGCCGACACATTGAATGAACACGATATTATGAGGAGTTTTGCCGTTGATCTCAATACAGTCAGATGCAGCCAGTCTCTCCAGTTCCATACCAGTAATGACGCCGGGATAAATCCCGTAAGCATATTCCGGTTTCAGTTTGGGATCGAAAACCTCATAGCCGGTAGCGACGACGACAGTACCTAAAGATATTTCCTTTATAGTGTTATTTCCGATTTTAACTTTTGCTTTGAAATTCCCGAAGTATCCGGAGAACTGGGCCAATTCGGCACAAGTCATTATTTCTATATTTGGATGTTTTTTGATATCGGCTAGTTTAAGAGCCAGTAAATCCTCAGCCTTCTCCAGAGTGGGGAAAGATTTATATAGCATGGCCATATGGCCACCCAGTTCAGGCGATTTTTCTATCAGGTAAGTCTTGAAACCGGCGTTGGCTAAATCCAGTGATGCCTGAATACCGGCGATGCCGCCTCCGAGTACCATAGCTTCAGGAACAACTGGCAGCGAACTGGTGAAAAGTGGCTGGGAAAGCAAGACCCTGGCCTGTGCAGCAGCGATAATGGAGAAAGCCTTTTCCGTAGCGGCTGTCCTATCGGCAGCATGTACCCAGGAACACTGCTCTCTGATATTGGCCCGCTCCAGACAATACGGGTTCAGTCCGGCTTTCTCGACATTGTTCATAAAGGGAACCTTGTGCATAGTAGGAGAACAGGCCGCTATAATAACCCTGTCCAGTTTAAATTTAGCAATATCCTCCCTGATCAATGCCTGACCGGGGTCGGAACACATGTAACGGTAGTCCCTGGCGGTAACAACGTAGGGCATCTGAGCCGCCATGTCCCTGACTACAGGCACATCAACCGTACCGGCAATATTTCTGCCGCAATGACAGATAAAGATTCCGACTTTCATTTTAGCTATCCCCGATGATGATGAAAATTATCGATTACGATTAGCATTTTATTGTACTCATAAATCAAATTTATAGGTTAAAATCCCCCTTGTTCCCCCTTTTCCAAAGGGGGAACATCGAATCCTCTCCCTTTTTTAAAGGGAGAATGAGAGGGATTTTTCATATTATTAATGGGTTATTTAGGTACCTGTGCAGAACTGAACTTTGCCAGAGTTACACAGGCCAAAGAAGCAGCAGCACTTGCCTGTATTACCGAATCAGAAATATCTTTCGGACCCTGGCAACAGCCCGCTAAAAAGATGCCGTCCGTGTTTGTTTCTGAGGCTCCCAGCTTGGGATGATCTTCCAGGAAAAAGCCGTCCGGCCCCACCGGTATGTTCAGTTTGCGTGATAAATCAACCGTATCCCTGCCCGGCTGCAAACCGGTCGCCAGTACCACCATATCGGCTTCTTCTTCATACGTCTCGCTAATCAGGGTATCCTCCGCCCGTACCACCAGTTTATCTCCCTTTTTATATATCTCGGAAACAACACCACGGCGGTAGATAACGCCCTCAGACTGTGCCCTTTCGTAAAACTGCTCGTAGCCCTTGCCAAAAGCACGGATATCAATATAACAAACCGTTACTCTGGCTTCGGGAAGCTTGCTCTTGATATATAAAGCCTGCTTGGCCGTATACATGCAGCAGACGCGAGAACAATATTCGACGCCCACGCTCTTGTCACGGGAACCAACACACTGGATAAACACTATGTTTTGCGGAACTTTACCGTTTATCTCTATCTTACCGCCAGTGGGACCGCCGGCTTCATCCATTCTCTCCAGCTCCATGCCGGTGATAACACCGGGATAAAGTCCGTAGGCATATTCCGGTTTCAATTCAGCATCGAATATTTCAAATCCGCTGGCCAGTATAATGGCACCAACCTCAATTTCTTCATACGTGTCTTTCAGGGAATGGTCTATCGCTTTAGCGTCACAGACACTCTCGCATTCCCGGCAGTCAAAGCAACCTTCAACCTTTGAAGCCAGACAGCGACCGGCTTCGGCAGCAGCCTGCTCTGCAGTAAATCCCAGGTCTACCTCGCTAAAGTTACCGATCCGGTCTTTCACTGCCATTTCAGGCGTAACAATCCGGCCGGCTGCCGGAAATATATTTTTTATCGAAACTATCTCCTGCTCGTTCAACGTTTGCGGAGATTCCCGCTTCACCTCATCATTTTGCGGTTCATTGTTTAAATATTTGTCGATGGAACGGGCAGCCAGCTTACCTGCCGCGATGGCGTTAATGACTACATCCGGTCCGCTGATAACATCACCTCCAGCAAAAACACCTGCCATGTCCGTCGCCAGTGTGGCTTCGTTTACTACAATGGTGCTGCCGGTCGTACTCTCGATGCTTGTCCCCTTAATAAAATCTATATCGGACTTCTGTCCCAGTGCGGCTATTACCGTATCCGCAGCGATCGTGAATTCAGTACCAGGTATGGCAACCGGCCGGCGCCTGCCGCTGACATCCGGTTCGCCAAGTTTCATGCGAACACTTTCTATACCGGAAACTTTGCCGTTCTCGGCGATTATCCGGGAAGGTGCTGCTAAGAGAACGATTTCGATACATTCATCTTCCGCTGCCTGGACTTCGCTTTTATCCGCCGGCATTTCTTCGCGTGAACGGCGGTAAATTATTTTCACCGACTCACAGCCCAGACGACAGGCTACTCTGGCCGCATCCAGCGCCGAATTGCCTCCGCCGATAACGACGACTCGTTTGCCGACTTCCACTTGATTTCCCAGACTGACATCGCGAAGCAGCTTCGTAGCGGGGACAACGCCCTTAGCATCTTCTCCGGGGATATTAAGCTTTTGTCCCTCATGGGCACCGGTAGCAATAAAAACAGCCGCATATTCATGGCATATTTTATCGAGGCTGATGGTTTCACCGATCCTGATATTGGTCTTTATTTCAACGCCCAGGCGTTCAATATAACCGATCTCTTTACGCAGAATGCCCTTCGGTAAGCGGTATTCGGGAATGCCAACTCTCAACATACCGCCGGGCTCCGATAGTGCCTCGAACACAGTCACCTCGTAACCTTTCAGTGCCAGATCGTTAGCTGCCGAAAGCCCCGCGGGTCCGCTACCGATAATCGCCACTTTCTTACCGTTTCTTTTAGTTTGCGGTACGGTAATTATATCGATATCCACCTGGTCGGCAGCAAATCTTTTCAATGCTCTTATCGCCAGGGACTCATCTATCTGCCCGCGGTTGCACGCCGTTTCGCAGGGATGGAAACACACACGACCACATATTGAAGGAAGCGGGTTATTCCGGTGAATAAGCTCATAAGCTTCCTGGGGTTTTCCCGCAGCTATCAGTTTGACATAACCTTGAACATTGGTAGAAATCGGGCAAGCCGCTTTACAGGCTGCTTTGCAGGGACGCTCTTCCCTTTTATCTATCGTATACTTAGTTGGTACTGCCTGGGCGAAAGGAATATAGGCTGCTTTCCGCTGACTGAGACCGAGGTTACGTTCGTTGGGCATTTCGATAGGACAGACCCGGGCACATTCACCGCAGGCAGTGCATTTTTTCGTATCGATATACCTGCTTTTCTGCTTTATTTTAATTTTAAAATTCCCGGCTGTCCCTGTGATGTCCACGACCTCGGCATACGCTTTTAAATTGATATTCGGGTGCGACCCGACTTCCAGCATTTTAGGTGTGCCGATACACTGCGGGCAGTCCAGTGTGGGGAATACTTCAGAAAACTGGAGCATACGCCCACCCACGGTAGGAAGCTTCTCTACCAGCGTTACCATAAAGCCGGCGTTAGCGATATCCAGAGCAGCCTGCATGCCGGCAATGCCGCCGCCGATCACCAGGGCTGCACTAGATGGCATCGGCTACCAGCTCCATAATATCTTTGATCATGATTTTACCGGCGTTGCCTGTGGTTTTGACTGCATCTTCGAGAGTCAGGAGGCAGAACGGGCAGGCAGTAGCTATAACGTCAACACCCATACTGACAGCGTCTTTAATCCTTATTTCGGATAACCGCGTATCGTTGTTAGACGCTTCGACGAACATACGGCCGCCGCCTCCTTCACAGCACAGGCTGCGCTCACGCGACCGGTCAAAATCAACGAAAGTTACTCCGGGTATACTCTGAATAACGTTTCGCGGTTCGTCGAACACCTTGTTTTGCTTACCCAGGTAGCATGGGTCATGGTACGTTACTTTCAAATTAGTTTTATGTGAGTAATTGATTTTGCCGTCCTGAATTAGCCCGGCAACGAACTGTATATAATGCTTTACATCGATACCAGTATTTTTATATTCGTTCTTGAAGGTATTGTAGCAGTGCGGCGAGGCAGTAATAATTTTAGTTACACCATGATCCTGGAAAATCTTCAGGTTATCCTCAGCGACCATTTCAAACAGACCTTCTTCACCCATCCGCCGGGCCTCGCTGCCGCAGCACGACTCTGAGTTGCCAAGGTAACCGAAATCCACACCGGCTGATTTGAGAGTCTTGATAAGAGCCCTCCCCATTCCCTGTATTCTCGGATCGTAAGCAGTAGCACAGCAGGCGAAATACAGTGTTGCAGCAATTCCACCATCTGAAATATTCTTCACGTCGAGTCCGGTAGTCCACTCGGAACGCTTGCTCCGGGCCCGGCCCCAGGGATTACCGTGTTTGTACACCCCTTCCAGGGCATCGATTACCGTCTTGGGCAGGTTCCCTTCTTCAACCAGCAGGGAACGAATGGCTATTACCAGTTCGTGCGGTTTCAGACCGCGGGGACAGCGCAGCGTACAGGTCTGACAGGTCGTACAGTCCCATAGCTCAGTTTTTTGCAGGATTTTGGCCGTATCGGGAGAAAGCAGCACTTCCCGCATCAAACGCCGAATATTCAAAACACTTTTTAACGAAACGGGACACCCGGAAGTGCACTTGCCGCATTGAAAACATTTGGCAAGCTCGTACTTCGATATTAATTCCCGTGTCTTGTTTTGCATATTACACCGTCCGAATGAGTTACCAAACTCCTTCTTCTCCCTTTGAGGGAGAAGAATTGAAGATGAGGCCTACACCATGAATTACCTTCACCTGACACTTCTCCACTCAGGAGTAAATAAAAAGAAGTTATGGATTTTTAAGAGCTTTTACTTTTTCTTTTAATACCGGGACGACCTGGAACATATCACCGACTATACCGTAATCGGCTACTCCGAAAATTGGGGCTTTGGGGTCTTTATTAACGGCGATTATCGTGCCGCCCTTAAGACCCATCAAATGCTGGAACGAGCCGCTGATACCGATAGCCAGGTACACCTTCGGTTTTACCGTCTTACCGGAAGAACCAACCTGCCTTTCCTTGGGCAGCCATTTTTTATCCACCACCGGACGGGAGCAGGACAGTGTAGCATTCAATAGAGCGGCCAGCTCTTCGAACATCGGGATATTCTTTTTATCGCCGATTCCCTGACCGACAGAGACCAGGACATCCGCTTTGGTAATATCGACACCGCTCAGTGCCGCTTCGATAGATTCGATAAATTTAGTCGATTCCGGAGCCTTCAATGCGACTGTGACGTTTTCGATTCTACCGGCGAGCGGAACCCGTTCCTGGACCGGGAAGGAGCCGGGACGGACAGTAACAACATATGAAGCAGAAGGAGCACAGGTAACTTCCGCATTTACCTTACCGTCGTACATCTGCCGGATACCGATTAGCTTGCCGTCGGTTAATTGGAAATCGATACATGATGTAATCAGGGGCAGATTCAATTGGGAGGCCAGACCGGGAGCAAAGTCCATACCGGTTGTCGTATTACCAATGAGTATTAATTCCGGCGACTGTTCTTTAATCAGAGTCGAGAGCAGGTAAGAATACGTCTCATAGTTATAGTGTTCCAGCAGCGGGTTGTCGGCCACCAGAACAACGTTAGCTTTTGAGACCAGTCCGGCTGCCAGACTGCCGATATTGTTACCGGGAACAACTGCTACCAGCTCACTGCCGGAACGGGCGGCCAGTTCAGCACCTTTTTGCAGGATTTCCAGAGACACATCGAGGATTACACCGCAACGCTGTTCAACCAGCGCTAAAATCTTTTTCATTAACACTAGCCTCCCTTCTCTTTGAGAATACCAGCCAGTTTACCCGCCATATCTGCTATGCTGCCGGTCAGTATTTCGACTGCTTTAGCGGACTGGGGAATATAAAGTTTAGCCAGCTTTGTCGGTGAACCAGCTTCACCCGTTGATCCGGCATCGAGTCCGATATCTATTAAACCGCCGACTTTTATTTCGAGACGAGACGCCTTGCGTATGCCCATAATGCTGACATACCGCGGCTCGTTTATACCTGTCTGGATAGTAAGTACCGCCGGGAGTTTGATCTCAACGACATCTTCCAGTCCGCCTTCCAACTCGCGATGGACCTTAGCCAGGCTGCCATTTATCTCCATGTCATTGACCACAGTACAATGCGGTAAGCCCAGAAAGTGGGCCAGATAGCCGCCTACCTGAGCTTGCAGTGTATCCGCGGATTGTACCCCGGTTAATATCAAATCATATTTCATATTTTTGATCGAACCGGCAAGAATTTTCGCCAGAGCATAAGCGTCAGTGTTGGCAAAGGCAGCGTCCGTCAACCGTATTGCCTTATCCACACCTGTTGCCAGACAGCGCCGCAATATGTCTTCCGAGGCCTCGTTTCCCAGGGTAATAGCAGTCACCGTACCGCCAAGCTTCTCTTTTAGCTGTACGGCTTCCTCGACAGCATATTTGTCGCTTTCGTTAATATCGAATACCAGGTCCCTCTCCAGGATACTGCGGTTATCGGGACTGATAACGATATCCGCCTCCGTGGTATCAGGCACTCTTTTCACAAAAACAATGATATCCAATCCCAGGCCTCCTTATTTCAAGTTCCCCAGTAATGCTTTGGCGATGGTGTTCTTATGGATTTCTCTGGTTCCCTCGACCAGTTCAGTGCTTTTAGCATCCCGATAGAACCTTTCTACGTCGTTCTCCAGCATATAGCCATGGCCGCCCATGATCTCAATGGCTTCATCAGCCACTTCAACGGCACACCTGCCGGCATACCATTTAGCTATCGAGCAAATCTTGGGATCGTTTTTCTTGTTATCGATACTCCAGGCTGCTTTATAGACCGCCAGCCTGGCTGTTTCGGTTTTGGTTGCCATCTCGGCGATCTTATGGGATATTGCCTGGAAAGTACCGATCTTGTGNCCGAAGGCTTCCCGGTTCTTTGCATATTCGATAGCTCTGTCCAGAGCNCCCTGGCACATTCCCAGAGCACCCGAGGCAGTCTCTACCCTGACCTCGTTCAGGAACTCCATAGAATAGTAGAAACCTTTATTCTCTTCTCCGATCAGATTATCGGCGCTCACCTTAACGTTGTTAAATGAGACAGCACAGGAAGGAAATGAGTTCATACCCATTTTTTCCCAATCGGTAGCCTCGTAGCCGGGACTTGGACAATCTATAATAAACAGACTCTGGCCTCTATAGACGGGACTTGCCTTTGCATCGGTCTGGCAGAGCGTGCAGCCGAATTTAGCAGTGCTGGCATTGGTGATGAAAGTCTTAGCCCCGTTGATAATATAATTGTCGCCTTCTTTCACGGCATTGGTTGTCAGCGGATTAGTTACGAGGTCGCTGCCCCTATCCGGTTCGGTAAAAGCGGCAAAGGTAGTTGTTTTACCGGAACACATCACTGGCAGGTATTTTTCTTTTTGAGCCTCAGTACCGCGGTTTAGAATGATTTTGCTGCCGAAATTCCCGGTAGTAATCGCAACACCGACACCGGCACCCTGACGGGCAAACTCTTCAATGACGATTACCTTCTCAAGACAGCCGTAACCACCGCCGCCATACTTCTCGGGGAAATTAATGGCTACGAACCCCAATTCAGCAGCTTTCTGATAAATATCAAAGGGGAACTGATGATGCCGTTCAAGCTCAAGCAGACGGTCTTTGGGAAGCTCGGTCTGTACGAATTCACGAACAGCCTGTTGAATATCCAATTGCTCTTTGTTTAGATCAAAATCCATTCGCGATTTCTCCTTAAATAAGATTATCCGTATTATTTTGTTATTCAAGCAAAAAAGGCGGTTTATAGTCCATACCAAGTAGGTTACGGGCCTTCTTCAGTAGTTTTTTCAGATAGGTCTCCAGCTCTTTTCTCTCACCATCAGTTAGTGTTGAAAAAATCATATCGGGGGCTTTTGACGTAATTCGATTGAATAATTCAGAGCCCCCGTCTGTCAGAGAAATATAGGTCTTTTTATCACCCGGTATTCTGGTCTTCTGTACCAGCCCGGCAGTTTCCATCTTATTGATCAGAATAGATACGGAATTCAGCTCCCGCAATACCCACTGTGAAAGCTCCTGGATGGTAACAGGCCGGTTTTCCCGGTTAAGCATGAAAAGGATCCTGGCTTGAGGAAAATTAACCCCGTACTGGGCCAGCTCAAGCTCCGCCGCATTGGTGATAGCGTCGCCAGTGGTTATATATAGAACGAACATATTGAAGAAAGGGTCTTCACTCTTAGGGGCATTTCTCTTCACAAGTTCTGAATGAACCATGTTGTTGTCACCTGCCTTTAAATAATCACGCTGCTATCCAGCAGTTACTCCGAGTTGCTATGGCTTGACAATCCAGTGTTATCATAACTATGATATATGATATATGACATAGCTATTGATGTCAATATTGACAGCAACTATGATTTAATGAGTGCCGATGACTGAAAACACGTGGCAAAAAGTGCTCGTAATCGGGGCGGGAATCGCCGGAATCAACACCGCTTTAAGACTGGCGGAAGCGGGCATGATTGTCTATTTGTGCGAAAACAAATCTTATATCGGCGGCACTCTGTTCCGGCTGGATAAATGGTTCCCGGACAACCACTGTGGTATGTGCCGTACATTACCTGCACCATACGACCGCAGTAGTTCAGGATTTTGCCTGAGGAAAGGGCTATTCCATCCGGGCATCAATGTGCTGGTAAATTCACAGGTAAATCACGTCGAAGGGGGACCTGGGAATTTCTCCGTTGATGTTATTACGGCATCTACCGGAGTAAATGCGGAACGATGTACCGGCTGCGGTCTTTGTGAAGAAGTCTGCCCGGAAAGCCCCAAAGCCATACAGCTCAACGACGCAACCGCGCTCAAGAAGACATGGAATATCGATCCGGACCGCTGTACTAAATGCGGCCGGTGTGCCGGAAAATGCCCTGCAAATGCTATTGACCTGACAATGCCTGAGGAAACCCGCCGTTTGAATGTGGGCAATATTATTCTCGCTACCGGATTCGAAGAGTTTAACGCGGCAGATGCTACCGCCTTCGGCTACAAGCGTTATCCTAACGTGATTACCAACATGGAACTGGAGACTTTATTGAGCGGTAAATCATACATTGCCAAGATTTGCCGCCCCTCCGACGAAAAAGAAATCCATTCGGTAGCCTTTCTCCAGTGCATCGGCTCGCGCAACCGGAAAAGGGACTATTGTTCGGCTGTCTGCTGCATGTTCGCTCTTAAAGAAGCAGTACTGTTAAAACAGGCCGACCCGGAAATCGATATCACGATATTTTTTATGGACATGCGTGATTTCGGCAAGTCTTATCACCGCTATTACGAAGAAGCACGCGAAAAATACGGTATTAAATTCGTGAGATGCCGCGTACCGGTGGTTAACCAGGACTTCCGTACCAAAGACCTGATGGTCACCTTCACAGGGGAAAAGAAACACATCGTCACCGGCAGGTTTGACATGGTGGTATTATCGGTAGGGCAGAACCCCTCGCCGGACTTCACTGGCATTTGTTACACTTTACAAATATCCGCAGACAAATGGGGTTATTGCCGGACCGGCGAATATAGCCCGGTAGAAACGGACAAACCGGGTATTTATGCCTGCGGTACTGCTTCCGGACCGAAAGATATCATCGATTCGCTGATCGAATCCACCTCGGCTGCGGGTCAGGTGTTGCTATCTGCCGCAGATACCAGCAGCTTGATTTTAAACCTCCCGGCGGAACCAGCTAAAACACCGGATAAGGAACCGGGCATCACAGTATTTGTCTGTAACTGTCATCACCTGCTCTCCCCATTCCTCAATACTGCGAATATAACCGCTTATGCCGGATCGCTGCCGGGAGTTGTTAAAACAATAGAAGTGACCGCAGCTTGTGGGATAGATACCAGGCAGCAAATCATGGACTGTCTCAAAGATAACCGTGTGATAATTGCCGGATGCCCCCGGGTAATCCCGGTTGGGTGTACCGATAACCCAATGGAGATTATAGATATACGTGAAAGTTTCTCCTGGATTCACCGGAGTGAGAACGAGGCCGCCGCGGAGAAAGTCCGCCGGCTGCTTATTATGAGCCTGCAAAAGCTGAAAGTTCCTGATACCAGGAATATACCAACCGCCAAAATAACTAAACGGGCACTGGTTATTGGCAGCGGGCTGGCAGGCATAACAGCCGCCGTACAAATCGCCAGAGCGGGGATAGAAGTTGACATAATAGAGAAAAGGAATAGACCGGGTGGTAATACAGATAAAGTACATCACCTGTTGGAAAACACCGAATTCCCTGATTATGTGCAAAAAATGATGGACAATATTTCTCATAACCCGCTCATTCATTTGAAGCTTAATACGGAACTGGTAAAAAGATCCGGTTATGCCGGTAACTACACCGGTACGCTACAGGAAGAGAAAGGTACATTAACTGAGATAGAAACAGGAGCGATAGTTCTTGCTTCCGGTGCAGAAGAATTACGTCATGATGAGTACTCATACGGTAGATCGGAAAAAGTCATCACCCAGTCTGAGCTTGAAAACAGAATTGCACAAAAAGTAATCATCCCGGAGAACATAAAATCCGCGGCCATGATCCAGTGCGTGGGCTCACGTGATAGCGAAAGGCAGTATTGCAGCCGGGTATGTTGTATGAAAACATTACGGAATGCATTGTATCTAAAACAGGTGAACCGGCAGATTGATATCACGATCTTTTACCGTGACATGATGAGCTACGGTTTAAACGAGGAATATTACACAAGAGCTCGGGAACAGGGTATCCTGTTTGTGCGGTATGAGCCGGATAAGAAACCAGCCGTATCGATAGAAAACGGCACACTTACACTGAAGGCAATCGAACCCGAACTGGATGAGGAGATAACCCTTCAGCCTGACCTGGTGGTGTTAAGTCCCGCGATAGTCCCTTCAAACAATAAGATGGCGGAAGTCCTTGGCGTAGAACTCACTGCGGACGGCTTTATGCAAGAAGCAGACGTAAAATTCCGGCCGGTAGATTTGGACGCCGGCACCTTCGTTTGCGGACTGGCACATTCGCCGCGGGACTTCCGGGAAACGATATTGCAGGCACAGGCAGCAGCAGGGCGTGTAGTAGCATTACTTACCCGGTCAGAACCGGCAACAGGCCGCAATATTTCTACCGTTAACGAAAGACGGTGCGCAGGCTGCGAACGGTGTATCCATGCCTGTCCCTACCATGCCAGAGTAATGGATGAAGGCAAAAAAGTAGCCCGCGTTATTGCAGAACTCTGTCACGGCTGTGGTATTTGCGTAGCTACATGCCCTAATCAAGCAGCGGAAGTGAATACATCCACGGCTGAACAGATGTTTTCCATGATAGAAACGATTTTATAAGTATATGTTTTTGAATAATTGATATTGACCGTGTATATGGTTCGACAAGCTCACCATGAGCGTTATTGTTCCTTTTTATTTTGTCTGGAATGTATTCCGCTCTCCCTGGCTTGTCCTTCCTCGTAAGGAAGCCTGTCGAANNAGAATGATAAATATAGTTTTACCAGTATTAAACACAAGAATTTTGAGCGGAGAACATAATGGGAAATAAACAAGAAAGCTTTGAACCGGT
>JGI20214J51650_10000831_pt1 | contig 19399 bp, 18 predicted proteins | sample WetSurMetagenome_FD_51650 | JGI IMG/M metagenome (IMG submission 51650) | reverse complement strand
ATTTCCCTATTTCCTTCTTATCATCCTGTACAATATAAGAATCAGTACAGCTCCTCCTGTAGCGATTAGAATGCTTCTCAGATCAAACCCGGTTACAGATCCAAGTCCAAAGGTTGTTCCAAGATAACCTCCAAGTAATCCTCCTCCGATGCCAAGAAGAGTTGTAATTATAAATCCACCCGGATCTTTGCCTGGCATTATAAATTTTGCCAGCAAACCAACGATCAGGCCCATTACGATCCATGAAATTATTCCCATATAATACCTCCAGTTTTTCTTTTATTATCAAAACCAGCTTTGAGCCAGTACTTTTTTCCCGCTCTGAAATCCGCTTACCTGATATTTAACTCTTTCGGGGGTTTCGTTCTCAATCTGATAGACCCAGGAACCAAAAATCCCTGTCGCCTGGTAAACCCTTCTCAGATATAGCCTGTCGCCTGGAACAAATTCACATTTCCCCGAATAAACAGAAATCCTTCCATAAAGAGAGTCAAGTGANGTACTGATTGAGAGCAGTGGCGGATTCCCAAAATGTTCAGGAGGGGTAATAACTCCTTCAATAAAATTACCGACAAATTTCCGTGTGATAAAAAGCTCATCCTCAGGAAGCATTCCTGACTTGTTCANGGGAGCACAGGATATAACAATAAAAAATATAAGTATTATTCCCGCTCTTTTCATCTCGTTCCGATTAACCTTTTATTAAGGTATGCCTGGTGCTTTTCCCAGCAAATTAACCTGATCTCTGATACAAAATTAATTAATTAAACCGGTTCTGTTTATGTACTTCCATTGTAACGGCGTAAAATAGCTTAATCCTGATCAAAAGAAATAAATGGTTCGTCAAAAAGCATTTAATCTGATACCTGCCAGTAGATACTTTGTACTTCACTGATCATCAATATTCTGTGATCGTAGTTTAGGTTCAATCAAAAAGAATCTCCAGTTTTCATGTAAATATCACTGCCGTTTTGACGAATGGGCCCTAACCATTAATGAAGGACCGGCAATTATAAACAATGCCCGCAATTCAGGTGACAAACGATNAGCCAATCAATCTCATTTCCCCACTAATTGAGCTTTTGCTACTTGCAGGGAACTCTTCACAGCATTACATTTATCTCATTGATTAAACTAAAAAGTAATGGCAACGATTTCGAACCCCGGCAAAGTACAGACAAGTAATGAAACCGTCATTGATCATGGGAACAGNTATAAAAATACTCATGGAGTTTCGGGTTTCTTTCCTGCAATAGTTAATATGATTGCGGAAGATGGAGGTAGTTTTTTTANTTACCTGAAAGATCTTGGCCTCTCAAGGGAAAATAACCTTGTGGTCCTCTCCTCAAGACATCACTATTTCTACGATGAAAATGAGATGAAGAATGTCAGAACACTTATAAATCTGAGAAAACTCAATCTTATAAAATATCTTGATGAATTCTTATTTACCCTTGTACAGGTATTGCCTCCCGATACCAAATTTCTTGGATGTTTCAGCGATTCCAAAACCTCCGGCAACGATGCTTCGTTATTACATCCGATAAAGCTTTTAAAACAGAAAGTAAACCGGCTTGAGTTCCCGGGTGAAAAGACAATGAATAAAAACAAAGTTTCTGAAATCCTTGAATCATACGGATTTAAGATCACCAATATGACCGAAATAAACGGGCTTACTTATTTCTGCTCCCAGAATGTCAGCAAACCTGCCCGATTGAGAGCTTAAAAGTTCTCAATGCATTCTCCCGGAATAACTTATCAACATTATTGAAGTCTACCTGGGTACTCACTTCGCACTCTTAAGGCGCTCTCTTGATATTAAAGAGTCCACCCGTCCCTGTATTTGTAATGAAGCAGTTCATTGGCTTCAGGCAGGTTGGTGAATTCCATTTTTTCCGGATTATATTCAAGTATGACATTTTTATTAGCCATTAACACTGCAATATTTCCCAGCATCATTGTCTCAACCAGCCTGCTTGAATATGAGAAGTCAGTGGAGGATTTCGTATTGTTTTTTATTGCATCGATCCACTCTGCATAGATACCCGGTGATCTGGGCAGCCATGGTTTTGGCGGCTCGAACTGTTCCATCACCTTTTTGGGAAGAAGCTGAGGATTGCTCCCGTAATCACCGTGCATAAGGACTCCTTTATCGCCTAGATAGAGTGCTGAACTAACACGGGTTCCCGGATCAATTTCAATCGGACGCGGTGCACGCAAGCCGCCATCGACCCAGGTAACAGTAACAGGCGGCATGTATCCACGTGCCGGGAATTCATAAGTTATCATTTCTGCAAGGGGCAAGAATTCATTGTTATAGACTGATGAACTTGCCTGTATTCTGGTAGGTATTCCCAGATTCAGCGACCAGAAAGCATGATCGTATATATGAGCCCCCATATCGCCAAGGGCACCTGTGCCATAATCACGAAGTCCCCGCCAGTTGAAATGGCATATATCAGGATGGTAATCTTTCTTTGGAGCCGGTCCGAGCCATACATCCCAGTCGAGAGTTTTTGGGACAGCGATTCCGGCAGGCCTTGTAATATTTCCCTGCGGCCAAATCGGCCTGTTTGTGGAAAGATGAACTTCACGTACGAGTCCGATAGCACCACTTTGAATCCATTCATTAATTAACCTTGCCCCCTCACTTGCATGCCCCTGGTTTCCCATCTGGGTCACAACATCATATTCTTTTGCGATTTCAGCAAGCTTCCGGCATTCATATATTGTCTTACATAATGGTTTTTCAGCATATACATGCTTTTTCTGCCTCATAAATGCTGCGGCGATCGGAGCATGGTTATGGTCAGGAGTTCCGATCACAACCGCATCAATCGATTTTTCCTTATCTAACATCCGGCGCCAGTCGGTATATACTTTTGCTTTTGGATATCCTTTGAAGATATGAGCTGCGAATTCAGTGTCAACATCACATAGAGCATATATATTTGCCAGCTTAACCGGAGTCCGGGTCTGCTGTGGTGCCTGGGGAGGTTGAGTAACTCCCTGAGGTGCCTGTTGTCCCTGTGGAGGCTGCTGACCCTGGGCCGGGCGGGTTCCCATTCTGGCTTCCCTGGCAGCGATCTCCTCTTTGCTTAATGGCTGACCTGTACTTGTCCGTTGCGGATTGACAATTGGCACATCCGGATCGCATAAACCTCTTATATCGGCTGCTCCGCGGGCTCCGATACCTATACCGGCAACATTAACGGTATCGCTTGGCTGCTGAAAGCCTTTACCCGGCATTACATGGCGGGGAATAATCGTAAATCCTGCTGTTGCAGTGCTAACAGTACCCAGAAATTTTCTTCTGGAAAGTTCTTTTGATTTCTTGTTTTTTTCGGGGTTAAGTCTGGTCATGGGATACTCCTTTCTCGTAAAAAATGATAATTTCCATTAAATATATAAAATAATCCAGGTTACCTTCTGAGGAAAAACAAGAAAGTGAAATGAATTAAGATAATTTAACTTTACTTTTTGAAGAGAGGATACAAGGAGATTCTTTATGGAACCACTCTGTGGTTTATCACAAATTTAATTCTTAAGCTCTAATATTGATTGGATCGTTCAACGATTCAAGGAACCCCGGAGGGGTTCCATCAATGATGGCAATATGAATAGTTGATAAAATGAACACCGGAGGTTTTACATCATAACGGGATCAGACAAAGACGGGCAATGTGAATTTAAATTCATCCCCCTTGCCGTTTCCGTTCTCTGCCCATATCTTTCCACCGTGCTTTCCCACGAATTCTTTGCAGAGCAGCAATCCCAGAGTCGACCCCTTTTCTTCAGCTGAACCTGATGCTGAATCGATCTGAGAAATATCAAAAAGCCTTGTGAGGTGAGATGAGGCCAGATCCGGTCCGCTGAAACAGACTGAAACTGTCACAATTGAATCTGATTTCCTGGCTTTAATATCAATCTGCCCGTCGTTACCCACATTGTTTATTGCATAGGAAATAAGATTTCTCAATATTGTTTTAAGCATAAAACTGTCAGCTGAAACATAAACTTCCTCATCACCTGTATGATTGATCTTTATGTTTTTTGAATCAAGATGCGGTTTAAGAATCGAGGCAGCATCCAGTCCGATCTTCCTGAAATTCAGTTTTTGGGGGTCAAACGGGATCTTACCCTGATTCATCCTTGTCCATTGAAGCAGGTTATCAAGAATCCCATAAAGATTTGTAGCCGACTTGCTCATCATATCAGTCATTTTCTGAATCTCTCTGATAGGAAGGTTGTCAAGCTCCTCGGCCATCAGTCTTGAAAAGTTGTTGAACACATTGAACGGGGTATAAAGATACTGTGCAACTATAGAATAGAATTTGTCCTTTTCGGCACTCACCCGTAACAATTCTTTTTCATACCGCCTTATTTCAGTCGTATCTCTGATAACTGTGCAAAACAAGTTTTCTCCTTCAAGCCTGATCGGAAATATCATGCTCTGTATATTCCGTCGTTTACCGGAACCGGGAACAAGAATCTCACTTTCGATGATCTGATTTAGTCTCTCGGGCAATTCAAACTTAATAATGCCATTAATGACTTTTTCGATTACTTCCCTGTTATTGTCCGGAGGCGGCGTAAGCTGAACCTGAACATCAATAATGCTTTTATTAAGGACTTCTTCGGCTTTCAATCCGCACATCATCTCAGCTCCCCTGTTCCAGATAATAATTTTTCCCTGCTCGTCAAAAACAAGTATGGTATCGTTGATCTGATTGATTATTTCCCGTAATTTTATTTCACTCTCCCTGACTGCCTTCTCAGAATTTATCCTGTCCGTAATATTTCTTGCCAGAACGGTACACCCGATAACTATCTTATTTTCATCAATTATAGGATTAAAAAAACTTTCATAATATGCAAGATTGACATCCCCGAAAGTCCGTATATGAGATCCGGACACACCTTTTAATGCTGAATCAATACTATCCCTGATCACTTTTCTGTCACTCTCTGAAGTGATGCAGTCCAGAATACTCATGCCCGTCTTGATATCGCTGCCATATGCAAATTTCATCGAATCCCAGTGGGCTTTGTTAAAGTACATATAATGATAATTCTGGTCGGTGGAAAAGATTATAGTCTCCTTCTGGCTTTCAATGCTTGACATCAGAAGCACCTTCGACTTCATAAGTTCTTCCTCTGTTTTTTTTCTTTCGGAAATGTCAATGACATTTGCCAGGTAAAAGGTCTGGTTATCTTCCTGGGTAAAAGCCGAAATATTAATATTTACAGGAATATTATTACCGTTTTTATGGCGAAAAACAAGATCAAAACCTTCTATTGGAGCATTGTTATTAAGGGTTTGTCCGAAAACATTCATTATGTTTTTAGTTTCCTCCGCCGGCCAGTAAACGTAAGGAGGTTCCTTCCCGATAAGTTCATCCTCTTCCCAACCCAGCATTTTACAGAAAGAATGGTTGACAAATACCTGTCTCCCCTTTTCGTCAATCACTGCAATGCCGCTCGGAATCGAGTTTTCTATTGCCTGCCTGAATGATCTTTCATTATGAAAAGATGTCAGATTTCTGTCTGGGATTTTACCGGGTTGCCCTGTTTCCGGACCAATCTTTCCAGTTCCAGTTTCATTTATGTTCATAGTTCTGAAATAATTTGAATTTAGTTCCGGAGCATGTAATGGTATAAACAATCATGATTAAATATTGTTCTTATATATTTGCAGGAAATAACCGGGAGGATAGTGAAAAGAAATATTACACGGAAAAGATTTATCACAACGGCTNTTGCCGGACTTGCAGGAATTAAAATGATACCACATCTCCGCAATGCTGACCTGACAGAGGTTTTTCTCAGGCGTTTATTAGGAAAAACAGGAATAATGGTCCCACCCGTATGTTTCGGAGCAACCCGGACAAATGATGAGTCATTGATAAAATATGCCATCGATAAGGGATTCAGCTTTATCGATACAGGCCGGTCATATGCTAACGGGAATAANGAACGGCTTGTCGGAAGGGCTGTTTCAGGGATCAGGAATAATGTAGTAATCCAGTCAAANCTCAGGCTCGATCCAAATGAACTTCCATCGGAAGGGAAAGGTAAAAAAGGTGCTGATGAGATAAAGAGTGCACTTGGTTCAAAGCTGGAAGCAAGTCTCAAGGCTCTTGGTTCAGACTATATCGATATCCTGCTTTATCATGATGCCTCACAGGAAAACCTTCTTTTCCATACCGAAGTGATGAAATTCTTTGCAGGTCTGAAAAGCACGGGAGTGATCAGGGCCTGCGGATTCTCGACCCATAATGACCTGATGAATCTCCCGGAAATGAATAACAGGGAGCTTTTCTATGATGTTATTATGGTCCCTTTTAACCATAAAGGCTCCTTTGTCCATTCTGTTACAGGTAATTTTTCAGAATGGGATCAGGACAGATTAATCTCTGTGCTCACCGAAGCCGGAAGTAAAGGGATCGGAGTTATTGCCATGAAAACCTGTTCGGGAGGAAAATACTCATCATCACCTGATATTGAACNGGATTATCCCGAAGCTGTAAGATGGGTCATCCGGCATTCTTTTATAAGTTCGGCAGCAGTTGCAATGGCCAATTTCGAACAGGTAAACGAGCATCTCCCTCTACTTAACGGCTGAACGTATTTCAAATAAGCAGATTTACGTCAGGTGTAAATATCCTTCCTCATATAAAATCTGTACGACATCACCAGAAGCAGCAAAGAAAGACCGCCAAAATATATAAGGCTAACAGGATGAAGCCGGTAGGCAGGATCAATAACATTTGTATCAACATATTTGAAGGGAGTTAGATACCCGATTTTTGAAACACTCCCGGTGATNTTGGAGATTGTAAAAACAAAATAAAGGACTATGACAAGTCCTATGCTGANGGTTGTAATAGGNTTCGGCCTTTTAACCATTACTGACATAAAAAGCCCGGTTGAAGCAAACATGAAATTCAACAGGAAGGTGTAAAGCGATAAGATCAGAAACGCATTGATGCTGTATGATCCTNTTTTGACCAGTTCTATGAAAATAAACCCAACGATGGTGGTTATAAGGTTTAGAATAAAAACATTGATTGCAATTACAGCCAGCTTGCTCAGGAAAATTTCACTCCGGGTAACAGGCCGGGTAAGAAGGTACTCTGCAGTCTTATTATACTCCTCTTTAAGCAGGATATTGGAGGATAAGACTATTGAATAAACGCTGCCGATAACAAGCATATAGATTATGTTGTTGACTGCATAAAATCCAAGTACGGAAAGCAGATCGCTGAAATTCGATATCCCTTTGAACTGGAGGGCTTCCTTCGGAATAAGGCTTAGCATACCCATGATCTTCGACTGATTACCCAGGAATGTCGGGTAGACTGACATAGTTGCCGCTATAAGGAAAGTCAGAATGATCGTCCATACGATCAGGCTAAGTGTGTTCCTTCTGAATTCTCTGGCAAAAAGATTATTGTTCATTTACCTTCAGGTTAAATCTGGTAATAGTGCATGAATATTTCATCAAGCGAAGGTTCTTCGATCATCAGGTTAATGATCATTTTTCCCGACAGGTACTTTATAAGTTCATTTATATTACCTGAAAACATGAATGTTAAGCTGTTTCCCCGGCCTGCAGCCAGATTTACCACACCCGGAAAACTTAAGCTTTCCGGCTTAACCTGTTCCTCAGATTCGATAGTTACCTTTTTCAGTTGCTTTTTCCTCAGGGTTTCAATATCTTCAAGCTGGATGATCTTTCCCTCCTTTATAATTGCAACTCTTCTGCAAAACATCTGTACCTCACTTAGTACGTGGGAAGAGAAGAAAATTGACATGCCTCTCTGGTTCTCCTTTCGCAAGAGATCAAAAAATAACGCCTGCATGAGAGGGTCAAGCCCGGTAGTCGGTTCATCCATTATCAGTAATTCCGGGTGGTGAACCAGGCTCTGAACAATTGAAACCTTTTTCTTGTTTCCTGTCGACAGGTCGGAGATCTTTCTTTTGAGGTCAAGCTCAAACAGGTTTGCAAGTTCTTTAATTCGCCCTGACCCATCCCCAGCTTCGTAAAACCTTGCGAAGTAGTTCAGGAACTCTTCAACCTCCATGTAGGAATAAGCATTGGCATCAGATGGAATATAACCGGTTTTACGCTTGATCTCCTTTGTTTGTCGTACAACATCCATTCCCAATATCCTGGCACTGCCTCCCGTAGGAAAAATAAGGTTCATAAGTATCCTGATGGTCGTGGATTTTCCTGCACCGTTCGGTCCGATAAAACCAAAAACCTCTCCCCTGTTCATCTCCAGATTAACATTTTCAATTCCTCTGGATTTTCCATAGAATTTGGTAAGGTTCCTGATATCGATAATAGGATCATTCATAGCAGAAACATAACTCTCTGAAAAACTTCATAATATCCCTTTTTTGTGAAAATCAAATCAATAATGATCAAATATAGTACAAGAATGTTAAATAAGGAGAGAATAAGATTCATACAAATTTTGCATCTTTAATGAATTCTATCCGTAAAAATAAAAATCCCNTATGAAAAAATTCTTGTTTGTTATTCTTATCATTTTATCAAGTGCAGAATGCTTTACTCAGAAGAAAAATCAGGTAATTGTAACNGCTTCGAAATTAAAGGAATGGGTCAGTTATCTTGCTTCAGATGAAATGAGGGGGCGTGCCAACGGATCCGACGAAATGAAGACTGCTGCATACTGGATTGCGGGAAAATTCAGTGAAAACGGAGTTAAACCGGCATACCCTGACAGCGGATTTATACAGAACTATACTCTGACCTCGCGCAGGCAATCAGTCAAGGAGAGAAATGTGATCGGGATTATTGAGGGCACTGATCCCTTATTAAAAGATCAGTATATTGTCCTGAGCGCTCATTTTGATCATACAGGGATACGACTGGGACTAAAACCCGATTCCATAAATAACGGGGCGGATGACAATGCTGCAGGCACTTGCACCTTAATCGGAATTGCCCGGACAATTAATATATCGGGGATTAAGCCCGGACGGTCAATAGTACTTGCAGCATTTAGCGGAGAAGAATACGGAATGAAAGGTTCACGATATTTTGTTTCGAATCCGCCTGTTCCTTTGAAGGAAATCTATGCTGATCTGAACTTTGAGATGACAGGCCATTCCGAATTCCTTGGGAAGAATAGGTATTATATGACCGGGTGCCTCTACTCAAATCTTGATGATCTTATAGAAGAATACAATAAAGGCACAGGGTTTCAGCTTGTCGATACTTTGGCTGTTGCAAATATGCTTTTCAATTCTTCCGACAACATAGCTTTTTCAAGGGTTTCCTCTTCTGATGGTACAATAACGGGTATTCCATCCGGCACTTTTGCCACATCAGCCACTCCGGAATATCTCCATAATGTCACTGATGAGGCGGAGCTCTTTGACTTTGATAATATGGCAGAACTTATCAGTTATTTCAGCGACCTTGTTATATGGTTATCAAACAGCAGATCGGATGTGGTTTGGACTGACCCGGCCTTCTCAAGTATAAAATAAACTGGGTTTACCTTCGTTATAATTCATTGGTTACTGGTACAAGATCAATTCAGGAGACCATTATATTACGTAAATACTGTTCCGGGAATTTTAATATCTTCAAATCTTAAAAAAAATCATGAAATTAAAACCGCTTCGAGTGCTTTGCCTTTTGTTAACCTTTTTTATTATAACTGCCTGTACAAAAAAGGAGGAACCCCCGACAAGCGGTCTGATTTTATATTATGGTTTTAACGGAAATGTAACCGACGCAAGCGGAAACAACAATAATGGAATTAATTATACTTCAAATAAATATGTCCCGGGAAAAAAGGGGCAGGCCCTCGATTTCAACGGGACTTCAGACTATATCGAATTAACGAACACATTAAATTCTGCAAACGGATTAAGCTTTTCCTTCTGGATAAAGTCNAGAGGCGCTGCCGGTACAGAGAATAACGGAGTTATTATAGGTAAATATAACATGACAGCTAATTTCAGAAGCTTCCTTGTATATTCATTTGGCGGTGGTGATACAAGAAATGACAACCGTCTCTCGGCCGCATTTTACAGATATGGTTATTCATCGGGTGTTCATGATAACGTAAAATCATACCTGGAACCCGGGGAGCTGACAGTGTTCCCGTCCGATCCCTCTCTCTGGACTATTCTGAGTCCAAAAAAGCTGGAAGTCGGAACATGGACCCATTGTGTTGTCAATATAACAGGAACTACAATTGAAGCCTGGTTAAATGGTATTTTATGTACAAAGAAGCAAAGGGAATATGATACTTATTTTGATAGTCCTTATGAACCTGTGTACATAGGAAATAATTTAGCTCTTGGCGGAGGCACCAATAATCATTTTAACGGAGTTCTTGACGAATTGAGAATTTATAACAGGGGGCTCACAAAGGACGAGATTCAGATTCTGTTCAAGGCAAAATGAAAACTATTCTAAATGATATTTTTCCCCATCACCAATTAATTAACAAAAAACTCAAACAGCCGGGAAGGATTAATAATTATTTTTCCTGTTTCAAGTTCCCAGTAAGGGAAGATACATTTGATGCTTTCTTCGTCCATTTTTCAATTCATTTATAGCACCAAAATAGTCTTTGTCCCTGAATCATCGGATATAAAAACCCTCAGATTTGATGACAGGATTCCCGGCTTACATTAAAGAAGTCAATTTATTGACTAAAATCTTCTGTCTGCATTAAAATTACTGTAATCAACTATTTTCAGTTTGCCTTACCCGCTGATAAACGATGATTCCCTGAGCTTTTTTGAGCAGAGCAAGCTGACTGAAACTTACCTTGTTTTAACAAGTTCATGCCCCATGATGATTCAGGATATCTTCAAAATCCTTAAGTTTGAATTTGTTTAGTTGAGATATTTTAGCATCCTTTCGGTATGCTGGCGGTATAATCCTCAGGACCTCGTCCTTATTGTCAGCTTCCATAAAAAACCAGGCTTTGTGCTCGCCATCGAAACAACCAAAGTCAGCGTTAGTGAGTAAATGAGAACCCGAGCTGATTAAAACAAGTGCTGCCCGCTGACATTCTATTTTATTGTTCCCATGCGGAATTTCTATTAAATACTTTGACATGATAGTTTTTATTAAACCACAATTATTGATTTTCAATTACCTGTGAGATCTTTGCACAGTCAACAATACCCTGGAAATTCACNAAAACATATGGTGCATTTCCTGCAACCCAGCATTAAAAAATGTCCTTCCGAATGTTGCGCCACCAATTTTCCTCAATTAAATATAAACAAATCAGCAGTTAAAAAGTTAAGGGAAAATGAGTTAAAATTAATTTCAACACGTGGCTTCAACCCCTGCTCAAATAATATCCGGGGCTTAAAAAAGAGCGTTATNTATTGATCTAATTGTCAAAAGACAGGGGAATAAATGGGATAACCGGGTATTTTGAATTTAAATGCTGCTGGCCTTTTTCCCGATGCCTTTCAACAGAAAGCTTTTANATTACGTTTAGCTGGTCCAGTCCCTATTTAGAGGTAATGATTGCTCCAGGTAGCTTATAATATTGTAAATTGAGAATCTCTGCCGCAAAAACCAAGACAAACACCTTATTTTTATTGTTAGGGGTAGATTCAAATACTTCCAAACAAATCAAAGTCTTATTTAAAAGTCTCCCTTAAACTTCTTTAATATCAGAGTTTATTCTATTTCCCGGGAAGATTTAGTCTTTTTAGAAACTGATCCCATCTGGGATCGCTATGTAGAAAATCAAACTCAGGAAAGGTTGTGACCCAGGCAGTGAAGGCATGATGAGGTTCGTAATTAATCCATTTAAAGGCTTCATCTTTATTCCCGAGAGCTGCATTCATCTCTGCACGGCAGAATGCATTCCANGGATCAAGCGGATCTTTTTCAATCCCATNAAGGATTTTTTGAGCTTCGTCACGGTTACCTAATTCAACATATGCAATGCCAAGACAATAATTCCACCATGGGTATAAATCAGCCAGCTTCTTATACATTTCAAGTGCTTCATCCTTCCTGCCCATTTTCATATATGTCTTTCCCAGAACAATGTATGCGGCATCATAATCCTTCTGTATCTCCATTGATTTACGGGCTTCCTGTATGGCATCATCATANCGTCCGGCGNCCGAATAAAGCCANGCAAGATACCCTGTATGTTGCGGGTTGAATGGATCATATTTCTGTGCAAGTTTATGTTCTTCGATCGCTTCATCTAATCGTCCTAGCAGGAATAACAGCCATGCATAATGATAGTGTGTAATTGCCGAGTTCGGATTAAGCGTAAGGGCTTTTTTGAAGTATTTCTCAGAATCGTCGAATCGCCAGAGTGAATAAAGATTAAGTTGTGCAAGTGCCGAGTACGTATCGGCAATTGTAGAATCAAGGTCAATGGACCGGAAAGCAGCTGCTTCAGCTTTTATAAGGGCGTCGCCCGGATCGAGCGCACTATGTGCAATATTGAGATATCCCAGCGCAAGATAGGTGTTAGCATACGGATCAGCCGGATCTGATTCGATGGCCTGATTCAGATATTCAAAGCCTTTTTTAATTGCGTCCGGAGTTAGTTGATTCAGATAATACATTCCCCTGAGGTAGGCCTTGTATGTATCAGGATTAACTTTAGTCGGGGAAGGCAACCTGACTATAGCGTCTGGTGTCATTTCAAATCCGATCTTGCTCACAATTTGGCCGGCAATGTTACTGTATAATTTAAGAACATTTCCCAAATCACTTTTATATATCTGAGCCCAGACCAGTCTTTCTTTTGGAAATGGTTCTTTCAGACTAAGTTGCAGGATTATTGAGTCTTCTGCACTTAAAATTGATCCTTCGATCAGGAAATCGGCATTGATCTCATTTGCCAATTCAGGTATTGAAGCACCAGGATCAGCAAATCTTGAAGCTGTTACCCCGGTAAGTATCCTCAGTGGCTTGACCTGGCTAACGTTGGATAATCCTGTAGAAAGGCCAAGTTCCTGTCCTTGAACAATATAATCAAGGTCCGGGTTGCCGGTGAGATTCTTGAAAGGAACAACTACCAGAGTTTTTTCATCCTCAGGAGCCTTGTCAAAAGTCATTATACTGTTTAAGACCTGTGAATTATCTGCCATCCCTGAACCGGGAACCAGATAGAAATCCCCTGTAAGCGAAGTCGAAACCCAAGGCAATTGTTTGTTCCTGGAGTTCTTTAATACATAGGCCGTTACCTTCTGAAACATCTGTATAGCTGTTATTCCCGGCTCATTCATGTAAGTCAGCAATCCTGAAGTATACAAACCATTTTCCCCGGTTCCATCAGAAGCTGTACTTCCCGGAGAAGTTGCAAACGCAATTATAGAACCAACAGGTGCTGTCATTGAGGCAAGACCCTGACCTTTGGCAGTCCTTGTCCAGCTTCGTTCAAAGGGATTATCACGACAGGCGTCGAGAATTACAATATTAATCTTGTTTCCTGCATCTTCCATCTTTCCTAAAACTCTGTCGGCTCTGACACAGTTATATTCTACGTCAGATTCGGAAAATAATCTTGCATCAACCGGTACCAGATAGTTAAATCCTTTCGACTGCACTCCATGCCCGGCGTAGAAAAAAAGTCCAACATCATAGTTTCTTAATTTGTTTCCGAAGTCATCGATCGCCCTGGCCATCTCTTTTTGACCCAGATTCTCAAATGTCTGCACTTCAAATCTGATCCCTTTAAGTGCCTTTTCAATGGATTTTGCATCATTTTCAGGATTTGCAAGTGAGTTCTTTGCATAATTGCTATTCCCGATTACCAGAGCCAGACGTTTTTCCTGCGGATAAGCCGAAATGCAGAAAAGGAAAACGATTGCAACAACAAAATTTTTCATGTCTGCTGATTTTCTTTATTTCAAAATTACACCTATAAAAAGCCTAAGTCAAATTTATTTTGACCCAGATAATTAAAATCCTGAAATGAGTTATTGTAAAGTTTTACTTACAATACTGGCATGGGATGGAGAATAATGAACCTAAGCTGATAGTTACCGGATGTTTGCTTTGCCCTCTGAAGATTTAGTGAAACGGGTTGGTTCACTCCCGCTCTCGTTCTTTTTGTTGACCCATCTGCAAACCAGTGCGAGTGTCAGAGCGAGTGCGAGAACAAAAAGAGTGATGTGCTCGCTTCCGCTCCCACTCTCACTCTTTCTGTTGACCCACCTGGGCTCGAACCAGGACTCTGCGGAACCAAAATCCGACGTGTTGCCAATTACACCATGGGTCATTATTACCTTAACGGTGCTGCAAAATTAGAAAATTTTTGAGATAAAGGAGGAAGGTGCAACTACAATGTATCAAAAACTACCTTATCATCGGGAGTTTGTGCAACTCCCTCCGATTCGACAACATAGAAAGGACATTCTACAAGTGACTTTAAAATGAATCCAAGTTCGCACATATCATCATCGCCCATATCATAATACCANATTATCCTGACATTTTTAGCGAGATTCTTCATCTCTGCTATTTCCTTGATGATATTGTAAATCCACTTTATGGAACTTGTATTGATATACTCAAACCCAAGTTCGATACTCGTCTTGTGTCCGTTTATCTGAACATAGTGGCTTATCCATTCATAAACCGGACGATAAAATTCACCAGGATTCTCCGGGATCGAACGTCCCACAATAAAAATCCTGCCGGTTTCAAGAACTATCCTGGGAGTCCTTCTTGTCGGATCAGTTGTATATCTTTTCAAGCCTTTCATTCCTTGTAGAAACGGATGCAGGCTGAATTTATTCTGTCCCTGCCATAGAATTGCGGATAAACAAGTCAGCTTTTATCCCGGCAGAACAGGGTGGGTTCAGGTTCCTCCCACAGAGAGGGATGGTCATCATCAAACCTTTTAAGTATGGCTTTCATTATTGTCTCTCTCAGGAATTCCGATTTATTCCTTACCCGGTAGCGGCTGCAGTAGATCCCAAGGGCTCTGGCTTCCCTGTTGTTCAGCATCAGCGAAAGCCTGTTGTTCCTTTTTAAGCGGTCCACCTTATTTATACTGCGCCTCAAACCGTGATTTGATGAATTCGCCATCTAAATTAGAAAAAGTGACATCAGCTTAAACTTGTGTTTCAATTAGTTTTTAACAGGAATAAAAAAGCCAGCCGGTAAACGACTGGCTTTATGATTGTTATAATATTAACAACTTTCTAAATAACCCACTCCCAGCCCCATGCAAGGCTTGGCAGGCACTCCAAGGAGGAAAGCCCTAATGCCTTAACGCCTTTACACCGTTATGCCTTATTTGCGCTTCCCAGCACGCTCTCAACCTTGTGCTTATAGAGCTCCTTCAGCTTATCGCGGGCCGGACCAAGGTAATTCCGGGGATCAAATTCACCTGGCTTCTCGACGAAAACTNTGCGGATTGCAGCTGTCATAGCCAGACGGCCGTCACTGTCGATATTAATCTTGCAGACAGCTGAGGCTGCTGCTCTCCTGAGCTGATCCTCCGATACACCAGCTGTATTTTCCATCTTCCCTCCGTATTTATTTATCTCGGCCACAATATCCTGAGGAACNGACGATGCTCCATGAAGTACAATCGGAAATCCCGGAATACGCCTTTCACATTCTTCAAGTATATCAAACCGCAGAGGGGGAGGAAGCTCACCCGGTTTAACCTTAAATTTGAATGCCCCATGGGAAGTTCCTATCGAAATGGCAAGAGAGTCAACACCTGTTTTCTTTACAAAATCCTCAACCTCCTCAGGTCGTGTGTATGACGAATGATCGGCCGATACTTCATCTTCGATGCCTGCAAGAACTCCCAGCTCGCCTTCCACAGTCACATCGAACTGATGAGCAAACTCAACAACCTGTTTTGTCAGCCGAATATTTTCTTCATAGGGAAAATGAGAGCCATCAATCATTACTGAAGAGAAGCCTGTTTCAATGCACGACTTGCATGTCTCAAATGAATCGCCGTGATCGAGATGCAAAACTATTGGAATTGCATAGCCAAGCTCCTTCGCATATTCCACGGCTCCCTTTGCAAGATACTGGAGCAGAGTCTGATTTGCATATTTGCGTGCACCTTTTGATACCTGAAGTATCACTGGAGATTTTGTCTCCACACAGGCACTGATGATNGCCTGCATCTGCTCGAGATTATTGAAATTGAAAGCCGGAACAGCATACTTGCCGGTTATAGCCTTCCTGAATAATTCTCTCGAATTCACCAATCCTAATTCCTTATAATGAAGCATAATTTAATGTTTTAAATGACCGGTGAAAGATAATTATTTTGCCGTTGGCAGCCAAAATATATCAATAAAAAGGGGTATAATGAATATTTCAGTATCCCAAGCCACGCCATGTTATCCTAATTTCTTATCTTCGTAACCTTAAATTTTAAAAATGAAAAAGTCTTTGGTAACTTTTATTACCTGTCTGATTCTAATGCAGGTAAATGGTTTTGCCCAAAAACAGGTATGGTCGCTTGAGGAGTGTGTCAAATACGCTATTGATCATAACATTCAGATCAAACAGCAGACGATCCAGACCATGGTTCAGAAAAACGCGCTGGATCAGTCAAAGCTCAGTCTCCTTCCGACAATCAGCGGCCAGGCATCACACGACTATTCATTTGGCAGGGCTCTTGACCAGAATACATATACTTTCTACAATCAGACTGTTCTCCAGGATTATTTCTACCTGGGCGGAAGAACGGACCTCTTTAACGGTCTCCAGAACCTAAATACGATTCAGAAAAACAAATATGAACTTCTGGCTGGCGAACAGGATCTTCAGAGGATCCGCGACAATGTTGCACTAAGTGTTGCCCTTGCATACCTCCAGATCCTTCTCAACAAGGAGCTTGTTACGGCCAATGAAAACCAGCTTAACATTACATTGCAGCAGATTGAAAAGACAAAAAAGCTTGTTGACGCAGGCAGTGTTGCCCGCGGAAACCTCCTTCAAATAGAGGCACANGCCGCCCAGGAAGAGCTAAGTCTGATAACGATGAAAAACCAGCTCGAGACATCATACCTTAACCTTACCCAGCTNCTCGAGCTGCAATCACCTGCAGGATTCGAGATTGTGGTTCCGGAAATCACTGTCGAACAGAATTCTGTCGTTACAGGCAACATCGATGAAATTTATGATCTTGCAGTGCAGTCGCGTCCTGAAATAAAGAGTTCTGAACTCAAGCTCACCGCAAGCGAGTATGCCCTGAAGATTTCCAAAGGTGCCAGAAGCCCCAGCTTTTCTCTCAGCCATACTTTCGGAACCAGGTATTCCTTTATTAAAGACGTTCCCGGCTTTCAGTCATTCGAGGAGCAGCTGAAGAACAATAAGAACTATGGGCTTGGCGTTTCGATGAGTATACCCATCCTGAACGGCTGGCAGGTGAATAAGAATATCTCAAATTCAAAACTTTCGGTCGAAAGCAGCCAGTATACGCTCGAAGGNTCAAAGAAAGAACTCTACAAGAACATACAGCAGGCATATACCGATGCCGTGGCTGCTCTGAAGAAATACAATGCCAGCTCCAAGGTAGTAAGCTCAACCGAGGAATCATTCAGATACACCGAGCAGAAATTCAGTGTCGGAATGCTGACACCTGTCGATTACAACGTCTCAAAAACCCAGCTGCTGAATGCACAGTCTGACATGTCGCAGGCAAAATATGAATTCATTTTTAAAACAAAAGTTCTCGATTTCTATAAAGGATTACCTCTTAACCTGAATAAATAATTCCCAAACAAGGTCTAAAATCATGAAAAACCAGAAAATACTCAAGATCCTCGTCCCTGCTGTCATTCTTCTTCTCATCTTCGCAGTTGTTGGAAAAAAAGCCGGCTGGTTCGGAAAAGCCGCAACAGTAAAAGTAGCCGTTGAGAATGCGGAAATCCGTACTATTGTCGAAACAATAACCGCGAATGGCAAGATCCAGCCCGAAAAAGAAGTAAAGATCACTCCTGATGTTTCAGGTGAAATTGTTGAACTNACTATTAAGGAAGGCGATCATGTTGAAAAAGGGCAGCTGCTTCTCAGGATCAAACCCGATATCTATATCTCGCAAAAAGACAGGTCGATGGCAGCTATTAGTTCTGCACGCGCAAGGCTTGCCCAGGCCGAGGCTCAGTTTATCCAGGCAGAACTTTCGTATAAAAGGACAAAACAACTCTACGATGAACAGACAATATCAAAATCGGAATTTGAACAGACTGAAGCTTCCTACTCTGTTGCAAAAGCTGAAGTCGACGCTGCAAAATATTCTGTAATAAGCGCTGAAGCATCACTTAAAGAGGCTAACGAAACCCTTATTAAAACCTCCATATATGCTCCAATGACCGGAACAGTATCGATGCTCCTTGTTGAGCTTGGCGAGAGAGTGGCTGGAACAGGAATGATGGCCGGTACCGANATGCTAAGGGTTGCAGATCTNTCAAGAATGGAGGCTCAGGTCGAGGTGAACGAGAACGATATACCCCGTGTCAAACTTGGCGATACGGCCACCATAGCTGTTGATGCTTATGTCGATTACAAGTTCAGGGGAATCGTCACCGAAATGGCAAACTCAGCAAAGACAACAGGTGTATCCGCTGACCAGGTGACCAATTTTGATGTAAAGATTCTTGTTCTTCCGGAATCTTATAAAGACCTGACAGACAAAGGTAATACACATCCTCTCAGACCGGGAATGTCAGCCACCGTCGATATCCGGACAGAGATAAAACCCGGTATTGTCACAGTGCCGATCCAGTCAGTTACTACCCGTACTGATACAACGAAAGTTACAAAAACAGTATCAGATGAAGATATCCGGACTCTTGTTTTTATAACCGACGGGGAACGGGCTCTTGCAAAAGATGTCAAAACGGGAATCCAGGATAACAGCTATATTGAGATCATCTCGGGCGTTACTGTTGGTGACCGTGTGATCTCAGCTCCCTTCAGCGCAATAAGCAAAAAACTGTCCGACAGTACTCTGATAGAGATCGTTAAGAAGGATGATCTTTTTTCAGTAGATTAAACCGCGGTATCATCCAAAATGATTTTATGCCTTGAGACTTCAACTGCTGTTTGTTCGGTCGCCCTTTGCGATAGCAGCGGTGTAGTGGCTCTTAAAGAGAGCCCGGAAGACAAATCTCATGCATCCAGGCTTACTCTGTTTATTGAGGAACTTCTTACCGGTGCCGGCCTGAGGGCAGCTGATCTGGAAGCTGTAGCCGTCAGTAAAGGACCCGGCTCTTTTACAGGACTTCGGATTGGTGTCTCCACAGCAAAGGGGATAGCCTATGCCGCCTCGGTACCCCTGATAGGAGTTGAAACCACCCTTTCAATGTTCCATGGGATAAATGAAGATCTGAAAAAGAAATACGGGCTCGATGAAAAATCACTTTATGT
>JGI20214J51650_10000830_pt1 | contig 19401 bp, 16 predicted proteins | sample WetSurMetagenome_FD_51650 | JGI IMG/M metagenome (IMG submission 51650) | reverse complement strand
CTTTAATGACGCTACTGGTTAAGCTGGATTTGTTTACTATATTGTCATTTTCAATGGACCTGTATGTGTCAAACCTTTGAGGATACCGATGTACGTTTCTAGTTTTGCCTGTCTCATTTACTTTGCTTTTAGCTTTTCCAAGTTTCAGGTAACCTTTCACTTAAATACTACGTTACTTTTAACAAGTTTTTTGCTTTTCAAGATAACCTTTAATGACGCTACTGGTTAAGCTGGATTTGTTTACAATATTGTCATTTTCAATGGACCTGTATGCGTCAAACCTTTGAGGATACCGATGAACGTTTCTAGTTTTGCCTGTCTCATTTACTTTGCTTTTAGCTTTTCCAAGTTTCAGGTAACCTTTCACTTAAATACTACGTTACTTTTAACAAGTTTTTTTGCTTTTTCCAGTTATCTGATTCCACTAAAATATTCATAATCTGAATCAAAAATAAATTTACCTCGAAAAGAGAAAAACAGGCAACTTATGTTTTTTTTAGATTCTTTTTTGTGGTTGCGTCGTGCCTATCACTACTTCTTATATGCGATGCTAGAAAAAAACATCAGTTAATAGTAAGTCATGAGCGAGTTGAGATGAAAAGAAAAAGTATTCAAAAAATTAACCTCTTCTTTGACCAGAATCCCCCAACGCAAAGTCACTGCTTTTTAAAAAAAAAATATGCCTATTGTCAGATCTAAATGCGGTTACGAAATTCTAGTAATACCCGATTTAAAAGCCATGAACACTGTAATAAACAAGCATATATCAAAGCACAAGAAAGCACAATATTACTTAGAAGGATTAACGGAATCTTTGTCAAAGCATGTTCTGATAGTGGCAAGCAAAATAACTCTGCCAATTACAAGTTAGTCNTTTACAAACTAAAAGCTTTCCAAATATCTAACCATAAAAAGTAGTTTTTTGGTTTATCTTATTGTCAAAATCTCTAAAAAAATTGAAATAAATTTGGTTTTTTCTTTTTGGAATTTGTTGTTGTATCGCGACACGCACAAATTAATAATAATCAAAATCGTCGATTGTTTCTCGATAGCTATGTGTATCTTTCCAAATATACAAGATCAAAAAGTGAAAGATCTCTCACAAATAAAGAAGAAGCATTCCAAGTTCGTTGAATTTGAGATGCCCGCTTTTGAGCTATTGATAGATGCCTAAGCTGATTCCCAAGATGTCATTCACTCCTTGCTTCATAAGTCACAACTGTCATTTAGCCTGTATCAGGTCCAAGTAACCAGCTTAGTGCAAAAAGAAAAGCCAACTGCTATTCAGGGCTAACTCAAATACTCTTCCTGCAAAAACTGGATAAGTACTTTTCTCTCATGTTACTTCTCTTTTTTTTCTTTCTTACAAAGAATACTATACCAATAACTAGCGTCACAATAACAATAGATTCAACTAAAGCTAGAATCCAGTTTGGAAGGTTGAATGACGTTGCTTCAGCCGTATTTGAAGCGAGATTAATTTTCACTTGGTGGGCGCTGTTATGATAATTGAAATTTAGTATCCACGAATTCTCAGTAGACTTGAATTGTTGCTGTTTCCGCGAGCATCTAAGGTACCCTTAACTGACATATAGTAGCTGCCAAGGTTCACAGTAATTCCAGCTTCGATTTTTAGGGTAATGCCGTTGTTTACAAGAACGTTTCCTATCAGATTATAGGGGCTGTTTGCTGGTGTCCAGGTTGATGAATTGATTACGCCGGTTACGTTTGTACTGAAGTTTGGGCTACCGCTAAAATGATCTGGATTTAAGAAAACTTAAAAAATGAGTATGAGAGCGACTAAAAATGGGGGCAATGGTGACTTTATTCATCCCTATGCCTCTTGTGATTGTTGTAATATTCTATGTGAATTTAAAACTTTTGAAAAATCAATTAAAAATGAATTAAGGGGGTGAATTGCACGGTTTTAAAATCGTTTTGTTTTCGGGTATTGAAATATTTTCAATCAAGCTACTTAGCGGTTGTTTGAGTCAAAAAACTAAGGCTTTTTAAGATAATGATATCGTTTATAATCTGAAATGAAGCTAAAACTCTACAAATGCGAAGAATTTTTAGAATGTGATTGTGCATAGCCTACCACAACTTTTTATATTATTTGTAGAGCGATATAGGAACTCCAAACAAATTAAAAGTGGGCAAGTCAAGAGTAGAGAAAATGAAAAAGAATAACTATCAAGAATATCATTTTGTTTCTGGTCATAACGNCAGAATCAAATCTGCAAACAAAAAAAGGATGCCTACTATCAAATGCGTATGCGGTGCAAAAATATTAGTAATTCCAGATTTAAAAGCAATGAACAATGCAATAAGAAATCATATATCTGAACACAAGAAAACACGTAATAGCCATGACAATTTTGATTCTTTGGAACAGTTTTTGGCAGAGAAAATTCTGTTCGAAGCAAGCAAAATGAATCTACCAAACATAAGTTAGTCGAAAAACCCAACGCTTCCAAAAATTACTTCTACAGCAAAATACTCATTCGATATAATCTTTTTTAGAACCCAAAGAAAAGAAAACACTTTTTACTTAATTGACTAACTTTTCATTTGCCCCAATAGCTCTCTNNAGAAAAAATACATAAAAGTCTTTAAATAATTACGGCACTATTTTTATAAAATAAGGATTGATTTCCTTTTTTGCCTAAAAATATCAGAGATAATTCATTGCTCAAAGAATCAGCGCCGAATACTCAGGCAAAGTCTAAATTTAGCAGGAAGATTCGACGCAACGAAATAGAGCAAGGGAGGTTCCTTCTTGATCTTTACTATAAAGCATTGCTTTTGTCAGAAAAAGAACTTGACGATTATTTTTTGGATTATGCACTTAATATTACTGAGAGCACAATTGGTTTTTTCCATTATATTTCAGATGATCAAAAAGCAATTATATTAACCGCCTGGAATGGGGAGGCACTCAAGAGTTGTGTAGCTAAGTATAGTTCTCATTACCCGATTGAGTCAGCTGGGAACTGGGTTGATTGTGTTCGCCTAAAACGTCCAGTAATTTACAATGACTTCGCGAAATCTCCTAATCAGAAGGGGTTTCCTTCTGGCCATGTTTTAATTAAAAGATTTATGAGCATCCCAATATTTGAAAATGACAAGGTCAAGATAGTTTTTGGTGTAGGAAACAAAACTGCTGAATACACTGAAGATGATGTTGCACAACTCCAGTTTATAGCTAATGAGTTAGCTAAAATAAACAAACAGCGTCAAACAGAATATGCAATACATGAATCTGAAAAAAAGTATCGTTCATTATTTGATAACATGTTGGATGGTTTCGCATTTTGCAGAATGATATTTAATGAAAAAGGCATNCCAGTCGATTTTGAATATCTTGAAATTAATGATGCCTTTGAACGGATAACCGGCTTGAAAAGAGTGGATGTTTTAGGAAAAAAAGTAACTGTAGCGATACCTGGGATTGAAAAAGCCAATCCTGAATTATTTGAAATTTACGGCAGAGTTGCATCATCCTGTAGGGCGGAGAAATTTGAAATATTTTTTAAACCATTAAACAAGCGGTTTTCCGTTTCGGTATATTGCCCAATGAAAGGCTATTTTGCTACAGTATTCGAAGATATTACGCAGAGTAAGCAAGCAGAAGAAATGTTACTAAAACTTAATCATCACCTAAGAGCTATCAGCAACAGCAACGAGGCTCTTATGCATGCAAATGATCAGGCAAATTTTTCCCAGAATGTCTGCGAAATAATTGTAAAAGACTGCGGCTACGCTTTGGTCTGGGTTGGCTTTGCTGAAAACGACGCAGAGAAATCCGTGAGACCAATAGCTTTTGCAGGATTTGACAAAAGTTACATCGAAGCATTAAAAATTTCTTGGGATGAAAACTCCCAAAGAAGCAGAGGTCCAACGGGGACTGTAATTCGAACGGGAAAACCATACGTTTGCAAGAACATGCAAATCGACCCTAACTTTAAACCTTGGCGATCAGAAGCTAAAAAAAGAGGTTACACAGCCTCAATTGCTCTTCCCTTAAACTCATTTGAAGGCAAAACCTTCGGCGCATTAAACATATACAGCAAGGAGCCGAATCCTTTCAGCGACGATGAAGTAGAACTTCTTACAGAACTTGCAAACGACTTCGCATATGGCATCGTAATGATTAGGCTAAGTAAAGAAAGAGAAGAAACAGAGCAAACATTGCGAAAACAAGCTTCACTCATCGATCTAAGTCCAAACGCAATCCTTGTTCGGCAACTAGATGGCACTATCACATTTTGGAGCAAGGGTGCAGAAACCTTGTACGGCTGGAAAAAAGAAGAAAGCATCGGACAAAAAAGCAACACCTTATTAAAAACTGTATTTCCGCAGCCCTTGGAAACCATAATTAGTGAACTAAGAAAGAAAGGATATTGGTCAGGAGAACTCCTCCATCAAACGAAAAATGGACAAAAAGTCGTGGTGCAAAGCTATTGGTTAGCTAAACTTGACGAAAAAGATAAAATTACCGAATTATTTGAAGCAAACATGGACATCACCGATCTTAAACAAATGCAGGCAAAGCTCGAGAAATATAGTAAGCATTTAGAGGATTTGGTTGAAGAACGTACAAAGCAACTTAAGGATTCTGAGCGTCTGGCCGCAATCGGCGCAACTGCAGGCATGGTTGGACATGATATTCGAAATCCCTTGCAGGCAATTGTCGGCGAATTATATTTAGCCAGAGATGCTGTTTTTTCATTATCTGAGGAAAAAACAAAACAATCCCTTCAAGAAGGCTTAAACAGCATTGAAGAAAATTTGTTCTACATTGAAAAGATTGTTGCTGACCTTCAGGATTACGCGCGACCTTTGCGTCCTATGATCGAGAAGGTAAGCATTGGAAAAGCAATTGAAAATGCTTTTTTGATCGTGGCTATTCCAAAAAAACTAAAGGTCTCTATAATTGTTGAAGAGGGAATGCCAACGCTTGATTCTGATTTTTCAATTCTAAAGCGTATTCTCGTTAACTTGATTCAAAATGCTGTGCAAGCGATGCCAAACGGCGGTAAACTAACATTGAATGCCTACGAAGAGGAAAATCAAATTGTCGTTGCAGTGAAGGATACTGGAGTGGGTATTCCTGACGCTATCAAAGACAAATTGTTTACGCCTATGTTTACCACCAAATCTAAAGGTCAAGGCTTTGGCTTAGTAGTTGTGAAACGTTTAACTGAGGCGTTAGGTGGAGCAGTATCTTTTAAGAGCAAAGAGGGGAAAGGAACAACTTTCATAGTAAAGTTTCCTACAAAGAAATAAGATAGTTTTATGGTGCTTAGACAATTGCCTATCTTCAGGTAATACAATCCGGAGAGATTGTTGGTTACTTCTAAGTGAGGCACACGCAGCGATTAAAAATCTATTTTTCAGATTTGTTAAAGCAAATGTTTTTGCTAAATTTGAGATTTGATAGAGGAGTTAAATCAGAGAGATGACGAAACTCTTTCGACACAAAAACAAATTGCCGCCATCTTCTGGCTCAAAAGTTCTTTAAAATTGCACCATTTTTTTAGTGGCAATGTTACAAAACGGCAAAGCTTTTATGCGGTTCAAAACAAAATAAATTCCAGAGGTTTTGGAATGTCTTTAGAATCAGGAAAAAATTTGGCAGGCATAGGATCAATTTTTTTGGTAATTCCAGTTCCATTTCTGAGCATTGTAGGCATAATAATGGTGCTCATTGGCATGAAAAACTTGTCAAAGGCATACAATGACGAAAGCATCTGGAAAAACACACTCTACGCAGTAATCTTTGGAATCATAGGAATAATCGCTTCTGGACTAACTCTTGTATCATTGTTTTTCGGCGGACTTTTTTCTACTGCAGCTTTAGGATTAGGAGAAACATCAGGAATATTAGGACTAGTTGCGGGACTGATAATATTTCTTGTTGTAGCATTCATATTCTACCTACTCGAAGCCATCTACATTCGAAGAGCATTTGATTCCCTTGCTAACAAATCAGGAGTTGGACTATTCAGAACTGGAGGATTACTACTGCTAATCGGCGCGATTCTTACAATATTCGTAGTTGGTTTATTCTTAATCTTCATCGCTTGGATACTGATACTTGTCGCATTCTTCCAAATACCAACAAGCTCAACGTCACCACAGTCTCAAATGCCTCCTCCACCACCAACAATGACCTAAACCCCCCCTTCCTTTTTTTGAACCCTACAATATATCCGGAAAAATTTTGAATATTACAAGCCACGAAACCAAGGGTAAAATAGCAAAATTACTAAGCCTAAAGGCGGGTTAGAGCTAGAACACCTGCTTAAAGCCATATTTTTCGGAAGTTTGTCGGTCAAGTGTTATCGGATTTGTTAGATCTATTTTTTGAAGTAAGCCAGTGAATAAAGCGAAGACTTTGGGGTAACTATTGATCTGGGAATGGTGGAAAGTTTATTTTCCAAGTGGAGAAAGTTTAATAAGTATGTTTTTTCCACTTCATCCACTAAGGTAATTGAGTATTGAGCGAAGTTAAAGCAATTAAAGTCAGCAAGGAAACCTACGCCAAACTTAACGAAATCGCAGGTGAACTACAAGTCAAGTTGAGAAGACCGGTGTCAATTGAGGAAGCCATGAAAGATCTCATAAAACAAAGGGAAAAAGGAAGAAAAATATCTGATTTGGCAGGTTCATGGAACTTGACTGACAAGGAAGTTGAAGAGATAAAGACCTCAATTGATACGTCGTGGAAGAAATGGAACCAGACCGAACAATAATTGACACCGACATACTAATTGACTTCTTGAGAAACCAAGAAAAAGTCATTGAGTTTATCACTCAACTTGAGAAGAAAAAGACTCTTCTGACTACTACCGCAATTAACGCTTTTGAACTATATTATGGTGCACACAAATCAAAACAATCCGCTCAAACACTGCAAGCGACAAAGAAACTCTTGCACAGATTACTTCTTTTGCCACTAACCTTGCAGTCAGCTCAAAGGGCAGGCTATATTTATTCGGAATTCGAATTGGAGGGACACCCAATAGGGCTAAGAGACACGTTCATAGCTGCCATCGCGCTGACAAGAAAATGTAGTGTAACAACACGAAACATCGAACACTTCCAAAGAGTCAAAGGTTTAAAGGTAATAACTGTTTGAAATGCGATTTGCTTTAAGAACTGGGACAGTTTTTGAGATTTAGGCACAAATTACTTAAGCTAAATATTGGATTGGATATTAGCAAATGTTCAATATCGCCAAATAGATGGGATACCAGAAGTGGATCATGAGTATAAAATAGAGCATGATGCGCGTTGTTTAGGTAATCCGCAACATGAACTTAAGAGTGGAACTAAGCTAAAGTTTGATTCATTTGGTTATTCCCATTGCCCCATATGTAATTCGCAAGTAAAGTACACATGGTAAGCTGGGCACTACTTTCCCCAAATGCGGTAGTCCACAGCTTGCAAATACAGCTTGAATTCGCTCCGTTTATGCTGCAATTTTTAAATCAAAAGTTATTTATGCAAAATGGAGTGTTAGGTGCTAATCGATAAATGTGAGTAAATCAAAAGCTTTAGATTATTTTAATGCAGGAATCATTCTTGCTGTTTTAGCAGGGATAATCTGGTTACTCGAAGACTTTGTTTTGAATAAAACAACGGACAACACTATATTGTTCATTATTCCAGGTGTTTTTGTTCTGTTGAGTGTAGCTCATTTTGTCATTGGAGGCACCAAATGGCGATCTTCTCGTTGACGTTTTAATTAAAATCTACATCAACAAAGTTTGGCTTTTCCAAGGCTTTCAATTTTTAGGTTAATCGTTCATTTCGTTTTTTAACAAAAGTTAGTGGAAGCTTCACCTTCTGCAACTTGTGCATCCGCTTCACCTATTCAAAACCCTTCACCAACGCCTATGGTTCCAGAATTTCCATCAACTGTAATCATGTCGGCATTAGTAATCGGAGTCCTATTTGCAACAATAGCACACAAGAAGAAAACCATGATTTAGCAGTAAGACCCAACACGTACAATAAGTTTACAGTTAAGCAAACGAGGAACTAAAGATTTAATCTTTTTAGATTTCAGAAGTGGAAAAGGAAGGTTGGAGACAACTATATAAGGTAAAGTCTGTGGATAATGGGCTCTTTCTTTGGAACTTTCCTTATATCACCCATGACTGGAAAGGAGGTTTTCAATCACAGCAAACGTCCACGGAAAGACTCTTCATCATCACATCAGCAATGATCTTTGTCACCTGACTTCTACTTGGCAAGTCACTGAATGGTTTTGGCTTGGATTTTAGCGATGGACCCTTATCTGCTAAATAAGGTTTCAGTTTTACTTACCCCTCTACTGTGCGGAATAGTAGTTTGTTCGTTTGCCTTTTAAGGGATTTTGACGATATGCAGAACTCCATGTGATGTTATGAAAAAGAAAACGCAAATTTTGGCTTCAGAAGATGATCTGTTATTGGATTTAACTTTTCACAGAGTTCCTGCTTCTTTGCTCTCTGAATTTGCCGAAAAAATCGTCAAACCTTACTACAGAGGCAACATGAACGCTGCCATCCAAGACCTACTTCATAAAGCCATAGCTGAACAAGAATTCGTCCAATCCCATATTACTCATATTAGAAGCGATGGATCCTAAGCACGATAAAACTTTCCNTCCTGCCTCATGGCTTTGGAGAAAAGCCAAGAATTTGGAGNGTGAGATTGTTATTTGACGGCGAAGATTTTGAAGCTGTATTCGCCAGTTGAAAGATTGAAGAAGGCTTCTGATTGGCCTTTGGTTGTGTTGAGTTCTGCTAGTTTTTGTGAGGGGGTTTGGAATGTGAGTATTCCATCGATCTTTCCGATTGGAGTTGGATCGATGACTTTTCCGGACGCTTTTCCCCATGCGAATATTGGTTTGCCTTCGCTGAAGATGATTGATTTGATGTCAACTTCGCTTGTGCCGTTTGGTTTCATGAGGATGTTGTGTGTACTTATGATGAATCCGGTTGCTTTACCGTTGATTTTTCCAGACAGGGTTATGTCAAGTACAGCACCTTTTGGGCTGAAATCCTTGACATTAACTGAGGTTGCATTTTCTTTTCCTTCAAAAAGTATTTCTTTTTCCATAAAATCACCTAAACTAATTCTGATGCAACATTTCTTTTTTGAGAACATAAACAGTTGTGATTGTGAAATTACAGTAACAACTGAAACCTGTTTAAAAAAGATAAAAAAAGGAAAGAAAGATTAGATGGGTTTATTGTTTTATGCTTTTTTGTCTAGTTGTTTGCGCAGTTCTGCGTATGTTGCTTTGATATCTTCAATTGAGCCTTCGTCTTCGATGGTTGATGTGTCGCCGAGTGGTGCTCCGGTTAAGACTGCTTTTAGGAGTCTACGCATGATTTTGCCGCTGCGGGTCTTAGGGAGTTTGGCTACGATTATTACAGCTTCTGGGGTTGCGATTGGTCCGATTGTAGTTCTGACGTGTTTTGTGAGTTCTGCACGTAATTCATCTGAGGGTGTGAATCCGCTACGCAATACGACGAATGCTACTGGAACTTCGCCTTTGACTGCGTCTTCTTTTCCCATGACTGCTGCTTCGCTGACTGCCGGGTGGCTAACGAGAGCGCTTTCGAGTTCTACTGTGCCGATTCTGTGTCCTGCTACTTTAAGGACTTCGTCTGCTCTTCCAAGGAGCCAGAAGTATCCATCTGGGTCACGGATTGCGTAGTCACCCACATAATAGACACCTGGCCATTTGCCGAAATATGTTTGTTTGAAGCGGTCGGGGTCTTTCCAGACTGTTTGCAGCATTCCTGGCCAAGGAGATTTTATCACTAGGTAACCTTTGTTTCCTTGTTCCACTGACTGTCCTTTTTCGTCAACTATATCAGCGTTAACTCCTGGCAATGGAAGAGTAGCTGAGCCTGGTTTTAGGGGAGTCATTTCGATGCCTGCTGCGGGTGAAATCATGAAACCACCTGTTTCAGTCTGCCACCAAGTGTCGATGATTGGTAATCGTTCTTTACCAATGACGCGGTAATACCATTTCCATGCTTCGGGGTTTATGGCTTCGCCTACTGAGCCAAGTTCACGTAGAGTGCTGAGGTCATGTTTGTTAACCCATTCTTCACCGAATTTCATGAACATTCGAACTGCGGTTGGTGTACCATAGAGTATGGTGATACCGTGGTTTTCAATCATGCTCCACCAACGGTCTTGTGCTGGGAAGTCAGGTGTGCCCTCGAAGAGGAACGCGGTAATGCCGTGACTCAATGGTGCATAAACGTTGTATGTGTGACCGGTAATCCAGCCGATGTCTGCAACGCACCAGTAAATGTCTTCATCTTTTGGATCAAATGCCCANTTAAGTGTCCAGTAAGCCCATACGAGATATCCGCCGGTGCCATGTTGGACGCCTTTTGGTTTGCCTGTTGTTCCTGAAGTGTAGAGTATGAACAGCGGGTCAGTTGATTTCATGCTTTCTGGTTCAACATAGGCGTTGGCGCCTGCTGCTGTTAATGCGTCATGGTACCAAACATCTCTGCCTTCTTTCATTTGAATCGGTTGGCCTGTGCGTTTAACAACAAGGACTTTCTCAACATTTCCCATTAATGGTGCTGCGCGGTCTGCGTTATCTTTGATCCCAACCGGTTTGCCTCTGCGGAAGCTACCGTCTGCGGTTATGAGGATTTTTGCTCCACAGTCGTTTACTCTGTCTGCTAATGCTTCTGCACTGAAACCGGAGAAGACTACTGTGTGGACCCCTCCGATTCTTGTGATTGCAAGCAAACTGATCGGCAATTCTGGGATGACTGGCAGGAAGACTGCGACGCGGTCGCCTTTTTGGACGCCCATGTCTTTTAGTGCTTTTGCTAATTTGTTTATTTCACGGTATAGTTGATAGTAAGTGTAAGTTTTTACTTCGCCCATCTCGCCTTCCCAAATGTAGGCAAGCTTGTTTTTGCGTGCTGTTTTAACGTGACGGTCTACTGCATTATAGCAAATGTTGAGTTCTCCATCAGGGAACCATTTAAAGAACGGCGGGTTTGAGTCATCCAACACTTTGGTTGGAGCTTTGAACCAGTCGATGGCTTTTGCTTTTTCTGCCCAGAACTCAGTTGGGTTCTTTACGGATTCTTCCCACATTTTTATGCGTTTTTCTCCAGAAGAAACCTTTGCAATACTTGGACTGTATTTATCATTGAAAGGTAAACTGTCTGACATGTCTATCATTCCTATAGATGCTGGGAAGAAATGACCTAAGAGAATATAAGTTTTTTCAGTGGTTTTTTGTAAAATAAAAAAGAAAGATTTAGTTTTGCCATATTTATGTTAAGAATTAGTCATCTTTGAACAAGCCTGCAAAATAAAACACATGGCGAAAGCATGGGAAATTGTACGAAAATAGGTACGAAATGCGGAACGAAAGGCAGAAATAAGAAAAACTTGATTTTTCCGTTAAACGATATGGAAAAAACGCTTTTGTTTAGGGGATATTTCATACTTGACGGATAATTTATTTAATAAACAAATTTATACAACACATCATTTCCCCTTTTTTGGTTCTTTTTTCACGTCCTTCCTATGACCTAGTCTGTGTGTGTGTGCTATTCTAATGGAAAGAAAGGAAGAAGAAATTTTGTTTTACAAAAGTTTTACAGCTTCTTCTCTGGGAATGGCAACGAGCGTTTCAGTTTCTACCCAATCTGAAATCTCAAGGGACATTTTCATTGCTTCTTTTTCGCTTGCAGCCTCAAAAACAACAACTGTATCGAAGCGTCCAAGCGTCCAATACCAATTTAGCATGTTTATGCCCTTCGCTTTCCATGAGTTAATAATCTTGGTTGTATCACCAATATCTTTCGCGTCAGGTTTTTTTCGGAATTTGGCAAGACCCACAAAAATCATTTNGCTTCACCTCCGCCATTTATCGCAAAATTTACTCTTGAATCCCTATTTTCTTACCCCAGTCATAACCTTCTTTGAAGAACTTCATAACTGGATTTATTGTTACATCGCCCACCAGCCTTAGCGGTTCAATAGCCATGTTGAGAGCGATATTGTCATTTGTTTCAACAACAAAGTAGAAAACGTGACCAGGAGCATCCATGTACGCGTCTATGAGATTGACGCCAGACTTCTTTACACTTTCTTCCGTCTTTTTTATGAATTCTTTATCAGGTCGCACAACTCCTCCAGGGCAATTTTCAATCGTATGTTTAGCTATAATCATAAAAAGCAAAACAAATCACCTTGCTCTACCAATGACTTGATAGCCTGTTTAAGTTTATGTGACTGTTGAAGTGTAACAACTTGTTCGTCAAGTGTGGTTTTATGTGTAGAATACTTAAATCAATTCGCTTTTTTGCTTGTTGTACTTTTTTAAAGGTTTTCGACGGCACGTTTAAGCGCTTTAGTTATAAGCTCCATGAATTGACGGTCTAATGCTAAAGACTGGAGAATCCAAAAACTTTGTTAAAACGTTAAAGGCATCGTTTTGCTTGACTCATGTGTTATTGACAATTTTTGTCTCATAGGTATTTGATGATTACGGTAAATTTCCCTGTATGTGAACGCTTTTTCTAAATGTTGGTATGCCTGTCCTCGGCGTGACTGACCCGGTCACCATATCAAATCAAACGTGCCAACGATAACAGCTATTTCAGCATTAAACCGGAATTTCAAGCGCTTTAAGCATAATACGGAGAAATTTTACCCCAAAAGACTCTTTCTATTCTTTACCTTTCAAATAAGAAATCAACCTATCCAATTTACGGTGGTCGATTTGGAAATTTGGGATACCTCTCCAGACTTCAAGTCTTCAATTGAAATAAGAAATTCTAATTGCCCAATAGTTATATGATGTTCATAAGATTGATAAAATCCGCTGACAAGAAATTGCGCATGCACTGGGATATCTAATCTCAGTTCACTAATTCCTACAGGGGAATGCACCTCTGTTAAATCGGTTATGGTGACGTTTGTTGGATAGTTTTCAGTAATTAGCATGTAGGAATTGACACCTAAAACAAAAGATTGGTTTGCAGTAGTTACTGATATCTTACAAGGATAGGGGATTCTATGTCAAGAGTTACTGAGAAGGTTGATTGCCAGTTAAAACTATTACCATACAGATCTATGTTTGAAACGTTCTTGATAATGAAATCGGATTTTAGGGGTGTCTCAGGTGCTGGTTGAGATTGCATCTGTTGTATAGTAATCGCTACCTGAATTATTGTTGCAATAGCAGATATGAGAATAATCGCTTCAACAACAATTTTCCATCTGGGTTTTTTTGCAACAGGAACTTGTGATTTCTTAGCTTTACCTTTTTTCAAGCATTCGTCAGCGTTATTATTAGCGTATAGGTGCTAAGAACTTTGCTCCTTTAACAACTCAACAACAGACTAACCTATATGCAAACTGTTACATTGAATTGTTTGAGGTCTGCACTGTGACNACACAGATAAACATGATAGAGTTAAACCCTGAACTTGTAAACATGGCTTATGAGATGGGTTTAAACATTCAAAAAACGTGTGAAAACAGCTTAAAAGAGGCAATAAGGCGACTGCAAGGCTTTATTCCTGAAAATACCAGTGTTCGCAACGCGGAGAACAAGACTTCATCTGTGATTATGATTTTTCCATCAATAAATTGACGCGATGCTCAGCCATGTTTGAGTTGCCAAAGGTCATTTATGACAGGACAACTTATTCTTAATCGAAATACGAGTTAAACCAAAATTTCGTAAACCCGTAACTTTGCTGGGTAAATTAAAATTCTATCCAACGTCGCCTAAAGAATTTTATGAGCACTACCCCTGGATGGTTATCATTTAAACCTTGAAACCCTTTCTTTTCCTTTTTGAGATAATATTCTAAAAATTTCGCGCCGCAAAAAATTTAATTCGACGGATTTAAAGTAACAGTCCTTTCGAAAAAAAAGCAAACTAAAAGGTACGAAATCCAATAGCTGGCAAAAGATAATAATCTAATGTAATTAGATGAAATAAAAAAAAGTAAAGTGAAGAACAAAATTATTTGACTGGGCAGATTGGTAGTACTGTTTTTGCGTTGGCTTCGTTTAAGACTTCTGCAATGCCAAGGTAGACTGCGCTTCCTCCACATATGATGCCTTCGATTCCGGTGATTGTGTTGAACCAAACTGGGTTTCCGATCAGTTCACGAGTTGTCAGCATAAAGAACAGTATTGCTAGACTAATGAATACGAATTGTAGTGCGCGGTTTGCTTTAAGGGTGCCAAAAAACATCGCGAAAGTGAATATGCCCCACATGAAAAAGTACGCTGCCATCGACGCATCATTTGCTGCAGCAAAGCCTGGCGCTATGAAAGTTAATTTTGGTAGAACAAGCAGAAGGACAAGTGACCACCAGAAGAAGCCGTATGAACTGAAAGCGACCATGCCAAAAGTGTTGCCTTTTTTGTACTCCATTATGCCAACTATTATCTGTGCTAAGCCACCGAAAGCTATGCCCATTGCTAAAATCATTGTGTCCAAAGCAGGAATAACGCCAGCGTTATGCAAGTTGAGCAAGACCGTTGTGAGTCCGAAGCCTAAGAGTCCGAGAGGTGCAGGATTAGCTAATTTCTGTGTTATACTCATTGATTTTTCCCCGACTTAATGTTTTAACTGAATTCATCATTCTTTTTTATAAAGCTTTGGAAATTGATGCACTCTCTTTCGTGAAGTTAGGAATTTGCCAATTTCTATAACAGCAAATACTACTCCAGCGAACAGAGCGGCAATTGCCCAATCGATAAGTTCAGGTACGTGTACGTCAAAGAGAGATTGTAAACCTGGTGCGTATAGAATCACTAATTGCAGAGCGAACGATGAGATGATTGCATACCATAGCCATTTGTTCTTGAAAGGCCCAACTTTGAATACTGGATACTTCAAAGAACGCATCGAAATCGCTATTGTTAATTCCATTGCAATCATTGCGGTGAGTAGTTGCGTTCTGGCTTCCAGAAGTTTGAATTCGCTTAGCCAGGGAAGATGGGAATAAAACGCCAATAACAATAGAAACGTCATGAGCATTGGTATAGCGGTTAAGTAAACTTTTACATCTCTACTAAACACGCTCTCGTTTGGTTTGCGAGGTTTGCGCTCCATCAAGTCTGGGTCTCCTGGATCTACACCTAAAGCGATAGCGGGTAACCCGTCAGTAACGAGGTTCATCCAAAGAAGCTGCACGGCTGTTAACGCGAGGGCTGCATCATTTATTAAGGTAACATCTGAACCTGGTGAGATAACTCTGGCTAAATAAGGAACGCTTACTACTGCAATGAACATAACTAGGATTTCCATGATGTTGCATTGGAGAAGATATGTGAGGTATTTTTTGATGTTGTCAAAGATTTCTCTGCCTTCTTTGACAGCTTTAACAATGCTTGCAAAGTTGTCGTCTGCTAAAACCATATCGGCAGCTTCTTTGGTGACTTCTGTGCCTGAAATACCCATTGCTATGCCGATATCACTCATTTTAAGGGCTGGTGCATCATTGACTCCGTCGCCTGTCATAGCGACCACTTGATCTTTTTGCTTCCAAGCTTTCACAATGCGCACTTTATGTTCGGGAGCAACTCGGGCATAAATTACTACGTTCTCAACTACAGCGGCTAGTTGTTCATCAGTCATTTGCTCAAGTTCTTGCCCAGTTAATACTCGGCTTGAAATCTCTTTTTCGTCAAGTAAATTGAGCTCTTTACCGACTGCGGTGGCAGTAAGTTTGTGGTCGCCTGTAATCATGACGACTCGTATGCCTGCTTTTTTGCATATGGTTATAGCATCTTTGACTTCTGGTCGCGGAGGATCAATCATGCTCATTATGCCTACAAATACAAAGCCCTCTTCCATCTCTTCCTTGAACTCCTCTGTTGTGTTGGGGAGTTCTTTGTAGGCGAAAGCTAGGTTACGAAGTGCTTGCAGGGCTAAGGCTTCGGTGATTCTGAAGTGTTCAGTTTGGCTCTCTTTGAGGAAAGGCTGCACTGTTCCGTTTAAGACGATTTTGCTGCATCTTTCTAGTACCATTTCTGGGGCGCCTTTCATGTAGGCAATTCTTTTGCCGTTTTTGGTGTGGATGGTTGTCATGCGTTTTCGTTCAGAGGAAAATGGAATTTCAAATATGCGGGGTTCTTGATCTTCTAGGTCTTCTTTAGTTATGCCTGCTTTCTCGGCAGCAACTACGAGGGCGCCTTCTGTTGGGTCGCCTCTAATAATCCATTTGCTTGTTTGAGTGTCTTGTTCAAGGCCTGAGTCGTTGCATAGGACTGCTATTTTGAGTAGGGTTTTGAGGTTTTCGTCAGGGGTTACTTTTTTGTCTTCAATTTGAAATTCCCCTTCTGGAGCGTATCCAATTCCTGTGACCTTCATGGTTTGGTCGTTAACATAGATACTTCGAACGGTCATTTCGCCTTTGGTCATGGTGCCTGTTTTGTCACTGCATATAACACTGGTGCTTCCAAGAGTTTCAACGGCGGGTAACCGTTTAACGATGGCGCTGACTTTAGCCATGCGATACATACCTATGGCAAGGGCTCCGGTAACGATGGCTGGTAGTGCTTCAGGGACAGCTGCAACAGCTAAGCTAATAGCCCACAAAACCATATCCAGAACAGGGCGCTGTTCAACAACTATGCCAACCACACCAACACTAACTGCAACCACTAAAGCCAAAATCCCAATCCATTTACCCACTCCACTCAAACGTTTCTCTAAGGGAGTCTGCTCTTCAGGGGCAGCTTGAACCATAGTGGCAATTTTACCGAACTCAGTGTTCATTCCTGTAGTTGAGACTACGGCTTTGCCTCTGCCATAAACAACGACTGTTCCCGTAAAAATCATGTTGCGTCTGTCATTTAGCTGAGTTTGTTCAGGCAACTCGAGGGAGGATTTGTTAACAGCTGAAGACTCCCCAGTTAAGGGCGCCTCGTCAGTTTTCATGGTAAACGCTTCTAACAGTCGACCATCAGCAGGAATTTTGTCGCCCGTATAGAGAAGAATAATATCGCCTGGAACAAGTTGGGCAGCGGGAACTCTGACTTCTTTTCCATCGCGCAAAACGCTTGCGGTTGGCGCAGTCATTTTTTTGAGGGCTTCTACAGCTTTTTCGCTGCGGTATTCTTGAGTGAAACCTAACGTTGCACTGGCAACGACTATGGCTAAGATTATGGCAGCATCGGTGTATTCTCCAACTGCAAATGAAAGCCCGACGGCGATGAGCAGGATAATCATAAGTATATCTGTGAATTGACCGACCAATAGTTTGAGGGGGGATTTGCCCTTTTCTTTTTTAAGCTCGTTTGGCCCATATTGCGTTAGACGTTCTTGCGCTTGCTGGGTAGTTAACCCTTTTATTGTCACGTTTAATTCGCGCAGTACTTCTTCAGAGCTTTTACTATGCAATTGATTCGGCATCTTTCTCATCCGCCTCTATGTGTTTTTTGTGATAAATCAAACTTTGCTTGTAAAGTGAAGCAACCCCTACAAATAAAACTGCCAAACTCAACAAATAAAGTATCCAAGCAAAAACTGACCCATTATGGATTATTTGTTTTTGCCACTGCCAAGGAAAATCAACAAATTTCTCAAGCGGCCAAGCACCGATTACCTGGTAGGTGAACCCAAAAGCTGTTAACAAAATGGCGACGTATTGTTTATCGACTGGAGCATTGGGGGTTATTCCACGCAAACTATAATTGCAGAGCATTATTGCCCCTATAATTAATGCTGGAAAACTTGTGACAAAGAAAATCGGGTTGATAAAACTTCGCGGTAAAACAGTGTTAACTGTTGATGGGGGATATTCTGTTATGTCTTTTCCAAAATCAAATATGGTCCAAAAATGATGGGGGATATTCTGTTATGTCTTTTCCAAAATCAAATATGGTCCAAAAACTAAGCAGTACAGAAGTTAGATAGAATACGCCGTAAGAAGCTAAAAACAAGCCAAGTGAGACTTTGTGGTTGGTTACATAATTGGAAATTCTTTTTTGATAAGTGTTTTTTCGTTGGTTATTCGTCATTAATTGACCTGGCTTGCCAGTTATTTTTAGATATTAAAATATATTAGTGTTTAAAAATAATCGTTAAACTATAGACAAGATCGAAACTTTTCTCAGTTGACAACAGAGGAAGAAGATTTACCCTATCCGAGACCTTGTTAACCGTTTGCAACCGCAACACACCCGAATAGCACCTTACACAACCGCAACCTACAGAAAATCCAAACCCCAAACAGCAAAAGCAACTTAAAACAAGCTTATTTAGAAATTTTGCTGCAAGTCTTCTTCTTCTTTTGAACAGTTTTCAGAAACTACAGCTTGAATCAGCCAGCATTTCTAAAATAATCTTGCTAAAAAACTGCACTAATATCTATTTACCTCAACACTTCGATAATGCGTTTATACAGGTAAACCTCAGAACGCTTTACTTTCTTAAATTCAAAGCTTAAATGGAACAAACCCGTTTCACTTTCAAAAGAGGCAAAACCAGTGGCTAACGAAATAATCCAAGACGGCGACTACGTTCTAATCTACTTGGACGCTCGTAGAACTTACATGATAAAGATGCAGGCAGGACAAACTTTCCACACTCATAAAGGCTACTTGAAGCTGGATGAGCTTATAGGCAAAGAATACGGTGAACCAATCAAGAGCAGCATGGGCATCTACTTCACTACCCTGAAACCCGCCTTAACGGATTACATCATGAAGTCTAGTCGTAACACCCAGATTATTTACCCCAAGGACGCCGCTTTAATTGTCATGTTCAGCGGCATTGGACCAGGAAGCCGCGTTGTAGAATCTGGAACAGGCACGGGTTCCTTAACTACTGCTTTGGCGCATTATGTTGGTCCAACAGGCAAAGTTTACACATACGAGTTACGCCCAGAATTCCAGAAAAACGCCGCCAAAAACCTGCAACGCTCAAAACTAATTGACAGAGTCGACATGAAAAGTGGCGATGTAACATTGGGATATGAAGAACGCGATATAGATGCAGTAATTTTGGATTTGGCTGTTCCATGGCTTGTTGTGCCTCACGCTTACATTGCCCTAAAACCTTCAGGAGTACTTGTTTCATTTAGCCCAACCATTGATCAAGTAGTAAAAACCACTGAGGCACTCCGCGAAAACGGGTTCGTTTTTATTGAAACAATCGAGTGCTTGATGCGCACTATGCAGGTTGAACGAGGAAAAACCCGTCCTAACACAATGATGACTGGGCACACAGGTTATATTACGCATGCAAGAAAAATCCTCAAACTGCCCGTCCAAGAAACCCCACAGTTGCAACTTAAAGAAGTAGTGCCAGAAACCTCTCAGACACTTTCACAAGAAGCAATGCCCGAAGTACCTATTGAAGAAATAGAAAATAGCGAA
>JGI20214J51650_10000828_pt1 | contig 19403 bp, 15 predicted proteins | sample WetSurMetagenome_FD_51650 | JGI IMG/M metagenome (IMG submission 51650) | reverse complement strand
CGGAGTCGCGCCCTTCGCAATTTTCATGAGTGAGTTTCAGCTCCTGCGTGCGAGCCTGGGGACAGGGTCTATTCTCACCGCGATTCTCTTCCTCGGAGGAACCGCCGTGGTGTTCGTGGGCGCGCTCCGGCACATCACGAGCGTTGTCTGGGGCAACCCGGTCATTGAAACCGCCTCAGGCAATTCAGGTGTGCTGGATCGGTCGATTGTTGTCATTCCGCTGGCAGCGCTGCTGATCCTGGGCTTGTGGATGCCGTCTTGTCTCTGGCAATTCATCCGGAGAGCGGCCGCGATTGTTGGAGGCGGGATATGAGCCGGCCTCGCATCCTTCCACTGCATAACACCGAACCGGTGCCGCTCGATGAAATCCCGGTGCTTGCCCAATCCGAGTTCCGGACCTCTGTGATCGAGGCAGTCGCAGGAGGAAGCCGTTTATGCGCGCTCTTTGGGCAGCCGGCTGGAGAGTCCGTGCGCCTGATCGCTGTCCTGGCGCGTGACAGGGCAGGACTGCTCTCGGTTCTCTCCACAGAGGTATCCGACTCCTATGCCGCTATCACACCCGAATGCCTGCAGGCTCACTGGTTTGAGCGGGAGATTGCCGAACAGTGGGGCGTACGGCCGGACGGACATCCCTGGCTGAAGCCGATTCGCTTCCAGCAGCCGCTTCGCGTAGCCGAAGATCCGTGGCATCGAAACGGAAAGATTATGGTCGGGGATACGGAGTTTTTCCGCATTGAGGGGGAAGAAATCCATGAGGTCGCAGTGGGCCCTGTGCATGCGGGTGTCATTGAACCCGGACACTTCCGGTTTCAGTGCCACGGGGAGAATGTCTATCACCTAGAGATTTCGCTCGGATATCAGCATCGCGGCATAGAGAGAGCGCTGTTCGGTGGGCCGACGGCAAGAACTATCCATTACATGGAAACGTTGGCGGGCGACACCACCATCGGCCACACGACCGCTTATTGCCAGGCCATTGAAGCCCTCTCGGGAGTGAACGTTCCAGCCCGCGCCCAGGCAATCCGCTGCATAGCATTGGAACTGGAGCGCATTGCCAACCACATTGGAGATTTGGGAGCTTTAGCAGGTGATGTCGGATTTTTGCCCACCGCTTCCTATTGCGGTCGGATTCGCGGGGAGGTGCTGAACCTGACAGCGCTATTGTGCGGGAATCGTTTTGGCCGAGGTTTAGTCCGCGCCGGCGGAGTCCCATTTGATCTGGATCAAAACCTGGAGGCGACCTTTGTGAAGCACCTGGAGGGCGTCGTCAAGGACGCAACCGGAGCCATAAACCTTCTCTGGGAGACACCTTCGGCCATGGCCCGGTTCGAGGACGCGGGCTGTCTAAGCCGCGAAACCGGAGAAGCGATCGGCCTGGTCGGCCCTGCGGCCCGGGCCTGCGGCCTGGAACGGGACGTGCGCCGGGACTTCCCTTCCGGCATGTTTAAATTTACTCATATCCCGGTCAGCACCTGGCCCTCGGGGGATGTTTTCGCACGGGCTTATGTGAGGTGGCTGGAAGTGCAGAGATCCTGGGCTTTCATTCGCGAACAGATCGACGCGCTGCCGGCGGGCGATCTGAAGGTTGAGACTGGCAATCTGAGCGCGGAAAGCATGGTCGTCAGTCTGGTCGAAGGCTGGCGCGGCGAGATATGTCATGTTGCAGTCACGGGAGCGGATGGAAGATTCACGCGCTATAAGGTTGTGGATCCATCCTTCCACAACTGGTTCGGACTGGCCCGCGCGTTGGCCAACCAGCAGATTTCGGATTTCCCGTTGTGCAATAAGAGTTTCAATCTGTCTTACTGCGGGCACGATCTATAGAGGCGCGGCTTCGGCTGCAGAAATCGGGAGAAACGATGTTTGGGATCATAGGAGCCAGGATTCAACAGGGGCATCGAACCATGAAATACCCTGATGGGCCGCCTCCGGCTCTGCCCGAGAGGTTTCAGGGAATGCCGGCCATAGATCCTGCTCGCTGTGCAGACGGCTGCCGCCGGTGTGAGGCTGTCTGTCCGACTTCGGCCATCAGCAAGACTGACACAGTGCGGCTTGATATGGGCCGATGTCTCTTCTGCGGGGACTGTACTCAGGAATGCGCATCCGGGGCGATACGGTTTGGCAGCAATCATCGTCTGGCCGCACAACGGCGCGAGGCCCTGGTCGTCGGCGCGCCGGATTATGGCATCATTCATCCGCCTGAAACTTCATTGCCCAGGATGTTCAAACGGTCGCTTAGGTTTCGGCAGGTTAGTGCGGGAGGATGCAATGCCTGTGAGACGGATGCAAACGTATTGACGACGCTGGCCTGGGACGTCGGGCGCTTCGGGATCCAGTTTGTAGCTTCGCCGCGGCATGCCGATGGACTTCTGATCACGGGACCTGTGACGGAGAATATGAAGCTGGCGCTGGAAAAAACGTATGCCGCCGTGCCTTCTCCGCGCATTGTCATCGCTTCGGGCGCCTGCGCGATTTCGGGCGGCCCATATCGGGATCATCCTGAAGTCCACAACGGCGCAGCGGACATAGTGCCGGTGGACCTTTTCGTCCCCGGCTGCCCCCCCCATCCCCTGACTCTTCTCGAAGCCCTCCTCAACTTTCAGGGTCGGACCACAATAAGATCTTGAACCCCATGTTAGAATGGGGTTTTGCTGGGTGCCATCCCTTTGAAGATTGCTATTCTTGGAACGCGCGGGATTCCTGCCAATTACGGCGGCTTCGAGACCTTTGCGGAGGAGTGTGCCGCAGGACTGGCATTAAGGGGGCATCAGGTCACGGTCTACTGTCGATCCCATTATGTCTGCAGTTCCCTGCGCAGCCATCGCGGAGTGCAGTTGACGTTACTGCCGACCCTGGAATGGAAATACACGGACACGGTCGTACACACCTTTATTTCCGTCATTCATGCACTCTTCAAGAGATTCGACGTCATACTGATCTGCAATGCAGCCAACAGCATATTTGCTTGGCTTCCGCGCATTCTGGGNACTCCCGTAATTGTCAATGTCGACGGAATCGAACGGTTGCGCCAAAAATGGAATTGGCTGGGGAAAACCTACTACCGTCTGTCGGAATATTTCTCGGTCTGGTTTCCGAATGAGATAGTGACGGACGCCAGAGTCATAGAACGCTATTATTCTGAAAAATATGGCAAATCCTCTGTCTTTATTCCTTATGGCGCGGTGGTCGAAAGACCCTGTGGTTATGAGTGTCTCACCGCGCTGGGACTCAAAACCGGAGATTATTATTTGTACGTGAGCCGGTTCGAGCCGGAAAATAATGCCCATCTGGTTGCGGAGGCATTCGAGAGGGTCAGGACATCCAAGAGGCTCGTCATGGTCGGAGATGCGCCATATGCAGAAAGTTACATCCGATCGGTGAAAAAAACCCGCGATCCGCGCATCCTGTTCCCGGGGGCGATCTATGGCACCGGGTACCGGCAGTTGCTGGCAAACGCGTTTTGCTATATCCACGCCACCGAGGTAGGAGGAACGCATCCTGCCCTGATCGAATCCATGGGTCTGGGAAATATAGTCGTGGCAAACGAGACGCCCGAGAATGCGGAAGTTCTGGGAGCTGCGGGGGTATATTACGGCAAAAACAATAGCAGGGAGATGTCTCAACGCTTGCAGGATATCGACGACTTTCCCGATAAATATGATAGCTTCAAGGCAATGGCTCTTGAGCGCGCCCGTTCGCTATATTCCTGGGACCGGGTCGTGAGCCAGTACGAAGAACTCTTCAGGCGGGTGTTCGGATAGCCGCGCCCCCAAGACGTTAGGCGTTCGCGCATCCATGCGGATTCCAGGCAGCCGCAATGCTCAGAAAACGTATATCCTGGGCCGAAATATTTATCTCTACAGGTCGGTAAAATGAAACTGTCGGTCGTCATTCCGGTGTATAACGAAAAAAATACAATTCTGGATGTTTTGGCGCGTGTTCGCGGAGTGAACCTGCCCAAAGAAATAATTGTGGTGGACGATTGCTCCACCGACGGCACGGCAAATGCGCTTCGATCGCTGCCCGAATCGGATGATTTAAAGATCATTCTCCAGCCGAAAAACGCCGGCAAGGGTGCCGCACTGAGAGCGGGATTTGCCTCCATATCCGGAGACATAGTGGTGATCCAGGACGCCGATCTCGAATACGATCCGGATGAATACCCGCAACTCATTCAACCGATCCTGGACAACAAGGCAGATGTAGTCTATGGGTCGCGCTTTTTGAGCGGACCGCATCGCGTCCTCCTTTTCTGGCATTCGGTGGGCAATCGTTTCCTGACCACTTTGTCCAACATGATGACCGATCTGAACCTGACGGATATGGAGACCTGCTATAAAGTCTTCCGAGCAGATGTCCTGAAAAAGATCACGCTGCGCGAAAACCGCTTCGGATTTGAGCCGGAATTCACGGCCAAGGTCAGTAGGGCCCGATTCCGAATCTATGAAATTCCTATTTCCTATAGCGGCCGCGATTACACCGAAGGGAAAAAGATCGGCTGGAAAGATGGTTTTGCCGCCATATATGCCATCATCCGATATCGCTTCTTCGATTAACGAGGATTGCGTCTTCCATTCCGGATTTGGGATCCGCCGCTTTCGAGATCAATCCCAGAAGCAGAAGAACCGCAGGCCAAAGTTGCAGGAAAAGCCGATTCAGCGAACTGTCTAGATGCCACTCAAGATCCATGGGCGTAATTACGTAAATGGAAAAGTAGCCCGCCAGGACAATCGCATATATCCCAACCGATGAAATCCAGGCTCGGTCGCGCATGGCTCTGGAGTCAAGCCCTCGGAGTCCAACAAAAAGCAGCACGGGCAGCGCGGGATTGATTTTCCATGCTCCAAAAGTCCACATGGTGGCAAAGAAGTAGCGGAGGATCGAGAGGTATCTGGCCGGGTCAAGCAGCTTGCCAACCGTTTCAGCGTAATAAAGATTCGCAAATATGTCGTTCGGCGGACTTATCCAAAGTCGGAAAAATGTTATGACCGCCAACGGCAAAGCGAGACCGGCCATGAAGGCGCCCAATCGACGCAACGTTGTTCCCGGCTTGACAAAAATAGGCAGCAGGAGGACTGCGCACGTTGCTGCGATGAAAAGGAGGCCTTCATTCTTGGTCCAACCCGCGCATCCGGTGCAAAAACCGGCCAGCACCAGCAACCCCGGCTTATCGGGCTCTTTCCACGAATGGAGGCACATCAGGGCCGTGACGCAGAGAAAATACATCGCGAGCGGGATGTCTGCATACTGTACGACGCCATGTTCCAAATAGAATGGCGTCGTCAGGAGGGTCAGCGCCAGCAGTGCCGCCAGCGGTTTGCCCTTGAGTTCTCTTAGAGTCGCCGCCAGCAAAGCCACGCTAGCCAGGGTCCAAACCACGCCNAGCATACCTCCCGCCTCCGGCGTTTCCCCTCCCGCATAGCGCCATAGCCGGGCATGCAGGGACGGAATCAAAAGCCCGTAGTCCGGATGGTAGGTGTTCTGAATGCCGCTTTGCCAATCAGGCCCGTCCCGGTAAAGATAGCGGGCATGACTATTCCAGATCGCCCACGCATCCCAATCTCCATGCGGCATCCGGCTCACCTGGTAGATCAATCCCGGAATCACCGATCCCAGGGCGCAGGCAAGAAGTACAGTTGTTGCCGAAGGCCGCCAGTTTTTCAGCGCGCTCCATGAACCGCCCTGGAGCCGCCAACGCACAAACCAAACGGCCGCAAGCACTATCAGCAGCAATGCGTCAACGGTAAACAGGGGACGGCGGAACAGGAAAAAGATGAACGCGGAAACACCTAAACCGACCGGCGTGGCGAATGCCCATATTAGGGAACGCGAAACACCGGGCGGCCACAGCAGGGATACTGCGAAATATCCGATTAGAGCTGAAATTGCACAGGCGGCCAACCAGGCAAACAGGACATCGGGACTCATGGCGCGGCCGCCCTTTGAAGCAGAATCAGGCCATCCCCGGATCGATAGACCTCCTTAAAACCCCCGGGAAATACCGCGCCGGTTTCGGCCCCTCCCAGGTTTAAAAGCACGTAGGGCGCATCCAGAGTCCCCCCTACCAGATTCCAGGGAATCATTACATATCGCGCCTGGGCCCAGTTCTTATTGTCTTCCGGTGTTTCCGCTCCCCCTTTAAGTTGGCCGAAAGAGAGGAATCCCACTGCTCCACGAGGATACCCGACATTCAAGAGAGTCGAGCGCACCTCTGCCAGACGATTCTCCCAGATCACGACTTCATCCTGAGATGGCGACGGAAGTCTTGAAACCTGCCGATTGAAACTGACGAAATTTACCACGGCGACCAGCGCCAGAGTCGCAGCGGAGAGAGATCGAAGCGTCGCGAACAAAGCGTTTCTTGCCTTCATCTTTGAACTACCTGGCTTATAGGAAAGCACCCGGATCGTCTTCCTTTTCTTGGCAATCCGGGCTGGGTCCTCTCTCCGGCAATTGGCCAAGGCCGACCGTCAGCCTATCCCTCAGATCCTCTCTGGGAGCTGGCTGAGCAAGAGATATAATTGCGCACATCGACTTCCATTCTCAGCATCCCATAGATCAAATCTTGCGATCGGACGCTGAAGATCAGCGCATTATCAATCCAGTCACACATGTCATGTTTGAGCAAGCCCCCTTTGGCAATCGCCGGAGATATCGAGTAACTCCCTATGGCAAGGGATGGAAGTCTGACCGCAAAGTCACTGGTGAATACCTGATCTCTCTTCGCCTGCGGCAGTGGTTGACCTGCAAACGAAGTATTGCTGGCAGAAATTTCGACCCCCAGCCGGTTGCGTATCGTATAGCCGATGATCGGCTGATCAAGATTGCTATTAAAACGCGCGGAAACTCGAATAATGATTCTCTGGCCCGTGATCGCCTCTTCGATCCGGTTCCCGTTCTCATCCAGCAGCTCCACGCCCAGGATCGTGGCTTCCTCGCTCCCGAACCTATGGTCCATATTGGGAATAGAGTGGGCGATCGGCATTTCGTTCAGGGACACGACCAGCCCGGTATCGCGCGGCCGCCCGCCGCCTTCATCAAAGTCTATCTGCCCGCGCTCCCGCTCGAATATAAGAGCCCGGTATTTCTGGACCACGATTTCGGGTTTCCCATCCTCAAGCAGACGGCCGCCATCCAGAAGCAGCGCGCGGTCGCAGAATTTGGTGACGGCATCCAGATCATGAGTCACCAGGACAATTGTCTTTCCCGATTCCCGCAGGCTGTTCATACGGTGCATGCATCGGTGCTGGAAAATCAGATCTCCCACTGCAAGCGCCTCATCTACCAGCAGAATGTCCGGATCCACATTCACTGCGACGGCAAACGCCAAACGCATGAACATACCGCTGGAATATGTTTTTACAGGCTGGTCCATGAAGCTGCCAATCTCGGCAAACCGGGCGATGGCATCGAGCCGCTGCGCCATCTGACGCTTGTCCAGCCCCAGAATTGCCCCGTTCATGAACACATTCTCGCGCCCGGTAAACTCCGGATTGAATCCGGATCCCAGTTCCAGCAAGGCCGACACCTTGCCATTTACCAGACATTCTCCGCCGCTCTGAAGCATGATGCCCGCCAGGATTTGCAGCAGCGTGCTCTTTCCCGAGCCGTTCTGACCAATGATCCCCAGCGTTTGTCCGGCTTCCAGCTCGAATGAAATGCCGTTCAGCGCCCAGAATTCCCGGTGGAGCTGCCTGGAACTCAAGCGCATCACCTCGCGCAATTTATCCCACGGCCGGTCATAGATCCGGTATTTCTTGGCCAGGTTCTGAACTTTGATAGCCGGCATCAGAGAACATCCACAAATTCACGCTTGGTTTTTCGAAAGAAAATGCCGCCCGCGGCGAACACCAGGAAAGCCGCAAGCGCAAAAATAGCCAGGGCGCCCAAATCCGGCATGCGCATACTCAACAGGCAATCCCGATAGCCGGCAACGACATGAGCCAGAGGGTTCCAGCGCATCAGGAATCTCAGGTTGGGCGGAAATTGGCTGGTCGAATAGAAAATGGGCGTGAACCAGAACCAGAAGGTCAGAATGACGCTGAGTACCTGGGAAACATCCCGCACGAATACATTCAAGCTGGAAACGAACCAGGCAATCCCCAGGGTAAATAACATGAGCAGGAAGAAATAGACCGGGACCAGGAGGATGAATATGCTGATCTTTCCCAGGGTAAAGAAAAGGATGCCAAGGAGAATGGCAAAGCCGGTCAGGTGGTTGACTAACCCTGCCAACATAACCGTCAGGGGAAGAATTTCGCTCGGGAAGATGGTTTTGGTCACCAGTCCGGCATTCTCAATAATAATTGTGCTGGATCGCTGAAGCGTCTCCTGGAAGAACAGCCAGGGAAGGATGCTGCAGAAAAGAAACAGGGCAAAGCTGGTAGTGCCGGCATCCGGCCGTGGCCGCAGTCCGAAAACTACCTTGAAAACGAAGTAATAGCTGACCAGCAATACGATTGGATGAATAACGCTCCAGAAAAAACCTATAAAGGAACCGATATAACGCGCCCGCAAATCCCTAATCACGAAGGTCTGGATAAGGCTGCGCTGGGTATAGATCTTGCCCAGAAAATTCGAGAGGATGATCCAGGGTGTCATCAGCCGGAAGACTATCGAGCCTACTCGCATGCCAGAGCCTCGCGCAGATCGGGCATTATAGCAAAATGCCGCAGAGTTTGCCTCTGAGGCAGCTCGGATCGGCATAGAACCGATTGGATAATGGATTCGGAGTCTCAAACAACAGTAGACCTGAAACAGCCACGAATTCTACGAATTTCACTAAATTGCCGATCGAATCTGCGGCCGGAATCCCTTGTNGCATGAATGGTCCTTTTTCAGTACAATAGCCGCGTTTTGGCAACCCCCATCCATATAGGCTTCAAAGCCGCGAGACTCGAAGGGAATAGGATAATTGTTCAAAACGCAATCCCTCCCGGTGCCGTCAAGAATGGTGCTTCTCTTCACCCTGGCGCTTTTGCTGGTCTTAATTACGCGTCTGCCGCTCTTCCCCGCTCACCTTTACTCGTTTGATTCGGTAAATCTGGCGCTGGCTCTGAAGGAATTTGACCCGTCGCGAAGCCAACCCCAGCCTCCGGGATATCCATTCTTCGTTGCCGAAGCCCGTTTTTTTCATTTGTTTCTGGGAACGCCGGAACAGACCTTCGCCGCGCAGGCATGCCTGATCGCGGCTCTCGGGCTGGGCATGCTGTATCTGCTGGGAAGGCGAATGTTTTCTTCCGCCGCAGGATTGATCGCCGCCGCGTTATTGTTCGTAAATCCGATATTCTGGTTCTCCGGGCTGACTTCCCCATTGCGCCTGCATCTGGCCCTCATCTCAGTGCTGGTAGCCTACTGCTGCTGGCGCGCGCTGTCCGGCGAACCGAAGTTCTTCTATGCGGCATCTATTGCCCTGGGATTGGGCAGCGGGTTCCGCCCTGAGCTATTGCTGCTGCTTCTGCCTCTCTGGGCCTGGACCGGGTGGCAATGCGAAGGCCGTTGGTTTCGACTGATTCGCGGGTCACTCCTGCTGGGTACTGCTTCGTTCCTCTGGATTTTGGTGCTGGTAGTTGCATCGGGGGGAATTGCGCGCACTCTCTCCATATTCTCTGAGTATCTGTTTTCACAGACGAACTCGACATCTCTTTTTTCCAATCCTCAATCCGGAACCTGGCTGCATTATGCCGGCCGCGCCGTCATTTGGAACGCATTGGGAACCATCCCCTGGATTTGGGCTGCTCCATTCGGATGGCTTAGGCGATCTGACTTGCGGAACTGGATGTGGACTATGGAGTTCCTGGCAATATGGTTTCTGCCTTCCTTCGCCTTCTATTTTTCCGTTCATGTCGGCGATCCTGACCATACTCTTACCACCGTCCCTGTGCTCTGTATGGTCGGAGCTTTCTGTCTGGTCTCTGCACAGGAAGCTTTTGCGCGCTGGTTTCCGGATTGGAAAGAAGCCAGAGGGCTTGTCATCGGGGCGGCTCTTGTCATCAGCACATCACTCTTTTTTGCGCAAATCCTGTTGCCCCGAAAAGAACCCACAACATCTTTTCGCGCGTTTCAATCCGCAGCGGATGTCATCCTCTACGGAACATATGAGGCTTCCTATAAGCAGGTAGTTGACATCGCGGTGCAAACGGATGCGGCCTTGGTCCAGATTGAGAAACTCAGATTGGAAACGGAGAGGCCGGTTTTGCTTCTGTGGTCGATATATGCCGAACCGACCTGGCGCAAAGTCTGTTACTACTTTCCGTCTGACAAAGTGTACGCGTTCTATGAAAACAAAGGGCCCGGAGCATCCGGTACGCGCGCCCAATTATGGTCGAGCACGAACCTGCTGGCCGCCTACAACGGTACACCTCCATTCCAAATCCCGCTCCCCAAAGGAGCGAGGTTGATCTGGCTGCTCAATAAGGATTCCGCCGCAGATTTGACAAAGACTGTCGCGCTCCGGGAGGCAACGCCCGTCTACTACATGGATTTGCCTGAAAACTCCTATTCCTTCCGTTGGGGTTCCTTCGAATTTGTTCCTGAAAATTAGCCTAAGTCCGTCATTTGGGCGCTGTCTGCAACGTCTTTCAAGCGGGAAGGTCTGCCCTTCATAAGATTCAATAAACTTGGCGCGGCAACCAAAGGTCTTTGAAGACAAATTCAGGCCGCCTGTTTTTGCGCACCGAGTAATTCCCCGATGGATTGCCCTGAAAGCAAACGGAAGGTCATCCCGCAAAAAAGCGGCCGTGAATCCCCTATTTTTTAAATTTTTTGAAAAGCTTGCTGAAAATCTTAAATGCAGATTGAATTTGCCACCACATTTGTGACAAAGAATCAGTCCTGATCAAACGTCTCAGCATGTAACTTGGCCGCAAATAGAACTGTTTGTATGCATCGGATATGGTTGCATAATATCGATTCATATCCGCTCGGGTCCAAGAACCGTCCTGGATAGGCACCTCTGGGTTTATCACGAACTCCTTCCAAAAGTCCCCGAATCTCCCCTCGCTCAACCCCTGATCGTAGAATTCAGATCCGCTAAGCGGCGCGAATGTCCCGAATATGGCGTAGTCCAGATCCAGTCTTTTGGCCAGTTCTATTGTCGCGATGGTTTCTTGCGACGTTTCAGTGGGAAGCCCAACCATGAAATTTCCGTATGTGTAAATTCCATGATCCGAGGCAGTTCTAATAGTATTTGTAACTTTGTTCAGGTCTAAATTCTTATTAATCAGCTTTTGAAGTCTTTGACTGCCTGTTTCAATACCGAATTGGATCAAACGACATCCGGACTTCCTCATTTTCATGATCATTTCTTCATCGAGCACATCGGCCCTGCTTCTGCAATGCCAGCGTATTTTCAGGCCGCGGCTAGTAATTTCGTTGCAAATACCTATAACTCGTTCCTTATTGATCGTAAACAATTCGTCAAAAAACAGAAAATCGCATATTCCATATCTGCCGACGCATTCTGCTAATTCATCAACAACATTTTGGGGCGATCGAAACCGCACCCGTTGTCCGCTTTCAAGATTAGAACAAAACTTGCATTTATAGGGACAGCCCCGGCTGGAGATAATGGTTGTGATGGGGTTGCGTTTTGCCAGGATTGATCTGTATTTGGTATGGTCCAGCAAATGACGTGCAGGGAATGGCAACTCATCCAAGACCGGGATTTTGCATTCGGGAGGGCAATTATTTCGGTTTTTTTTGGATAATACACCCGGTATCTCTTCCAGATCAGGATCAGCTCTGTTTTTTTCAATGGCTTTAGTAATGCTGCACATTACCACTTCGCCTTCACCTTTGACCACAATATCCACTTCGGGAATGGCAATGCATTCCATCGGATACAGACTGGCGTGAGGGCCACCTAGTATTACTATTACATCATTTCTTACTGCTTTCGCATTCCTTGCCGCAAGGATGGAGTCAAACAAATAAAATGTGGATGTATAAATCCCAACAATATCGGGATTATAAGAAATGATTCTTTCCTTTAGATGATTATGGGATAACTCTTCGGTAAAGGAATCAATGACCTTTATTTGAAAATCGGTGTGTTTTTCCAGATATGATGCAATATAAAGCAATCCGATCGGCGGATAGTACCCAACTTCATAATCAAGAGCATCGGAATGCAGTGTGGCAGCGTACATATGATAGTTTCTTGGCGGATATATCAATAATATTTTCATAATGAAATGCCGGAAGTCTGATTCCAGATATAGTTGAAGTGTCGTTTGAGCGAATGATGGAACACGGACGTCTGTGAGTGCCAGGTGAGGTTGATCAATTTGACTTCATGCGTGGACAGCAGGAGTTGACGAACATTTCCAAGGATGGTTGCCGGCGCTCCTGGTTTCATTTCTCGAGTCTCCTCGCCCCAAAGTTTGTCGATGTCTTTGCCCCCTGCCTAAGAATGGATTTCAGCTCCGCCTCGAATGATTCCGGAGAGCACTCTGCCAGGACCCGATCTAAAGCGTTGGCGCGGAGTCTCTGCCAGATTGCGGCATCGTTGTATAAGCGGATACACTGAGATGCGAACTCATGAGGCGTATCGCCTATCAACAGATGGTCTTCATCCGACCATCCGAGTTGGCGCATCAGCAGTGATGTGGCTACGACCGGCACTCCACGGGCGGCGGCCTCGTGGATCTTGTGCGGTATCCCGGCTGAAAAGCGTGTTGGCGCCACAAAACCACGAGCTTGGTCGTACACGGCTGTTAGATCATCGACTTTGCCCAGAATTCTCAGGGAACTGCGAGAAAATTTTGTGGGGATATCGATCCGATTGGCACCTGCAATTGTGAACGGCACATCTCCCAACGAGTTCTGAATGATCGGCAGGATTTCCCGAAGAAACCACAATACGGCATCTCCATTCGGGCTGCTTTCTTCCAGGATCGAGCCGACAAAGAGGAAACCGCTCCGTTCGCCGAATGACCTCGCCGTTGGGGCGGCGTCTATGGCATGACCCAGCACATGAATATTGCGGGCTCCATGCCGGGCAAATATTTCAGCTTCAGACGGAGAAACCGCGATAATCAAGTCTGCTTCCGAAGCCAGGCTGATTTCACTCTTAATCAGTTGCTCGATCCCGTTTTCGCTGATCGTCTCGCCCTTGAGTCTCTGGCCGGCAATTTCTCTGGAAGCAAATATGGCCTCGGCGTCATAAAAAACCCGCGTGTTTTGAGACCGGTCGGGGTGTGCCTGCAGTATGGGTTTTAGGTATTGCATGTTGTGCGGGCGGCTGACGATAATCACATCGTAGTATCCGGCTCTCTCGGCCAGGAACCGGTCCAGTCCGGCCGGGCCGCATCCCAGCATCACTTCGATTTCGCGCGGGATGTCGGCGTACACGTCGCGCCATTCCTCATAAATGCCAGCCGTCGGATAGAATGTGACAAAATAGCCGGACCGCACCAGGATGGACAAAATGGCGTTAGAGCGCGGAAAGCCCGAACCCAGGGCCGGGTGCGGCACACGATCGTCTATGAATAGAACCCTGCGGCTGTCGCTCCGGGTAACCCTGGCTGCCAGAACATTCTCCTGGTCAGGACTATAATGACTCTGAAGCCGCTCTCGATGCCTCTGAAGCAATAATCCTTGATGCCGTGCATGCCACTCCTGCGCCGCCGCGGAAGATGATGAGCTGGCAAACTCATAATGAAGGATCACGGCTTCCGGTTCATAAATGACTCGAAGCCCCTGTTCCCATAGTTTCAGGCAGAAATCGGTCTCTTCGTAATAGAAGGGCTGGTACGCCTCGTCGAATCCCCCGAGGCCCAGGAAGGTCTCGCGCCGGGTTAACAGAAATGCACCCGAACAATAATCGACCTCCCTGCGGAACATATAGGGAGGCGCAAAAGGATCGTCGCCGCGCCCATAGCCGAGACACGAGCCGTCTTTCCATACCATATCGCCGGCTGCCTGCAGCCGGCCGTCCGGCAGAATGAGCTTGCCGCCAACGGCCCCCACAGCGGCGGACTTCTCCATCGTACGGACCGCCGCTTCGATGGAGCCGGGAAGGACCTGCGCATCATTATTCAGAAAAAGAAGATTGCGCCCCCGTGCTTTGCCGGCACCCAGATTGGCGGCTTTAAGAAAGTGGATATTGGCCGGACTACGCACAATTGTCGCTCCCTCGATCCGGTCCAGCAGCGATGAGGTTTCGTCGGAGGAATTGTTATCCACGATGATCACTTCCATGGACTTAAATCCATTTCCGACCAGAGATCGTAGGCACTGGAGGGTAAGTTCCGCCCGGTTGAAGAGCACCAGGATCGCTGAGACTTCCGGCTCTGGATTGCTCGGCATCTGCAGTCTGCCGTTCGACGACAAAAGACTCTGCAACTCGATTTTTGACAGTTGCGTCAGCAGCTGCTTGGCGGCGATCAGGTCCGATTGAGTAGCTTCGGAACGATTGTCCGGCCCGGTTGTTTTCGCCGCTCTGCCCTCTCTCGGTCCCCCGGTCGAGAAACCCGCAGCCGAGAGAGTCCATCGGGTCAGCCTGCGGCTGCCTGAAGATTCCAGCCAGGCCCGGATCGAGCGGTAACATTCGGCCAGCCGCTGCAACCTCGGATTCATCTTCCAGCGGGTAGAATTAAAGAGGCCTTGGAGGATAAGGTCGCGTTCAAAAAGCGCCAACAAGGTGGTCCAGGAGGAGAATGAGTAGTTGCCATATTCATCGAATATATACTTGCGCTGAGCACCGAGCAGAAGCGCAAAGCACTTGATTTTCCAATAGCTCGGATCTCCGGTAAAAAAAACCGCCGCCGCATCAAGGTGCTCCCGCCTCAGACGGTCGAAATGCCCGCGCCATCCCTGCGTCTCCGAATGAGTCTCTATGCGATGCAGCATGGGGTGCCCGGCGAAGGGTTTCAGAATTTCGGACCGATCCCGACAAAACAGGGTCAGGCGGGCATCCCGGAACAGCGCCGCATTGCTTGGGCGCTCCAACGCCTTAAGCACAAATCCGGGATCGGCTGATTGAATGATAAGGACCTTGCGTTGCGGCGCGCCACCGTCGCCGGACTCAGGAGAGCGGCGGAAGAGGTATAAAAAATCCAAAAAGAGCAACAGCAGTGCCAGAGCCGCCAAAAAGGGCAAGGCCAACAGAGCCAGGATAATCAGGATCAATCCGTTCAGAACAACACGCATATTATTTAAGTAACCGCGGGATTCCGGATTGCACCCTCGGTGAGTCTGCCGTCCCCGTTTTATGAACTTCCTCGAGGTGTTCGGGCGCTGCGGATCCTACACCCAAGAAAGGCCGGAGTTCCAGTCTACAGCTTAACCTTGCTGATGAAACGGTCGTAAATCTTTCTGCGAACACTCTGCGGCGGGAAAACCCGGTCCCGAAAGTGAAAGAACTTCTGGGCCAACAACCAGGTCCGGCTGGTCTGGAGAGCATGCATCTGCTCCGCCAGCGCCTCAATTTCCAGTTGTTGATCGCGAATCCTGTCACCCAGGTCGTCAATCTGCGACGCCCGCCAGGCGAGAGCCTGTTCGTGGGAGTTGATGGTACCCTGGAACTGGCGCGCCTGCTCTTCCCTCCAGGCAAGGGCCTCCATCTGGGAACCTATGGTCTCTTTCAATTCCCGCTCTATCCTGATCATCTCTTTGAAATAAGAATCGGAGCCATCCATCATAGCTTCGCCGGCAATGTCGGGCGGGATTTCGACATCTGACGCTATCGCTATGAAGTACATAGGAGGCCGGGGATCTGCCCCGGAGATAACGAAATCGCCGGCCTGGCGATCCACAACCAGAGACGAAACTGCGCCCCGCAGCGAGCGATCGGAAGACAAAAGGCTGGAGCCGCAGTGCACGCGCTGTCCGAGGAATTGCGCATGATTGAAAAATCGCGCCAGCAGCGTCCTGAATTCATCAAAATCAAGTTCCTTTAAATGAAAGCGATTGGACGGCTCCAGCCTCCGGTACTCGGACTTATTGGGGGTTGAAATTATCAGCAGGCCATCGGGAGCCAGAAGCCGTTTCACTTCGGAAAGCAATTGGTCGTGTTCATTTATGTGTTCCAGTACTTCGAAACAGACAATCACGTCAAAACGCCTGGAGAGCGGGATCGCGGTGATCGATCCGGCCGCAAATCGAATATTGTCGCCGGAATATTTCCCCCGCGCATGATGGACGGCCTGTTCATCGATATCGATGCCCACGATCGAATCCGCCGTACGCGCGAGCAAAGCACTGCCGTATCCCTCGCCGCAGCCCAGATCGAGAACCCTTTTGCCCTGCACAAACCGGGATATATAGGCATAGCGATGCAGATGCTCATAAGCCGTGACTGCATCTTCGGTCCAGGGCAGGTAGCGCTCGCCTGTCGGCTTCAGATCAAATCTTTGATTGGACGGATGCGGTTGTGATGGCATATTCAATAGCGGTCTAATTCCGGATCAGGTGCAAAAACAGTTAATCGGCATTGGCCTTCCATGCCCTGGGTATTATACGGAAGTTTTTCCAAACCACCGCGTCCGCTCCGTTCTTTTTCAGCGTAATGCCGTCCTGCAAAAGCTCAACAGTGCCGTTTCCTTCCAGCTCATACTCCGCTTCCACGTCTCTGGGCATCTGAAGCCGGAATCTCATTTCGGGCTGGATCTGCTTCAAGAGCACCCCACCCGGATACCAGACCGGGACCGAGGAATAATCCTCGGGGACGACCTGCGGCAATTTGATTACGAAGGGGCTGACCTGCACCAGTTCCAGGTGGTCCAGCGGCGCGGACGAAATAGAGAAAGGAAACGGGCCGAAGCGGCTGTCGTGAAATCCGGCACCGGCGGCGGCAACAAAAGTCCGAATCGGATAGCGGTCTTCCAGATCCGTTTTCCGAATGGGCAACAGGAGAGAGCCCAGCTGATCCGAAAGCCCGTAGGCAAACGAGGTCTGCCTTACTATCAGATCTCCCCCTTTCGGGCGGACGTCCGCATTGTCCAGCGTCGCAATTCCATTGCGTTCCAGATAGAAGCGCAGTCCCGATTCGGTTGCGCTCCAAATGCGGAATCCCTGCTTCTGCAGCGGAACGACGGTTTGGGCAACCCAATCCCTGTAGGAATTCACAAAGCGATAATCTCCAACAGCAACCGCCACAGACAATATCAGAGTGGCCGCGATGACCGAAACAGCCGGGCCGCGGCGCATCTGGTCAAAAACGATCAGAAAAATCGGCGGAAGGCAGAGAAGAATATATCTGGCGCACATCATTTCGGCCGACAGGAGGAAAAAAAGCAGCGTCGCGGGCGCCCATAGAAGTAGAAAGCCCCGAGGCATCCGACATTCAGTGGAGACCGGCGACATGCCTTTGAAGGCAAAGGCAATCAACAGACCGATGCCGGCGGACGCCAGCGTCACGAACCACAGCCAGGCCTGCCAGTTGGGCCATGCATGAAACAGACTCAGGATTGCGGCCACAGTCACGCCGGAAATTGCCAGTCGGCGCTTTTGAGGCACATCGACCAGAGCCAGAAACAGCCACGGGAACAGGCTGACTCCTCCCAGAAAACTGAAAACGGCGAGCAGGTTTCCCCGCAGTGACAAATGCTCGGCCAAGTACTTGACTACTCCCATTACAGGCACCGTACCGAAATGGATTTTCATGGCTACAAGCCAGGCTAACAGGACCGCCGGAGCGAGCGCGAGCGCGCATAATTCTTTCAAAGGGCGCTTTTTCGCAACCGCCCAGAGAAACAGGCATCCCATGGGAATCAATATCGTGTATCCGGTTCCGGCCGCCAGTATGAAGCATACGGCGGCAGGCAGGAGACGTCCCCGACTTCCGCCCAGATTATCCAGGTAGGATCCCAGTCCCAAAAAGAATAAGGCCAGCATGGGAATATCCATCATCAACGTCGGGCTGATGATGAAAAAGGCCGGGCTGACGGCAAATAGCGCGGCTACTGCTAGGGGATTCGAAACAAAGCGCCGGGCCACCCGATAAAAACTCAGAACCGCAATCAGGGAGAAAATTCCCCATATCAGGCGGAAGCGGATTTCACTGAACGGCCCGAAGCATTTCAGCATCAGCGCCAGGCAATATTCCCCCACAGGCGGGTGGGCATGAACCGCAAGATTCTCCAGATGCTTTCCAAAAAATATCCATTGGGTATCCTGCGGAAACCGCCAATCGTTCACGACTGCCGATTCCGCAATGTGCAAATAGAGATGTTCGTCAAGATATACCGCCCGGGCGGCAAAGGGGAGAACGCTGCACAGCACCAGAGCTGACAGGAGAATCTCCGGCAGCCAGGTCTTCAGGCTTAGCTTTACCAACGTTTCGCTAGATCCGTTTAGCATATCCTATTTGGGGCCCGCGCCTGCGTGCTTCATTTATGACTTCAGTTGATACAGACGAATGGTCTGGCCGCTTGGAATTGTAAAACGATCAATCAGTTTAAATCGATCAGGAAGACTCATGATATACAAGTTGATACGATCCAGATCGTGGGAAGAGAAGGCCGCGAAACCCTGGTCCCCTTCAGACATTAAGACGTAATCCTGATTCAACAGTTCAGCTTCGTTAAAGAACAGCAGGCGTGCAATGACTATGTTGTACTTGTAGAGCGTCCCATAGAATTCAAACGCTTCCGGATCAAACCGCGCAATGCTCGGGATGATGCCTATCTTAACGGTCGGGCCTCCGACTGCGGCAATCCGGGCCAGAACCTGCTCGATCTTCCAATCCTCGCGCGCGGGCGGGCCCCAGAGCTGGAAGTAAGTCTGAGTGTAAAGGTTCCAGTCCCAGGAAAGCGGGCCTTGTATTCCCCGGAGAAGGACCACTCTCTCCGGAAGATAACGGACTCCGAACGACACCATATAGTGCTGGAACAAAAGCAGCAAGGCCAACCCCGGAAACCAGATCCGCTTTTTTTGAAATACGGTTACGCTGATGAGAGCCACTGCAGGCAGCAGCGGAATGGCGTAGCGAGGATCCTTGTTCTGAAACATCAGCAAGCAGAACCATCCGCCGGCTACCCAGAGGACTACGGGAATCCATTCACGGGAGAAGCGGCGAACCATAATGACGGTGCCGGCCAGGAACAATACGAACAGAGGCAGGAAAAGCTGATAGCCTTCCAACGCGCGGACATAGAAGACCAGAGCCTGGAAACTGAACCATGAAGGGTCTCCCTCAGCTGCTCCTCCGGCCTGATTAATCCTGAGAAAATCCGCCAGGGTCCGCCATTGTGATACATACCAGAACGCCGAAACAGCGGCCGCCGTCAATGCGGCAATCAGAGCATTCATCTGGTTCTTCCGCGCGCTCCAGATCGCCGGAAATGCAAGGAAGAATGGGAAAGTCCATTTGGTAAGCATTCCCAGACCGCAGACCAGCCCGAACAGGAATGATTCCGATCTCCGGGAGAAGTCCTCGGTGCGGTACAGACACAGCATCG
>JGI20214J51650_10000827_pt1 | contig 19423 bp, 18 predicted proteins | sample WetSurMetagenome_FD_51650 | JGI IMG/M metagenome (IMG submission 51650) | reverse complement strand
AGTACAGAACCTATGTTAAAGTCTTCTGTTGCAATGTCTGAAGCGGATACGGAAGGCGCTGCAGGCTCCCTGACCGATATTGGAGAATTTACGAACAGGCTCGCCTCATCATTTGAAGCACCCTGGACAATTGAGTATTTTACAACGATCATGTATGTTGTATTCAGTCCGTATGATTCGGTGGTATAATTACCGGCGGTCCCGCTTTTTGAGATTCCGAAATAGATTTTATTGGGGTCTGAATTGTCGGCTTTGATAAAGACCCTGCCCCTGAAATTAGTATTTCCGCTGTTTGTGGGCGATTCCTTAAAACTGAAAAAAATATCTCCGGTGCTGGCTGCGGATGTAACCTTAACAAGGAACGACGCATAAATGGTCCCGGTATTGATCTGCTCAAATCCCCTGAATAGATCCTGACCCGAAGTTGTAAGGGAAACTGCGTTTCCTGTTGTACCGCCAGGGAATCCCGGGATATTCAGGCTCCCCGGGACAAGGGTTATCGGGTTGGTATTTGTTGTCCCCTGGAGCAGCCAGTTATGAGTTACAAGCTGGTCGCCGGAAGAATAATCAAAGTTGTCAAAGAGTACAATCTGTCCATTTANCTGGGGACTAAAAAGAATAACAAGTGTGAAAATTACACAGCAAAAGAACTTAAATCTGTTTTTCATTTTGGGGACATTAGACAGACATAAAATTAAAAATATCTTTTTGTTTGTCAAAAATAATTTCCGATAATAACTTCTAATTCATAAATTTACTTGTCTATTTTGCATTTAATGAGATCAAGAATATTGCTGNTTGTTATTTTATTAACAGTAGGCCATCCCTCTCTGTNTTCACAGGATGCCACTCAGGTTTTAGGCGCATACAGCCCACACGCTTACAGGGATTTCAGCGTTTCAGCATCACCAAACCTGATCTTTAATACCCCTAATGGCACACAGCTTGCCGGAGGGCTGAAGCTTCGCATGTTTGCCGGAAAGCGCTTCAGCTTCGATAGTGAATTCCTGGCTGGAAGGGATTTTGTGCAATTCGGCCCCGGCCTTATAGGGATACCAATCTGGCTGCTGGCTTTCAGCGGAGATAATGACGGAGGAGAATATTCGCTGTCTGACCTTGCTGTAATGGCAGCTCTTGTGCTCCTCTCCACAGAGCATTTCTCATACCATATCCCTGTTAATAGCAGCATGGATCTTTCACCCTATGTAAGCCTGCTCCGTCTCGAAAACACCTATCGCAGGGGTAAGCTTCCGGAACCTGATATGAATGAATTCCAGGCCGGATTCGGCGTTGGGCTGGAGTTGAACAAATACTTTAACAGATTCCTGCTTTCGCCCTATATTGAATATAACAGGGCTTATTCAACCAGGGCGCCCGGGTTTAATGCAGGTGTATATTTCGGCTACTATTTCTATACAAGGAAATAGAATTCACTCTCACAGTAACCCCTGCCTGATATCCGGCATTTATCCGAATTAAATGAATTGTAACAACCTTTATACAGAATGAAATGAAAGCACGACTTCTCTTTTTGGCATTTGCACTTTCTTTTTTGGCCTTTTCCCTTTCTCCTTTGAATGGGCAGGTTCCACAGGGATTTAATTATCAGGCTATTGCAAGAGACGCTTCAGGGCTTATTCTTGCAAACCAGTCGTTACCTGTAGAGATAACATTACAGACCACTCTGGCAGGAGGATTTATAATTTATAAGGAAGAATTCGCTTCGGTATCAACAAATCAATACGGTTTGTTATCTATTGCCATAGGTTCCGGGACTCAGACCGGTGGCAGTGCTGCATCATTTTCAGGCATTGACTGGTCTCAGCAATTATATATCAAAACAGCGGTAAAATACCCCGGGCCGGGGTGGACACCTATGGGGACATCTCAAATATGGTCTGTGCCATATTCTCTTCAGGCAAAAAATGTCGGCACCTTAAATAAGCTCGGAATTTCGGGAACCACTTCCAGCATGGAGGAGGCGCTTTTTGAAGTTAAAAACAAGAACGGGCAGACTGTATTTGCAGTTTACAACGAGGGAATCAGGGCTTATGTCGGAAATGGAGATGCCAAAGGAGTCAAGGGCGGTTTCTCCGTAGGAGGCTACGATGCCACCAAGGGAGGAACTGTTTATGACCTCCTTGTTCTGAGCACCGACAGCGCCAGGCTGTATTTCGACTCCAATCCAGCCATCAAGGGTGTAAAAGGTGGATTCTCTGTTGGTGGTTACGACATGACAAAAGGAGCTGTTCAGGATTATCTGAACGTGACGCCTGCCACCACCAGGATTCTGACCGCTGATTCCACAAAGGGATTTGCAGTAGGGAATGTTAAAACCGGCGTTTCGACAAATTATTTAAAGCTTACCCCAAGGAACTATCTAATTGGTCATGAGGCCGGGAAAAATCTTACAACAGGGTATTCTAATTCCTTCATTGGTTACAAAGCAGGAGCAGCAAATACTACCGGGAACTGGAACATTTTCATAGGTGAAAGAAGCGGGTATAATAACACAACAGGCGAAGGAAATACTTTTATCGGTGATTCTGCCGGTTGTAAAAACACCTCCGGAAAGGCCAACGTATTCATTGGAGGATGGGCCGGACAGGAGAACACTGACGGTTACTATAACGTTTACCTCGGCACAAATGCGGGTGCATTAAGCAAGTCAGGAGTACAGAATATTGCTATTGGTATTAATGCGGGATTACGCATCTCTAATGGAACCCGAAACACCTATGTTGGCTCATCTGCAGGTGAATATAACCCTGCCGGCTCATACAATGTAAGCCTGGGAAATTTCGCGGGTTACTCTGCTACCTCAGGCGATGGCAATACATATCTCGGCTCTTATGCAGGCAGGAATAACTTATCGGGTAACTGGAACGTATGTATCGGTTATGCTGCAGGAAGAGATGAAACAGGCTCCGAAAAGCTTTATATAGCCAACTCGGCTACAGCCACACCACTGGTTTTTGGGGAGTTCGACAATAAGAAAGTGGTAATCAACGGGAACTCCATCAGTAATTCACTCGGAACCAACTTTTTCGTAAATGGCACTTCCGGCGGACTTGTTTCCTGGGCAAATGTAAGCGACAGGAGAAGAAAACATGATATAGTTACAATCCCCGATGCATTGAACAAAGTAATGCAGCTTCGGGGTGTCAATTTCATGTGGAACGATCCCATACCCGGGATAGAAGGACTCCAGATGGGCTTCATAGGACAGGAAGCTGAAAACGTTGTTCCCGAGGTGGTGGTGGTTAAGGATGGCAATTATTCAATGCAGTACGCACCTGTCACTGCCCTGCTTGTTGAAGCGGTAAAAGACCAGCAGAAGCAGATCGAGAGTCAGAAAAAGGAAATTGACGAGCTGAAGGCCCTGGTAAATGAGCTGATTTCTTCAAAGTCATCAGGAAAATGAGCTATTTTTATAGTTCACTCTGACCTGACATGACTATTAACCGACTTCTTTTTACAGCCTTTGCTTTTGCGCTTTCTCTGTGCGCGTATACGCAGACCATCCTAAAAACAGGCTCTTTTGAGCTAAGCCTTGACAGCCGGGGTAAGATCACCTCGCTTAAAAATACTCATTACAATCTTGATTGCCTTAGCAGAGATACTGTTTCAAATTTTCTGTCAATTGTCTCCGGAAATACCAGGCACAATTCTTCTTCTGCAAAATATGACAAGAGAAAAAGCCTGATCGTTTTTAGTTTTGAAAACACCAGTGTCACCGTTACTGTAAAGATCACAGGAAAGGATTCATACCTGGTCTTTGAGGTGGTTAACGCAGAACCCTCCGGCAAAATAGACGGTATTGCATGGGGCCCGGTATATACTACTATCTCCAAAAAAATCGGAGAGGTAGTCGGTGTGGTTCGTGACGACAAAGTCGCTTTCGGAATGCTTGTTATGAACGCCAAAACAATTGGCGGCTCTTTCAGCATTAATGGGTCTTGCGACGGAAGGGGAACTCTCGCCCTACCATTCAGAACAGGAAGCTCATTTCAGGCATATTCAATAAACCGTGAGAAGCCCAGGCTTGTCGAAACAATGGGCCTTAAAAATATTCCCGTGAAGCCAATCCCGGGAGAAACTGCTGCAGGCAGTAAGATAACTCTCTTTTCATGCGACGAACCCGCCACTCTCGACCTCATTGAAAAGATTGTGATTGCAGAAAAGCTCCCCTATCCTACATTCCATGGTGTATGGACCAAGAAGGCATTTCTTCATTCTCCCTCCTACCTTATATCGGATTTCCGCGAATCAGAAATCGACCAGATAATAGCCTATGCGAAAAGAGGCGGATTCTACTCCCTCTATCATGAAGGTCCTTTTAAAACCTGGGGCCACTACGATATCGACACAGCATATTTCCCTCATGGAATTAAGGGTATGAAGGCATGTGCCGAAAAGGCAAAGGCTGCGGGACTGCTTTTCGGGGCTCATACGCTTACCAATTTCATAAATACAAGCGATCCATATGTTACACCGGCTCCCGACAGACGCCTTGCCATGACAGGCTTCGGCTTCCTGTGTGAAAACATAAGCAGCAGCATAACAGAAATTCCTGTATCAACCAGTGAATATTTCAGCGAAACAAAGAATAACAATCTTCATACAGTAAGAATTGGCGACGAGCTTATTAAGTACGACTCGATCAGCCCTGCCCCGTCCTGCAAACTCACCAACTGTCAGCGCGGCGCTTTCGGCACGCGGGCACAGCTTCACCTTAAAAATGACACCGTAAAAAAACTGATCGACCATGGGTACAAGGTCTTTTTTCCCGAGATTAGCCTTCAGAGGGAAATAGCGGCTAACCTGGCAAAGGTGTATAACCGCGGTGAAATAAGCCATCTCGATTTCGATGGTCATGAAGGCACTTTTGGTTCCGGAGAGGGCGATTATGCGTATGCCCTCTTTGCTGAGGACTTCTTCAAAAATATTGACCACGAATTTGTGAACGGCACCAGCAATTCAAAGCCTTATTACTGGTACATCAATACATATTGCAACTGGGGCGAACCATGGTACGGGGGCTTCAATCAGAGCATGCAGGAGTACAGGATAAGCAATCAGGCTATGCTCGAAAGGAATTTCTTCCCCAATATGCTTGGATGGTACATGCTCACAAAAACAACCACCGTCGGGGAGATGGAGTGGATGCTTGCCAGAGCGGCAGGATACAATGCAGGTTTCGCCATGGTTACCGGTATCAAGGCTGTTCAGGAAAATCCCGATGGTCTGAAGCTGCTTGACCTTATCAGGGAATGGGAAACGGCCAGGTTAACAGGAGCCTTTTCTCCCGAACAGAGAGAGCAGCTTAAAAACCCCAAAAATGGATTTCATCTCGAAAAAAAAGGCGAAGGAGAATGGGATCTCATACAGACAGAACCGCTTGAGGTCGCTGGCAAACAGGAGCGTATAAAATCAAAATAATGTCTTAATTATCAAGTCTATTAAAGTAAAAAAGCCGCATCCGCGGCTTTTCAGATTTTGGTAAATCCCGATTATTTATCTGTAGAGTTCTGGAAGTTGAATGAAATGCTTCGCTTCACATTATCTTTTTGTACCGTGATCCTGTAGTGTTGTTCCACACTGGAATTATCATGATCGTGGTAATACCTTATTAGTTCCCTGTTTCCAACAACGGTCCAGTCTTTATACTGGCTGTTGGCAAGCGCTTTTTGAACTGATTCTGGAATAGCGCCATTGGTTAAGGCTTCCCGTGTCTCCACCAGGTTTCCGTCTGCGGTATAAACAGCCCAAAGGTCATCGCCTTTTACGGTTTTCAAAGTAACTTCAAAACGATTGAGCTTCAGATCGGCGGCGCCGGCATCATAAACCCATCCGTATTCCTTGAGAGCATATGGAAACTTTGACCATGTGAGNGGATTATCCTTTTGAAACTGAGTATTAACAGCCNTGAGCACTGCGGCAGGAACCTGATCCTTTGTTATTGTCTGGTTGATCAGCGGGATCCTGTCATTCGGATTATAATCGTGGTCGACCTGTGCCGCCAGCGGAAAAATGAATCCGATAAGTACAATTAAAGAACTAATNAGCTTTTTCATAATCGTATTTTATTATGTTTATGACGATTAAAACAATATCAGAATAAAAATGTTCATTGCCGGATCATATTTTCGGGTGAACAATGTCCGGGTTTATGTGTTGAATAATATGACACAAACCCGGGCCGGTCATATACATTTTATCAGCTCTTTCATAAACTTGAAATACTTCGGGCAACATATCGCTTCTTATAAACAGATTGTAATAATCATTCTGCTATGGCTCATACCTGCTTTAATTGCCGGACAGGGACTGAAAGGGAAGGTCCTTTCAGCTGAAACAGGAGAGCCGGTTGCCTGGGCAAATGTTGTAATTGCCGGCCGGAACACAGGAACAGTATCGGACGCCTCAGGCAATTTCAGTTTTCCGATTACCGAAGCCGGCGTCAACGATTCAGTAAAATTTTATATGATCGGCTATGAATCCAGAATATTGCCACTAAGCCAGTTCAGTGAAGTAAAAATAAATAACATTTATCTGAAGCCCGTGGTATATAATCTGCATGAAGTAATAGTGCCATACAGCAAGCCAAGGGAAACAATTATCGGGACTGAAGTATTGGCGAACGACCTAAGATCAGGCTTCGGGTATAATGAACCTGGCTCTGAACTCGGAGTAAGGATCCGCCTGAAAAAGCCGGTCAGGCTTGAAGATATAAATCTTAATATCGGCGTCTGTACTTATGATTCGGTGACCTACAGGCTTAACATATATCAGGCTGACAATCAGCAAGTATACAGGAATGTCCTGAGGGAACCGGTTTACTTTTCCTTTTCAGGGGAGAACATCGATGAAGCTATTACCCTTAATCTCAGAAAATATTCCATCGTGGTCAATGGTAATATTATTATCGCACTCGAGTTGTACCGCGATCTGGGAGAAGGCAGGCTGTTGTTCCGTACCTCTCTTTATGGCGGGAATACATCTCATCGCAAGTCGATTGACAGTCCCTGGACAGACTCGCCCGGCGTAATCGGCATTTATCTTCACGGACAGGTAATCAGGTAGATGCGCTCCCGCTCTCACTCTCACTCTTTTGTTGACCAACCTGGGCTTCACGATGATGCTCCGCATATCGGGATAAACTTCTCGCCCAGTGGCCTGCTCTGCTGGCCCTTCAATAAAAAAACAGCCTCCCGGCTGTTTTTTGTTGACCCACCTGGGCTCGAACCAGGACTCTGCGGAACCAAAATCCGACGTGTTGCCAATTACACCATGGGTCAATAAGGAAATAACGTTGCAAAAATAAGCAAAATTTCCGTAAAAAAACCGCCGGATTCCGTGGCTTATGCCCATCCGGCGGAATAGTTATTTCTCAGGCTCCTGACTGAAAAGATTTGGATCAAATTCCTCCCATAATGTAGGATGCTCATCCTCAAACCTCTTTACAATCGCCCTCATGAGTGTCTCCCGCAGCAATTCCGACCTGTTCTTTACACGGTAACGCGAGCAATACACATTCAAGGCATGCATTTCCCTTGCGTTTAGCATAATGGTAACCCTGCCGGTGCGCTTGAGCTTCTCGTCCTTATGAGCCGAATGCTTCAATACGGGAGCTTTGATTTGCTATGCTTTACCTGCGCTTCCGAGAACACTTACAACCTTATGCATGTAAAGTTCCTTCAGCTTGTCGCGTGCCGGACCAAGGTAATTTCTCGGATCAAATTCACCGGGCTTCTCAACAAACACCTTGCGGATTGCTGCTGTCATGGCAAGCCTTCCGTCGCTGTCGATGTTAATCTTGCATACTGCCGATGAAGCTGCCCTCCTGAGCTGGTCTTCGGAAACCCCTGCAGTGTTTTCCATCTTGCCACCATACTTGTTGATCTCTGCAACAATGTCCTGGGGAACTGAAGAAGCACCATGAAGCACTATCGGGAATCCGGGTATGCGCTTTTCGCACTCTTCAAGAATGTCGAAGCGAAGCGGTGGAGGCAGCTCGCCCGGCTTCACCTTGAATTTGAAAGCACCGTGTGATGTTCCTATCGATATGGCAAGCGAATCAACACCTGTCTTTTTTACAAAATCCTCAACCTCTTCAGGCCTGGTATATGAAGTGTGCTCTGACGAAACTTCATCTTCAATACCTGCAAGCACGCCGAGTTCTCCTTCAACAGTTACATCAAACTGATGGGCATACTCAACAACCTGCCTGGTAAGCCTTACGTTTTCCTCATAGGGGAAGTGAGATCCATCGATCATAACCGAAGAGAAGCCCGACTCGATGCACGATTTACATGTTTCAAATGAATCGCCATGGTCGAGGTGAAGCACTATCGGTATTGCATATCCAAGCTCCTTTGCATACTCAACAGCACCCTTTGCAAGATACTGGAGAAGAGTCTGGTTTGCATATTTGCGGGCGCCTTTCGAAACCTGCAAAATTACCGGTGATTTGGTTTCAACACAGGCACTGATGATAGCCTGAAGCTGCTCAAGGTTATTAAAATTAAATGCAGGGACGGCATATCCTCCCTTTACAGCATTTTTGAACAATTCGCGTGAATTGACAAGTCCTAGTTCCTTATAATGTATCATAATACAACGTTTTAATCGCGGCGAAAGATACTTATTTTTTCGTCATTTAACAGCCCGTAATAAAGATTATGCCTATCTTCGTGCCTGATTTTTAAAAAAGTCTGTCGGGTCATGCAACATACAGAATAACTTACCGTATTTGGATTGTCTTAACCTGACGTAATTAAATATCTATACAAACCAAAATGAGAAAATTCATATCCCTGACAGTGGCCTTACTGATGCTTGGAAGCTCTGCCATATCAGCTCAGCAGAAGGTCTGGACGCTCGAAGAGTGTGTCAGATATGCCATTGACAACAACATTACCATCAAGCAGCAGATGATAATGACGGAGATTCAGAAAAACACGCTGGACCTTTCAAAGCTGAAGCTCCTTCCGACTCTGAACGCCCAGCTGAGCCACGACTATACCTTTGGCCGCGCCCTCAATTACCTTTCTTATCAGTATGTCGACCATAATGCTCTGAACGACAATGCATACATCGGAGGAAGCATGACTCTCTTCAACGGTCTTGTAAATTACAATACTATTAAGAAGAACCAGTATGAGGTTCTTGCCAGCGAGCAGGACCTCCAGAATATCAAGGACAATATCTCCCTTAATATCGCACTCGCCTATCTCCAGATACTTCTCAACAAGGAACTGGTAATAGCAAACAACACCCAGCTTCAGACAACCAGGCAGCAGATCGATAAAACAAGGAAACTGGTAGATGCAGGAAGCGTTGCAAAAGGCAACCTTCTTCAGATTGAAGCTCAGGCTGCCCAGGAGGAGGTTCAGCTCATCAATATGGAAAACCAGCTCAACCTCTCCTACCTGAACCTTACTCAGATGCTTGAGCTTAAGAGCCCTGAAGGATTTGAAATAATTATGCCTGCTATAAGCGTCGATACAGCAAGTTCCGTCTCCGGTAAAGTAGAGGAGATCTTCAACGTTGCCGTTAAGAACAGGCCTGAGATAAAAAGCGCTGAAATGAAACTTCAGTCTTCAGCCTACGATCTCAAAATAGCACGCGGCGGAAGATCACCCAGGCTTACATCGAGNCATTCAATGGGAACGCGATACAGCTATGTATTCCACGATACTGCAAACGTATCATTCCAGGACCAGATTAAGAACTATAAAAACTACGGCATTGGATTCACCCTGAGTATTCCGATACTCAACGGATGGCAGGTAAACAAGAACATCGCTAACTCAAAGCTGCAGATGGAGAGCTCGGAATATTCGCTCGAAAGCGCAAAGAAGACCCTTTATAAAAGTATTCAGCAAGCTTACGCCGATGCTGTAGCCTCACTGAAAAAGTATAACTCGAGCCTGAAAGCCGTAACTTCATCGGAAGAATCATTCAGATATACCGAACAGAAATTCAACGTCGGAATGGTTGCTCCTGTCGATTATAATACGGCTAAATCGACTCTGCTCAAAGCGCAGTCTGACCTGGCACAATCGAAGTATGAATTCATTTTTAAAACCAAGGTGCTCGACTTTTATAAAGGCCTTCCCATCAATCTGAACAAATAATTAATCACCATAGTCAACCCTAAGTCATGAAAAATAAAAAAGTCCTCCGGATATTGGTAATCGCTGTAGTAGCCCTTCTGGTTTTTGCCATCGTTGGCAAAAAAGCCGGATGGTTTGGCAAAGCCGTAATGGTAAAAGTTGCCGTTGAGAATGCCGAAAAAAGGAATATCACCGAAACAATAACAGCCAACGGGAAGATCCAGCCTGAAAAAGAAGTTAAAATCACCCCCGACGTATCGGGCGAGATTGTCGAGCTTACCATAAAGGAAGGCGACCATGTTGAAAAGGGACAGCTCCTTCTCAGGATCAAGCCCGACATTTACATCTCCCAGAAAGACAGGTCTGTCGCAGCCATCAGCTCAGCTCAGGCAAGGCTGGCACAGTCACAGGCCCAGTTCACCCAGTCTGAACTTTCTTTCAAGCGCACCAAACAGCTCTTTGAACAGCAAACAGTTTCAAAATCGGAATATGAGCAGGCCGAAGCTTCTTATAATGTTGCAAAATCGGAAGTTGACGCTGCAAAATTCTCAGTAGTCAGCGCCGAAGCTTCACTTAAAGAAGCTAACGAGAACCTTATAAAGACATCCATATATTCACCTATGACCGGAACAGTATCAATGCTTCTGGTTGAACAGGGTGAAAGGGTTGCAGGAACAAACCTGATGGCGGGTACCGAAATCATGAGGATCGCAGACCTTTCAATGATGGAAGCCCAGGTCGAAGTAAATGAGAATGATATCGTAAGGATCAATCTTGCCGATACAGCTCTCATAGAGGTTGACGCATACCTCGACCAGAAATTTAAAGGTGTGGTTACCGAGATAGCAAACTCAGCCAAAACCACCGGCGTTTCTGCCGACCAGGTTACCAACTTCGACGTAAAGATCAGAGTCCTTCCTGAATCATATAATCAGCTCGCAGAGATCAGCAAAAACCCCTTCCGCCCCGGAATGTCGGCAACTGTCGAGATCCTTTCAAAAACCAAACTGAATGTTATCACTGTTCCTATTCAGGCTGTAACCACAAGGACCGATACTACCAAGACAAACACAGTTACCGGAAAAGAAGATGTAAGGACTCTCGTATTCACCACCGACGGAAAATATGCATTTGCAAAGGATGTGAAGACAGGAATCCAGGATAATAACTATATCGAAATCACTTCCGGATTACCTGACAGCACTAAGGTCATTACGGCTCCCTTCAGCGCGATTAGNAAGAAGCTTGTCGACAGCACCCTGATACAGGTTGTCAGGAAAGAAGACCTTTATAAGGAAAAATAGATTCTGAAAAAGGGATCATCATATGATACTCTGCTTTGAAACAGCCACCCATCTCTGCTCTGTAGCTCTGTGTGACAGCAAGGGGGTGGTTGCAATAAGGGAGAGTGATGAAGGACGGTCCCATGCTTCTCTTCTTACAGTTTTTGCAGGTGAAGTACTCAGGGAAGGAGGCATTGAGGCTTCACAGCTTGAGGCTATAGCCGTAAGCAAGGGTCCGGGATCATATACAGGCCTGAGAATTGGCGTCTCGGCAGCAAAGGGAATGGCATACGCCACAGCTGTTCCCCTGATAGGAATTCCTACAACAACATCTATGTTTTATGGCTTCAGGGAACTGGCAAAAGACAGGTATGGTCTTGAAAAAAGTGACCTCTTTGTCCCTGCCTTAGATGCCAGAAGAATGGAAGTTTACCTTTCCGTTTTAAATTCTGAAGGAACAACTGTTAAAGAAATAACAGCAGAAATAGTTGATCCGTCAACTTTCAAAAGCCTTCCCTCCGCATCCAGGATTTTCGTCTTCGGCGACGGAGCTGCAAAATGCCGCGGAGTTGTTTCCGGAGAAAATATTATCATTGACAGTAACTTCACAATTTCAGCTGCATCGATGCAAGCCCCGGCATTTGAAGCCTTACGGAGCGGAAACTTTGAGGACCTTGCCTATTTCGAACCCTTTTATCTGAAAGATTTCATAACTTCGAAGCCCAGAAATACCCTTGGCTTTTAAATCTGGTCCGCGTTTTGCTCTCTCTTTCTGAATTATGAAGAAACTGACCGCAATATTCNTTTTTTTAAGTCCTCTGCTTGCAAATGTCTGGGGGCAGGATGCCTCGTATATGCCCGGAGAAAAAGTCAGCTATATTATCCATTACGGCATGATTAACGGTGGGGTTGCGACTCTCGAACTTAAAAAGGATACATTTTCAGGTAAGGAAGTGTGGCATTCTGCCATGGAGGCCAGGACCACCGGTGTTGCCGATGCGTTGTTCAGGGTAAGAGATGTATACGAGAGCTTTATGAGCCCTTCAACAGAGCTCCCTGTTAAATCTATAAGAAATATCAACGAGGGGCGCTACCACAAATACAATGTGGTTCTCTTCGACCATGGTTCAAGAAAGGATTCTGCAATTCTGAGCAGCGACCTCTCCGGAAAGCATGTGGCCCCAAGTGGAATACATGATATCCTTTCATGCTTTTACTGGTTCAGAAATCATCATCTGCCGAATATGGAGAATGTGAAGCCGGGACAAATGATCGAAATGACTACCTGGTTTGCCGACGAACTCTATCCTATCAGAATGAAATTCATTGGTAAAGAAGAGGTTAAAACAAAAGCCGGAAAGATACTCTGCTATAAGTTTAACCCCGTTACCGAAGTTGGCCGCCTCTTCAAAACCCAGGAAGATGTATCATTCTGGTTTTCTGCTGATAAAAATTATTTACCGGTTAAAATTCGTTTTGATATATTTGTGGGGGCATTTATGGTGGATATGGCCGACTATACCGGACTGCTCTATCCGCTCGATATTAAGAAAAAATAACTAAAAGGATAACTAACATTTTATGGCAACTACCGCAGATTTTAAAAATGGACTGGTCATCGAATTCAATAATGACCTTTTTACCATTGTTCAGTTTCAGCATGTCAAGCCTGGCAAGGGACCGGCTTTCGTGAGGACAAAGCTCAAAAGCATAAAGACAGGAAGGGTNATCGACAATACCTTCTCATCAGGCACGAAAGTNAATGTGGCAAGAATTGAGAGAAGACCCTACCAGTATCTTTATAAAGATGACGTCGGATATTATTTCATGCATCTTGAAACTTACGAACAAATTCATGTCGAAGAGCATGTAATTGATTATCCCGAGTTCCTCATCGACGGAACAAATGTTGAAGTTGTGTATCATGCCGACACTGAGAGCGTTCTGTCTGTCGAGCTTCCGCAGTTTGTTGTCATGGAGGTTGTATATTCGGAGCCCGGATTAAGAGGCGATACCGCAACAAACACCCTTAAGCCGGCTAAGATCCAGACCGGATCAACTGTAATGGTTCCCCTCTTTGTCAATACCGGCGATAAGATCAGAATCGACACTCACGAGCATTCCTATATGGAGCGCGTTAAAGGCTGATTATATAATGACAGAAGAAGGAAAGAAGCTTTCGAATGACAGGCTGAAGATGTCGAGATTCAAGCTGGATTCCCTGCTTGATATCACCCTCTCCATCAATGCCAACCTCCCGACAGAGGTCCTTCTTTCCAAATATGAATCTATACTGCGCGATAAGCTCGGGATTGGCAAGATCCTGATCTTTAAGAAATCGGCACAATGGGAATGCCTCCTCAACGGAGGATTCCCAAAAAGCTTTGAGACTCTCAATGTTGAATTACGTCTTCTTGGTTTTGACGAGATAACCTATGTCTCGGCTGAAATGGGCTTTGAAGGCGTCGACATAATCGTGCCGGTGTATAACAACAACATCCAGCTTGCCTTCCTTTTCATCGGCGATATCGAAGAAGAAGGCGAAGGGATGAGTCCTGTTCTCAAGCACCTGAACTTCATTCAGACCATCTCGAGTATCATTATAGTTGCCGTGGAAAACATAAGGCTCCACAAGGAATCCCTCCGCCAGGAAGCCCTTAAAAAGGAGCTCGAGCTTGCTGCGAAAATGCAGAAGATGCTTATTCCCGACAACAGCCGGATGCCCAGGGACCCGACAATGGTAGTAAACGGATTTTATTTCCCTCACTATGAGGTCGGAGGCGATTATTACGACTGCATTAAGCTGTCGGAACACAAGACAGGAATCTGTATTGCCGACGTATCAGGAAAAGGAATTTCTGCTGCAATATTAATGTCGAATTTTCAGGCAACTCTCCGTGCACTTCTGACCGCTGATATCGACCTTGAAGCTCTGATCAATAAGCTGAACTCGGTGGTTGTAGCAAACGCAGCAGGCGAAAAGTTCATCACCTTTTTTATTGCCAGGTACGACAGCAGGAATAAAATCCTTGAATATATAAATGCAGCTCATAACCCGCCTGTCCTTTTCAATACTATAACCGGCGATGTTGTACATATTAATGCCTCATGTGTTGGAATTGGCATGCTCGACGAGATACCCCATGTAAGGAAAACCGAACTTCAGGTTAATGGTTATTCAAAACTGGTTTGCTATACCGACGGACTATCGGAACTTAAGGGCGATGATGGCAACGATATCGGAACCCGCGAGATAATAAGGCATATCATGAATACCGATCCCGTCGAAAAGAATATGCGCGATATGATTAAGTTCCTGGGGATTCCAGACACCAATCCCTGGCTCTTCGACGACGTTTCCCTAATTGTTGCTGATCTGAAATAGGCGCTACACCAGTCTTAACAGGTAATAATTTTTCTTCCCCTTCTGAATGAGAAGATATTTCCCGTTAAGCAGCATGCTTTCGTTTACAGGCTGGTCGGGATTATCAACCCTGACCTTGTTTATGCTTACGCCACCGCCCTGCACCATCCTTCTGAGCTCTCCCTTCGACGCAAATACCGGTGAATGATCGGCGCAGAGAGTGGTAAAAGTTGAATCGGCAAGCAGCTCTTTTTTAATATCGAACATTGGCACACCATCGAACACGGAGAGGAAGGTTTTTTCATTCATCTTCTGCAGCGACTCGGTAGTACCTTTCCCGAAAAGTATCTGTGAAGCTTCAATCGCAGACTCAAGCTCGGCTTTCGAATGAACAAGGACAGTAAGCTCTCCGGCAAGCCTTTTCTGAAGGATACGCTCGTGCGGGGCCTGGCTGTGAGCCTGAGTGAGGGCTTCTATCTCCTCCTTGCTCAGGAGGGTGAAAATCTTGATATATTTTGTTGCATCCTCGTCGGATACATTGAGCCAGAACTGGTAAAAATGATATGGTGAAGTCTTGTCAGGATCAAGCCATACGTTGCCCGATTCTGTCTTTCCGAATTTCGAACCGTCAGCCTTGGTGATAAGAGGACAGGTGAGCGCGAATGCTTCGCCTCCGGTCTTGCGGCGGATGAGCTCAGTGCCGGTGACAATGTTTCCCCACTGGTCGGATCCTCCCATCTGGAGTTTGCAACCGAGGGTGTTGTAAAGGTGGAGGAAATCGGTTCCCTGTACCAGTTGATAGGAGAATTCTGTAAATGACATACCCTCTTTTGCTTCTGATCCCAGTCTTTTTTTCACCGAATCTTTCGACATCATATAGTTTACGGTGATATGCTTCCCGATATCGCGGATAAAGCCAAGGAAAGAGTATTCCTTCATCCAGTCGTAATTGTTGACCATGATGGCCCTGTTATTTTTAACAGAACCGAAGTCGAGGAATTTTTCGAGTTGCTTCTTTATGCCATCCTGGTTTTTTCTCAGGGTCGTCTCATCGAGCAGGTTTCTCTCTTCCGATTTGCCTGAAGGGTCGCCAATCATGCCGGTAGCGCCTCCAACAAGTGCTACAGGAACATGTCCTGCGCGCTGGAAATGAACCAGCAGCATAACCTGTACCATATGCCCAATGTGCAGTGAGTCGGCGGTTGGGTCAAACCCGATATAGCCGGTTGTCATCTCTTTTGCGAGCAGNTCTTCAGTGCCGGGCATGATGTCGTGGATCATGCCTCTCCATCTCAGTTCTTCTGTGAAAGTCATCGTTGTGTTTCTGAAAGCTGCAAAGATAGCAATAAGGTTAAATAGGAGAACCGTCGGGCTTCTTTTTCAGTCTGTCGAAGCTGCTGCCGATGTTTCCTTCTCCCAGGACNGGGAAGATTGAAGGGGCAATATCGGCAATCGGGTTATAGAATTTCGAGTCGTTGATTTTCTGTTTTGGCAGGAAAGGCCTGTGCGAGTCGAAGGCATTGAGTATGGTGAAAAATACGCTGAGGATGAGAACAGTTTTTATCAACCCGAATACCATTCCCAGTATCCTGTTCAGGAAGCCAAGCGACACTGCATCGACAACTTTGTCGGCCAAAGTGCCGATGAAATGAATGACGATTACTATAACGATGAAAGTCACCAGGAAGGCAACTATTCCGGTATAGTTTCCGGTCATGTCGAACCAGGCGTTGAGTTTATCGGCAGTGAAGGAGGAGAATTTGATTGCTCCCCAGATCCCGAGAACGAGGGCGAGCAGTGATGCTACTTCCTTTACGAAACCGTCGGTAAATCCCTTGACAACTGCAATGATTATAAGTACAACGATTATGAGGTCGATCCAGTTCATGGTATTTTGCTTTGGAGTAAAGATATGTAAAAAGGCATAAAGGCCCAAGATTGCAGGGGCATAAAGGCTTCAGGGATTGAAAGCCCCCTACCCCCTGAAGGGGGTTCATATCGGTGTATTCGACAAGAATCACTTCCCTGGAATGGGCCGGGTTGGTTTTGTCGGGCAGTCATGCAGCCGTGCAGATCATGCCCTGCACCGATCCCCTCCTGGGAGAGCCTGCCCCGCTTTCACGGGTGGGGCAGGGGTGGGTAAAAGCGGCAACTGTTGAAATGCATAAGGCATGTTATAACCACAATAAGCTGGTTCAGGGTATATCTCCCCCTTTGAAGGGGGTTGGGGGGATGTATGCATCAACCCTCAAAATATGAGTCCCACTTAATTTTAGCAAAGCAGTAGAGTTCTTTTAGAGTATTCATTTAAGTACTCTCGCCAATAAATTTGCAATAAATTAAAAAAGCTATACTTTTGCACTCTCAAAAGGTCCTATAGTTCAATGGATACCTGCCTGCCGGCAGGCAGGGAACGGAGGGTTGGAAACATGGCTTATGTTGTTTACGCCATAAAGAGCTTGATTGACAACAGAATATATGTTGGGATGACTTAAAATCTTGAAAAAAGAATAATTGAGCACAATCAAGGTAAGACCAAGTCGACAAAGGGCTATAGACCTTGGGAAATAATATTTTTCGAAGAAGCAGGTAGTAGAATTGAGGCAAGGAGGGTAGAAAAATATTATAAAAGTGGATGCGGAAAAGAATTTTTAAAAAATAAATACCTGGTCCTATAGTTCAATGGATAGAACGGAGGTTTCCTAAACCTTAAATCCAGGTTCGATTCCTGGTGGGACTACAAAAAGAGTGAGAGTATTGCTCAGAACCGCTTAAAATCAAGGATTTCAGGCGGTTTTCTTATTATCTGGTATCAATAATATTCATAAATGCTCCTCAATTAGGGTGAAAAATCGAGACCTATTACTAAAATTCTAAATAGGTCTCGGCAAGATCTGTATCCTGCTGATTGTTTTGCACTTAATTGCAGCGATCTGCATTTTATTGGGCTCAATTTTTGAGTTAAAACCTCCGATTATTAACCACAAAAAGGAGATTATGAAAAACAAAATTGTGACACATTTTTACTTGAAAGAAGCTAAGAAAAATACATCTGGTGAAGTCCCTATTTATCTAAGAATCACTATAAATGGAGAGAGAGCTGAGCTTTCGACAAATAAAAGAATCTCGCCTAGACAATGGGATAAAACTGCAGAAAGTGTAATTGGAAGATCTGAACACGCCAGAACAATTAATTCATCATTAACAACTTTGTTAGGGAAAGTTGAAAAATACTATAGCGCTCTGGACGTGCTGGATGAGAGGATTTCTATAGAACAAATTATGTCAGAATTAAAAGGCAAAGGGCATAATCAATTGGGCATAATTAGTTTATTTCAAACTAATATTACCCAAAAAGAAGAGTTAGTTGGAATAGAGTATTCCTACAATACCATAAAAGGATATAAGGCAGCCCTTGCTGGATTAAAAGAGTTCCTGCTTTCTAAATACAATAAGACCGAATTTAGGATAAACGATATAAATTCAAGATTTCTGGAAGCTTACGATTCCTTCTTAAGAACAGAAAAAGGATTAAATAGGAATTCTACTGCTAGACACTTAAAAAATCTTAATAGTGTTATTAATCATGCTATTAAATGCGATATGATTAAGTATAATCCTTTGTCTGGTTACAAGTTTGGCTATACTAACCCCAAACGTGAATACTTGACTGATGAGGAAATAAAATCTATAATGAATAAGGAGATCCCTATTAAGAGGTTATCCCACATTAGAGACTTATTTCTTTTTCAGATATATACTGGCTTATCTTATATCGATATGGCTGAACTATCGAGTGACAATATAGAGACTGGCATTAATGGGAAAAAATGGTTGGTTATCCATCGAAAAAAACTGGCTCTAGATCCAGCATTCCCATATTACCTAAAGCTGCGGAGATATTGGAAAAGTATAAGAATGATCCCGTGACTATTGCAAAGAACAAATTACTTCCAGTATGTTCCAATCAAAGAATGAATGGCTATTTAAAGGAGATTGCAGATATCTGTGGCATTAAGAAACCTCTTACGACACATATAGCCAGGCATACTTTTGCCACTACTGTCACTTTGACAAAAGGGGTTCCCATTGAGACTGCCAGCAAAATGCTTGGACACTCTGATCTGAAAACTACCCAGATATACAGTAAAGTGGTGGATAGGAAAATTGCTGAAGACATGAAACATCTTCTTGAAAACGATGATGTTCCAGAAGCAAAAGCTGAAGGCAGTTAGAATTTTATCTATCTTTAAAATAAAAATGTCCTTCCGAAATTTATATGAGACTGAATTTCTTAATGAAATTTCTAAGCCATTAGGTTTCATTATTCGCAACCACAATAAAGATATAGAAACGTATAAATCTAAATTGATGACTCTCCATTATCGCTTTGTTGGAGTAACTGCAGAATTAATTAAGGACAATTCACCAAGTAATATAAAAAATACGATAATTGATTTGAACGATATGATCCATAAGACGAATTATGCTATAAGCAGTTATTCGATCATCGAACCACCTTTTATTAAAGCACAAATAGATTTAGAAATTTCATCTTAGTACATGACAAAAAACGCTAAGACGTTGATTGTTAATATGATATACTGTTATTGTTAATAAATACACGTTCTTTTATTGGTTTAAAACCTTGATTA